>PPYF01196124.1_pt1 | contig 14300 bp, 10 predicted proteins | sample 1559871 | NCBI WGS metagenome assembly PPYF01 (sample SAMN08240021, study PRJNA423297) | Human gut metagenome, whole genome shotgun sequencing project. | reverse complement strand
CTCTCTATATATTATTATTAATAATTTTTGCGCTATTATTTATTTTTCTGTTCATCAGACTGGTTTCTGTCCAGTCTTGCATACCCCGTCGTGCGGCGCGTGATCAGCTTCGGGGTATATTCGATATTATACAGGCTGGCAGGTCTTTCATCCAGGTAAAATTTATCATTCATGTCGATCTTACGGATGATGATGTCACAGGCATCTCTTCCCTTCAGCGCAACAAAATGATCAATGGTTGTCAGGGAGATCCTGCGAATGCCGGAATAAAAAATATTGTCGCACCCTATGACAGAAACATCCTTCGGAACGTGTATCCTCATTTCATGCAGCGCATCAATGGCGCCTATGGCCATCATGTCATTCTGTCCTGCGATAGCCGTAAATTTCTGTCCTTCCTGGAGAAGCTCCATAGTCAGCTCGTAGCCCATGGCATACTCGGAATCCATCCGCGGGATCTTTCTGTCATTGGACTCATCTGCCGCCTTGATGAGCACATGATCCTTTTTTCCCTCTTTTTCAAACTCGCGGACAAAACCCTCCACACGCTTGGAGCGCTGCCACTGCCGTCTGGTAAGTGGCGGCGTGATAAATGCCACATCCGTGTGCCCCAGATCAAGAAGATGTCTGGCCATCAGCCTTCCTACCACTGTGTTGTCCTGATTGATAGCATCTACCGTGGTTGTTTTTTCCTTGTTGCTGATGATGACCAGCGGTGTTTCTTTTGCAATCTTTTCTACCTGATGCTGGAAATCCGGATGAGGATTGCAGGTATAGATGATCCCTGCCGGCCGCATGGTCTGCATCATACGGAGATATTTTTCTTCCAGCCCCGCATCGCGCTGGGTGTTGCAGATAAATACCCCATATCCCTGCTCATTGGCCACAGCCTCGATCCCCTGAAGCAGCAGTACATAATAGGGACTGGTGAGTGTGGGGCAGAAAACAACGATCAGCTTTTCTTTTCTGTCAGCTTTGTGTTTCCGACGTCCGGGAAGCTCATAGCCAAGCTCTCTGGCCGCCTGCTCCACCCGCTCTACAGTTTCTCTCGAAAAAGAAACATTATATTTCCGGTTCAGCACCATGGATACCGTTGCCTGGGAAACTCCTGCGCGTGCTGCCACATCCGATGAGGTTGCTTTCTTTTTTGCCACCAGTCTCACCTCCTTTATAACCTGGGGAAATTTCCTGGCTGCTTATCACTTTTTGCAATCCCTCAGGGAATTTTTCACCTGATCCGGTTATAGTTCCACTCTTCCTTCCAGTGCCCGGAGAAGTGTCACCTCATCAATATACTCCAGATCACCGCCCACCGGAACTCCGCTGGCGATACGGCTTACTTTGATCCCGGTCGGTTTGATCAGCTTACTGATGTACATAGCTGTCGTTTCGCCTTCAAGACTGGAATTGGTTGCCACAATAACTTCCTTTACATCCCCCTGAAGGCGCTTCATCAGTTCCTTCAGTTTGATATCATCCGGCCCGATCCCAAGCATCGGGGAGATTGCACCATGAAGTACATGATATACACCGTCAAATTTACCTGTTTTCTCATATGCTGCCAGATCCCTGGTATTCTCAACCACCATGATCGTGCTGTGATCCCTTTTGGGATTGGCGCAGATCGGACAAAGCTCCTGATCTGTCAGCGTGTAACAGCACTTACAGTACTGAACATTCTGCCTTGCATCGGTAATGGAGGCGGTCAGCTGCTCCACCTGGTCCTTCGGCATATTCATGATATGAAATGCAAGACGCTGGGCAGATTTGGCTCCGATCCCCGGAAGATGGGAAAGCTGCTCAATAAGTTTATTGATATGGCTGCTGTAATATTCCATCAGAAAGGAAGACCTCCGCCAAGACCGCCAAGGCCGCCTGTGAGTTTGGACATCACTGCTGCTGACTCGGACTCAACCTGACGGAGCGCCTCATTTGTTGCTGCCGCGATCATGTCCTCAAGCATCTCGATATCATCCGGATCTACCGCTTCCTCGGAAAGTGTGACCTTTGTTATTTCACGTTTACCGGAAACTGTAACGGAAACAGCTCCGCCGCCTACTGTTGCTGTAAACTCTTTTTCCTCAAGAGCTTTCTGGTTTTCTTCCATCTGACGCTGCATTTTCTGCGCCTGTTTCATAAGATTATTCATGTTTCCCGGCATACCCATGCCAGGAAATCCACCTCTTTTTGCCATAATACTTTCCTCCTGTTTTTTGTTTACGGATTTATGACTCCTCATCCGGGTCTTCTTCCACTACGATATCCATGTGGATATTCTCCCGAAGTGCATCGTCTACTGTGATCTGCGCGAGATTGGTGTGCTGATGTTTGTTGGCTACCAGCATATGTATCTCCACGCTCTTGCCTGTCCGGGCAACAATAATGTCCTGAAGCTCTTTCTTCGCCTCCGGATTGTCTACATAATTCATCCCCAGAAAATCCTGGAATTCCACATAAAGGATGGGATCTCCTGTTTCTCCGTTATACTTGGGGACTGCACGCTGCAGGGACTGCTTGAAAAGTCCGGTAGTCTGACCCACGATGGCACGCCAGCCTGCCACGATCTTCTGAAGATCCTCAGGAGCTGCCTTCTGTGGTTTCTGCTGCTGTACCGTTGCTGTACCGGTCACTGCCGCCCCCGGTTCCCCGGCTCCACCGGCCTCGCTCTCCCGAACGATTACCTGCTGCACAGGCCGTTCCTCCATCTGTTTTTCCAGGACACGAAGCCTGTCAAGAACAGAGTCCAGATTTGTCTCCATGGCCGGTCTGCACAGCTTGATCAGTGCGATTTCCACCAATACACGCTTCTGGCTTGCAAAACGGATCTGATTGGACAGATCGGAAAAAATACGAATGTAACGCATCAGCGTCTCCACATCTGTCATCCCGCTCTCTTCCTTCAGAAGCTTCAGATTCTCAGAAGAAACATCAATGGCTTCCTCCGGATTTTCGGAAGTCTTCACAAGCAGAAGATTTCGCATATACCAGGTAAAATCTGATACAAACTGTCCCAGCTCCCGGCCGCCTGTGATCAGGTCCTCCAGCACATGGATGGAACCTGTCACATCGCCGGAAAGAACCTTTCGGAGAAGTCTGCTGAATACCTCTGTATCCACAGCTCCCAGAACATCCAGGACTTTATCATAAGTAAGCACCTGTCCCAGATAAAAGGAAATACACTGATCCAGAAGACTCAGGGCATCTCGCATGGACCCGTCGCCTTTTTTTGCCACATAGCGTACAGCCTTCTCCTCTGCTTCCACCCCTTCTGCTGTCAGAAGCTCGGAAAGTCTGGCAGCAATGGTATCAATGGATATCCGGTGAAAGTCATAGCGCTGACATCTGGACAGTATTGTGATCGGTATCTTGTGGGCCTCTGTAGTCGCCAAGATAAAAATAACATAAGAAGGCGGCTCCTCCAATGTTTTCAGAAGAGCATTAAATGCACCTGTTGAGAGCATATGCACCTCATCGATGATATAAACCTTGTATTTGCCCTCTGTTGGACGATAAGCCACTTCCTCACGGATCTCACGGATGTTATCAACACCGTTGTTGGAGGCTGCATCGATCTCGATCACATTCATGGCAGTTCCCGCCTGAATGGCCTTGCACATGGCACATTCATTGCAGGGGCTGCCATTTACAGGATGTTCACAGTTTACTGCCTTCGCCAGGATCTTTGCAACCGTAGTTTTTCCGGTACCACGCGTTCCGCAGAACAGGTATGCGTGTCCGATACGGTTCGCCTTGATCTGGTTTGTCAGTGTTGTCACAATATGATCCTGTCCTTTTACATCGTCAAAATTGTCGGGACGAAATTTACGGTAAAGAGCAGTATAACTCATAAAACTCTCCTTCTCTTCGCCACAGTCGCCGCGGAAAGACTCCCGCGGCGGCCAGATGACTCATAATTCATTAATCGCCAAAACTGATTCCGATCTGTTTGGCTGCTTTTACAAGCTGATCCTTTGGAGATACCATCTTCAACTTGCCTGCGCATTCAGCAAGAGGAACCCTCTTGATCTTGCCGTTGATGACACCGATCATAACACCGTATTCCTCATCCATGATCGCCTGCGCTGCACCGGCACCGATCCTTGTGGAAAGAACGCGGTCATATGCACATGGCTCTCCGCCTCGCTGCATATGTCCCGGAACTGTGATACGTACCTCACTTCCGGTCACCTGCTGGATCTGGTCTGCGATCTCATAGGATACAGACGGATATTTCTTCGCTCTTTCCGCAAGCTTTTCTTTGTATTTTTTCTTCGGAAGCTCTGCATCTTCTTTTGAGATAGCTCCCTCAGCTACTGCAAGAATGGTAAAACGCTTGCCTGCCTTGTTACGCTTCTGGATGGCTTCTACAACCTTATTGATATCGTATGGGATCTCCGGGATCAGGATCACATCTGCTCCGCCTGCAACACCGGCATTCAGTGTAAGGCTTCCGACCTTATGTCCCATGATCTCAACAATAAATACACGTCCATGAGATGCAGCTGTTGTATGGATGCAGTCAATGGCATTTGTTGCGATCTCCAGAGCGCTCTGGAAGCCAAAGGTCATATCTGTACCCCAGATATCATTATCAATGGTCTTCGGAAGATGGATGATATTCAGGCCTTCCTCGCGGAGAAGATTGGCGGTTTTCTGCGTTCCGTTTCCGCCGAGGATCACAAGACAGTCAAGACAGAGCTTATAGTAAGTCTGTTTCATGGCCTCAACCTTATCCAGTCCCTTCTCATCCGGAACCCGCATCAGTTTGAATGGCTGTCTGGATGTTCCGAGAATAGTTCCGCCCTGAGTCAGGATTCCGGAAAAGTCCCTGGCTGTAAGCATACGGTATTTCCCGTAGATCAGTCCCTTATATCCGTCATCAAATCCATAAACCTCAAGGTTCTCAACGCTGTTGCTCAGACCCTTTACAACGCCTCTCATGGTTGCGTTCAGTGCCTGACAGTCACCACCGCTTGTCAGCAGACCGATTCTTTTAATCATAGCGTCCTCCATTCTATGCCCTCTTATGTGCACATTTTATTTGTTGCTGTCTGCATATAAGACAGATATTCCACCTGACGTATTTCTGCAGAACAACTACTGTATCCTCTCTTTTCACAGAGTTTTACACAATATAATATTATAAAGCATTTTCAGGCAGTGTACAATAGCCAAAAAAGCACGAAAACAGCGAGTGTATTGATTGACTTTACCTGTATCTCATCGTAAAATAAAATTATCAGTAACTTTCGTATGTTTACAGAAAATTTTCACCAGGAAAGGAGCGTCCTATGAAAAAAATCCTCAAAAAACTATCCTGCGCTTTATTAGCCGCAGCCATGGTATGCGCCATGACTCCTCTCGCCGCCAGTGCAGCGATCAATTATTCCAAAACCCGGATCGTTTATATGCCCACATCCGGAAAGGACCTGGGATACGATGAGATCTCGATCAGCAATATTCCTGCTAACCAGAACATTCTCAAATCCAATGTTAAAGTAGTCAGCGGAGGATCTGTGATCGCACTGGACTCCTTCGGTTCCAGCAGCTTCAAAAGTACCACGGAGGCTTTCCGCAAGGGTGCAAAACCGTACACTCACTCCGATCATTTCTACAATATCGGTTTTGCCGTTAAAAAGCCCGGAACAGGAAAGATTTCCTTCAAGGTTGGAAACAAAACCTACACTTCCACCATCAAGGTGCTTCGTTATGTCAACCCGTTGAAATCCGTCTCCATCACAGGTGTAAAAGGCAATCTTGCCGGAAAATTCAAAAGATCCGGCCATAACGCCTTTCGTTACGCCAACAAGGCACAGAAGAATGCTGTCATGAAATGCACCGCTGCAAATGTCTGGAAGATCACAGGCGTTTCTTTCAACAACAACCGGACCCATACACAGTATAGTACCAATTACAACGCTCCTAACAGCGGGGCTTCTTCTTCCACGCTCCGTATCGGAAACCTTTCCGCGAAGCAGTCCGCCTATATCAGCTTCACCCTTCGCAACACCAAAAACGGAGCGGTACAGTACTGTACACTTAATATGAACTGATTTATTTCGGTCTGTACCTTGACAAATCCGGTTTCAGAGTCTATAATTAAATTCCGCGCAGCCGGGGAGATAGCGGTGCCCTGTACCTGCAATCCGCTACAGCAGGGGTGATGCCAATCTGAGGCTTGTATCTTGCAGAGCAGCCCTTTATAAGTGGCGTTGACGTCTGGGTCTTACGCAACAGGAATCTGTGAACCGTGTCAGGGCAGGAATGCAGCAGCACTAAGCAGAAGCTCTTGTGTGCCGTGAGGGTGCCTGGGCTGAGTTAACTGTAAAGGTAACGTCTGTGAGACCATTCCGAGGTGCGGCGCGCGTAAAAAAGGTTATAATATATGATCTCTATATAAACAGCATTCCCGCCGGGTCTGTCATTTATGACTGATCCGGCGGGATTTTTTGTACTATTATTTTATTTACAATATCCGGCAACTACCTGATTGATCAGCTTGCCGTCTGCCTTTCCCTTCAGATCTCCCATAACTGCCTTCATGATCTGGCCTTTATTTCCTGTTGCCAGAACATCTGCAAATTTCTCCTCGATATAAGCCTTGATCTCTGCTTCATCCATCTGCTTCGGAGCATATTTCGCAATGATATCATATCTTGCCTGATACTCCTCTTTCAGATCTGTACGTTCTGCAGGGCAGGTGTCGATCTGCTCTTTTGCTGTTTTCAGCTCTTTCAGGATAACTTTGTCTACAAGCTCTCCTTTGATGTCATCACGGCATCCCTCATCAATGGCAGCTTTTTTTACTGCTGCGATCAGTGCGGAAACTGCTTCCTTTGTTACCTTATCTTTGGCCTTCATTGCTGCTACCATGTCTTTTCTTAAAGCTTCAAGTTCCATTTTTTGTTCCTCCATTTTCTGTCGTTCCTGTATCAACGACTTTCGCTTGGTCTGAATGGATTTTCTGTCTGTAATAGTGAAATCCATTTATGATTTTATTTTGATATTTTCACAGGATTCTGTCAAGAGTAAATCTCCCGGGACTTTTCTTTCTATTCCGCTCTCTCTGACTGTGTCTGTCCGGCAAGGCGCTCTGCTTCCTGCTTCTTCAGGATTTTTGCCTGCTTCTTTTTCTCCCGCAGTTCCCTGAAAAATGTGGAAAGCATTTCGGAGCATTCCTCTTCCAATACCCCTTCTGTGATCTTTACCTGATGATTAAAGCCTTCGATCTGAAGAAGATTCATCACAGATCCGGCACAGCCTGCTTTCGGGTTCATACAGCCGATCACCACCTCATCGATCCTGGACTGTACCAGTGCACCGGAACACATCTGACAAGGCTCCAGCGTTACATACATGGTGCATCCCTCCAGACGCCAGTCTCCCAGCTTTTTACTGGCCTTTCGGATAGCATTAAGCTCTGCATGGGATAAGGTATTTTTATCTGTATTGCGACGATTGTAGCCTCTGGCTATGATCTTTCCCTCATGCACGATCACGCAGCCGATCGGCACTTCCTCCAATGCACGGGCCTTTTTTGCCTGGCGGATTGCCTCTTTCATAAAACGTTCCTGATCTGTCACGTTTTTACTCCTCCTGTAACTTCACATTCCGGAAAAAGCTCCGGGATTCTATCTGTTCATACTAAGACTGCTCTCAGCCTTCTGTCCGTTCGATTATAACTTTTCAAATATTCCATGTCAATCTGCTGCAAAACAGATATTCGCAACACAAAAAACGCCACAGAAATTTCCACACTAATTTCTGCAGCGTTTTCTTATTGTATAACAGAAAAACGCAGACAACGGAAGCTCTCGCGAACTCCATTGTCTGCGTCAATGAATGCATTATATCTGCTTTTTCCGGAAAGTCAAACAGCCAGATTATTTGTGAAGTGACTCACCATTGGTAGCGATCACATCTTTATACCAATAGAAGGATTTTTTCTTATAACGGTTCAGTGTACCTGTTCCATCGTCGTTGCGGTCCACGTAAATGTAGCCGTAGCGTTTTTTCAGCTCTGCTGTAGATGCACTGACAAGGTCAATGCAGCCCCAGGAGGTGTAGCCCATAAATTATATGTTTTTTTCTTCCATGAGCAAGTCCCCATCTCTGCTTACTGCTTTTCGCAGCTCCGCAGGAAACTTACTTGATTCGGTTAAAAAGGCTTGCAGCTTTTTTCGGGGGAGAGTATGCTTGTAGTATCATAAATAAGAGAAACAAGGGGATTTTCCTATGAAAATATGTGGATTTAACAAAACAACCCTGCTGGATTATCCGGGAAGGGTAGCCTGTACCATATTCTTAGGCGGCTGCAACTTCCGCTGCCCATTCTGCCAGAATGGAGCTCTTGTCGTGGAGCCTGACACCCAGCCTGAATATTCCCAGGAGGAAATCCTGGCTTTTCTAAAAAAAAGAAAGGGGATTCTCGATGGCGTCTGTATTTCCGGCGGTGAACCCACACTTGCACCGGAGCTGCCGGAATTTCTCAGCAGGATCAGGGAGCTGGGCTATGATGTGAAGCTCGATACCAACGGTTCCCGCCCCTCCGTGGTAAAAAATCTCGCAGCAGCTGACCTGATCAACAAGGTTGCCATGGATATCAAGGCCTGTCCTTCCAACTATCATGTGCTTACCGGTATACATGCTGATCTGGATGAGATCCGGGAAACTGCCGGATGGCTGCTGGAAGGACACCTTGATTATGAATTTCGTACAACAGTTGTGAGGGAACTTCATTCTGAAAAAGATTTTCAGGAGATCAGCCGATGGTTAAGCGGTGCAAAAGCTTATTATCTCCAGGCTTACCGGGATTCCGACGGAGTTCTGATACCGGGATTCTCTGCCTGCTCCGAGGAAGAAATGAAAAACTACCGGGATATCCTGTCTCAGACGATCCCGGTAGTAGAAATTCGTGGTATGGAGCTGTGATCTGCGGATTTGCAAAACTGTTTGCTTATCTGCATGGATGCCGAAATTTTTCTGATCAGATGTTAATAAAACAGTACCAGTATCCTCCCTTTCCGCCTGGGATATGAATATCCGGACATTCCTTAAAGTAGGGAAAGCCAAACATATTGGCCATAAACCGTTCCTGCTGGCTGTATCCACCGGGTACTCCCAGTATGTACTGTCCCCGGGGATTTCTGCACAGCAGAAGATGGCCGAAATTCTGATATCCGTACATGACAAAACGGTTGCTGCAGAAGCAGCCGTTTTTTCTGCATAAGGCACTGCAGTCCGATGGTCTGATCTTGCGGCAGTCTGTGAAATAGCCGTCGTTAAAGGGATCATCACAGGGTATTCCCGGAAGTGGACGAGATGGCTCCGGTCGCGGTGGTTTCGGCGGATGCAGTGACGGCTGGCCTGGCCGTGGTAGTTCCGGCGGATGCGGTGACGGCTGGCCTGGTCGTGGTGGTTCCGGCGGATGCGGTGATGGCTGGCCTGGTCGCGGTGGCTCCGGCGGATGCGGACCGGGAGCCTGATATGAATTTCCGGTTTCCGATGTCTTTAATACATCCTCCTGAATCTCCTCCACCGTCATGATCCTGTCTGACTCCTTCTGATTTTCCTGCACTTCTGGCAAGGTTCCATCTTTTTGATTTTCTTCTTCCTTTTCTTCCCGCTCTCTGCCTTTTTTCTCCGCCGCCTTCTGATATTCCGTTTCTTTTTTCTTCCACTCGCGGAAATTCTCCGGCCGGATCGGCTGATCATCCCATTCCGTTCCCCAGAATCCGCCGGCATCGGAAATCAGAAGCAGTCCTCCAAGCTCCTGAAGACTTTTTCCCATGCCTCCAATATCCCCTGTATCCGTCTCCAGTGCGCACTCGATCCGTTCCCGCCCTGTAACACAGCTTCCGATCAAAATACCATCCATCAGCCCTTCCTGCCGCACAAACCCATACACTCTGCACCGACTTCCAGGCTCCAGTCCAACGCAGCGCAGATGAACCTCCACACGGCATTTCCTATCTCTGGCCTCCACCCTCACATAACCGCTGCTGCCATCTTTTTTTCCTTTCCGATACTCGTACACATACGCAACAAAACGCTGATATCCAGCCAACGCACGTCCCTCCGGTATTTCGGTTTCGTTAATATATATGAAGATCGAGAGAAATCATTCCATCAACTGAAAAAAGCTCCAGGATGTACAAACATAAAAAAGAACCCCTCAACCAAGGGATTCTCAAGCTGTTAGTCGAAGCGACAGGATTTGAACCTGCGACCTCTGCGTCCCGAACGCAGCGCTCTACCAAACTGAGCCACGCTTCGTTATTCTGTTTCAGTTGTTTGTGTGTTGCTCAACTGCAAGAGCTATTATATTAGAGTTTCTGTACTTTGTCAATAGAAAAAATTAAAATTTTTCAAAAAAATCGAATTTTTTCTTTTTTCCTGCTTCGGGCATGCATTTTCGCAGACCCGAAGCAGTTTTGGGAAAGGTTCTTTATAACATATCAAGTATATTCAAGTGAAATATATGCTTATTTCACTGTAACTGTTACCTTTTTTGTGATTCCGTTGCTGCTTACATAGATAACAGCTTTTCCTTTTTTCACACCTTTAACAACACCTTTGCTGCTTACAGTAGCAACTTTTGTATTGCTGCTTCTGTAGGTGATCTTTGCCTTTGAAGTAGCAACTGCCTTGATGGCTGTTGTTTTCTTTGCTTTTACACTTACAGCTGTTTTGGATGTGATCTTCAGGCTACCTTTTTTTACTGTGATCCTGCAGGTTGCTTTGTAGCTTCCGCATTTTACTGTAATTGTAGCTGTTCCTGCTTTTTTTGCTGTTACTTTTCCGCCTGCGCTTACCACTGCAACGGATTTATTACTGCTTGTATAAGTAACTTTTCCGCTAACGCCTGTTTTTTTCACTTTGATCTGGCTTGTTCCACCCACAAATACAGTCTTCGCTGAAGCCGAAGCTTTTACAGACGGCTTCTTAACTGTGATCTTGCAGGTTGCTTTATAATTTCCGCATTTCGCTGTGATCACAGCTGTACCTGCCGCCTTTGCAGTTACCTTTCCATTTGCGGCTACAGCTACAACAGATGGTTTACTGCTTGTATAGGTTACTTTTCCGGTAACACCTGCGGTCGTTGCTTTCAGCGTCACTGTAGCTGGAGATCCTTTTACATAAAGCGTCTTCGCTGATGCATTCAGTTTTACAGATGGCGTTTTTACAGTAAGCTTGTACTGTGCAGTTTTTCCTGCTGCAGATGTTGCTGTGATCACGGCTGTTCCTGCTGCTTTCGCAGTTACTTTTCCGTTCTCGTCCACAGATGCAACCGTTTCATTATCGGAAGCGTATGTTACATCCTTGCAATTCTCGCCTGTTGCTTCAAGCTGTCTGGAGCTTCCGATATAAAGAACTCCTGAATTTTCTTTAAAAGCAATCGTTCCATACACCAGCTGAACAGAAACATCTGCATGACCATCACTGGAAACTCTTACTGTATAGGTTTCATTTTCCGGTCTCGCTACAGTGGAATCCAGAGCAACCACTCCATCTGTAGTTACTGCATCCTGTACAAGATATGTTGTCTCTGAAGCATGTCCGACACCTGTTGTATAGAAAACAGATACCTTCGGATTTTTGTATTTATCAAGATTTGCAAGCTTAACATGGGTGCTGTCCGTAAATTCCGGAGAAACAGCCATCTCTTCTGTTGCCTGCGGTTTAACATAAATACCATCTGCAAATTCATATACATACGCGCCGTCTGCCATAATGTACGTGATCTTGTTTACGGTTTTTCCCTCAAGACCTGTATCTTTTGCAAAGGCAACCTTATACACCTTCAGCCACATCTCGTTCATATGACGCATGCCATATTTTCCGCCGTCTGTTGTTTCCAGGATCATTCCCTGAATCCCGGAGTTAACTGCAAAATCGGAATCACTCTTTGTATTGCGGAGATATTTTGTGCTGGTTTCTTTTACATCAATCTCATAATCTCCCCAGCGAGAAGATGTTTTGAGTGTTGCCTCCGCATCTGTCACAGTTGCTTTTACATTAAATTTTGTAGCACTGTATGTTCCATCTGTATTCAGTGTTTTATACTGCCCAGGCTCTACCGTCGGAGTACGTCCCAGGGTGATCCCTGCTGCTTCTGTATATACTCCGCTTTCCGGAAGTTCTCCCGCTTCTGAAAGGATCTGCGCCTCTACATACGTTTTTGCATCTGTAGCTACATTAACCTTTTTTACTCCTGCGATCTCATAGCCATTTTCTGTTAGATTCTGAACATCTGCATTTCCGAAAGCAGTGCTTTTTCTGGTTGTGGCAGATGTAACGGAATCATATTTGCGGCTCGTTGCATCTCCCGCATAAAATTCCTCGTATGACAAAGATGCCGTACCGTAAAGTGTTCCTGTCAGTGCCTGATGTCCATTTGCCGCCTTATAATAAATATCTGTTCCCGGAATCTGTGTATATCCATCCACTGCTCCCTTTACCCAGTAATAGGAAACATTGGAAACCGTGATCGGCTGGCCAATCAGTGTAATATTTTTTGTCATATCCACATAATTGTCGCTTGAGATCATAACCGTGTAGATCTCATCCCCTGCCCTGGCTACACTGCTGTCAAAGGTTACCACTCCGTTCTCTGCCGCTGCATGATCTACAACATATGTTGTTTTTTTACCATGACCACTTCCTGTTGTATAGTATACGGAAACCTTAGGGTTTTCATATTTGTCAAGGTTATCAACTTTAACCTGAGTTGTATTTTCTTTTACAAAAGCCGCCTGTACCTTCATTCCTGCTTCAGGCTGTTTTTTCACAAGAGGAGCTTTGTCTCCGAACTCATATACATAGGAACCGTCCGGAGTAATATAAGTCACCTTTGATATTTTTTCCCCGATAAGCCCGGATCCTGCTGAAAACGCAAGTTCGTAAGGCTGTACCCAGATTTCATAGGTATGACGAAGTCCTACCTTCTTACCACTGGCAGTTTCAAGGATCACTCCCAGTGTATTTCCACCTACGGCAAAATCACCCTGCCTGGAATTGCGGAGATATTTTGTGCTGGCCTCTTTTACCACCAGCATGTAATCGCCCCAGATCGATGGTGCCTGGATCTGGGCAGATGCATCTGTGACTGTTGCTTTTACATCGAATTTTGTTGCACTGTATGTTCCGTCTGTATTCAGTGTTTTATACTGTCCTGTTTCCTGTGACGGCGCTTCATTCAATGTAATATCTGCTGCCTCTGTATAGACACCCTCTCTCGGAAGCTTGGAAGCAGCTTTCAGCGCCTGTGCATCTACATAGGTTTCCGCGTCCACTGCAACACTTACATTCTTCACACCCTGGATCTGATATCCGGAAGAGGTCACCTCTGTGCTGTCCTCATTAGCAAAAATCTGATTTTTACTCGTTGTTGCCGAAGTGATAGCGTCATAGCTCTCCTGAGTGGTATCCCCGGCATAAAATTCCGAATAACTTAAGGTTGTCGTTCCGTACAGCTTTCCGCTCAGAGCTGTCTGCCCGTCTGCTACTTTTACATAAACGCCTGTTGTTCCTATCTGTGTATATCCCTCTGCCGGCTGCATGGACCAGAGATATTTCACTCCTGCAACAGTGATCTCAGAAGCATCCTGAAGAACCTCGCCTGCTTCTGCCATAAATGCTTCTCCATCACCGAATACCTCTTCTGTATCATCCTGGATCTGCGGCTCCTCTTCCTGTTGAATCTCTTCTGCTGAAATTTCTGCTACTTCTTCCTGAATAGCTTCTGCATCACTTTCTTCCGGCTCTTCCGACTGGATATCAGCTTCACCAACTTCCGGCTGGCCCTGGGAAACAGACTCCTGATCCTCGTTCTCTCCTTCTTCCTGTGCTGTATCTCCTTGTGTTTCTTCTGACACGTCACTAAAAACTTCCGCCTCAGACGCCATTGCCGTTACCGGCACTCCTGACGCGATCACCGCTGAACTCAGAACGAGTGCAGCTGACTTCTTAAAAAGCTTCCACTTATGCATACCTGTCCTCCTCTTTGTCTTTTATATTACACAACTTTATACCAGATCATGACCTTACAGCTGCTCTGGTTAATTGAAATTTCTTCTGCAGGATATTCAACATATGTCAGTTTCTGCAGAAGTGCTCTGTCAAGCACGCTTTAGTTTGTCTAAACTAACATATCGCCATTTTATCAATGCTTAAATTATTTGTCTATACATATCTGGCAAAAAAGCCTCGCGGTTATTGTTGTTTTTTTCTCAACTAAAAATTGTTTTCAAAATATTTATATTATTATCTAATATTTCAAACAAAAAAAGTATATATTC
>PPYF01545535.1_pt1 | contig 14301 bp, 15 predicted proteins | sample 1559871 | NCBI WGS metagenome assembly PPYF01 (sample SAMN08240021, study PRJNA423297) | Human gut metagenome, whole genome shotgun sequencing project. | reverse complement strand
GGTTCCCGTGACGGTCAAGATGCGCAAGGGCTGGGACAAGGGAAGCGTCAACGCCGTCGAGCTGGCAAAGCTTCTGGAGCAGGCGGGCGCAAGCGCCATCGCGGTCCACGGCAGAACGAAGACGATGCTCTACTCCGGCGTTGCCGACTGGGACATCATCCATGACGTCAAAGCTGCCGTGTCCATCCCCGTGATTGCCAACGGCGACATTTTTTCGCCCGAAGACGCCGTGCACTGCGCGAAGCGGACAAATGCAGACGGGCTGATGCTGGGAAGAGGCGTTTTTGGAGACCCGTGGCTGTTGGGGCAGTGCAAGGCGGCTGTGATGGGAGCGCCCGTTCCGGAGCGCCCGGCGCTGTCCCAGCGCGTCGATACGGCGCTGCGGCAATTTGAGCTGGCGAGGCAGGACAAGGGCGAGCACATCGCGTGCCTGGAAGCGCGCAAGCACTTTGCCTGGTATCTGCGCGGCGTGGCGCACAGCGGATATTATAAAGAGAAAATCTCCGGCATTTCTTCGATGGACGATATTTATGCCATCGCTGCCGGGGTAAAGCGCGATTTGAGGTGATGCTATGTCAGAAGAACAACTGATCCGCCGGGCGCAGCAGGGCGACAATTCCGCCTTCGAGCAGCTGCTGCTTGCGCACCAGAAGAAGGTCTATAACCTCTGCCTTCGCATGGCAGCAAACCCCGACGACGCACTCGATCTTTCCCAGGAGGCGTTCATCAAGGCATGGCGCGCGCTGGGGCAGTACCAGTTTGAGGCGAGCTTTTCCACGTGGCTGTTTCGCCTGACGAGTAACGTGTGCATCGATTTTCTGCGCCAGAAAAAGCGGCGGCAGGAAACGTCTCTCACAGAGAATTACGACGACAGTGACGAAGGCGCCGAGCTTTCGCTGCCGGACTGCACGCCGCTTCCCGAGCAGCAGGCAATCACGAACGAGACGAAAATCGAGCTGGCGCGCGCGATGGGGCAGCTTGCCCCGGACCACCGCGAGATTTTGCAGCTGCGGGTCGTTGAAGACCTTCCCTACGAGCAGATTGCGGACATTCTGGGCGTCCGCGTCGGTACAGTCAAGTCACGGCTGGCGCGTGCGCGGCTGTCTTTAAGAAAAATTTTAAAAGCCGGGAACTATTTTGATTCCGCTTCGTCAGAACTGGTAGAAGGCGAGGTGCGTCTATGATCACATGCAAGGAAGCGCTGGAGCTGCTGAGTGCGCAGCTTGACGGCGCAATTACAATAGAAGAACAGGCGGTGCTGGATGCGCATCTGGCATCGTGCCCCGAGTGCCGCAGAATTCAAAACGAGCTTCGGCTGGCAGACGAGGCGCTGCCCGGTCTGCAGCAGGAGCCGCCGCAGCTGCTGCACGACGCGGTCATGCAGAAAATCCGCCGCGAGACGCGGCAGAAAAAAGAGCGCAAGCCGCTATTGCGCTTTGTCGGCGTAATGGCTGCGGTCGCGGCGCTTCTTGCCGTGCTGGCAGGGTTTCATCTGATCCGTCTTCCGGGCTTCGACAGCGGCGAGGCTTCCGTTTCCATGGGCGATACGCTTTTCCCGCGCGCGCAGAGCGCAAAGGAATATGCTGAGCAGTTGGCGCGCCAGACCGGCTGCCGCGTGATTCTCGTCGAGCATTGCGCGCCGGAGACACTGGGAGGCGCGTTTACAAAGCTCGATCACGGCGTGTACCGCAGGGAGCTGACGGAAGCGGCGCTGGACGAGCTGGAAGCCGCCATCGGCAGCGAATACGCCATAATCATCTGCGGTGCGAGAGGCGCGGCAGATGACACCGCGTATCTGCTTTGCACCAATTGACTTGACATCGCGCACGATTTGTGAAAAAATAGACCTACGCCGCACAGCCAGCTTGCCGGTTGTGCGGCGCAGATTTTATACGAAAGCAGGTACCTTTCATGAGTGAAGAATATTTGAGCGGTTTTTGCCCCCGGTGCGGAGAAGCGTTGACGGTGCCGGCAAAGCTTTCGGAATTTTCCTGCATGTTCTGCGGCGCGCGGCTGTCTGCAGACGAGCTGCTGGACACTCCCGCGGGTCCCGCCGTTTCGCTTGCGCCCGACGAGGCGGCTTTGCGCTTTGACACGGCAAAAAAGCAGCTTCCCTCCTGTGTGCGGTGCTTCCGTGGCTATCAGAAAAAGGTCACGAAAAACGAGTTTGAGGCGGCGTTTTCCGACGTGTATCAGGCGGCGGAGCCGGTTTTCCGCGCGCTCGACGAGGCAGTCTCCGCCATGCCGGGCAGCCCGGACGCACGGCTTCTGGAAGGCGCAGCGGCGCTTCTGGACGAGCTGGAGCTGGATTGGGCGCAGGACCGCAGCCCGAAGGGCGCGCGAGAGGATGATAAAATGGTCATTGCCATCTTCCTTGTCCCCGCCATCCGAAAGCTGGCGCTTCCTACGAGTGAGGACTTCTGTGACGTGCTGCAAAAAGAGTGGGTCCGCCGCTACCCCAAAGCGCCGTTCTATCTCGGCAGCTACGAAGAAATTTCCACCGGCTTCCGCAAAAAGATTCTGGGGCTGTGCTTCATCACGACGGCAGTCTGCGAAGAAGAGGGAAAGCCCGACGACTGTGAGGAGCTGACCGCCTTCCGCGCCTTCCGCGATGGCTATCTGAAGTCCTGCCCGGACGGAGAGGCGCTGATCCGCGAATATTATGACATTGCCCCCGGCATTGTGACCTGCATCAATCTCGGCTCCGAGCGCCGCGAAACCTATCGCGCCATCCGCGAAACATGGCTTGCGCCCTGCTATGAAGATCTGCAAAACGGTCGGCTGGCACAGTGCAAGGACCGCTATGTCGACATGGTCCGAACGCTCGAGCATCGCTTCCTGTCCTGAATTGCGTAAAATTCCCCGCCCGGAATGCCGGACGGGGAATGGGGTATCTGTCGGATTTCGCGATTACGCCTTGCCGGCGCAGCCGAGAACGTCGCGCAGCTTGTGGCGGACGAGCTCCTTGATGTTGGCACGGGCGGGCTTGAGATACTCGCGCGGGTCAAACTTGTCGGGATGCTCGTTGAAGAACTCGCGGATGGTGCCGGTCATGGCAAGACGCAGGTCGGAGTCGATGTTGATCTTGCAGACGGACAGCTTTGCTGCCTGACGGAGCTGATCCTCGGGAACGCCGATGGCGTTGGGCATCTTGCCGCCGTTGTCGTTGATCATCTTGACGTATTCCTGCGGCACGGAAGAAGAACCGTGCAGCACGATCGGGAAGCCGGGCAGTCTGCGGGAGACCTCTTCGAGCACGTCGAAGCGCAGGGGAGGCGGAACCAGGATGCCCTGCTCGTTGCGGGTGCACTGCTCGGGCTTGAACTTGTATGCGCCGTGGCTGGTGCCGATGGCAATGGCAAGCGAGTCGCAGCCGGTCTTGGTGACAAACTCCTCAACCTCTTCGGGGTGCGTGTAGGAAGCCTCGTGCGCGGCGACCTTGACCTCGTCTTCAATGCCGGCGAGGGTGCCGAGCTCTGCTTCGACGACGACGCCGTGGTCATGCGCGTACTCGACAACCTTCTTGGTGATCTCGATGTTCTCGGCAAAGGGCTTGGAGGAAGCGTCGATCATGACGGAGGTAAAGCCGCCGTCGATGCAAGCCTTGCAGGTCTCAAAGTCGGGACCGTGGTCCAGATGCAGAACGATGGGGATCTCGGGGCACTCAATGACAGCCGCCTCGACGAGCTTGACGAGGTAGGTGTGGTTTGCATAGGCGCGCGCGCCCTTGGAAACCTGCAGAATCACAGGCGCATGCTCTTCCTTGCACGCCTCGGTGATGCCCTGGACGATTTCCATGTTGTTGACGTTGAAAGCGCCGATGGCGTAGCCGCCGTCGTATGCCTTCTTGAACATTTCGGTAGAAGTTACCAATGCCATGATACATCTCTCCTTTTTTATGATACAGAATAAAATATATTGTGTTAAGCTACAATTTCCAAAAAGAATTTTACCAAAACAACAGAATTTATGCAATAGATGAATTTACAATTTCCTGCTTTCGTGTTATATTCTTTTTGGTTAATTTGATTTGAAGGCTAACCTATCATTTTCAGGAGGATTGATTTTATGTTGAAAGGTTCCTTGATCATCGGTCAGTCCGGCGGTCCGTCGCCGGTTATCAATTCCAGTGCCTACGGCGTCATCCGCACTGCGCTCGATGCAGAGTGCATCACGAAGGTCTACGGCGCATACCACGGCATCAAGGGCGTTCTGGACGATCAGCTTCTGTGCATGGATCAAGAAGACCGCGCAGAGCTCGACCGCCTGCCCTATACGCCTTCTTCCGCGCTCGGCTCCTGCCGCTATAAGATTGCCGACCCCGACGTCGACGACACTGACTACAAGCGCATTCTCGAAATCTTCAAGAAGTACGACGTGCGCTACTTCTGCTACAACGGCGGCAACGACTCCATGGACACCTGCAACAAGATCTCGAAGTATATGAAGAAGGTCGGCTACGAGTGCCGCGTCATGGGCGTACCCAAGACCATCGACAATGACCTCTTCGGCACCGACCACTGCCCGGGCTTTGCCTCGGCTGCAAAATATATCGCGACCTCCGTCATGGAAATTGCCCGCGACGCGCGCGTGTATAACGTCGGTCAGATCACCGTCATCGAGTGCATGGGCCGTCATGCCGGCTGGCTGACTGCCGCCGCGTCCCTTCCCAACACGAAAGAGCCCTGCTGCGACTTTATCTACCTGCCCGAGGTCGACTTCGACATGGACAAGTTCATTGCCGACGTTTCCGCCTGCTACAAGAAAAACGGCAGCTGCATCGTCGCCGTCTCCGAGGGCATCCACTATGCCGACGGCAAGTTCGTCTCCGAGGCAAAGACCTCCGGCACCGACGGCTTCGGTCATGCCCAGCTCGGTGGTCTGGCAGCGCTTCTTGCCAACGTCCTGAAGGAAAAGACCGGCGCGAAGGTCCGCGGCATCGAGCTGTCGCTGCTGCAGCGCTGCGCCGCGCACTGCGCGTCCCAGACCGACATCGACGAGGCGTTCTGCGCCGGCAAGACTGCGGTCGAGGAAATGCTCAAGGGCACGACCGACAAGATGGTCGGCTTCGCCTGCGACCGCACGAACGGCTACAAGTGCGAGATGAAGCTGTTTGACCTGTCCGACTGCGCGAACTTTGAAAAGAAGTTCCCGCGCGAGTGGATCAATGCTGAGGGCAACAACGTCACCGAAGAGTTCGCGAAGTATGCTCTGCCGCTCATCCAGGGCGAAACGAAGCTCGAAAAGGAAGACGGTCTGCCCCGCTTTGCAAGACTCAAGAAGGTCTTTGCCAAGTAAGCTCTCAGGTTTCTGCTTTTTGGAAGCGGTCCGGATTTTCCGGACCGCTTTTTTTCGTTTTTGCTTGATATTGCACGCAAACTGGTCTAAAATAAGGAAGCAGAAATTTCAAGCGTCGGGAGGCGTTTTTATGGATTACGTCAAAGAAGCGAAGGCGCTCGGCTTTACACAGGCGGCGCTGATGCCGGTATCCGAGCTGGTGATCGTGCCGGAATACCGCATGTTCTGCGAGGAAAACCTGTGCGGCAACTATAATGTCCTGCCTGCATGTCCGCCCGCAAGCGGCACGGTGGAGGAAATGACGGCGCGCGTCCGGCAGCACGAAACGGCGCTCGTTCTCATGATCGAGCATACGCCAAAAGACCCCATGGACAAACAGGAGCAGAAAGCGGACAAGCGGCACCAGAACGAGCTGACCGAGCAGCTTCTTGCGCGCATGCACGAAAGCGGCGTAACCGACACGCTCATGATGGGTGCCGGTCCCTGGAAGACGGCGTCGTGCATGTCGGCTTACTGCGTGAATGCGCAGAAGATGGCAGACTTTGTCGGCATGAAGTGCTGGGAAAACGACGGGAAAACCCGCTATTTCTCGCTCATTCTTTTTTAGGTTGATTTGCCGGTCTCTTTGCGGTAGAATCAGGTAAAACAGCCGCGCGCGGCGCGGCGGAGTTAGGAGAAGCAAGATGGAAGTAAAGGATATTGAGCTGCAGGCGTGCCCGCACTGCGGGGGCGACGGTGTGATCGAAGACGAGGGCGGCTGGTGCGTTTACGTGACGTGCTGCGACTGCGGCGCACACACGGCACAGGTCGACTACCACAGCCCCGAAGAGCGGCTGGACGCCGCAAAGCGCGCCGCGTTTGTCTGGAACATCGGCAAGGTCGTTTCCAGTCACCCCGGCGAATAAAAAACAGAAAAAGCTGCCCGTCGGAATTCTCCGGCGGGCAGCTTTTTGTATGGGTCAGTCCGGCTCAAAGCCGAGCGTAAAGATTACCGCACCGGCATTTTGAAGCGCCTGCGCGGCTTTTTGGTCTGTCCTCCTCCTCCCCCCCCACAAACATCCCAAAACAGCCGCCCGGTTCAGGAAAAGCCTGAACCGGGCGGCTGTATGTACGATGCATGGAAAATATCAGCCCTTGGAAGGCGCGCAGCCGAGCGCTTGCAGCTGCGCGTTCAGCCACGGACGGTCAAACACGCCGTCCTGCAGGATACGATGCAGGATTTTTTCCTCCTTTTCCTGCAAAGCATGCGCTGCGTCCGCAACTGCGTCCGCGCGTTCCATCGGAACCACGACCACGCCGTCTTCGTCTGCGGCGACGATATCGCCGGGCCGCACCGACCTTCCGCCCACGACGACCGGACCGCCAATTTCGCCAGGTCCTGCTTTCGTCGGACCGTTCGGCGTCACGCTGCGCGCATAGACAGGAAAATCTTCCATCTGCGCAAGCGCGCCCCGGTCGCGAATTGCACCGTCGCAGACGATGCCCCGGATGCCGCGCGTTTTGCAGTAGCTTGCCATCAGCTCGCCGAGAACGGCACGCTCCGAAAAACCGCCGGCATCAATCACAAGCACATCGCCCGGCTGCGCCAGATCGATTGCCGCGTGAAGCATCAGATTGTCGCCCTGCGGCAGACGTACCGGAAACGCCGTGCCCAGCAGCTTCCCACGCCCGATGGGCGCAAGCGCGCCGTCGATCGCCGCGCAGCTTCCCATCACGTCGACAAGATTCGAGGTCGCCACGCCCCGGAACCGCTCTACAAGCTCCCGCGCCGGTCGCGGAAAATCCCGGATAATTTTACAGCCAACCGCCATCTCTCTTCCCCACCTTTTCTTTTTTTTGCAAATATTTTTGTATTTCTATTATAGCGCAGCGACGCGATTTGCGCAAACGCAAGCTCGTGCATAATCTCCCGTCTGCGGCAAACAATAGCTTTGTAGTATTTAACAGACAAGGGAGATTTCGATATGAAAGCAACTGGCATTGTTCGCCGCATTGACGACCTCGGGCGTGTGGTCATTCCGAAGGAAATCCGCCGCACCCTTCGCATCCGCGAGGGCGACCCGTTGGAGATTTATACGGAGAAGGACGGAGAGGTCATTTTCAAGAAGTATTCCCCGATGGGAGACCTGACGGATTTCGCGGGTCAGATCTGCGAGTCGATTGGGAAAAACACCGGGCATATCGCTGCCGTCTGCGACCGCGACACGATGATTGCCGCCTATGGTGTGCAGCGGCGCGAGCTGATGGACAAGCACTGCTCGCAGGAGCTCGAGCAGCTGATGGAATCGCGGAAATTTTACCGCTATCAGCCGGGGCAGGCAAAGCTGCATCCGACGGACAGCTCGGAGCGGTATTATCTCGGCGTGAGCGCACCGATTCTGTCCGAGGGCGATCTGATGGGCTGCGTGATGCTGCTGCTCGAAGAGCAGGACGAGCCGCTCGGAGACGCCGAACAGAAGCTCGTGCAGACCGTCGCAGGTTTCCTGGGACGGCAGATGGAAAGCTGATGCATCAAAAGGCTTATGCCTTTCTGACAGACAAAATCGCCCGCCGGTTACAACACATAACCGGCGGGCGATTTTTATGTTCAGTTTTGCGAAGCGGCGAACAGGAGCATTGCAGCAAGCGCGAGGTAGAGCAGCAGCAGCGCGGCAAGAAGACCGCACACGCACGTGGCAATCACGCGCATCGTTTTCTTCTGGCGCAGATGCCGGCGGAAATAGACCAGCGCGGCGAGGTCCAGCACCAGCAGCACACAGGCAAGCCAGAGCGGCATATTACGCTTCTCCTTCCTGCGCGGGCGCGGCAGCGACGGGGTTTGCCTCGTCGACGATGGCAAGGATCTTTCGAAGATTCTCCGTCAGACGCGCGCGGGCGCCCTCTGCGCTTGCCTTTTCCGGCACGAAGAAGTTTCTTCCGGTGGTGCGCACGGCGGCAGAAACTCTGCCGTCCTGGCAGAAGGTGACGAACAGCGGCCCAGGGCTGACGCTTGCGGCGGCAAGGATTTTCTCCTGCATGCGGGGCGTGAGCGTGAGTAACGCGGCATCGCCGTTGTCGGTTTTGACTGTGAAGCGCTTGTCGAAGGTTTCGTTTCCTGTTTTGACGTCGGCATAGCGCAGCAGCCCGTCGATCTTGCCGCGCGGCGCGATGGCAAACCCAATGGGGAAGCTGTGTCCGACCTTGCACGTCAGCATCAAGCCCTGCCAGACTTCTTTTTCCGTCTTGCGTTCCATGCCGCTCTCTTCGTCGCGGAAGACGTCGGTATCCATCAGCCGGACATTTCCGAGCAGAACAGAAACGCCGTGATAGGTCGCCGTAATTTTGTCGCAGCCGTCGACATAGTGATAGTCCTGATGCAGAAGCAGCTGCATGGGATCGATATCCAGCCCGCTCAGACGCTCGTCCGGCTGGTAGTCTGCGCTGTCAAAGACATCGGCAAGCGTCGGACGGATGGCGCCGGTCTGCGCCTGCGCGCGCTGCGCCTCCGATACGCGGCTTTTCTGCCACTCGCCGAGCAGGCAGACCGCAATCCCCAGCACAATCAGCACCGCCGAATGGGTAATAAATCCGGCAGCAGCGATGAGCAGACCTACAAAATTTACAAAGCCCCAAAGCTTTTTCATGGTTCCTCCTTTTCCGCCCGCGCGGGCAGGATCGTTTGTTTTGATGTGCGGCTCGTCTTTGCCCGCTCCGGACGGCGCGCTTGCGATATCATGGGCAGCAGCTGCCCGCGGTTCCCCCCGAACCGTCAGAATGCGCGCGGTCCCTGTTCAGCCATCGCCATCAGCTCGTCGTGGCTCAGCTCTACGGACCCGAAGCGGACAAAGACGCCGTTGGTTTCTGCACTGCTCCAGACCTCCGGGCGCACGAGCGAACGGAAGCGGATGGAATCCAGATACGGCTTCATGTCCAGCAGCAGACGACTGCCGGAGGTAAAATCGATCAGCAAAATATGGTCGTCCAGCGGCTCGACAGCCTGTATGTACTTCCGATACATCTTCTTCGTGTCCCTCCTTTTCCGGTCTGATGGCAAAAAGCCACCGTACAGATTTACTGTACGGCGGCTGGGAAAAAATCGCTATTAACCAACGGTTAGTTCTTTTGCAGCAGCGCCGTCAGCGCGCGGCGCTTTTCCTGCGCGGTGCCGATGAGCTGCAGCTTGGAATAGATGCGGTTGATGTACTGCTTGACGGTGCCCTCGGACAAAAAGAGCGTCTCGGCAATCTCGCGGTTCGTCTTGCGCAGCGCCATCAGCTGCGCCACCGAGCGTTCGCGCTCGGAAAGCTCCCGCAGCGCCTCGATCGGCTCTTGTCTGCTGCCGGAGGTCTGCTGCCGGGAGAGCCAGCGCTCGGAAAGCTCGCAGACGGACGCGGCAAAGGGCGTTTCCAGCTCGCGCGAAAGCGCGCTGTAATGGTTCATCAGATACGGCGCGTTCTCGGCAAACGGAAGCACGAACCCGTCCGGCTCGGCGTCTTCCAGCGCGCGGACGAGAAGCTTTCTTGCCATCGCGCGGTTTCCGAGCGCCTCATAGGCGCTTGCCGTCTGCAGGCGGATGTGCAGCGCGACGAGCGCGTAATGAAGGCTTTCGCAGCCAGACAGCAGCGGCTCGCTGCGCCCGATGACGCGGGGGAACTCGCCCTGCGCCAGATACACCTGATTTTCAATCAGCTCCATCATAGGCTTGCCGGGGGCAAAGTAGTTGACGGTATCGAGGCGGTGGAGCCGGAAGACGTCCGGAATTCTTTCCGCCTCCTGCAGCAGCGCGTAGTAATACGCGAGGATGCTTTCAAACATGTTCAGCAGCACCACGTCGTGCCGCGCCAGAAGCGCTTCGGCGCGCGCTTTGACATCGAGCCTGCGCCTGCCGCCGGAGCCCAACAGCCGCAGCTCCAGAAAATCGCAGCACAGCGCCATATTTTCCTGCCCGCTTCCGGCAATTGCCGCCCGCGCGCGCGCAAGCCCGATTTCCGCCTCGTGGAGCTTTCCCTGCATGAAGCTCGCCTCCGCGTCCATGACCAGCTCCGCGCCGAGCCCGTGCCCGTTCGTGATGCGGTAATAGTGCGGCATGCACTCGTGCATCTCGTGCGTCTCTTTTTGAAGCTCGCCGGGCGCGCGATAATACATCATAAGAACCGACGGAGACCCGAACGTCCAGCTCGAGCCCGCCTGAATGGTGACGGCAGGGCGCGACATCTGGCGGCTGGCGCTGCGGTGAAGCTCACTCATTTTCGTGATGTCGTTATACATGAGAAAGCTCATGATGAGGTCGCACTCGCCAAGTAAATTCCCGCGTTCTTCCTCCGGCATATCGGGGCTTTCCGCAATTGCCCGCTCCAGAAGCGCCTTGAGCTGCAGCATCTTCGGAATCTGCCGCCAGGTAAAAAGCCGACGCATGAGGACCAGAATCGCCGTCGGATGGCGCGTCAAAACCTCCTCCGGGCAGGCGTTCAGGCGCTCGAGCAGCTCCTCCGGGTGAAGCGCCGAGAGAAGATTGCCCGCGTCCTTTTCGATGATCGTGAGCGCGGCGTCGCTGTTGCCGGATCTTCCGTAGGCGCCGAGCGCGTGCAGATACTGCCCCTGCGCGCCGTACCAGCTGCCGAAGCGGTTCCAGTAGCAGATCTGAGACTGCTCGGGCAGCGTGCGGAATTTCCGAAGCGCGCACTCTTTCATCATGTGATGGAACCGGTAGCGCTGCGAGTCCGGCAGGCGCGTGACAAAGGCGTTCTGGCACGTCAGGTCCTGAATGATCGCATCGGTTTCCGGATTTTCGGTGACAAAGCGCGCCATCTCGGCGGTAAATTCGTCTGCCAGCCCCATGACTGCCAGAAATTCCTGCCGGTCCGGCGGCAGCGGGTCGATCATTGCCGCGGTGAACATTTCGAAAATATCAGAGCTTGCGTCTGGGAGCCTGCCGCGCTCAGAAAGCGCGCGCAGGTTCAGATAGATTGCCGAGAACCAGCCCTCGCTCGACCGAAGAAGCGCCTCCAGCTGCTGCTCGGAAAGCTCTGCGCCGCAGCGGTGGGCATAGACGGCAAGCTCGGTGTGGTTGAGCCGCAGGTGCTCCATGCCGATCTGGTGCAGATTTCCGCCCAGGCGGACAATCTCGCCCGCGGGCAGGAACCGGTCGCGGCTGGCAACGATCAGGTGCGCATTCTCGGGCAGGCGCGCGCTGATGCGGCAGATGAAGCGCACGGCGCGCTCGTCGCGCAGCAGATGAAAATCGTCGAGGAACAGATAATACGCCGTCTTGCCGGAGGAAAACGCGCGGCAAAGCTCCTCCAGAACCAGCGTTACGGCAGCCTCGCCGGTCGGAAAATCGAAGGCGCTGAGCACATCCAGCCCCGCGAACCGGAACGCATCCTGCGCGCTGCGCCAGAGCATGGGCAGCTTTTCCGAGTAAATGCTCAGCCGGATGGCAACGGCTTTGCCGCCCTTCGTCTTTTCGGCAAGAAACCAGTTGATGGCGGTCGTCTTGCCGTAGCCCATGGGGGCGACCACAGTCGTCAGCGCGCAGCGCGCAATCGGGCGCAGGCACTCCTGCACGCGCTCGGAGATGTAGATGGTGTTGAAGCTCGGCTTTCGTTTGGGCATACGATCCTCTTTCTTCCGCGTTTTTCTGCCGGAGATTCCTGTTTTTAGGGAAGCTCTGATTAAATCAGCGGCTGTGGACGGCGAAAGATTTTTTGTCAAGACAAGATTTGGAAAATGGCGGAATACTTTGCGTATTTCCCATTTTTCGAACCGCAGGATTGGCGGAAAAGATCCGTCGTCCGCGGTTGGGGATTTATTCAGAGGTTCCTTAGATATTATAACACAGATTTTTCGCTCTGTCACCACCGCGGAAGACGCCGCGTTTCTGTCTCAGAGACAGCTTTGCAGCAGCTCGTAGATGCTCTGCGCGTGGCGGCACTCGTCGAGCGCAAGTTCGCGCATCGTGCAAGCCCGCGCGCCGGACATGGGGGCAAGCGCTTCATAGTGCTCGCGCGCGGAAAGCTCGCGCTGATACTGCCGGCGGAGCGTCTCGGCGTTGCAGGTGATGCAGGGGTTTTCCGGCTTTTTTGGGCATGCCTTCTTGCCGGTGAGCAGGAAATAGATTGCCCCCAGCTTTTTCGCGTGACAGCGCTCGTCGTGGGAAATGGCAAGCAGCGTCTTTCTGGCGCAGCCGGACATGCGCGCGGCAAGGCAGCGGTAGGTTTCCGCGTCGCAAAGCTCCTCGTGCATCGCCTGCATCACCTGTTCGGGGGTGATGGAAACGGCAGGCGCCTGCTGCGTGCGGGCAGTCTTTTCCGGCGCTTTTTCCGCATTCGTACACAGCGCGGCGGTCTGCGCCGCCATGACGCGGCTCCAGACATTCTGCGCCTGTTTGCAGTCCATCGGATTCATAAGATCCCTCCTTCCGTCCATTTTATGAAGGCGGTGTTCCGCGCGTGCGCGGATGGGTCGAACTGCTTCAAAAAAATGCCGGAAACCCCATCAAATTTGGTTGAAAAAATCTTGTAATTACTTTTTCTCTGTGTTAAAATACGTGTTTGTTAGATTTATTTTGCGGAAGATAAGAAAGGGGCGCAGGATATGACGCAGGACAAGCTTCGGAACATTGCGATCATCGCGCACGTTGACCACGGCAAGACGACCCTGGTCGATCAGATGTTAAAGCAGGGCGGCGTTTACCGCGAAAATCAGGTGGTGGCAGACCGGGTCATGGACTCCGGCGATCTTGAGCGCGAGCGCGGCATCACGATTCTGGCGAAAAATACCGCCGTACACTATAAAGATTATAAGATCAACATTGTTGATACCCCGGGTCACGCCGACTTCTCCGGCGAGGTCGAGCGTATTTTGAAGATGGTCGACGGCGTTCTGCTGCTGGTCGACGCAGCAGAGGGTCCCATGCCGCAGACGCGCTTCGTGCTGCAGAAGGCGCTGGAGCTGGGTCATAAGGTCATCGTCGTCGTCAACAAGATCGACCGCCCGGACGCGCGCGTCCACGAGGTCATCGACGAGGTATTGGAGCTGCTGCTGGACCTCAACGCAACGGAAGAGCAGTTCGAGTCTCCGACGTTGTTCTGCTCGGCGCGGCGCGGCATCGCGTCCTACACTATGAGTTCACCGGTCTCGGCAAAAGCCCGATTTCTGAGGCAAGCGCGGGCGAAATCGTCGCCTTCTCCGGCATTTCGGATATCACCATCGGGCGCACGCTGTGCGTGGCAGACCAGATCGAGCCGCTGCCGTTCGTGAAGATCTCGGACCCGACGATTGAAATGACGTTCTCGATCAACGACTCGCCGTTCGCAGGGCGCGAGGGCAAGTACGTCACCTCCCGGAACCTGCGCGACCGGCTGCAAAGAGAGCTTCTGAAGGACGTGTCGCTGCATGTCAAGGAGGTCGGCACGGACTCGTTCAATGTCGCGGGCAGAGGCGAAATGCATCTTTCCATTCTCATCGAGACGATGCGCCGCGAGGGCTATGAGTTCCAGGTCTCCACGCCGCACGTTCTGAACAAGGAGATTGACGGCAAGCTCTGCGAGCCGATTGAGCGCATGGTCGCCGACGTTCCTGAAAATTCCGTCGGCTCGGTCATCGACAAGATGGCGCAGAGAAAGGGCGAGCTGGTCTCCATGACCCCGATCGGAAGCCGGATGCGGCTGGAGTTCCTCGTCCCGACGAGAGGTCTGTTCGGCTACCGCAACGAATTTTTGACCGATACGCGCGGCGAGGGCATCATGGCGTCGACGCTGGAAACGTATGAGCCGGTCAAGGGCGACATCGAGCGCCGACTCACCGGGTCTCTGGTTGCATTTGAGACCGGCGAGGCTTGCGCCTACGGTCTGGGCAACGTGCAGGACCGCGGCACACTGTTCATCGCACCCGGCGCGGAGGTCTATGCCGGCATGATCGTCGGTCAGTGCAACCGCAACGAGGACATGTCCGTCAACGTCTGCAAGAAAAAGCAGCTGACCAACATGCGCGCGGCAGGCTCGGACGAGGCAATCCGTCTTGCGC
>PPYF01268454.1_pt1 | contig 14301 bp, 12 predicted proteins | sample 1559871 | NCBI WGS metagenome assembly PPYF01 (sample SAMN08240021, study PRJNA423297) | Human gut metagenome, whole genome shotgun sequencing project. | reverse complement strand
CGGCCGTAGCTCATCTGGTAGAGCGCCACCTTGCCAAGGTGGAGGTAGCGAGTTCGAGCCTCGTCGGCCGCTCCAAACAAAGCCCCCGGTTGAAACGTAAGTTTCAGCCGGGGGCTTTTCTCGTTATACACGAAATTCCCGGCAAAGGCTGCACTCCCCTTGCCGTTTATATAAATTTTACATTATTAAAGAAAGAAGGCCATTCCCAATGAGCATCATTATCGGCATCGACCACGGCTACTACGCCATCAAGACGGCGCACTGCTCGTTCCCGGCAGGGCTTACAAGCTACGGAGAACATGAACCCTACACCCGCCAAGGTCTTTTAGAACTTGCCGGGTGCTTTTTTGTTTGCGGCACCGGGCGGCAGCCTATTCAGCGAGACAAAACCGTGAACGACAACTATTACTTACTGACGCTGGCAGCCATCGCAAAAGAAATCCATCAGCGTTGCTTGCCGCCTGAATGTTCGGTGCGGATTGCGGCAGGCTTACCCTTCCTTGCCCGCTACGAGGAAATCTACCACCGCAAACTGAGCCAGAAAGAATTCGTCATCGGCCTGATTGAAGCCGAGCTGGACGAAGCGGATGAAGAATTTGCAACCGCAGAAGCCGCTGCCGCAACGGAAAACCCGGAAGTGGAACAGGCTGTGAAAGAACCTGAAACGGATGAAACCGCAGACGAGGATGTCCCGGCCACGGATGAAGATTCCCTGGACGAGAGCGAAGCCGAACGGGCTGAGGCCGAGTTCCGCTTAGCGGATATCGAGCGCAAACGGATGATTGTCTCACAGCTGTACAGCCGAATTGAGGTGAAAAGAGGTTATGAAATCAAGCTGGTGCTGGATGCAAACTACCGACAGTTCCTTGATGGCAAGATAGATTGTGGTGTTGGGTATCTGATTGAGAAAACAGACATCCGGCATAGAAAAGCAACCAGACAAATAAGCAAGATGACAGCATAGGAGGTTTGGCTTTCTCTGCAATCAGAACATGACATTGCGAGAAGAAAATGTTTCACAAGTCAAGGTGCGAAACTACTATATATAGTGGTTCCGCGCCTTGGCTTTTTGCAAATTATGTGATATAATAAGCGCGCAAAACAATGTGGAAGGTTGAATGCAGAGGAAATGGCAAAAGCACAAAACAAACATGGCAAATGGTATAGTCACATTTTTATCCGAAGAAGTGTCTCCGTGCGGCACATATACAAGGATGGAGATGTGCAACAAATAAATAGTAACGAACAATTACCTAAATTGCTGTATAAATATTTAAGTGTAGCAGATATTGAACATCTTACACGGCTGCATGACATTATAGAAAATCATCACATATATTTCCCCAAGTATGACAACCTTAATGATCCACTGGAAGGTGCTGCAATCGATATACATAATGGAGGTTATGCAGGATATAGTATGTATGCTGCATCTGATGTGGAGGACCCGTTTATAGCGCCCTATAAGGAAAGCTATAGAATATTGTCACTTGCAAAGAGTCCCATCAATCCACAATTATGGGCACATTATGGTGGAAATTACACAGGGATTTGCCTTTGCTTCTCTACCGAGGGGTGTTTTTCATCCGCACAGAAAATGAATTATTTTGATCAAAAGCCAATTCGAGATGTGGGAGAAGAAGCAGATGACGATGACAAAAAGATAGATGCGCTTGTTCATGAAGGACTCTTGATGAAACAAAGTGGTTGGAGCTATGAAGAAGAATGGCGGGTTTTGCAAAAGGAAAGTAGCGAATTTTTCTGCTTTGATCCAAAAGATCTCGTTGGTGTAATCGTAGGCCATAAGATGCCCAGGGAAATTCAAACTATTATAAAGGGGTGGATTCCGCCAAAGGTAAAAAGAATGAAAATCTGGCCAGGCGTTAGGTCGTTTAAAATGAAGCTAACCGATATAGATTATGAAAAAGATGAAAGCGGATGCGATGGATCAGAAGTACCTGAAATTGCAAATTTTGAAGAATATCTTTTAAGCAAATAGCACTTCTATCGTTACTATAAAGAGTAAGTGCATAAAAAAAGAGTAAGTGCCTAAAACAGGCGACATTATCTCCGTGCCGTCCGCTAGAGCACCTGACTGTTAATCAGGGTGTCGTCCGTTCAAGTCGGACTGGGGCAGCCATCAAGGCTTGAAGCATTCGCTTCAAGCCTTTTTGTTTTGCCCCGAATCGGCTGAAAATTGGCCGATTTCATCGTTCTGTGTCAATTTCTTGCGTTCCCCTCTTGCAATCCCTATAAAAATAGTATAGTATAGTTCGGTAGAGCAAAACTATCCGGGGGACACTTGTGCCCAAAAACCCGGTTATACCACTTGGAGGTGTTTTTTCCATGAGCAGCCCGCTGCTGGAAGTCAAAGATTTACAGGTCGTCGTCGGTGAGGAAAATAAGGTCCTTCTCGACGGATTGAACCTGACGGTGAACGCCGGTGAGACCCACGTACTGATGGGTCACAACGGTGCCGGCAAGTCCACCCTGATGAGCGCCCTGATGGGCGATCCCCGCTACACCGTCACCCGCGGTCAGATCATCTTCCGCGGGCAGGACATCACCCACGAGACCGCCGACGTGCGCGCCCGCGCGGGTATGTTCCTGTCCTTCCAGACGCCGGAGGAGGTTCCCGGCATCACGCTGGAGAGTTTCCTGCGCACGGCTGCCGGTGCTGTGACCGGCAAGCCCGTCAAGGTCATGAAGTTCCGCCGCGAGATGGCCGCCCAGATGGAGGCCCTGAACATGGACCCGTCCTACGCAGACCGCTATCTGAACGTCGGCTTCTCTGGCGGTGAGAAGAAGAAGGCTGAGATTTTGCAGCTGCTCATGCTCAAGCCCGCGCTGGCCCTGCTGGATGAGACCGACTCCGGCCTCGACGTTGACGCGGTCAAGACCGTTGCCAGCGGCATCAAGGCGTACCACAACGCGGACAACGCCCTCATCATCATCACCCACAACGCCAAGATCCTGGAGGGTCTGCAGGTCGATTACGTCCATGTGCTGGACGACGCCCGCATTGTCCGCACCGGCGACGGCAGCCTCGTCAATGAGATCATTGAGGAAGGCTTCACCGCGCTGAAGGAGGACGAAGCCAAATGAGAGCCTTCGAGACTGAAAAGACCGAGGTCGCCGAGATTGACCGCAGTGTCTACGACATCAAGGACAAGGTCAACGCGGCGTTTGAGGTCAACTCCGGCCTGACGGCAGAGATCGTGGAGCAGATCTCTAAGGAAAAGCACGATCCCGACTGGATGCGTGAATTCCGCCTGAAGGCGCTGGACATTTACAACAAGGCGTCCATTCCCAACTGGGGCCCGTCCCTGGAGGGGCTGGACATGCGCAACATCGTCACATACGTGCGCCCCAACACCGAGATGCGCGGCAAGTGGAGCGAAGTGCCCGATGACATCAAGAACACGTTTGAGCGTCTGGGCATTCCGCAGGCCGAGCGCTCGAGCCTGGCGGGCGTCGGCGCGCAGTACGACTCCGAGGTCGTTTACCACAACGTCAAGGAGGAGGTCGCCGCGCAGGGCGTCGTCTATACCGATATGGAGAGCGCCCTGACCGGCCCCTACGCCGACATGGTGAAGGAGCACTTCATGAAGTGCGTGCCCCCCACGGACCACAAGTTTGCGGCGCTGCACGGCGCTGTGTGGAGCGGCGGTTCCTTCGTCTACGTCCCGGCGGGCGTGCATGTGGACATTCCCCTGCAGTCCTACTTCCGCCTGAACGCCCCCGGCGCGGGCCAGTTCGAGCACACCTTGATTATCGTGGACAAGGGCGCATACCTGCACTTTATCGAGGGCTGCTCGGCCCCGAAGTACAACGTCGCCAACCTGCACGCAGGCTGCGTCGAGATTTTCGTCGGTGAGGGTGCGCGCGTGCGCTACTCCACGATTGAAAACTGGTCCAAGAATATGTACAACCTGAACACCAAGCGTGCGCGGGTCGAAAAGGGCGGCACGATCGAGTGGGTCTCCGGCTCGTTCGGCTCCCACACGGGCTGCCTGTACCCGATGAGCGTCCTGCAGGGCGAGGGTGCCCGCATGGAGTTCACCGGCATCACGTTTGCCGGTGCCGGGCAGGATCTGGACACCGGTGCCAAGGTCGTGCACGCCGCGCCGAACACGACGAGCCATATTTCCACCAAGAGCATTGCCCGCGACGGCGGCGTGTCGAACTTCCGCTCGTCCGTCGTTGTGCTGCCGAACGCCAAGGGCAGCAAGTCCAGCGTGAGCTGCGAATCCCTGATGCTGGATGACCGCAGCCGCTCCGACACGATCCCGGCCATGGACATCCGCTGTGATGCCGTGGACGTCGGCCACGAGGCCAAGATCGGGCGCATCAGCGAGGAGGCCATCTTCTACCTGATGAGCCGCGGCATGACCGAGGAGGACGCCCGCGCCCTGATCGTCGGCGGCTTTGCCGAGCCCATCGCCAAGGAGCTGCCGCTGGAATATGCGGTGGAGATGAACAACCTGATTCATCTGGAGATGAAGGGAAGCATTGGCTGACGCAATGCGTCAGAAATAAAAAATAATAAATAAGAAATAATAAAGAATGTGGAGTTTTCTCCCTATGGTCGAAAACAAAACCGTAGGGGCGGATTCCATATCCGCCCGTGGCACCTTGCCAACGGCAGGGCGGGCGCATATAGAATGCGCCCCTACGGCGGCAGAGGAATTTCGAGCGGTGCGCCAGCACCGCGCTCCACCACATTTATTATTTATTATTTTTTATTTATTATTTGCAATAGATAATATTTAGGTGATATTGCTATGACTACAACCATGAACCGCCTCCCGGTTTCCACCTGGAATCCGCTGGGCGTGAATTATGCCCCGGTGTCGGCGGCATTGCCTGCCGTGCCCGCCGCGGGCTGGGCTAAGGCCGAGGCGCTGTCCCCTGCCCTGCCCGCCGGTGTGACGGCCCCCGCCGCGGCTGACTTCGGCAGCTTTGCCGCCAGCGGCATGGGTGCCGAGACCGACGCCTGGCTGGCCGCAAACGCCAACCTTGTCAACCACCTGGCCGTGACCGGCACCGCCGACGCGCCCGTCGTGTTTGAGACGGCGCTCGACGCCGACCACCCCCACGCACTGACCTATCTGACCATCGACGCCGCGGCGGGCAGCAGCCTGACCGTCGTGCAGGTCGTGCGCGGCGATGCCGAGGGCGGCGTCTCCGCCAACCTGACCCGCATCCGCGCCGCCGAGGGTGCGCATGTAGTTTTGGTGCAGGTGCAGCTGCTGGGCAACCGTGCCCGCCGCTGGAACGCCGTTGCCATTGAGCAGGGCACCTCCGCCCGCGTGGAGCAGGTCCGCATTGAGCTGGGCGGCTCCGTCGTCGCCTGCGGTGCCCGCACGCTGCTGAACCACAACAAGTGCGAGTACGATCTCGATGCCGTCTACTTCGGCCACAGCAATGACGTGCTGGACTTCAACGACGTGTCCGTCCACACCGGCAGGGATACCCTGTGCGAGATGCACACCGCCGGTGTGTTGACCGGCAGTGCCGATAAAATTCTGCGCGGTACTGTCGATTTCCAGCGCGGTGCCAAGCGCGGCGTCGGCCATGAGAGCGAGGACGTGCTGCTGTTCAGCCCCAGCGCCCGCAACCGTACCGCCCCCCTCATCCTCTGCGGTGAGGAGGAGGTCGAGGGCCAGCACGCCGCCAGCGTAGGCCGTCTCGACGAGAACAAGCTCTACTATCTGCGCTCCCGCGGCCTGAGCGAAGCACAGGCCCGCCGCCTGATGGTGGATGCCCGCTTTGCCCCGGCCATTGATAAGATCCCGTTGGATTCTTTGCAGGATGAAGTACGTGAAAATGTTGCACGGAGGCTGAATGATGAACTGGACGGCTGATTTTCCGATTCTGGCTGCCGACGAAAACGGCAATCGCCTTGTCTATCTGGACAGCGCCGCCACGACCCAACACCCCATGCAGGTCCTGAACGCGGTGGTCGATTACTATACGAAAGAGAACGCGAACCCCCACCGCGGTGTTTACGAGCTGGCCATGCGTGCCACCGACGCCCACGAGGGAGCCCGTCACACCGTAGCGCAGTTCTTTAACGCAGAGGACGACGAGATCGTGTTCACCCAGAACACGACGGAGAGCCTGAACCTCGTCGCCTACAGCTACGGCATGAACTTTCTGCATGAGGGCGATGAAATCGTCATCTCCGTGGCCGAGCACCACTCCAACATGGTGCCGTGGCAGCGCGTGGCCAAGGCCACCGGCGCGAAGCTGGTTTATATGTATCCCGGCGAGAACGGCCGCCTGACCACCGAGGAACTGGACAAAAAAATCACCCCTAAGACGAAGGTCGTCGCCGTGGCGATGGTCTCGAACGTGCTGGGTCTGCGCGCGCCTGTGGAAGAAATTGTGAAGCGTGCCCACGCCGTGGGCGCTGTCGTCGTGCTGGACTGCGCCCAGAGCGCGCCCCACACCCCCGTGGACGTCAAGAAGCTGGACGTGGATTTTGCGGCCTGTTCTGCCCACAAGCTGTACGCCCCCATGGGCGTCGGTGCGCTGTACGCACGCGCCGGACTGCTGGAAAAGATGCCCCCGTTCATGAGCGGCGGCGATATGATCGGCGCTGTGCATGAAAGCGGCGCGACCTGGGCCGACGGCCCCCGCAAGTTTGAGGCCGGCACCCGCAACGTCGGCGGCGAGGTCGGCTTTGCCGCCGCCATCGACTATATGAAGGGCATCGGCTGGGAGGCCATGGAGACCCATGAGCATGCGCTGCTGGACCGTATGCTGGCCGGTATGCGCGCCATGCCGTGGCTGACCGTCTACGGTGAGCCTGTGGCCGAGGGCCGCTACGGCGTTGTCAGCTTCAATGTCAACGACGTACATCCCCACGATGTAGCGACGATTCTGGACGCGGGCGGCGTGGCCGTGCGTGCCGGGCATCACTGCGCCCAGCCCCTGATGGAGTTCCTGGGCATCGGCAGCTGCTGCCGCGCCAGCGTGGCGATCTACAACACCCCAGAGGACGTGGACGCCCTGCTGGAAAATCTTGAAAATGTCAGAAAGGTGATGGGCCTGTGAACCTGAACGAACTGTATACCCAGATCATTACCGAGAACAGCCGCAGCAAAGAGAACCGCCACCCCGTCGAGGGGGCGACCCACAGCCTGGAGGGTGTCAACCCCAGCTGCGGTGACGACATCACGCTGCAGCTCCGCGTGAAGGACGGCAAAATCGAGGACGCCGGGTTTATCGGCAGCGGCTGCGCCATCTCGCAGGCGTCGGCTTCGCTGATGATCGACCTTGTGAAGGGCCGCACCGTCGAGGACGCGCACCGCCTCATCAGCCTGTACTTCCAGATGATCAAGGGCAAGATCACGCCCGAGGAGCTGGACGACCTGGAGGACGTAGCCGCTTTGCAGGGCATTGCCCACGTCCCTGCCCGCGTCAAGTGCGCCGTGCTGGCCTGGCACACGCTGGAGGAAGCGCTGGACGGCGAGGGAAAAACCGATAAGGTGACGACGGAAGAGGAAGCGTAACGTTATATTTCTGTGGCAGGATGTTTCGGCATCCTGCCGCTTTTGTTTGTCAGGCCTTCCCCTGTGGGGGAAGCCATTTTGCGCTTCACTTTTCTTCACATATTTTCCCCGTCTACTTTTCTTTTTTCCTCATCTGTGGTACAATATACAAATATGTAAGTTAAAATCCTATGATTGCGCCTATAGAGAGAAAGGGAATGTACCATGTGTGGTTTTGTTGGCTTTACCGGTCTGCGTGAACAGCGCGAGGCCATCCTGCACAGAATGGCGGACCGCATCATCCACCGCGGCCCCGATATGGAAGGCTACCATATCAGCGGCGACGACCCGCGCACGGCCATTGCGCTGGGCTTCCGCCGTTTGAGCATCATCGACCTGGCCGCAGGCAAGCAGCCCATGTACAATGAGGATGGCACCGTCGTCTGCGTGTTCAACGGTGAAATTTACAACTTCATGGACCTGCGCACCGAGCTGCAGGCCAAGGGGCACATCTTCAAGACCCACTGCGACACCGAGGTCATCATCCACGGCTATGAGGAGTACGGCACGGCACTGGCCGCCAAGCTGCGCGGCATGTTTGCCTTCGTCGTATGGGACACGAAAACGAACGAGATGTACGGCGCGCGCGATATTTTCGGCATCAAGCCGTTCTATTATACCCAGACCGACGCGGGCGAGCTGCTGTTCGGCTCCGAGATCAAGAGCCTGCTTGAGCACCCCGGCTTCCGCCGCGAGGTCAACGCCGAGGCCCTGCGCCCCTACCTGACCTTCCAGTACAGCGCCATGAACGAGACGTTCTTCAAGGGGACCTACAAGCTGCCCCCGGCCCACTGGTTCACCTACAGGGACGGCAAGATGCAGATCGAGCGCTACTGGGATGTCGATTTCCGCCACCCCACGACGCTCTCCTACGAGGCCGCCGCCGATGAGATCGATGCCCGCGTGCGGGAGAGCGTGGCCGCCCACCGCATCAGCGACGTCAAGCTGGGCGCGTTCCTGTCCGGTGGTGTCGATTCCAGCTATATCACGGCCTGCCTGATGCCCGACGAGACCTTCTCCGTCGGCTTTGCAAGCCCCGACGGCACGCATAAATTTGACGAGACCACCGAGGCGGGCGAGCTGAGCCAGAAGCTCGGCATCAAGAACTACCGCGAGATGCTGACGAAAGAGCAGTGCCTCGACGCCTTCGCCGACATCCAGTACCACATGGACGAGCCACAGTCCAACCCGTCCAGCGTGCCGCTCTACTTCCTGTGCCAGCTGGCGCGCCAGCATGTCACGGTGGTGCTGTCCGGCGAGGGCGCGGACGAGATCTACGCCGGTTACGAGTGGTACGCCGACACCCCGCTGATGCAGAAGTACAAGCACATCCCCGCGCCGCTGCGCCATCTGGCCAGCGATGCCAGCCAGCACCTGCCCTACTTCAAGGGGCACGACTTCATCATCAAGGGCAGCGGCCGCCCCGAGGACTGGTTCATCGGCCAGGCGCACGTCTTTGAGGAGAAGGATGCCTACGACATTCTGAAGCCTAAGTACCGCGTCGGCCCCACGGCCCGCGAGGTCGCCGCGCCGATCTATGACCGCGTCAAGGACTTGAGCGAGCTGGAAAAGAAGCAGTACCTTGACCTGAACCTGTGGCTGCCCGGGGACATTCTGCTGAAGGCCGACAAGATGAGCATGGCACACAGCCTTGAGCTGCGCGTGCCCTATCTGGACCGCGAGGTCCTGCGCGAGGCCCAGACCTACCCCGACAGCTACAAGCTGCGCGGCGACACGAAGGCCGTGCTGCGCACCGCCGCCAACAAGACCCTGCCCGACGCCTGGGCCAACCGCACGAAGAAGGGCTTCCCCGTGCCGATTGCCAAGTGGCTCGAGGACCCGGCGTTTTCCGCCAAGGTACGCAAGAGCTTCACGAGCGATGTGGCGGCGGAGTACTTCGACCAGGACAAGCTCGTCGCCATGCTGGCCGACCCCAAGCACGAGCGCCGCAAGATCTGGACTGCCTACACCTTCCTGACCTGGCATGAGCAGTTCTTTGAGAAGTTTGATGCGTGAATCTTATGAGCCTTCCCCCAAGGGGGAAGGTGGCCGAGGCCCCGCCCGAGGCCGGATGAGGGGCGCGTTTGCGCTATTGCCCGCAAACGGCTTGCCGCCGCAAGGCTGCCCCTCATCAGTCCGCTGCGCGGACAGCTTCCCCCTCAAGGGAAGCCTAATTTGAAAAATTGGAGATGCACATAACCATGTCCGACATTATCCCTGTATTCCTTGGTGCAGACCTGAACTGCTACAACTTTGCCCGGGCGTTCCATGAGGCTTACGGCGTCGAGAGCTACGCCTATGGCCGCTACCCGATGGCTCCGACCAAGTATTCCAAAATCATCCACTTTACCACCGTGCCCGATATGGACAACGAGGACACGATGCTGCGCATTCTGCACGAGTTTGCGGCACAGCATAAGGGCAAGCGGCTCTATCTGTTCGGCTGCACCGACGATTACGCCGCGATGATCATCCGCCGCAAGGCCGAGCTGACCGAGTATATCGCCCCCGGCCCTGCCGCCGACCTGTACGGATCCATCCAGAAAAAGGCCGAGTTCTACGAGGTCTGCGAGAAGTTCGGCATCCCCTACCCCGACTCGAAAATCCTGACCGCACCTGTCGATGCCGCCGAGCTGACCGAGGATAAATTGGGCTTTGCCTACCCCATCATCGTCAAGCCGTCGTCCAGCGTTGATTACTGGAAGCATCCGTTTGACACGATGAAAAAGGTCTACACCGCCGCCACCCCCGCCGAGGCCGCCGAGATCGTCAAAACGATCTATGCCAGCGGCTACCCGGACCGCATGGTCCTGCAGAAGATGGTGCCGGGCGGCGACGACCACATGCGCGTGCTGACGGCGTTCTCCGACGAGAACGGCAAGGTGCGCGCCATGTGCCTTGGCCATACGATGGTCGAGGAGCACACCCCCCACGGCCTGGGCAACCATGCCGCCATCGTCAGCGAGGACACGACCTCCCTGCCGCTGGTGGAGAACATCCGCAAGATGCTGGAGGCCTGCCGCTACACCGGTTTTTCCAACTTTGACATCAAGTACAGCGGCACCCCCGGCGACTACCGCGTGTTTGAGATCAACCTGCGCCAGGGCCGCAGCAACTACTATGTGACCGCCACCGGCATGAACATTGCCAGGCTGGTTGTGGAAAAGTGGAACGACGGCGGCGCCGACTGCGTGCTGAACAAGAATGAGGTGTTCTGGCACCACGTCCCCGCGCAGGTGGCCTTCACCTACACCGAGGACAAGGACCTTGTCGCCCGCGCCAAGGCGCTGAAAGCACAGGGCAAGGAGGCGTGCAGTCTGCTGTACAAGCCCGACCTGCTGTGGAACCCCGTGCGCTATGCCTGCGTGCTGGAGCAGCTGAGAAGGCAGTTCAAGAAGTTTAAGACGTATTACCCGGTACACAAATAATAAATAAAAAATAAGAAATAATAAATGTGGTGAATCGCGTCGCTGGCGCTCCGCTCAAAAAACGTAGGGGCGGATTCCATATCCGCCCGTGCCCGCTTGCGGCAAGGCAAACTTCCGCGGGCGCATATAGAATGCGCCCCTACGGATTTCGTTTTCGACCAAAGGGAGAAAACTCCACATTCTTTATTATTTATTATTTATTCTTTCTTATTTAAAAAGGACGTTATCATGAAGCTAAACGACCTTGTCCAACATATCTCCCACACGGGTGCCTCCGAAACGGACATCACCGCCATCACCTACGACTCCCGCAAGGCTTGCGCCGGCTCGCTGTTCGTCTGCCTTGTCGGTGCGTGGCTGGATGGGCATACCTACGCCGAAAGCGCCTACCAAAACGGCTGTCGTGCGTTTTTGGTGGAGCATAGGGTCGACCTGCCCGCGGACGCTGTGCAGATCGTCACCGACGACACCCGCGCGGCGCTGGCCGTCATCGGTGCGGATTTCTACGGCAACCCCGCCGACGAGCTGCACCTCATCGGCATTACAGGCACAAAGGGCAAGACGACCACCGCCCTGCTGACCGCGGCCATCATGACCGAGGCCGGTCTGCCCTGCGCCTACATCGGCTCCAACGGCGTCGACATTGCAGGCGTGCACGAGGCTACCGCCAATACAACGCCCGAGAGTCTCGAGCTGCACCGGCTGTTCCGCAAGATGCTGGATGCGGGCGTGCACCACTGCGTACTGGAGGTCAGCAGCCAGGCGCTGCGCCACCACCGCGTGGACGGCGTGCCGTTTGAGGTCGTGGCCTTCACGAACCTGTCGGAGGATCACATCGGCCCCGGCGAGCACCCCGATTTTGAGGACTACAAGTGCGCCAAGCGCCGCCTGTTTGCAGAATACAACGCCCGCACGATGATTTACAACGTGGATGATCCCTACAGTGATTTCATGCGCGAGGGCTTTAAAGGCGAACAGATCAGCTTTGGCATCCAGAATGCCGCCGACTATCACGGGCAGAATCTGGCACAGTACCGCAGCCAGACCGCCCTCGGCGTTGACTTTGACTGCGTACACGCGGGCGAAACAACCCACATCGAGGTCATGTCCCCCGGCACGTTCAGCGCTTCGGATGCGCTGTGCGCCGTCGCACTGTGCGGCGCGTTCGGCGTGACGCCTGCCCAAGCCGCCGCCACGCTGGCCCACACCCCCGTGCAGGGCCGCTTTGAAGTCGTCGAGGGGCTGCCCGGCCGCACCTTTATCGTGGACTACAGCCACAACGGTCTCTCGCTGACCAGCGCTCTGCAGACGCTGCGTGCCTACAATCCGCACCGTTTACTTTGTGTATTTGGGTCGGTGGGTGGCCGCACGCAGGTGCGCCGCAAGGAACTGGCCGACGCATCAAGCGCCTACGCTGACTATACGATCATCACGAGTGACAATCCCGACAACGAGCCGCCCGAGGACGTCATCCGCGACATTGCGGGCCACATGGCTCCCGGCGCACCCTACACCTGCATCACGGACCGCCGCGAGGCGATTTACGCCTCGGTGAAAATGGCCGAGCCCGGCGACATTGTGCTGTTCGCGGGCAAGGGGCACGAGGATTACCAGCTGATCAACGGCAAAAAGCTGCATTTCGTCGAGCGGGAGATCATTAAAGAGGCTTGCGCGGAGATAAGCAAATAAAACAGCGGCCCACACTTCGGGAGATACGAAGCGTGGGCCGCTGCTGCGTTGCAGGGGCTGGGCATGCCCGGCCCGCGGCATGTACGGCGGACGTGTTCTGCCGGAAGGCTGCGGGCCGCACATGTGCGGCCCCTACCGTGTTGCAGGATTTTTATTGTGTGTCGCAATGGTAAGCAGGCACGGAGGGGTCAAGACCGCTCCCTACAGAACCCTGGAAAGCGGTATCGTAGGGAGGGGTCTTGACCCCTCCGCACAAGTTTTCGACAGCAGAAGCATACATCCTTTACGCCCCGGCTCTTGGCAGCAACAACGCGGCGGCCAGATACGCAAAATACAGCGCCAAACACATCCACCCCTGCCCGCGCTTCAGCTTGTGCCTGCACAGCGGCGGGAGCAACAGCACCAGCGCCATGGCGGCGCAGACGGGGACTTCATAGCTGCGGAACTGCGCGCCGACGGGCAGCTTGTGGCGGTACATCAGGCTGGAAATCGGCAGCGCCAGCGTCAGGTTCAGGATCGCGCTGTTCAAAAGCTGGATGGGCAGCGAATCCGGCGGGTAGTAGCGGCAGCGAACCGAGAACCACTTCCAGACCGAGCCCAGCGGGTGATTCAGCGCCTCGACCAGCAGAGGGATACAGAACCCGAAGCTGATGAGCGTCGCCGCCCAGAGGGCCTGGATCGTGCCTGTGAGGTTTGCCAGCGTCGTGGCACTGTAGAGCAGCGCCTGTGCACCGCCCGCCAGCAGGGCCAGCCCGCCCACGACGCCCGCCAGATTTGTCAGTGCGTTCCGGACGTTCATAACCGGGAAGGCCATCGTGTGGGCAGTGTAGCCGTATTCCTGCGCGGCCAGCTGCGGGCTGGGGTGCTTTTCGGACGTGGAGACCGCCTTGATCGTATCACCGTAGGTGAATTTGTGCTGGAACACAATGCTCATCATGACAAAGAGCACGAACAGCAGCATCAGCAGTCCGGTGCCGGTGTAGCTCAATTCGCCGTCCCGCACAAACACGGCCAGCACGCCGCAGGCCGCCAGCAGCAGCAGGCATTTACGGCAGAACTCGTCCCGGTCCGCCACGGCGCAGTGCCTCTTGCGCAGCAGGCAGACGGAGAGCGCCAGCCCCAGATTCGTGACAGCGCCCGCCAGTGCGGTGCCGACGGCCAGCGCCGTGACCGACATGCCCGCCGCCAGAAATGCCAGCATCAGCTGCGGCAGTGCCAGGCAGAACGGTGCCACCGTGCCGCCCACGACCCACATGGGCAGCCCAAGCAGGGCGCAGCACCAGGTAGTGCACCGCCCCGCCAGCCGACTGCCCACCGCTGTAAACAGCAGGCCGAGGGCGTAGACTAATAAAGTTGCAACTAAAATTTTCATCATTGTATCGTAGGGGCGGATTCCATATCCGCCCGAGCCGTGCCGCCGCTTGACGGGCGGATATGGAATCCGCCCCTACGGTTGTAAACAAAAAAGCGGTGCCGGGGCACCGCTTTTTTCTTAGGGCAATACCGCATAATTCTAAGTGCCGATACGGCGAGCGAGGTGCGGCAACTGCTAAGCCAAAAGCGCAGATAATACTTTGTGTATTATCGAGCATTTTGGCAACGCAGATGCCGTGCCGCAGCCGCCG
>PPYF01024991.1_pt1 | contig 14303 bp, 10 predicted proteins | sample 1559871 | NCBI WGS metagenome assembly PPYF01 (sample SAMN08240021, study PRJNA423297) | Human gut metagenome, whole genome shotgun sequencing project. | reverse complement strand
CCGACCACCCTTTTAAGGTGCGTGATGACGAGGATATGGCACAGCTCATTGAGAGTATTAAGGAACGAGGGGTTATTACTCCGGCAACGGTAAGGCAGAAAGAGGACGGCAGATACGAACTCATTTCAGGACACAGACGAAAGCGAGCTTGTGAGCTTGCCGGGTTTGATACGCTCCGTTGTGAAGTCGTTGACCTGAACCGAGACGAAGCCACGATTTTAATGGTTGAGAGCAACTATCAAAGGTCGCAGATACTTCCCTCGGAAAAAGCCTATGCCTACAAAATGCGTTTGGAAGCGATGAAAAGGCAAGGTTTTCGTTCCGATTTAACTTCTACCCCAGTGGGTCAGAAGTTCTCAGTTGAACAAATTGCAGATAAATCGGACGACAGTAAAACGCAAATTCAGCGATATATTCGCCTTACAAACCTTGTTCCCGAACTTTTGGATTATGTTGATGAGGGGCGAATTAAAATGCGACCAGCGGTTGAATTGTCTTTTCTCGATGAGGACAGTCAGCGTGATGTGGTTGATGAAATCGACCTGAACGACGCAACCCCGTCCCACGACCAAACAATCCGTATGCGAAAGTTCTTTGAGGAGGGCAAGCTCACAACCGAAGCAATCCAAGCGATTATGTCGGAGGAAAAACCAAACCAAAGGGAGAAAATTGTTTTGAGGGGCGACAGGGTTCGACAGCTTATCCCGAAGAACATTCCCATAAGCCAAACGGAGGATTTTGTGTGCAAGGCATTGGAGCATTACAACAAGTTTCTGCGAAGCAGAGCCGACCGTGACAGCCGATAGCCTTCCCCCTTTCTCACACTCTAACCCCTATATATACCGGCTATTAACCTGCTGAAAAATATACTCTATCTCCCTTAAGTATATCTATCTCAATAACATATAGCTGTCTATATAAGGGTTCGCACATTTGGAGCAAAAGCAAAATGTCTGCTACGATAAAAAGTTCACCAATCGCACCTTTGATGTTTTGACCGGTTTTGAATACGATTAAGGCAGAAAGGAGCGATGGATATGAAAAAAAGGCTGATACCTTGTGTTCTTGCCTGCCTGATGATTTTCCTCGTAGGTTGTAGCGGTAACACAGCCAAGGAAGCTGCACAGGAGATAACGAAAACAGAGACTTCTTTTCCGGCTGGTAATACCGAAACAAATTCTCAGGAAGATACGGCAGAAGAACCGGAAAGCACGGCAGTTCAGGAAGATACACCGATTACGGCAGAAGAAAGCCAATCAACCGCTGAAAGTCAGACGGTTGCAACTGTTCAGACAAAACCGGCGGAAGATAAAACGGCTGAAACTCCTGTAACTGAAAAACCAAAGGCAGAGCCACCAAAGCAGACAACCACTCAGGCTGAGCCCGAAAAACAAACGGAACAGCCAAAAGAACAGACAACTGCCGAACAAAAGCCGGTTGAAAAACCGACTGAAAAGCCGGCAGAACCGAAACCGACAGAGCCGCCCAAGCAGACATTTGATGTCAGCCCTTATGTAAGTTACGCAAAAGAGTATGCGGTGAGCATAGGGCTTTCTCTTGACAGCACGGCGACAGAATGTTGGGACAATCCCATATCTGCAAATCCTAACCGAAGCGGTATCAAGTCTGATATTGAAAGCAGACTGAACCGATACAAGAACAGCGAAGGCTTTATCGCTGTGTGGATATGGACAGAAAAGCTATCCGATACGGAGTACAACATCTATATCGGCTACTGCTAAAACAAAATAAATTTTAAGCGGACGCACTGAGTAACATCGGTGCGTTTTTGCATTTCAAGGAGGAAAACGCAATGGTTAAAACAAAATTCAAGAAAGCCGTCTCGCTTGTGTTGGCGGCGGTTATGAGCCTTACTGCTTTTATGGGCATTGGGGCAACGACAGCCTTTGCAGCCGTAGGAGAAAAAGCCGATGTGTACCTCGTCGATTATCCCCGAAGCGGAGATACCAATAACAACGGCGAATGGGGACACGGCAATCTCAACTATATGAACGGTTGGAAAGGCTTGTCCACGAAATATACGGGACTTCGTGCAATGGGTTCGTATTCGGGCAATATCGCCTACTGTATTGAACCGGGTACAGGACAGCGGACTGGCGATACTCTCACCGAAAAAGGCGAGAACTTCTTCAATAACATCAGCCCGAACGGTACGATTTCCGGCGATGATATTCGCCTGCTTATCGGTCGTATCTTGCAGTACGGCTACCGTGGAGGAATTTCGACAAGCTGGAAGTCGCAGAATGAAAGCGACGCCAACTGTATCGCCCACGCTTATGCCACTCAGATTTTGATTTGGGAAACGATTGTCGGCGAAAGAGACGCAGGCTTCAATCACGTTTCTACCGGAGGGTGCAATGCCGTGCTTGAATGTGTAAGCTCTGCACACCCTCTCCGCAGTAAAATCCTGTCTTACTACAACAGTATGGTAACAAGTGTTCAGAATCACACCAAAGTACCGAGCTTCTGCACAAGGTCAAGCGGTTCTGCCAAGGTAAACGAGCTTGAATGGAACGGAAGCAAGTATGTTGCAACTCTCACCGATACAAACGGTGTGCTTGGCAATTACAATTTCTCGGCAAATATTGACGGCGTTTCGTTCTCTGTCAGCGGAAACAAATTGACTGTTTCGATGGAGAAAGCTCCGAGCAAGGAATTTACCATCACAGCCGCAAAGAAAAACGGCGTCCGCAGAGGTGTTGTCGTATGGTCTGACGGTATCCATCAGAATGGCAACGGCATTCAGGATGTGGTCACTTATGCTCAGGAGGTCAGCGACCCTGTCAGCGGATTTGTCAAAATGAAGGTAAGCTACGGCTCTTGTCAGATTGTAAAGACAAGTGAGGACGGAAAGGTTGACGGTATTCAGTTTACCATCAGCGGTAACGGTGTCAATCAGACTGTAACAACCGCAAACGGCGGCAAATTCCAACTGGATAACCTTATGCCCGGTGTTTACACGGTAACAGAGCAGTCTATCGACAAATATGTACCGCAGGAGGTTCACAGAGTTACTGTTGTTGCCGGTCAGGTGGCAAAGGTCAACTTCAATAATGTTCTCAAGAGAGGTAATCTTCAGGTTATCAAATCTTCGGAGGATAATCTGGTCGAGGGTGTAACTTTCCACCTTTACGGAACTTCGCTTGCCGGTATTACGGTATCTATAAAGGTGAAACCCTTGTGGATAAGTATGTTACGGATAAGAACGGGCAGTTTACCACAAAGGAATATATCTGTGATGATGACTGGACAATCCGTGAAATCACGCCGTCCGAGGGCTATCTGCTTGATACCGCAATCCATAAGGTCGGTGCTGAACCGCAGCTTTACACGGTGGAACACAATCAGACAGCAAATGATGTTACCGAACAGGTTATGAAAGGCAATATCGCCATCATCAAGCATACCGATAACGGAGAAACTCAGATTGAGACACCCGAAAACGGTGCTATCTTTGAAATCTATCTCAAATCTTCCGGCAGTTTTGACGCAGCAGAAGAAGATGAAAGAGATGTCATTGTCTGTGATGAAAACGGCTTCGGTCAGACAAAGGATATGCCTTACGGTGTATATACCGTTCATCAGACCGCAGGCTGGGAAGGTCGTGAGCTGATGAAAGACTTTGATGTTTTCATTGCTCAGGACGGTCAGACCTACCGCTATCTTATCAACAACGCAAACTTTGAAAGCTATATCAAGGTTGTCAAAGTGGACGCAGAAAGCGGCAAAAACATTCCGTATGCCGGTGCAGGCTTCAAAATCTTTGACCCTGACGGCAATCAGGTAACAATGACCTTCACTTATCCTACTCCGACAACGATTGATACTTTCTACACCGACGCAAACGGACAGCTTGTTACACCGGAAAAGCTGGAATACGGCAAGGGATATTCTCTTGTTGAGGTTCAGGCTCCTTACGGATATGTGCTTGACAGCACACCGGTGTACTTTGATGTGGCAGAGGAACATTCTTCCGATGAGGGTGGTATTACCGTGATTAAGGTCGATAAGCCTAATATGGCACAGAAAGGTACTGTCAGCATTGAAAAGACCGGCGAGGTATTCTCAGGGGTAAATATCTCCGGAGAGGAAAATGCCGATGTGATTTATCAGCCTGTCTATGAAGTGAAAGGTCTTGCAGGTGCGGTTTATGAGATTACCGCAGCAGAAGATATTATCACTCCTGACGGAACACTCCGTTATGCAAAGGGCGAGGTCGTAGATACTGTTACCACAGATGAAAACGGACTTGCAAAGAGTAAGGAGCTTTACCTCGGCAGATATACGGTAGTTGAAATTACCGCACCGGAGGGTATGGTTATCAACAAGGAAGCACACGAGGTCGAGCTTACCTACGCAGGTCAGGAAGTCGCCGTGACCGAAACGGCAACCAGCTTCGTAAACGAGAGACAAAAGGTTACGGTAAGTCTTGAAAAAGCTATCGAGAAGAACGACATCTTCAATATCGGCAACGGCGATGAAGTGAAGAACATCAGCTTCGGACTTTTCGCCGCAGAGGAACTTGTATCTGCAAGCGGTACTTCTATTCCGGCAGACGGTATGATTGAGATTATCTCTCTTTCCGAAAACGGCAAGGCTGTTATCAAGACCGACCTTCCTTTCGGAAGCTACTATGTAAAGGAGCTTGCAACCGATGAGCATTATATCCTTACCGACGCCAAGTATCCGTTCACTTTCAGCTATGCCGGTCAGGATACCGCAAATGTTGAGATTGCGGTCAACGACGGAAAAGCGATTGAGAACAAGCTCATTTACGGTTCTGTCTCCGGTAAGAAGATTACCGAGAACGGCGAAGAACTGGGCGGTGCTGTAATCGGTCTGTTTAAGGCTGATGAAACTGAATTTACAAAAGAAAATGCTTTGATGACTGCTACCTCTGAAAATGACGGTAGCTTTTCTTTTGACAAAGTACCGTATGGCAACTGGCTTGTAAGAGAAATCGAGCAGCCGGAGGGCTTCGTGCTTGATGAAACTTCTTATGAAGTTAAAATCTCCGAGGTCGGTCAGGTCATTGAGGTTGAAATCGTCAATGAGTATGTTCACGGCAATATCAAGTTGACTAAGGTCGATAAAGATTACCCAGACAACAAACTGACGGGTGCAACCTTTGAGGTTTACAAAGATGTAAACGGAAACGGCAAATTGGACGACGGCGACGAGCTTATCGGTACTCTGACAGAAACAACTACGGGTATTTACGAGATGAAGGAGCTTCTCTACGGAAAATACCTTGTTAGAGAAACCAAAGCACCGGAGGGCTTCGAGCTTGATAAGGGTGTGTACTCCGTATTCATTGAGGAAGATGAAATGACCTATGAGGTTGAAAACAAAGCGGGTGTCGGCTTCATTAACACAGCTATGAAAGGAAACCTGAAAATCGTCAAGACATCTTCTGACGGAAAGGTTGAAGGTTTCACCTTCAGGGTAACGGGAGCAAACGGCTACGACCGTACCTTTACGACCAATAAGAACGGCGAAATCATTATCGAGGGACTTCGTATCGGCGATTACACCATTTCCGAGGTTCAGGATAGTGTTTCTGCTTCCTATGTGCTTCCTGCGGATAAGATTGCAACCGCAAAGGTCGGTTCTACTACCGTTGTGGAAATGCACAATGAGCTGAGAGATACACCAAAGACCGGAGACAACAGCAATGTCGGCTTGTGGACTGCACTTGCGGGACTTTCTGCCCTCGGTATTGTCGGCACAGCCGTTGTTGCGTACAGAAAAAAGAAGAAGGAGGACAATGAGTAATGGACGCTAAAACAATCGTAGCAGTTGTATTAGTCGCCTTTATTATCGGCGGCTTTATCTTCTTGCAGATTAAGAACAGAAAGAAATAAGGAACGCTTATGTGGGCGGAGTGAATACTTCGCCCACAGTTCTTTTACGGAGGTGCATTATGAATAAGCAAAAGACGGTTGACAGCAAGGTGCTTGCAATACTCAGAGAATGCCCCGAAACGAGGTATGACGATATGCAGCTTATCCTTTGCTATTACAACCGATACAGCTATATGAGAGTCGGAGATTTACCGCTTGAGGATATAGTCAACAACTATAAAGGCTACGGTTTGCCGTGCTTTGAGACTATCCGCAGAGCAAGACAGAGAGTGCAATCCCTGTTTCCTGAACTGTCCAGACAGTGCAGTGGCTGCGACTGCGGAAACATCAGAATTGTGATTGAAGTAAGCTGAGGTGTGGATATGAACGAGGAAAAAAGAAAAATCGGTGAATACACAGTTCTTTGCTCGGTCAATGTGGGCGAAAAGGAAATTATCTTGGCTTCCAATGAGCAAAGCACGAACGGCGATAAATTTTTGTGCGGCTTTGCAGAGCGAAACGACCTGTTTGAACTGTGTTCGGAATGTATGGTGAGCGATGACTATATCGAAATCGTACACCTTTTCGGTAGCCGTGTTGCAAATGAAGCGGAGCTTTTCAAGGAACAGGTCGAAAAACTGGATATTCCAATCACACTCATAACGGAAGCCGACTGTATCCCCGACCACTATTCCAAAGACATCAACGGCAAAATCATTGCCATTGACCCCAAGGTATTAAAGCCTGAATTTCAGAGAGCCGACAGACAGCTCTACTATGTTACGGGCGGTTTCGGTGCGTCGGCAAACAGCCGTGGAAGCGCCGTGTTCTGCACAAATCTTCACACCGGCAAATCCACCCGATATGAAAGAATGGATGTTATGGGCGAGGTAAAGTCTGAGCGTCTGCCTGAATGGGCAAAGGAAAAGGCACAGGAGCTTTCACACAAAAAGCGAAACAAAGACAAAGAACGATAAGGAGGACAAAGCAATGAAGGAAAAATTTACTTTTCAGCAAAAGACAAAGCTTCTGACGAAACTGTTTGACGCAGGCTGCAATACCGAAAAGAAATTGCAGCAGCTCGATATGGAGAGCATTTTGAGAATTCCCGGCATCACCATTCCGGATATGAGCCTGATTATCGAGCTTCAGAAGCAGACCAAAGCCAATAAGCTGTTCTCTTATTTGGGAGGTGGCACTGATGAGCAGGCAGGAACAGAATGACCGCCATATCATTTGGAGCGATATTAGCCTTGACCTTGATGATTGGCGAGAGTCTTTGGAGGAACTGTATCCCGGATATTCCGATGATGAGCTTTACGACATTATGGTAAAATCCAATGCCGAAAATCTTTATGATGAACGAGCAAATCTCAACATTCAGCTTTCACAGCCGATTATCGTAATCGGCGACCTCGGCAGATGGAACGGCAGAGTGTCGGGATACAAGATGATTGATTCAGGCAACATTAAGGACTGCCTTTATTCTGACACCGACTACACAGAATGGTATGTTGACAAATACGGAGACCTTCGAGCCGACGCTGTTCATCACGACGGTACAAACCATTATCTTTACCGTGTATTCAAAGACGGTGTTACCGATACGCAGATTGAAAATCTGCAAGTTAAAATCTACAACGGAAAAGCCACAAGAGCCGACATCACACGAGTTACCAAAAGACTCGGCGATGATATTGCCGGCGTATATGGTTTTTCTATTCCAAAGCAAAGACAACCAAACGAACAAGCGAGGTGATGAAAATGGATTACAGAGTATTGACCGAAGCAGAGCGTAAATACACCTTCAGCCAAAGTCAGCAACTCTCAATGCAGACCGGTCTTATCGGGTATTTGAGGGCAGATTTCGGCAGTACGGGCAAAGAGTTCTATTCCACTTGGAACGATTTCAGAAAGGACTTAAAGACCGACGATTTCAAAAAGGAATTTGACTTGGTGATAAACTCCTACCGTTTCGGGGACGGCGAGTTTTTAAGCGGCAGAAGCACTATGTCAAAATTCTGCTATGAACACCCCGAAAGCAGCTACGAAGATGACCGCAATCAATACGGCGTCCGTGTTGATACCGAGCGATATTCCTACCTTATGCGTTTAAATCCCAACCGTCGAGAGTACAATCTGTACTGCTATTGCTATCAGAAAGAGTGGCTGAACAACCACTTGAAAAATGCCGAGCGTGGTATCCGATTTATCGACCCGCACTATCAGGAGCAGTTTCGCATTGCGGACGGAGAGAAAATTTCAATCAAGCTCGGCGACGGAAAAACAATGGAGAGGACTTGCAGATATATTGACGACTACCATTTGGAGGTCGGCACTAATCTCTACCACATCTGCGAATTTGCCGAGCTTTGCGAGAGAAACGGTCATACCGTAGAACCAGCCGCAAAAGAAAACACAAAACCTGCAAAGGACAAAGAAAAATCACGATAAGGAGGTGCAGACGAGGTGGCAAGAAAATTTGACCTGATTTCAGAGCTGTATGAAAGAACCTGTTTTGCAGTTACAGACAATCCGGTAAACTGGCAATCGTTTCTGAAAACAGCAGGCAGGAATTTCAGGCTTCGATTTGATGAACAGCTTCTCATTTATGCCCAAAGACCCGACGCAACAGCCGTGCTTGAAATCGAACGATGGAACAGCACTTTCGGTCGCTGGGTAAACCGAGGAGCAAAAGGTATTGCCGTATTTGAGGACGCAGACAGAAGCCGTCAAAGGCTGATTCACTACTTTGATATATCGGACACCCACGAAAGCCGATATTCCCGCCCTGTTCCGATTTGGGAGATGAGACCCGAATATGAAGCAGAGGTTATTGAAACGCTTGAAAACACTTTCGGGGCGGTAAACGATACAACGAGTATTGAAAATGTCGTCAAAGAGAGCATTTTCAATGCCGTCGAGGACAACATCGCAGACTATATCTCCGACTTTATGAGCTTGGGTGCAGGCAGCGATATTGAGTATTTGTCTGCCGACGAAGCAAATGCCTTGTATTTGGAGCTTGTCAGAAACAGCGTGTCATATATGGTTATGGCTCGATTGGGACTGGACGCAGACAAGGTTTATTCTCCCAATGACTTTGCCGGTATTTCAAGCTTTAATTCACAGGAAGTTCTCAATGCGGTGGGTATTGCTACAAGCGACATTGCAGAAATGGCATTGCTTCCAGTCAGCAGAACAATCAGCACGCTCAGCAAGGAAAATCGCATAATTGATGAACAGGAGCAATCCGAATACAATAAAGACATCAAAGACGAAAGGAGTCAAAGCGATGAGCGAAATCACATACACGATGGTGGGAGATTACAATCTTCCGAACCTGAAGCTGCCGGAGCAGACGGAAGTGACTCTCGGCAGATGGTCGCAGATGAGGAGAACTTATCTGAAGGAACATCACAAAATTTTGTACTACAATCTTCTGACGAAAGGGATTCTGAACAGTCACTTGGCGGAGGTTCAGCAGAGAGCGAGCGAACTGGAGGAAACTCTCGTGAAGCAGATGGCACAGAAAGCCGGGCTGACGGAGCAGATGAAAGCGGAAGATATGATGAAGTGGGTTCGCCTGATGAACAACATCAGGAACTCGGCACAGGAAATCGTGAAGAATCAGGTAATATTCGCTTAGAGTATTACGACAGAAACCACGAGGACAAGAGCCTGCCGTTTTTCGGTGGCGATGATACTATCCGAGAGATACTCGGTACTACCCCGCATTTGTCCGCTTCAAAGGAAGAAATCAAAGATTTCTATGAGAGAAATACGGACAATACGACCCATACCGAATATATCAAGGGTATATTCAATAACGACTACACACAGCTTACTTTAAGCGACGGCAGGCTTGTGGGCTACAAAACATTTCAGAATGTCCTCCACTTGTGGGAGGGCGAATATGAAAACAGAACAGCTCAGAGCTTCTACGACTGGGGTGTTATCGCACAGCATTTTGAAGCAATGAGACTTTTGGGAGAATTGACCGATACAATGAAGCCGCTTCCGTCTATGGACGGTCAGTTGACTCTCATTATGGGCAATCAGGCGGAGGAACAAAAAACCTCTGCCTTTACTTTTTCTCAGGAAATCATAGACGCTGTACTGACCCGTGGAAGCGGAGTTTCCGAGGGCAAAATGCGTATCTATGAGCAGTTTCCAAAGGAAAAAGAAAAGTACCCGGAATGGCTTGAAAAGCAGGAAGAACGGCGAGCCGAGCTTGCAGAGCAGAGAAAAAACCGAGAGATACTCTCTACCGCACCGCCTGAACCTGAAAACAAAGAGGACGAAACGGAAGCACAGTATGAATATCATCTCGGCGATAGCGTGTATATCGGGGCTTCTCAGTATGAGATTTTATCCTTTGACGAAAACCGTGTAATGCTCTATGACTTTGATATGCCCCTTTTCAACAAAGAGCTTCCAAGGGAAGAATTTGACCGCAAAGTGCGTGAAAATCCAATGAACGACCACTTGAAGGTCAGTGTATTGCCGGCGGAAGAAAAAACCGTTACAGGCGAAAATGAAGCTCAAAATGATACCGAAACCGCACAGGATTTCAGTCCGAAAACCGGTTATGACGACGCCTTCTTTATCAATCGGGAGAACGAAAGTGTAACTTGGATGTACTACAACCCCGACAGCAATGCCGGAGGTCAGTATGTTACAAATACGCTTTCTTTTGACGAGATACAGCAAGCCGCACGGGAGTATGACTCGGCTGAGGATTTCTTTGACTACCTCGGCAGCATTGCAAATCAGGAGCTTGCCGATGTAGGTACGGAATGGTTTGAGGACGCTGACCGGGAATTTCACAGGACGCCGGATTTGACCGACTGTACTACTGCCACAATGGAAGCACTCATTGAAAACGCTGAAAGAACTGATATGGTGGCAACGAACATCGGAAATGTACCGATTGAGGATTACAGAGAAATCGTTGCTACTCAAAACGGTTTTGACAGTTATGAGGAAATGTATAACGAGGGTGTTCGTATCGGCAACGGTTATGACAAAGAGCCTGAACCGATTGTTCCCGCTTGGGAGCAAAAGAAAAAGTCAAAGGTTAAGAGCTTTGACCTCCACCCGGATATTCCAATGTCCGAGCGACACAACTTTGACCTTGTTAATAATCAGGTTGATGAAGTGAACAAGAAAGAGCGTTTCCACAGAAACTATGCAGCGATAAAGGTCTTGAAAGATTGTCAAAGCGAAAACCGTTTTGCAACACCTGACGAGCAGAAAATCTTGTCGAGATATGTCGGTTGGGGCGGTATTCCCGAAGCCTTTGACGAACGAGCCGGAGCTTGGCATACCGAGTATGCAATGCTGAAAAATATCCTGACGCCGGAGGAATATGCGTCGGCAAGAGAAAGCACCTTGACCGCCTTTTACACTCCGCCCGAAGTATCTACTGCCATTTACAAGGTGTTGGAACAGATGGGATTTCAGGAGGGCAACCTGCTTGAGCCGTCCTGCGGTATCGGTAACTTCATCGGTATGCTGCCCAAGTCAATGGAAAACGCAAAGGTTTACGGCGTGGAGCTTGATACCATTTCAGCCGGTATCGCTCAGCAGCTTTATCAGAAATCTTCCATTGCGGCACAGGGGTTTGAGGAAGTAAATGTCCCCGACAGTTTCTTTGACGGCGTTATCGGCAATGTGCCTTTCGGAGATTTCAAAGTCTCCGACAAACGATACGACAAGTACAACTTCTTAATCCACGATTATTTCTTTGCAAAATCGCTTGATAAATTACGCCCCGGCGGTGTGATGGCTCTTGTGACAAGTAAAGGAACTATGGACAAGGAAAACTCCAATGTGCGTAAATATATCGCACAGAGGGCGGAACTACTCGGAGCAATCAGACTTCCTAATGACACCTTCAAAGGCAATGCCGGAACAGAGGTTGTTTCCGATATTCTGTTTCTGCAAAAGCGAGACAGACTTATTGATATTGAGCCGGATTGGGTTTATCTTGACACCGACGAAAACGGTATAAGGATGAACTCATATTTTGTTCAGCACCCGGAAATGATACTCGGCGAAATGAGAATGGTAAGCGGTCGTTTTGGACCGGAAGCAACCTGTGAGCCGTTTGAAAATGCCGACCTTTCGGAACTTTTGAACGAAGCAGTCTCAAACATTCACGGAGAAATCTCCGAATACGAGGTTGCCGATGAGTTGGAGGAAGAAGATAATTCTATCCCCGCAGACCCTACGGTAAGGAACTTTTCTTACACGGTTTTGGACGATAAAATCTATTTCCGAGAGAACTCCCGTATGTCCCCGGTGGAGGTATCGGCAACCGCCGAGAACCGCATTAAGGGTATGATTGGGATAAGAGATTGCGTCCGCAACCTGATTGAACTGCAAACCGAGGATTACCCCGACAGCGAAATCAAACAGGCACAAGATAAGCTGAACGCTCTGTATGACAGCTTTACAAAGAAGTACGGACTTATTAACAGCCGGCCATTGATATGGAATATATGATGGAGCTTTCCGGCAAAAGCGAGGAGGAATTATTCGCTGACCTAAAGGGTGTAATCTTTTTAAATCCTCTTTATGAGTACGGCAATTCTTATGAGCCGAAGTATCTGATGGCAGACGAATATCTGTCGGGCAATGTTCGTGAGAAGCTGGCGACAGCCAAAAGGTCGGCGACACTGTATCCCGAAGATTACACCGTCAATGTGCAGGCACTTGAAAAGGTTCAGCCAAAGGATTTGACTGCAAGCGAGATTTCCGTAAGGCTCGGTGCGACTTGGATTCCACCCGAAATATTCCAACAGTTTATGTTTGAGTTTCTCGACACCCCACGCTATGCACAGTGGAATATCAAGGTTCACTACTCTCAGTTTACCGGAGAATGGAACATTGAGGGAAAGAGCTACGACCGTTCCAATGTTAAAGCGTACAGCACATACGGCACTTCCCGTATCAACGCATATAAGATAATCGAGGAAACGCTCAATCTGAAAGATGTCCGTATCTTTGACTATATCGAAGATGACGAGGGCAAAAAGAAAGCAGTTCTCAATAAAAAGGAAACGGCAATCGCACAGGCAAAGCAGGAACTCATAAAGCAGGGCTTTCAGGACTGGATATGGGATGACCCTGCCCGCCGAGAAAAACTTACGAAAATGTATAACGAGAAATTCAATAGTATTCGTCCTCGTGAGTACGACGGAAGCCACATTGTTTTCAACGGTATGAACCCGGAAATCGAACTCCGTGAACATCAGAAAAATGCGGTTGCACACATTCTGTACGGCGGCAATACGCTGTTGGCACACGCAGTCGGTGCAGGTAAAACTTTTGAGATGGTGGCGGCTGCTATGGAGTCCAAACGACTCGGACTTTGCAATAAGTCTCTGTTCGTAGTCCCGAATCACTTAACCGAGCAATGGGCGGCGGAGTTCTTGCAGCTCTATCCGGCGGCGAATATTCTTGTGGCGACAAAGCGAGATTTTGAGACCAAGAACCGCAAAAAGTTCTGCGGTCGAATTGCTACGGGAGATTATGACGCAGTAATTATCGGTCATTCTCAGTTTGAAAAAATCCCGATGTCCATTGAAAGACAGAGGGCAATTCTTGAGCAACAGCTTGAAGAACTGACAGACGGTATTATGGATTTGAAGCGAAATCGTGGAGAAAACTTCTCCATTAAACAGCTTGAAAAGTCTAAAAAGTCCGTGAAGCAAAAGCTGGAAAAGCTCAACGACCAAAGCCGCAAGGACGATGTTGTTACCTTTGAAGAACTCGGTGTGGACAGGCTCTTTATTGACGAGAGTCATTATTACAAGAACCTCTATCTTTACACCAAAATGCGTAATGTGGGCGGTATCGCTCAGACGGAAGCACAGAAATCCTCCGACCTGTTTATGAAGTGCCGATACCTTGACGAGCTTACAGGCGGTCGAGGAACGGTATTTGCAACCGGTACTCCTATCTCAAACAGTATGGTGGAACTCTATACCATTCAGCGATACTTGCAGTACAACACGCTTGTGAAAAACAACTTGCAGCACTTCGACTCGTGGGCAAGTACCTTTGGAGAGACTGTAACAGCCGTAGAGCTTACCCCGGAGGGAACGGGTTACAGAGCGAAAACCCGCTTTGCAAAATTCTATAACCTTCCGGAGCTTATGGCGATGTTTAAGGAGGTCGCCGACATTAAGACGGCGGATATGTTGGAATTGCCTGTGCCGGATGCACACTTCCACAATGTTGCAGTCAAGCCGTCTGAAATGCAGAAAGAAATGGTTGCTTCCCTTGCGGAGCGAGCCGAGAAAGTCCGTGGTGGCGGTGTGGATTCGAGTGTAGATAATATGCTCAAAATCGTGCGCTGCTAAGCGCAAAAGTATATCTCCCCCGCAGGGGGACATTATTAAAAGTAAATAATGGGAACAACCAACCTAC
>PPYF01370763.1_pt1 | contig 14306 bp, 11 predicted proteins | sample 1559871 | NCBI WGS metagenome assembly PPYF01 (sample SAMN08240021, study PRJNA423297) | Human gut metagenome, whole genome shotgun sequencing project. | reverse complement strand
GGGCGCAGCTGATTGGGAAACAGGTCGTATGCGAAAACGTCCCAAGAACACGAGCGTTAGCGACGTGTGATTGGTTGACGTTGACCGCTCGCGGTCCACCTTCCCCGTCATAGCGGGGAAGGCGATTATGCTTTTTCACTCTTTCGCTTCGACCGATAGCCGAGCCAGAGCACGATCAGCCATACGGGCAGGATCGGCACGGCAATCTGCATCCCGGGGATCTGTGCCATCATGATGACAACCCCTGCGAGGAAAATGAGGCAGAGGTAGTTGATCCATGGATAGAACGGCGTGCGAAATTTGATTGGCTTGCCCTCACGCGCGCACTGTCTGCGGAATTTCAGATGCGTAACGACGATGGTCGCCCAGCTAATGACCGCCGCACAGGTCGCAATCGCGATCAGGTAGAGAAATGCGTCCCCCGGGAAGAAGTAGTTGAGGAAGACGACAATGAGCGTCATCCCCGAGGAAATGAGGATGCCGCGCACGGGCACCCCGCGGTGCGAGAGCTGGCAGAGTGCCTGCGGTGCATCGCCGCGCTGTGCGAGACCGTAGAGCATACGGCTGTTGCTGTAGATCGCGGAGTTGTAGACCGAGACCGCCGCCGTGAGCACGACGAAATTCAGGATATGCGCCGCCGCAGGGATGCCGACGTTGCGAAAAATCTGGACAAAGGGGCTCGCATCCGCGCCGACCTCGTTCCACGGCCAGAGTGCCATGAGGATCGCCATGGTACCGACGTAGAAGATGAGGATACGCCAGATGACCTGATTGATCGCCTGCGGGATGGTACGGTCGGGATCCTCTGCCTCGCCTGCCGTGATGCCGATGAGCTCGATGCCGCCGAACGAGAACATGACGACCGCCGTCGCGAGGAGGAAGCCCCACCAGCCATTCGGCAGGAAGCCCCCATGCGCCCAGAGGTTGCTGATGTTCTCGGGGAACGGTGCGCCCGTCACGAGCAGCCAGCCGCCGAGCCCGATCATGAGCACAATCGCCGTAATCTTGACGAGTGCCATCCAGAACTCCATCTCGCCATAGGCACGCACATTCGTGAGATTGAGGATGGTGATGACCGTGAGACAGACAAGCGCAGAGAGCCACTGCGGCAGATCGGGCAGCCAAAAATTCATATAGATGCCGACCGCCGCCAGCTCCGCCATGGAAACGATGATGTAATTGAACCAGTAGTTCCAGCCGGAGAGGAAGCCCGGAAAGTCGCCCCAGTACTTTCCCGCATAGTGACTGAAGGAGCCCGAGACCGGTTCATCCACCGCCATCTCGCCGAGCATCCGCATGATGAAGAAAATCATGACGCCGCCGAGCAGATATGCGAGCATGACCGCCGGCCCCGCGAGCGCGATCGTCGAGACAGAGCCGTAGAAAAGCCCCGTACCGATTGCGCCGCCGAGGGCGATCATCTGGAGATGCCTGTTCTTGAGCCCGCGCCGAAGGGCGGGCGATGCTTCCTTTTCCTGCATAAATCCTCCGTCCAAAAATACTGCTATCCGCGCTGACGCGATTTTAGTGCCTGTTCCACCTCGCGTTTTGCCGCCTTTTCCTTCAACGACTGACGCTTGTCGTAGTTATGCTTGCCGCTCGCGAGTGCCAGCTCGAGCTTTGCACGTCCGTGCTTGAAATAGACCTTCAGCGGGATGAGCGTCATGCCCTTTTCCCGCGTCTTGCCAAAGAGCTTCAGAATCTCCGCCTTGTGCATGAGCAGACGGCGCACGCGCAGCGGGTCATGGTTGAACTGATTGCCCTGATCGTAGGGGCTGATGTGCATGTGGTCGAGGAATACTTCCCCGTTCTTGATGTAGGCGTAGCTGTCGCGCAGATTTGCCTTGCCGGCGCGCAGGGACTTGACCTCCGTACCGACCAGCTCCATTCCCGCCTCATAGGTCTCGTGGATGAAGTAGTCGTGCCGCGCCTTGCGGTTCTCACAGGCGATCCGTACGCCCTCGTTTTTCTTTCCCATTGATGTTCCTCATTCGGTGCCTCGCGTGCCGCCCTCCGTCTTGCGGTTCATGCGGCGTGCGGGGCGCGGCGCACGGCGCGGCTTCTCCGTCCGCTCCGACTCCTCACTCCGGCTGCGGTAGCCCGGCGGATCGGGCCAGACCGCACTGTTGAGCCCCGTCACCTTGACGCGGTGATAGTCGCGTCCACTGCGCTCATCGTCACGACGGCTCTCGCTGCGCCCGCCGCGTGGCGGGCGGTCTGCGTTTGGCTTTCCGCCGCGCTCACTGCGCCACGAGGCCGGCTTGCCGTCCGTCCGTGCCTTGCGCGGCACGCTCTCCGCCGCCGCATGGGCGGCGCGGTCGCCCTTCTGGGCGTGGCTGCCGCTCGTACCATGTGCGCCGCGCGTTTTCCTGCGCCGTTCGCCATGGCTTTCGCCGGCTGCAGCGGCGGGAACGTCGCGGCGCTCGCCCTTCCTGCGGCGCGGGCTGCGCGTCTGCTCTGCCCCCGCATCCTTCTTCGCGGGGCGCGGGGCAGCGCCGCGTTTCGCAGGAGCGGCCGCGTTCGGGTCGTAGACGCCGTTGTCCTTCAGGACGAAGTCGAGCGTCCGCGCCTGTACGTCGGCGCGCGTGATGATGATGGTCACCGTATCGCCGAGGCGGTAGCGCGTGCCCGTGCGCTCGCCCACCATCGCATACTGATCCTCGACGTAGGTATAGTAATCGTTGACCATGGTCGAGACGTGGACCAGCCCCTCGACCCCATTCTCGAGCTCGACGAAGATGCCGAACGCCGTCACGCCGCTGATGACACCCTCGTAGGTCTCGCCCACGAACTGCGCCATGTACTCGATCTTTTTCATATCGGTCGTCTCGCGCTCCGCCTCGATGGCAATGCGCTCACGCGCTGAGGAGTGCTCCGCCGCCTCAGGGAGGAGCGCACGCAGACGCTCGCGTTTCTCCGCCGCGATATGTCCCGTGGCAAACGTCTCGCGGAGGAGACGATGCACGAGGAGGTCGGGATAGCGTCGGATCGGCGAGGTAAAATGCGTATAGTAGCGCGCCGCAAGGCCAAAGTGCCCAAGGCTCGCCGTCGAATAGCGCGCCTGCTGCATCGAACGCAGGGCGACCGCCCCGATGATGCGCTCCTCGGGCTGTCCCTTAACGCGGTCGAGCACCTGCTGGATGTCGGAGGGGCGCACCTTGCCGTCCTCATCGACATGGAGGCGCAGGCCGAGCGCGGCGAGGAGGCTCTGCAGACGCTCGATCTTCTCAGAGGTGGGCGTCTCATGCACGCGGTAGACGAACGGCTCTTCCTTCAGCTCCATGTGACGCGCCACGATCTCATTTGCCGCGAGCATGCACTCCTCGATGATGGACTCGCCAATCGAGCCTGTACGCTTTTCGAGCGCGACAGGATGTCCATCGGCATCGAGCTTTACCTTGACCTCGGGCAGCTCAAAGTCAATCGAGCCGCGCCGATGACGCTTGGCACGCAGCACCTCGCGCAGACGGCGAAGCGTCTCAAGCATCGGGCGGATGTCGCCGTTGTCCGAGACGAACGGCTCATCACCGGCAAGGACGCGGTTGACGAGCGTATAGGTTAGGCGACGCGCAACATGGATCACGCACGGCACGATCTCATAGTTCTTGACCTCGCCGTCCATGCCGATCTCCATCTCGCACGCCATCGAGAGACGATCTACGCCCTCGTTCAGGCTGCAGATTCCGTTCGACAGCTCCTTCGGGAGCATCGGAATCACGCGGTCGACGAGATAGACGCTCGTCCCGCGCCGCGCTGCCTCACGATCGAGCGGCTCGCCCGCACGGACATAGTGGCTGACATCGGCAATGTAGACGCCGAGGAAGAACCCGCCGTCCTTCTCATAGGCGTAGACACCGTCGTCGATGTCCTTTGTATCCTCGCCGTCAATCGTGACGATGGGGAAATCACGTCGATCCCGCCGCCCTGCATACTCCTCGGGAAGCGGATCCTTCGGGCAGTGCGCCGCCGCCTCTGCAACATCGGGCGGGAACTTCTCATCGAGATCGTAGGCGCGCATGACAGCAAGCACGTCCACGCCGGGGTCACCCGTCTTGCCGAGCACCTCGACGACGCGTCCCTCAGCGCTCCTGCGCTGCTCCGGCCACTTCGTGATCTCGACGACGACCTTGCTGCCCGTCTTTGCCCCGCCAAAGTCCTTTTTCAGCACAAAGACATCGCGCCCGATCTTCGTGCTGTCGGGTGTGACAAAGCCGAACGCCTTGCTGCGCTCGAACGTGCCGACAATATGCGTATTGACGCGCTCGAGGATGCGGATGATCTCCCCCTCACGCGCGCGTCCCGGCTGCTCGGACGGCGTGACGCGTGCGACCACGCGGTCACCGTGCATCGCCGTCCCCATCGCACTGCCGGGGACAAAGACATCCGTCTCCTCCTCCGTCTCACGCACATCGGGGATGATGAAGCCGAACCCCTTCGGCGACATGGAGAGCCGCCCCACCACGAGGTTCATGCGACTCGGCAGGCCGTAAAGGCCGCTGCGGTTGCGGATGACCGCACCCTCGGCCTCAAGCGCGGCAAGAGCATCGGAGAGCTCCTTCCCTTCGCTCTCCGGGAGCCCCAGCCCCGTACGCAGCTCCGCCTCAGGCAGCGGGCGATAGGCGTCCTCCCGCATAAAGGCGTAGACCCTCTCCTTGAGCGTATCCAGTTGTTCCTGTTCCATATTTTCCTCTTTTTTCGTTTCTACGATCTTCTTCCCTGCACAGCCTTCTCCAAAAAATCTGCCGTGCGCTCAAATACGCGCTCCCTGACCCCCTCGTCGAGCGGAAGCAGATGCCCCGCATCAGGGAGAATCACCGTCTCACAGTCCGTGCTTGCCACGTGTGCGCGCAGCTCCTCGGCACTCTTTGGATCCGCCGTATGGTCACGCGCTCCGTGGACGATCAGGAGCGGCGCGCGCACCTTGCCCAGCTCGCTGCGGGCAGCGGCGATCACATCCATCATCTCATGGACGGAGACGAGCGGCATACGCCGATAGGTGTTGTTCGCTCCCTGCGGGACGTTCTCCAGTTTGCGGCGCGCCTTCGGCACATAGCGACCGACGCTCGCCGCGCGCGTCGGCAGATGCTCGATCCCCTGCTCACGCGCAATGATCAGTGGCGCACCGAGGCTCACAACACAGGTGACCTCCGCCTCGACCGAAAGCAGCAGGGCAAAGATCGCCCCCATCGAGTGCCCCACGACGGCGATGTCGTCACACGCACCACGCAGAATCGCGTAGCCGTCACGCACAGAGTCCATCCAGTCCTCATGCTCCGTACGGCTGAGATCCTCTGCGGTTGTCCCGTGCCCCGCAAGTCGTATGGCGAGCACCGTAAAGCCGCGCGCATGAAGGTACTCCCCCATGAGTCGCAGCTCAGCGGGAAGCCCAGTGAATCCGTGAATGAGGAGGACACCATGCCGTCCGCCCGGCAGAAAAAAAGGCTCTGCGCCCAGTAAATGCATGACGTATCCCCCTTTCACAAAATGATTCCATGCATCCCAAAATAAAGCCCTGCCCCGCAGAGCGGCAGCAGGGCTCCTGCACGGATACGGTCAGCTCGACAACCGCGCGATAATGATCGTAATCACCCCGAACAGTATCGCGAACACGACGGTCACGCGTGCGAGCAGCGCATCCATGCCGCGTGCCTTGCCCGAGAACACCGTATCCTCGCCACCGTCCAAGCCGCCCATGCCGGCAGACTTTGCCTCCTGCCCGAGCACAGACGCGATGAGGATGATCGCGACGATTGCATCCAGTACCATTAAAAGCGTGAGCAAGAAAAAGCCCCTTCCTTCTTAAAACGAACGATATTTTGTAATCATAACACAGAGAACGTAAACGTGGCAAGCGAAATGTATCCGCACCGCCATGCGGATTCCGTCACTTCTCCCCGCTGGCGGCCGGGAGCTCCTGTACCACGAGCATCGTATGCGGCATACGCAGCAGTACGCGTGTAATGCGGATGCCCTCTACCTCCTCCACATAGAGGAGTGCGCCCGCATGCGCCGCCATCTGCCCGACGCGCGGTGCCTCGCCGAGCTGGTCATAGAGCCAGCCGCCGATACTGTCCACATCCTCATCCACGATGCAGACGCCGAGGAGATCGTCGACCTCCTCGAGCAGCAGCTTTGCGTCGATGGAGCAGATATCGAGCCCGCGCCACTCGACGCTTTCGCGCTCGACGTCGAACTCGTCGCGGATGTCGCCGACGATCTGCTCGATGATGTCCTCGACGGTCACCATGCCCGCCGTTCCGCCGTACTCATCGACGACGATAGCCAGCTGCGAGCCCTGCTCCTGCATCGTGCGCAGGAGGATACTGCCGTCCATGCTCTCGGGTACGATGAGTGCCTTGCGGATGTAGCGGCGCAGATTCAGCCGCTCCCCGCGCATGAGCGGCGGCAGGAGATCTTTCACGTGGATAAAGCCGATGATGTGATCTTTATCCTCATAGCAGACCGGATAGCGCGTCTGCTGCTCCTCGAGGATGGTCTTGATGCGCTCCGCGGGCGAGTCATCCAGATAGAGGCAGATCATATCCGTGCGCGGCACCATGATTTCACGTGCATTCAGTTCCGTAAAGGAGAACACCTTGTCAACAAAGTCCGCCTCCGTGCTGTTGATGAGCCCCTGACGATAACTCTCCTTCATCAGGAGGCGAATCTCCTCCTCCGTATGGGCATCCTCGTTTTCGCCTTTGGCCTCGTAGCCGAGCTTGCGGCTGATATGATTGGCCACCGTGTTGAGCACCCAGACAAACGGGCGCATCACGCGGCCAAAAAGTACCATGGGAAAGGAAATCGCGAGAAGAATGCGCTCCACGTTGGCGATGGCCATGGACTTCGGCGTCAGCTCGCCGAGCACGATATGGAGCGAGGTGATGAGCGTAAAGGCGATGGCAAGCGCAGCCGTGTGCCCGACCTCATCAGGGAGTCCGACACTCTGCGTGACAGGCAGGATCAGCACGGCAATCGCCGGCTCACCCACCCAGCCGAGGCCAAGTGAAGCAAGCGTGATGCCAAGCTGTGTCACAGACAGCGAGGAATCGAGATGATCGGTCAGCTGCTTCGCGTACTTTGCACGGCTGACGCCCTCGGCGATCAGGGTCTCCAGACGTGACGGACGGATTTTGACACAGCAGAACTCTGCCGCGACGAAGAACCCATTCATGAAAATCAGAAAGACAACGAGCAGTAAATCGAGTAGTGTGGGCAATATGTCCACGAGTCAAGGCCTCCTTTGGGAAGGAACATCAATTGATCTTTTTCAAATCAAGTTTCATGCGGACAGCGAGGGCTTTCAGCCGCTCCACTTCCTTCGCATCGACAAGCGAGATGACTGTGCCCTCCTTGCCCGCGCGTGCCGTCCGTCCTGCACGGTGACGATAGGTGCGCACGTCCTCGGGCAAATCGACCTGAACGACATAGTCCACATCCTCGATATCCAGGCCGCGCGCAGCAAGATCGGTGGAGATGAGAAGCTGTACACGCCCCGTGCGGATTGCATTGAGAGCGGCGCGCCGCTGATCGCGCCGCTCGCCGCCGAGCAGGGCGGCAACACGAATGCCTTCGTACTGCAGCTTCTCTGCCGCTTTTTCTGCGTCAAAGCTGCGCCCGACAAAGACCAGGCCCCGCCGAATCGGCAGGCGGCGCGTCAATTTCTGCACAGCCTTTATTTTATCACGAAACGGCACAATATGATAGTAGTTTTCACACGTCGTCTCCTGCACTGCCGCACGGATGATGCGCAGTGCGCAGAGTTCCTCTGCTGCATGCACAGCCGCCGCAGCCGCTGTCGCCGAGAGGAGGAGCATCTGCCGCTCACGGGACAGGAGGTGCAGGACGGCACGCACCTCCGCACTGTGCTGCTTGTCTAGGAGGCGGTCGAACTCATCGAGCACACAGAGGCGCACCTCCTGCAGTTTCAGTTTGCGGAGGCGGTGCAGCTCCACGATGCGCGGCGCAGAGCCGACGATGAGCGCCGGCTTTTTCTTCAGCGCGTCGATCTGCCGCTGTACATTTGCCCCGCCGATGAGGGCCTGCACGCCGACAGAGAGCCCTGCCGCCTGAATGAGATCCCGCGCGGCGCCCGCGATCTGCATCGCGAGCTCATGCGTCGGTGCGAGAACGAGTACCTGTGCCGCGCGCACGGCAGGGTCAATGCGCATGAGTGCGGGCAGGAGGTAGGCGAGCGTCTTGCCCGTCCCCGTCGGAGCCTCGCCGATCAGGTTCTCGCCTGTGCACGCGGCAGGAATCACCTCCCGCTGGATCTCCGTCGGCTCCGTGATGCCGCGCGCAGCCAGTGCCGCCGCGAGCGGCTCGGGCACGCCAAGTGATGTAAAGTCCATCGTATCCTCCTAAGCTTCAGCAGACGTATCCTTCAAACGCCTCCATCGCGCCGCGCATTCGCACGGCAGTCCTCGTTCCCCAATGCCTTGGAGGGGGATCTTTGCGGTGGTGGGGCGCCATGGACGATACAGGAGGCTCACCTTACTGGTCAAAAAACAGCGCATCCATCTCCGCCTGCTCATCTGCCGTCGGTGTGTAGCTGCGGCGCGCCGTCATCGCGGCGGCAGGGGGATGTGCCCCCATCCCGTCCGCAGAACCGCGCGGCACACGCCGTCCCGCAAAGTTCGGCTTGCCGCCCGCATCATCCGCCGTCATGCGGCACTGCGGGAACGCCGAGCAGCCCCAGAAATCGCCGTGCTTTCCCTTGCGTTTCAGCATGACGCCGCGCCCGCAGGCAGGACATGGTATCCCCTCGCCTCCCGTGATCTGCGCCGTCCGTGCCGCTTCGCAGAGATCACGTGCGAATGCCGCCTGCCCCGCGAGGAATTCCTCGGGCGTCCCCACGCCGTCCGCCATCGCGTGCAGCTGATCCTCCCAGATCGCCGTCGCATCGGGATACGTCATCGTATCGGGCAGCGCGTCGATAAGGAGATATGCCTCCGCCGTCGGCGTCAGCACCTTCTTCTTTCCCGCAGCATGGAGGAATTTACGGCGGATGAGATCCTCGATGATGCTCGCACGCGTCGCCTCCGTCCCAATGCCGGACACATCGCGCAGCATCTTTTTCGCCGCCTCGTCCTTGACGTACTTGTGAATCTCCTTCATCCCCTGGAGGAGCGTCGCGGGCGTAAACCGTGCGGGCGGCTTTGTCTGCCGCTCCTTCGTCTCTGCCGAGACGAACGCCGCCGCGTCGCCCTTTTTCATCGGCGGGAGTACTGTACTCTCCTCGTCCTCCTTCTCCGCATCCTCGGACTCATTCTTCCCCGCACGGTACATCGTGCGCCATCCCGCCGTGCGTTCCGTACGTCCGCGCGCCGTGAACGTCTCACCGTGATGCGTCACTTCTGCCTTCGTCTGATTGTAGACATAGTTCGGACAGAACTGCGCAATGTAGGCACGCGCGATCAGCTCGTAGATATTGCGCTCCACCGCCGTGAGCCGCGCGAGGTTCACGGGCACGGTTGTCGGGATGATCGCATGATGTGCCGAAATCTTTGCGTCGTTCCACGCACGCGACTTCTGCGCGGCATCGGCCGCCTGTGCCCACGCCGCAAGCGGCGTATCCGAGAGGGCGGCGAGATTGCCGAGAATCTTTGCCGCATCCTTGTGCTGACTCACGGGCAGATACTCTGCATCCGAGCGCGGATAGCTGGTCAGTTTTTCCTCGTATAGCTTCTGTGCCGTATCGAGCACCTGCTGCGGTTCATAGCCGTAGCGTTTGCCTGCGAGCACCTGCAGTGCCGAGAGCGAAAAGGGCAGCGGCGGCGGCTCCTCCTTTTTCTTGCGCTCATACTTTGTCACCACGCCGTCTGCGGACGGCTCGCCGAATGACGCCGCAGCAGCATCTGCTGCTGCCCGATCCACGAGGCGCCCCTCAGGATCGAGCGGCGTACGCTCCTCCGACGGTTTCCACCGCGCACGAAAGGGCTCCCCTGTCTCTGTGCGGAACAGTGCATCGACAAGATAGTAGGTCGCGGGCGTAAAGTGCTCGATCTCGCGCTCCCGCCGCACCACGAGTGCTAGCGTCGGCGTCTTGACCCTCCCGATGGGCAGGACGAGCCGCGCATGCCCCGCCCGCCGCGCCGCGAGCGTATAGGCGCGTGAGAGATTCATCCCGATGAGCCAGTCCGCACGCGCCCGTGCGAGTGCCGAGAGCTTCAGCGGAAGGAAATCCTCGTTGTCGCGCAGATCATTCAGCGCATCGTGGATGCTCTTATCGTCAAGTGCATTGATGAGAATACGGCGCACGGGCTTTGTATTGCCGAGGAAGTCCAGCACCTCATCCACCAAGAGCTGGCCCTCTCGATCAGGGTCGCCGGCATGCACGATCTCATCGGCACGCGCGATCAGCCCTTTCACCACCGCGAACTGCTGCGCCGCGCTCTCATTGACAACGAGATGCCACTCCTTCGGCAGGATCGGCAGATCCTCCGCGCGCCAGCGTTTCAGCGCGGGGTTATACTCCTCGGGCTCAGCCTGACGCAGCACATGACCAAAGAGCCACGTCACCACGCCGCCGCCCGTCTCAATCCATCCGGAGCCTTTGCGGTGCGGCGCAGGAAGACATGCGGCAAGCGCGCGGCCGACGCTCGGCTTCTCCGCAATATAGAGCTTCACGAAAGTACCTTCACGAGTGCCCAAACAAAGATGACAATCCACAGGAGCATGAGCACAGAGGCCCCTACAAGCAGCCACGTGCCGTAGCGCTCCACACGGCGTTCACCCTCCATGCGCGTATGCGCGGGCAGCATGCGGATCAGCAGCGACGTCGCCGCAGGGAGAATCACCATATCATCCATTGCACCGAATAGAGGAATCGTATCCGGGATAATATCAATCGGGCTGACGAGATAAAGCAGTGAAAGCGGAAAGAGAAACTTCACGGCGCGCGGCGTATCGCGCTGCAGCATCGCGTAGAGCAGCAGGGCAATATTGCGCCGCATGGCACGCAGAAGCACCAAAAATCGCAGCATAAAGACCTCCGATCATGAAATGAATAGATTTAGTATACCATTCCGCCCGCTTTCTTTCAAACGAAAAAGACAGGTGCATACGCACCCGTCCTTTCAAACAAAACGATCTTACTTCAGCGTTATGAGCGGTTTGCCCGTCATCTCCTTCGGAATCGCAAGACCTGCGAGTGTAAGGAGAGTCGGTGCAATATCACAGAGCGCGCCCTTGTGGATGTCCTTCACGCGGTCAGAAACGACGATGAACGGTACGGGGTTCGTCGTGTGCTTCGTAAACGGCTGATTGTTGTCGTAGTCCCACATCTTGTCTGCATTTCCATGATCTGCGGTAATACAGACCTCACCGCCGACCTCGCGGATGGCATCAACGAAACGCCCAACGCAGGTATCCACCGTCTCGACCGCCTTGACAACTGCCGGGACAACCCCCGTATGTCCGACCATGTCGCAGTTGGCATAGTTGAGGATGATGAAGTCATACTTGCGGGACTTGATCGCCTCGACGACCTTGTCCGTGACCTCGATCGCGCTCATCTCAGGCTGCAGATCATAGGTCGCCACCTTCGGGGAATGCACGAGAATGCGGTCCTCGCCCTTGTACGGCTTCTCGACGCCGCCGTTGAAGAAGAATGTAACGTGCGCGTACTTCTCCGTCTCCGCGATGCGCAGCTGGGTATAACCGAGATCCTGCACATACTGGCCAAAGGTGTTGTCGATCTCCTCGGGCGGGAACGCCACGAGTGCGTTCATCCCTGCCTCGTACTCCGAGAACGTCGCAAAGGGAATTTTCAGCGATTCGTCGCGCGCAAAGCCGTCGAACTTTGCATCGACAAAGGCATGCGTCAGCTGACGTGCACGGTCGGGACGGAAATTGTAGAAAATCGCGCCGTCGCCGTTCTTCATCCCATGATAGCCCTCGACCACGAACGGCACGACGAACTCATCCGTCACGCCCTCGGGCTTCTCGCTCGTATCCGCATACGATGCGAGCAGTCCTGCCACAGCGGTTTTCGCCACCGTCTTTGCCTTGGCGTGGGCAATCGCCTCATAGGCGAGCTGCTCACGCTCCCAGCGCTTGTCGCGATCCATAGCGTAGTAACGCCCGCTGACCGTAGCGATCTTGCCGACGCCGATCTCCGCCGCCTTTTTCTCGACCGCCTCGAGATACTCCTGTGCGCTCTTAGGCGGCACGTCGCGCCCGTCAAGAAAGGCATGAATCCAGACCTCGGTCAGTCCCTCGCGCTTAGCGAGTTCGAGCACGGCAAAAAGATGATCGTCGTGGCTGTGCACGCCGCCCGGAGAGACCAGCCCCATGACATGCAGCGCGCCGCCGTGCTCCTTGACCCCGCGCACGATGGTGAGCAGCGCCTTGTTCTTGAAAAAGTCACCGTTCTTGATGTCACGCGTGATGCGCGTAAGCTGCTGATAGACGATGCGCCCTGCGCCGATATTCGTGTGGCCGACCTCAGAGTTGCCCATCTGACCGTCCGGCAGACCGACGTACTCACCAGATGCCTGGATTTCCGTATGACGGAACTCCTTCATCAGGCCATCGAGCACAGGCGTCTTTGCTATCGCAATGGCATTGTACTTCAGATCGTTTGGATCGCCATCGCCGAATCCGTCCATGATAATGAGCGCAACAGGTGCGTTCTTTAGTTTTGCCATAATATTGACATCTTTCTAAGAGCTTTTGCTCAAAACTCGTATGGCGTTTCATTCCCGCCGAGCGGAAAATCCACGCCATACAAAATGAGGGTACGATCATCAGAAATTCACGATTGCCGCGAAATCCTGTGCCTTCAGCGAAGCGCCGCCGACAAGTGCACCGTCGACATTCGGCTGCTTCATGAGATCCTTGATCGTCGCCGGCTTGACACTGCCGCCGTACTGAATGCGGATCGCGTCGGCGGCCTGCGCATTGAACTTCTTCGCGACTGCCTCGCGGATCGCCTTGCAGACCTCCTCAGCCTGCTCGAAGCTCGCCGTCTTGCCCGTGCCGATCGCCCAGATTGGCTCGTAGGCGATGACAAGCTTTCCCGCCTCATCTGCCGTAAAGCCCTCGAGCGCGGCGTTGATCTGCGCAACGACGTGCTCAATGTACTTGCCTGCCTCACGGACCGCAAGCGACTCGCCGCAGCAGATGATCGGCGTGATGCCTGCCGCGTATGCAGCACGGGCACGCTTGTTGACGCCCTCATCCGTCTCACCGAAGTAGTCGCGGCGCTCGCTGTGTCCGAGGATGACGTAGTCTGCGCCGATCTCCTTCAGCATATCTGTCGAGATCTCGCCCGTATAGGCGCCGCTCTTCTCCCAGTGCACATTCTGCGCACCAATGTGGATGTTCGTTCCCTTGACCGCATCGGCGACAGCGGCGAGTGCCGTTGCCGTCGGGCAGGCGACGACCGTGACCTTTGCATCCTTGACGAGCGGGATCAGCTCCTTGACGAGCGAAACGCCTGCGGCGATCGTATTGTTCATCTTCCAGTTGCCGGCGATAATCGGGGTCCGTGCCATAGTTTTCTCCTTCTGTATCAAACGTAAATGTTCTTACTTGTCTGCGATGGCTGCAATGCCCGGCATCTCCTTGCCCTCAAGGAACTCGAGCGTCGCGCCGCCGCCCGTCGAGACGTGGGAGATCTTGTCCGTCAGCCCCGTCTTCTTGAGCGCCGCGATGGAGTCGCCGCCGCCGACGATGCTCGTCGCACCGGCCTCGGTCGCATCCGCAACCGCCTTTGCCACTGCCAGTGTGCCCTTTGCAAACTCGTCGCACTCAAAGACGCCCATCGGTCCGTTCCAGATGATCGTCTTTGCGCCCTTCAGCGCATTGACGTACTCTTCGGAGGTCTTCGGGCCGCTGTCGAGCGCCTGCCAGCCATTTTCAACCTGGTCGACGTCGACGATCTTGACCTTGCCCTCGGCCTTCCACTTCGCCTCGTCGGCGAGCGGGAACATATTCGCGGCGGCAACGTCGAGCGGAAGGACAACCTTGACCCCCTTTGCCTCCGCCTTCTTGAGGAGGTCACGTGCGAGATCCATCTTATCCGGCTCGCAGAGGGAGTCGCCGATCGGCAGCCCTTTCGCCGCATCAAAGGTGTGTGCCATGCCGCCGCCGATAATGATCGTGTCGACCTTCTCGATCATATTGCTGATGACGCCGATCTTGTCGGAGACCTTCGCCCCGCCGATGATCGCAACGAACGGATGCTGCGGCGTCTCAAGCGTCTTGCCGATGTAGTTGATCTCCTTCTCCATCAGAAAGCCCGCAACTGTTTCAATGTACTTCGGCACGCCCGCATTCGATGCATGCGCACGATGCGAGAC
>PPYF01114692.1_pt1 | contig 14308 bp, 14 predicted proteins | sample 1559871 | NCBI WGS metagenome assembly PPYF01 (sample SAMN08240021, study PRJNA423297) | Human gut metagenome, whole genome shotgun sequencing project. | reverse complement strand
GCCCCCTCCTCCCCGCTCCGGGCGGGCTTCGCCACCCTGCCCCGGGCCGCTTTGGCCGCCTTGGGGGCCTCCGCCCCGAAGAGGCTCACCTGCCCCTTGAGGTCCTCCCGCTCGGCGGGGCTGAGCAGCTCAATCACACCGTAGGCCCCGTCGTACCCCGGGCGGCGCACCACCTGGCCCGCCCGCAGGCGGCGGATGCCCTCCGCCACGCAGGGCCCGGCCGCGGCCCGGATGTCCTCCACCGGCACCTCCCGGAGAATGGAGAACTCCGGCCCCAGGGCCGCCAGCATGGCCTCGTACTTGGCGCCCACCTTCTTGCCTGCGGCAGAGCCCCCCTCCGAGGCGGCGATCACCTCCGGCAAAGGTACCAGGCTCTCAAAGGGCCTGGCATCCGGGCGGATATAGCCCTCCGGCCGGTCCGCCAGCTGCTCCACCCGGTGGAGCACGCCGGTGGTCAGCCGCTTGCCGCACACCGGACACACCCCTCCGGCGGCCTCCGCCTCCACCGGAGAGAGGCACACCCCGCAGTTCCGGTGGCCGTCAAAGTGGTACTTGCCCTCCTCGGGGAAAAACTCAATGGTACCGTGAAAGCCCTCCCCGGTCTGGATGGCCCGGGCCAGCTCCGGGTAGGACAGTCCCGTGTCCAGCAGGTTGGCCTCCCGCCCCAGCTTGGACGGCGAGTGGGCGTCGGAGTTGGACACCAGGGTATACCCATCCAGGGCGGAACAGCGGCAGATCATTGTGGGATCAGAGGAGAGCCCGGTCTCCAGGGCGTGGATATGGCCGGTGAGATCGCCGAAGCACTCCCCGATGGTGTCAAAGCCGGAGAAGGCCCCGAACAGGGAAAAGTGGGGCGTCCAGATGTGAGCGGGGATGAACACCGCATCAGGGCAGGACTCCAGGGTGATCTCCAGCAGATCCCGGCAGTCCAGGCCCAGGATGGGCCGCCCGTCGGAGTGGAGGTTGCCAATGGCCTCCAGGCGGCGGGAGAGGATCTCCGCCGCCTCCAGATGGGGCAGGAGAATCAGGGAGTGAACCTTGCGCACCTTGCCGTTTTTCTTGTAGATGGAGCTGATCTCCCCGGTGATTACAAACCGGGGCGCGTCCGGCCCGGCCCCCTTCAGGGTATAGAGTCCCTCCTCCGCTTCGGCCAGCTTGTCCCGCAGCTCGGCCCGCCAGGCGGGGTGGGTGAAGTCGCCAGTGCCTACCAGGCCGATGCCCTTCCTTCTGGCCCAGGCATCCAGCGGCTCCGGCTCCAGCTCCTTGCTGGTGGCCCGGGAGTATTTGGAGTGGATATGCAGATCGGCGATATACATGCCGTTTCCTCCCCTTCGCGTTTTTTCCCCATTTTACCCCCTTTTCCCCGTGGACGCAAGCGGAAGGATGTGCTACACTGGAGCGGACAGGAGGGATTGCTGTGACACTGCTGAAGCAGTTTTTGGAGCTGGGACTGGACTGCTCCCCCATCGGCCTGGGGCCGGATACCAACCTGGGAGGCTATTTCTGTACGCCCAAGGGCATGACCATACTGGGCTGGACAGGAGGGGACGGCATTCACTTCGGCCGCATCCGCGGCTATGGGGACATGGTATTTGTCGTCGACCCCTTACCACCCGCCGGGGTGCAGTATGTCCGCCCCGTGGCAAACAGCTTCCGGGACTTTCTGCGCTTGCTTCTGGCCTGCGGCAACACCAATCCATTGAATTGGGTGGGGGACTTCCGTACGCGGGAGCAGTTCGACGCTACTCTCCGCGCCCCGGAAAACGCCGTCACACCGGATGCGCAGGCGGTGCTGGAGCGCATCGCCGCCGCCTTCCATCTCGCCCCCATGGAAGACCCCTTTTCCTATATCAAGGGCGTACAGGCGTCCTTTGACGGCGGCAAGCTGCGCTATACCAACGAGTATTATGATACGCTCGGGCTTCCCCGTCCGGACGGGAGTGAACCGCCCGCGTCTGAACATGAATTTGCGACTATTATCACATTTCTTCCGGTTGAAAGGGAGTGACCTCTATGGACACCATGAACGCTCTGGTCTGGAAGGGGGACGGCGCGCTCTCCCTGGAGCGGCGGCCCGTCCCCACCCTGCAAGGCCCCCGCGACGCCATTGTGCGGGTGACCCGCTCCACCATCTGCACCAGCGACCTGCACATACGCAGCGGCGCGGTACCCCGTGCCCGGCCCGGCGTGGTGCTGGGCCATTAGTTCGTCGGGGTGGTGGAGGCCGTGGGAAACGGGATTTCCAATCTCCGCCCCGGCGACCGGGTGGCCGCCTGCTGCGAGAGCTTCTGCGGCGACTGCTGGTTCTGCCGCCGGGGCTATGTCAACAACTGTGTCCACGGTGGCTGGGAGCTGGGCTGCCGCATCGACGGCTGTCAGGCCGAGTATGTCCGGGTACCCTTCGCCGACACCGGCCTCACCCCCATCCCGGACGCCCTCAGCGACGAGGACGCCCTCTTTGTGGGGGACATCCTGGCCAGCGGCTACTGGGGGGCAGAGCTGTGTGCCTTCCAGCCGGGAGACACTGCGGTGGTGCTGGGCCTGGGGCCGGTGGGGCTGTGCGCGGCGGAGTGCGCCGCCCTGCTGGGCGCGGCCCGCGTCGTCGGCGTGGAGCCGGACCCCTGGCGGCGGCGGCTGGCACTGGAGCAGGGTCTGGTGGCGCTGGCCCTCGACCCCGCCGATCCCGAGCTGGAGTCCGCCGTGGCCGCCGCAACGGAGGGCCGGGGGGCCGACGTGGTGATCGAGTGCGCCGGCGGGCGGGACACCTTCCAGGCCGCCTGGCGGCTGGCCCGCCCCAACGGCACCGTGGCGCTGGTCGCCATGTATGAGGAAAACCAGACGCTCCCCCTGCCCGCCATGTATGGGAAGAATCTGGTCTTCAAGACCGGCGGCGTAGACGCCAGCCGCGGCCCGGAACTGGTGAGCCTGCTGGCCCAGGGGAAACTGCGGACGGATTTCCTCATCACCCACCGGGGGCCGCTGTCGGAGATCCTGGAGGGCTACCGGGTGTTTGGGGCCCACGAGGAGCACTGCCTCAAGTGGGTGGTCACGCCGGGATAATGCGCGCCGCGCGCAACAAAGGGGCGGGCCGGAACATTCCGGCCCGCCCCTTTCTGTTCTTAGAACTGCTCCACCGTGATGTCCCCCGGGGGGACGTTTGCCCATTCAAAGCAGCCCGCCAGCTCCGCCGGAGTCACCGGCTCCGGCCGGTCGATCTGCCCCGCCCAGAAGGCCAGGCGGCCGGTCAGCTCCGCCGGGGTGAACCGCTCCCGCAGGGCGCCCATGTCCAGGTCGTGTTCCCGCTTGGACAGCCGCCGCCCGTCGGGGGCCAGCAGCAGGGGTACGTGGCAAAATTCCGGCGGCGTCAGGCCCAGCAGTCCATAGAGATAGAGCTGCCGGGGGGTGGAGTCCAGCAGATCCCGCCCCCGCACCACCTGGGTGACCCCCATGTCCCCGTCGTCACACACCACCGCCAGCTGGTAGGCGTACACCCCGTCGGAGCGGCGGAGAATGAAGTCCCCGCAGTCGCGGAGCAGGTTTTCCCGGTACGTCCCTTGCAAGCCATCTGTAAAGGAAATCTCCTGGTCAGGCACGATCAAACGCCAGGCGGAACAGCGGGTCTGGGCCAGTCGGGCGCGCTCCTCTGCTGTCAAGTGTCTGCACTTGCCAGAGTAGACCGCCTGTCCGTCGGAGCGGTGGGGGGCGCTGGCCGCCAGGCGCTCCGCCCGGGTGCAGTAGCAGGGGTAGACCAGTCTGCGCTCCTCCAGCGCCCGGAAGGCGGCGGCGTACCGCGCCGTCCGCTCGCTTTGGAGGTAGGGGCCGTGGGGCCCGCCCTTCTGATAGCCCTCATCCCAGTCCAGCCCCAGCCAGCGGAGATCGTCGGCCAGCTGCTCGGCGTACGCCGCCCGGCAGCGGTCGGGGTCCAGATCCTCCATCCGCAGCACCATGACACCCCCGGCCCGCTGCACCGACAGCCACGCCAGCAGGGCGGAGAACACATTGCCCAGGTGCATCCGGCCGCTGGGGCTGGGGGCAAAGCGTCCCTGTACGATTCCCCCCACGCCTTACACCTTGCCCAGCTCTTGGTTGCGGCGGAAGGCGGCCTCCACCGCCTGGATGGCGGCGGAGCGGAAGCCCCGCTCCTCCAGGGCGGCCACCCCGGCGATGGTGGAGCCGCCGGGGGAGCACACCTCGTCCTTGAGCTGTCCGGGGTGCTTGCCGCTCTCCAGCACCATGGCCGCCGCGCCCAGCACCATCTGGGCGGCGTAGGTCACCGCCTGCCCCCGGGGCAGGCCCACCTTTACGCCGCCGTCGGCCAGGGCCTCGATGAAGGGGTAGACGAAGGCGGGGCCGCAGCCCGCCACCGCCGAAAAGGCGTCCATCTGCCCCTCGGCGATGCGCTCCACCCGCCCGGCGGGGGCCAGAAGGGCCTCCACTCCGGCCAGATACTCCTCCGCCGTGCCCGCCTCGGCACACAGGGCCAGCATTCCCTTTCCGATGGCGGCGGGGGTGTTGGGCATGACCCGCAGGAGGGCGGGCCGCCCCTGCGCCCCCGCCAGCCAACCCCGCAGGGTCTCACAGGTCAGGCCGGCGGCGATGGACACCACCGCCTGCCCCTCCCCCAGGGCGGGGGCCAGCTCGGAGAGCACCCCCTCCATCATCTGGGGCTTGACGCACAGAAAGACATATTCCGCCTGGGCGGCCGCCGCCCGGTTGTCCTGGGCCACGGCGCACCCCAGCTCCGCCGCCAGGGCCTCCGCTTTGGCCCGGGTGCGGTTGGCGATGACCACCTGCTCCGCCCCCACGGCCCGGCACGCCGCCCGAATCAGAGGCGCGCCCATGTTTCCCGTTCCGATAAATGCCGCTTTTTTCATCCTGCTCCGCCTTTCTGCATAGTCCGAAATCAATGCTTCCTTTTCCGCCCGCCGGTACTTTTTGATGGCCGCCTCCCGCCGGAGGGCCGCCCCCTGGTCGGGGCACTCCTCCCGGTAGACCACCGCCAGCGGCCCCCGGCCCCGGGTATACTTGGCCCCCCTTCCCCGGCGGTGGGCCGCCAGACGCCGCTCCACATCGGCGGCGGTGCCGGTGTAGAGGGTTCCGTCCCCGCAGCGGAGGATATAAACCCACCAGCTCATGGCCTCACCACTCCGGCCGCAGCTCGGGCAACAGCTCCAGCTCCCGGAACACCGCCGCCACGGCGCCCTCGTACTCGTCGGTGTCCCGTGCCTTCCGGATGGCCTTGGCGTGCCGCTGGCTGTCCCCGAACAGGTGGATGAGGTAGAACCAGACCTCCTTCATCCGCAGCATGGCGTTGCGGCGGCTGCCGAAGGCCTCGGCGTAGCCCTCATATACCTGGTCGTGAAAGGCCCGCAGCTCCTCCCGGCCCGCCGCCGGGCCGCCCTCGGCCTTCCGGGCCAGGGCGGGGTCGCCCGCCAGTCCCCGGCCCAGCATAATCCGCTCCGCCGCCGGGAACTCCGCCTGAAAGGCCTCCAGCGCCGGGACGGTATAGAGATCCCCATTGTAGCACACCGGGAAGGGGCTGTCCGCCAGCGCCCGGGCAAAATAGGCCCGGCGGGGGGTGTTTTTATACATGTCCTTCTGCACCCGGGGGTGGACAATCAGCTCCGCCAGGGGATAGCGCCGGAACAGCGCCAGCAGGGGGCCGAACTCCTCCGGCTCCCGCAGACCCAGCCGGGTCTTGATGGAGACGGCGCATGGGGCAGCGTCAAACACCGTGTCCAGGAACCGCTCCAGCTCCTCCGGCAGCCCCAGGAATCCGGAGCCCTTGCCCTTGGCCACCACCGTGCCGGAGGGGCAGCCCAGATTCAGGTTGATCTCCGGGTAACCCATGGCCGCCAGCTCCCCCGCCGCCCACAGGAAGTCCTCCGCCCTCCGCACCAGCAGCTGGGGCACGGCGGTCAGCCCTCTGTTGTGCTCGGGCAGAATCTCCCGTAGCTCCCGTTTGGTGAAGCGGTGATCCTGGGTGGGAGTGATGAAGGGAATAAAATAGCGGTCCACACCGCCGAACCAGCGGCAATGGGCCTGCCGGTACAGGGCTCCGGTGAGCCCCTCCATAGGGGCGAATGCAATCTTCACGGCTCTTGTCCACTCCTCACGCGCAGGGCGGCAGGAGGCGGAGCGGCCCGCCGCCCCGCCTCCCAGTGCTGCTTATCTGGAAAAATTGTAGCCTATTTTGCCCTATTCTGTCAAGGGTGCGGCGTTTGCCCCCCATCTCCCCCAAGTGCAAAAATTTGGGTTGACAACGGGAGGCAGGCGTGGTATTGTTTGTTATGCGGTTAGTAATTGCTAACCGCCATTTCCAGTCCACTAATTAGTAATGACTAACTAAGAGAGGAGTCCCAGACATGACCTTTGAAGAGGCGCTGATCGAGCACTGCTCCCCCACTCTGGCTGGGGTAAAGCCCGCCAGCCTGTTCCGCTTCTGTCCCAGGGACAGCGCCCTTTTCGCGCGCCGGTTCCTTGCGCTCCGGCAACAGTTCGCCGCCCGGGGACTGCGGCTGGTCATCCTCAAGGGCTGCCGCCGCACGGGCTCCTACCTGCTCTACCTGTACCGGGAGCGGGATCTGGCGGAGGTGCTGGGCCGCAGAGAGCACCGGGATTTTCTGCGCGCTATGGGCTACACCCCGTGGGAGGCGCCCGGCGACTGCCTGCGGCAGTTGGCCGCCCGCCTCTGTCTGGAGGAGGAATTTCCCCACGAGATTGGCGTCTTTCTGGGCTATCCTCTGGATGACGTGAAGGGGTTCATCCGCCATAAGGGCAGGGACTACACCTTCTGCGGCTGCTGGAAGTGCTATGGCGATCCCCAGGCGGCCCGCCGGCGCTTTGAGCGCTACCACCGCTGTACCGCGGTCCTTCGCCGCCGGTATGCGGAGGGAACCCCGATCACCCAGCTCATCGTGGCTGCTTGATACAATACGTACTTTCATTCAGAACGGTATTCAGAAAGGATGGTTCAATCATGGGTAAGATCGCAATCGTCTATTGGAGCGGCACCGGCAACACCGAGGCCATGGCCAATTTTGTGGCGGAGGGCGCGGGCGGCCAGGCCGACCTGTTCACCCCCGGCGAGTTCAGCGCCGATTTGATTTCCAGCTACAGCGCGCTGGCCTTCGGCTGCCCGTCTATGGGCGCCGAGCAGTTGGAGGAGGCCGAATTTGAGCCCATGTTCGAGGCGGTAAAGCCCCGCCTGAGCGGCAAAACCATCGGCCTGTTCGGCTCTTATGGCTGGGGAGACGGCGAGTGGATGCGCACCTGGGCCGAGGACTGCGAGAGCGCCGGCTGCAACCTGGTCTCCGAGCCCGTGATCTGCAACGAGGCCCCGGACGACGCCGCTGCCGAGAGCTGCCGTGCGCTGGGCGGCGCGCTGGCCGCGGTATAAGTACATATAAAACGGCCGGTGACGCGTGTCACCGGCCGTTTTATTGTCTAACGTTCCTACCCTTCCATTTCGGGCAGCTTTCCCCCCAAGGCGTGCTCCTTCATCTTCTGAAAGGTCTCTTCGCTCAGGTCGTGTTCCACCTTGCAGGCGTCCGCCGCAGCCACCTCCGGGTCGACGCCCAGCCGGATGAAAAACTGGGTCAGCAGCTTGTGCCGCTCATAAATACGCCGCGCAATCTCCTCCCCCGAGGGCAGCAGGGAGATAAAGCCGTCCTTGTCCATCTCGATGTACCCGCTCTCGCGGAGTTTTTTCATGGCAACACTGACACTCGGCTTGGAAAAGTGCAGTTCATTGGCAATGTCGATGGAGCGGACCAGCCCATGGCGCTCATGCAGGCTGAGAATGGCCTCCAGATAGTTTTCTGCGGACTCATAAATGTTCATAAGTCTTTCCTTTCTGCAGCAGTTCCTTTGCTACAGATTAACACAATCCATGTGTTTTTACAAGGAGTTTCACAAAAAGGGCATCGGTCAGCTCAACTCAAACATACCACGGTAGAGCTGATAGTATTCGCCCTTCTGCGCCAGCAGGGCCTCGTGGCTGCCCCGCTCTACGATCTGGCCGTGCTCCAGCACCATGATCGCGTCGGCGTTGCGCACCGTGGACAGGCGGTGGGCAATGACAAAGACGGTACGCCCCTCCATGAGCTGGTCCATCCCCTTCTCGATAAGGGCCTCGGTACGGGTGTCGATGGAGGAGGTAGCCTCGTCGAGAATCAGGACCGGAGGATCGGCCACGGCGGCCCGGGCGATGGCCAGAAGCTGCCGCTGGCCCTGGGACAGATTGGCGCCGTCGGAGGTCACCATGGTCTCATAGCCCTGGGGCAATCGGCGGATGAAGGAGTCCGCGTTGGCGATGCGGGCGGCCCGCTCGATCTCCTTCTGAGTGGCATCCAGCTTGCCGAAGCGGATGTTGTCGGCAATGGTGCCCGTAAACAGGTGGGTATCCTGAAGGACGATGCCCAGGGAGCGGCGGAGGCTGTCCTTTTTGATGTCCCGCACGTCTATGCCGTCGTAGGTGACGCCGCCCCCCTGCACCTCGTAAAAGCGGTTGATGAGGTTGGTGATGGTGGTCTTGCCTGCGCCGGTGGAGCCCACGAAGGCGATCTTCTGGCCCGGCTCGGCGTAGAGGCTGATCCCCTTCAGGATGGGCTGCCCCGCCTCATAGCCGAAGTCCACCTTCTGAAAGCGCACATCCCCCCGCAGGGGCGCCAGGCTGCCGTCCGGCCTGCGCCACGCCCAGCGGCCGGTTTTTTCGGCGCAGGCGGTCATGGTTCCGCCCTCCTCCTTCACGTTGACCAGCTCCACCTGCCCCTCGTCGGTCTCAGGCGGCTGCTCCAGCACCTCAAAGACCCGCTCCGCTCCGGCCAGCGCGGCCAGCAGGAAGTTGCTCTGCTGGGTCATCTGGTTGATGGGCATGGCGGCCTGCCGGACAAAGACCAGATAGCTGGCCAGACTGCCCACGTCGGTCATGCCCTTCAGCGCCATGATGCCGCCCAGCACCGCCACAAGGGCGTAATTGACGTAGGAGATGCTGACCACCGCCGGAATCATGGTGGCCGCATAACTCTGCGCGCCGGTGCCCGCTTTCCGCAGGGCCTCGTTCTTCTCCCGGAACGCCCGCAGGCTTTCCTCCTCGTGGTTGAACACCTTGACCACCTTCTGCCCGGCCATCATCTCCTCGATATAGCCGTCCAGCTCCCCCAGGCAGTCCTGCTGCTTCTTGTAATAGGCCTTGCTCCGCCTCCCACTGAAGCGGACATAGAGGAACATGAGGACATAAAACACCGCCACGACGAGGGTAAGCTGCCAATTGAGCAGAAACAGCATGGTGAAGGTGCCCACCACCTGGATCGTACTCTGGATGAGCATGGCAAAGCTGTTATTGAGCGCCTCAGAGATCGTGTCCACGTCGTTGGTGAAGTAGCTCATCACATCGCCGTGGCGCTGGGTGTCAAAAAAGCGGAGGGGCAGGGTTTGGATGTGGGCGAACAGATCCCGCCGGATGTCGTAGAGCACCTTCTGGGCCGCCTTCACCATGATTTGGGTATAGCCCAACGCAGAGAGCACCCCTGCGCCGTAGATGGCGGCAGTGACCGCCACGCCCAGCACCAGGGTGTTGAGGCTGCCGGCCGCCAGACTGTTGACCACCGGCCGGATCATATAGGTGCCCAGCAGATTGGCCAGGGCGCTGAGGGCTACCAGCACCGCCACGGCCAGGAACAGCAGCTTGTGCCGTCCCAGGTAGGACAGCAGGGTGCGCAGCGTGTGGCCCAGGTCCTTGGGTTTTTTAGCACTCAGTTGCCGGGACGCCATGGTCCTCCCCTCCTTTCATCTGAGATGCGTAGATCTCCTGGTAGATGGGATCGCCCGCCAGCAGGCTCTCGTGGGTGCCCACCGCGTGCACCCGGCCGTCCTCCAGGATGACGATCTGGTCGGTGTGCATCACGGAGGTGATGCGCTGGGCGATGATGAGCTTGGTCACATCCCTCAGCTCCGCCAGAGCGGTGCGGATCTTCCCCTCAGTGGCGGTGTCCACGGCGCTGGTGGAGTCGTCGAAAATCAGGATTTTCGGCCGCTTGAGCAGGGTACGGGCGATACACAGCCGCTGCTTCTGCCCGCCGGAGACGTTCACGCCCCCCTGGCCCAGGTCGGTGTCCAGGCCCTTTGGCATCCGCTCCAGAAATTCGGCGGCGCAGGCCGCCCGGCAGGCCGCCCACAGCTCCTCGTCGCTCGCGTCCGGTTTCCCCCACCTCAGATTCTCCCGCACGGTGCCGGAGAAGAGAACGTTCTTCTGGAGCACGATGCCCACCGCGTCCCGCAGAGCCCGGAGATCGTACTCCCGCACATCCCGGCCGCCCACCCGGACCGTCCCCTCGGTGGCGTCGTACAGCCTGGGAATGAGCTGCACCAGGGTAGTCTTGGCCGAGCCAGTACCGCCCAGGATGCCCACCGTCTGCCCTGCCGGGATATGGAGCTCCACGCCGGAGAGGGCGTACTCCCGGGCGCCGCTGTGGTATTTGAAGGAGACCCCTTCAAACTCCACGCTGCCGTCGGGCACCTCCTCCACCGCATCCTCCGGCGAATCCAGCACAATATTCTCGTCCAGCACCTCGCTGATGCGGCGGGCGCTGGCCAGGGAACGGGTGAGCAGCAGGAACACGTTGGAAATGAGCATCATGGAGTTCATCACCTGGAGCACATAGCTGAGAAAGCCAGTGAGCTGCCCCACCTGGAGGCCGCTATTGAGCACCATGTTTCCGCCGAGCCACATGATGAGCACAACGGCGGTATACATGACCAGTTGGAACACCGGCAGGTTGAGCACGGCGAGGCGGAAGGTCCGCTGGCTGGTCTCCATGAGCTCAGAGTTGACCCCCTGAAACTTCTCCTCCTCGTACTCCCCGCGGACAAACGCCTTGACCGCCCGGATGGCGGTGAGGCCCTCCTGCACCACGTTGTTCAGCCGGTCCACCGCCTTCTGGAGCCGGCCGTACATGGGGGCCACCCGGCGCACTATGACAAAGAGGACGCCCCCCAGAACCGGCGCACACACCAGAAACACCAGGGCCAGCCTGGGGTTCATCCAGAAGGAGAGGCCCACGCCCATGACCAGCATGACGGGACTGCGCACCAGTGGGCGGTAACCGCCGTTGACCGTGTTCTGGAGCACGGTCACATCGGTGGTCATGCGGGTTACCAGTGAGGAGGTCTCAAATTTGTCCAGGTTGGAAAAGGCATATTTCTGCACCCGCTCAAACTGGGCCTCACGAATGTTGGCGCCCCAGCCATAGGCGGCCCGGGCGGTAAAGCGGGCGTACAGCAGCCCCGTGGCCAGGGCCAGCAGGGCGCAGACGCCCATCTGAATTCCCCTCTGGAGGATCACCGCCACATCCCGGTTGGCCACTCCCACGTCGATGATGTCCGCCATGAGGACGGGGATCACCATTTCAAATGCAGTCTCTAGGATGATCATCACCGCCGCGATCAGCAGATCCCGCCGGTACGGCCCCAGATAGCCCAGCAGCCGCCTCAACTCCCTCATTCCGTTCCCTCCTCCCGCTCTGCCCGAAGATTCCGGTAGGCCCGGGACAGGTAATCGGCAAACTGCCGCCGTTCTTCCGGGTTGAAGCCGCTCAGCATGGCCTCCTCCATGACCCGGCAGCGCCTCTGCCAGTCCAGGTTGATCTGCCTGCCCGCCTCGGTCAGCTCCACCACGTCTCTCCGGCGGCTCTGCCCATCCGCCCTCCGGGTCACAAAGCCGCTCTTTTGCAGGCAGTCCAGCATCCGGCACACCGCAGCGGGGTCAATCTCAAAGTAGTCCGCCAGTTCCCGCTGACGGCAGGGCCCCCGGTTCATCAGGTAGTTCAGCAGCTTGGGCTGCCCAGGCCCCAGCCCCAGCTCGCCCAGGCTGGGCCTCAGGAAGTTGCGCTGGGCGTGAAACGCCCGGTACAGCAGCATATGGAAGGTTCGCTCCACGTTCCGCCGCCCCCTTTCTTGATATATCAATAATTGATATATCAATTATATAAAGTTCTCTCCGATTGTCAAGGCTGCATTTGTTCCCTGCAAATTTTCCCTGGGTAGCCGCACCTCCACTGGTACATGCTATGCGGGAGGTGATTTCATGCGTCCGGTCTATACGGATCTCTACGCGCTCTTCCGCCGCGATCCCGGCGCGGAGGAATATTTCAATCAGCTCCCCGCCTATGTGCAGGACCAGCTCAGCGCCCGCTGCCGGGCCGTAGACTCTCTGGAGCGCCTGCACGCCTATGCCGATCAGTTCCAGGCCAAGGGTTCTCCGGAGCTGGTGGAGGAGATCGGCGGAAAGGCCTTTCTTCCTCCGCCGTTCCGCCCGTGAGCGGTATATGGCGGGGTGATCTCCCCGCCAAAACAAGCAAAATGCCTGCTGCTTTCGCAACAGGCATTTCAAAAGGCTTATTTCCGCTTGGCCAGCTCTTTCCAAACGGCCTGGGCGACCACTTCCTGCCCCTCAGGGGAACGGAGCACCTCCAGCACCATGGCGCGGAACTGCTCCCTGGCCTGTCGGCCCCCGAACAGGGCGTCCAGCATGGTGGCCCCCTGGGCGGGCGCCTCCGCTTTCATCTTCTTTGGGGCCGGGGCGGGCCGGTAGACCGGCTCCTCGTCTGCCCCGGAGTACCCCTCACTCATCCAGTCCTCCTGCCGGGTACGGTCGTTGCTCTCCCCCCGGAGGTAAAACAGGGACACGCCGAAATAGGAGGCCAGCTTTTCCTGCTGCTCCTTCGTAGGGGTCTGGCGGCCCGTTTCAAACTTCTCAAAGGCGTTTTTGGGAAATCCCAGCGCCAGAGAGGCGGGCACCCGTGCCAGGCCGGCCTCGGTGCGCAGCGCCTCGATCCTCTGTGCCATTGTCACCATGGTTGACTCCTTCTTTCCTGTATTGGATTATTTACTTATTATACCGCCCCGGCGGGCGGGCCGCAAGCCTTGACATATGCTCCGCCCGGTGGTATCCTAGCTTCATACCAAGGAGGTGTGTGGATGTCCGTATAAGCGATTCGCCGTTTTGCGGCGCAGCCTGGAGAGGGGCGGAGGCCTCTCTGTTTGTGTTGCCCAAACCGGAGAACTGCGGTACGGACCGCCCCATGCGCCCCTGTCCTTATGGGGGATTTTTCGCTCGCGGGGAGGTGCCCGCGCCTTTGGCGCGCCGGTTCTCCGCGGGCGTTTTTTGTCACCTGGAAAGGAGTATCAGAACGGATGAACCGTGATTCTGTGCGCGGCGCCTGAGCGAAGGCTTCGGCGCCGTATCCCACCCGCTGGTAGCCTTTGCTCATTCCAAATGATTCCATCAAGTTTGGAGGAGCACCATGCGCTATCAAAACGCAGCCGAGCTGCTGCCCGCCGAGCTGCTGGAGGCCCTGCAGGGCTATCTGGACGGCGGTTATCTGTATATCCCCCGGCGGGCGGAACACCGCCGGGCGTGGGGAGAGCGCACCCGGCGGAAGGAGGAGACCCTGGCCCGCAACCGGGCCATTTTCCGGGACTACACCGCCGGTCTGGGCGTGGACGAGCTGTCCGCCCGCTATTTTCTCGCCCCAAAGAGCATCCAGCGGATTCTCACCCTGGGCCGCCGGGGCCTGCTGGAGCCATAGTCCTGCGCCGGAGCGAAGCACGCTCCGGCGCAGCTTTTTTTCGGTACCGTCTTTGCGGTTGCCTCCGCGCGGCCCGCTCTGCTACAATGGGCGCGAAAGCGAGGCAAGATACCCATGAACCAATCCAACCTTCTCACCGTCCGCGTGGCGGGCGTCATGAACCGGCAGGCCGTCGTGCTCCACGCGGGCCGCACCCTCCCCTGCCTGCTGTCCGGCCGGCTGCTCCGGCAGAAAGATAGCCTGGCCGTGGGCGACCGGGCCGAGGCGGAGGTCCTGGGCGGCGGCCAGTACCGTCTGACGCGCGTCCTCCCCCGGACCAGCGCCCTGCGCCGCCCCAGCCGCCGCGGTTCCGGGGACGCCCTTCTGGCCGCCAACGCGGATTTTGTGCTGGCCGTGTGCGCGGCCCCCGCCCTGCTTCGCACCTTCGCCCTCCCGGAGTGGGCGCTGGAGGCCGCCCAGGCGGCGGGCCTGCCCGCCGGGCTCTTTGTCAGCCACTGGGACCGGCTGGCCCCGGAGGAGGGAGAGGCCCTGGCCCGCCGGCTGGAGCCGCTCCGGGCGGAGCTGGACGGCCTGGCCTGGGGCTCCGCCCTGGAACCTCCCGCCGGGCTTCTCCCCGCCCTGCGCGGAAAATCCGTGGCCGTGCTGGGCGGCCCGGGGTGCGGCAAGACCGCCCTGATCCAGCGTCTGGCCGGGGTGCAGGCCCCCTCCCGCCCCACCAC
>PPYF01385803.1_pt1 | contig 14309 bp, 6 predicted proteins | sample 1559871 | NCBI WGS metagenome assembly PPYF01 (sample SAMN08240021, study PRJNA423297) | Human gut metagenome, whole genome shotgun sequencing project. | reverse complement strand
GCCGGCTTCCATCAGTTGCTCTACGGCATCGTTCAGAATGGCCTGCTGCTGGTCGGTAAATTTTACGGTGTCGTTTATTCTGGGTGTACGGTGTGCCATGGTGATTCCTTTCGCGCCCTACGGGAGCGCTGTTATCGCCTGGACACAAAAAACATTACATCCCTCTGTCCCTCTGTTTCCTTTCTCTTGTCGGTTCTCTTATTTCGTCTGTTTGTCGTTTTGCCTGCCGGCAACGGATCGGATGAGTGTCTGTCTTTTTGTCCAGGTAAATTACCGGGGGTGTCTCTTTCGTGATGTTCAAGTCCTCAACCTGTGCACCACTCCCCCGTTTTCTGTGATTTTTTGCGGTCGATCGAAGTCAGAAACAGGGTGTTCTGTTGCTAAATAACAACAGAAGTACGGAAAATTTCACGAAACCCCCTCAAATTCATAAGGGAATACCCCCCCCCAAGTAGACAAACTCTGAAATTCTTACTGTTCGAATGTACCGCCTCGATAGGCGGGGGTGCGCCGGACACATGTCCATGCGCAGAAAAACGAATAATTTCGGAGTTTTGCTAAATGAATAAGTCTTTTAAGGTCGTCTTCTCCAAGGCGCGTTCCGCGCTGATGGTGGTTAACGAAGCGACTTCTTCTATTCAGGCCAAGGGCACAAAGACAGTGATCGCCGTTGCGGCGGCGATGGTGGCCGGCGGTGCCTGCGCGGCGCAGTGGGTTGATTCCCCGGTTAAAGAGGGCAGCATCGTCACGGCTACGACAACCTGGGACAAGGTCGCTGAAACCAACAGTTTCGTCTTGACGGCCACCGGTGAGAACAAGACACCGGCTCCTTTCCTGGCAGTGAACGGCGAAGTAAAAGAATTCACACAGCAACTGTGGGTGACGGGGACGGGGGCGGCTGCTCAGGCTTCCGGTATCTGGACGAGCGGTGAAAACGCCAAGCTTGTCAATAAGGGCACAATTTATGTAACGACCGGTAAGGACGGTGTTACGTGGCAGAACGCAGCCCTGGGCGCTGACGCCGGTGCGACCGTCACCAATGCCGGCAAGATTGTGGTGAAGAATGCGCATGGTATGCGTATCGGAACTTCCACCGCCGCTTCGACGATTATCAATGATGAAGCTGGTGCCATTTATGTGGAAGAGACCGGTGTCGGTATGGAACTCGGCGGCTTTGGCGGCTCCAAGGCTGTCAATAACGGTTTGATTTCTGTCGGCAAGAAGGCTGAGAAGGAAGGGGCTTACACCTTTGGCGTTCAGTTCGAGAAGGTCGGTGATACGTTCACGAACAACGGGACGATCTCTGCCGCAGACGCTGACAGCGCTATTCTTGTCAAGAAAGATGCCGCCAATTCCACCATTAACCTTGAAAAGACGTCCAGCGTAGACGGTCTGATTGCCGTGCTCGGTACGGGTACGACCATCAACCTGAACGGCACCAAGGATACGCTGACGATTGCGACGTCTGAAAAGACCGAGGGCAAGACCGGTACAACGATCAACGTGAATGATGGTGCCGATGTTGAACTTACCGATAAGCAGGGCACCACGTTTGACGTCGTGAAAGTCAATGACGGTAAGCTCTCCGCTTCGATCTGGAAGGTTGACAATACGTTTAAGAGCGTCACTGTTGAAGAAGACGGTATCTTCAACATCACCAAGCTCAATTCCCGTGTTGATGGGGAAAAGATTGATCTTGAGAAGGGTATCAAGGGTGATCGCCTTCTGATTGCCCGCAATCAGTCGATTACGCTCAACGGCGGCCAGCTGTGGGCAGAAGGTGCGGCGTTTACCGGCACAATGAAGATCGGTTCTGCAGGTCAGCAGTCCGGTTCGCTTACCGTCAAAAACGGCGATTATTCCTTCGACAGCGTGCAGGTTTATAAGAACGGCGCTTTGGCTGTGAACGGCGGTACCCTGACGATTAACGACCTCGACACCGAGTTTGGTAAGACCACTGTCTCCGGCGGTACGCTGACGGTCACCGGCGATATGAAAGTCGGTACTGCGGATTCAGTTACCGTGACCACCGGTGAACTCCAGGCCAACGCGAAGGAACTTTTCCAGGTCACCGGTACGGGTGCTGAAGAAAAGGTGAATTGGAACAGCAAGGTGACCGGTATTGCAGCCAACGGCGGCTATGTGACAGTTCTTGATGCGGTTGAACTGAATGCGGCTACGATTAAGCAGGCTGTCTCTCAGTATGGCCAGGCCGGTCTCACGTTTGCCAACCTCACTGTGAAGCTCGAGGAAGGTACCACGGACATCGGATTTGACTCCGGTTTCGGCACTGCAATGCTCGGTCAGGTAGTCAAGGTGTCCGGCGGTACTGCAGCTCTCGGTGCGGCAAAGGTTGGTGTCGGCTCTCTCAAGGTTGCTGACACAGACAAGGCTTTGTCTGTTTCCGGCGCCGGTACTTTGTTGATCGGCGGGCTGACCGGTAATGTCGTGAACGGTGTTACCCAGCTTGACACCATGACGGTCAATGACGGTACGCTCCAGCTCGGTAAAGATGCGGCCGATGCCGGTAACGTCAACGTGAAGGCGCTCACGGTCAAGAATCTCAACGTCACCGGTTCCTACACGGCCGCTGATGTTTCTGTGACGGACACGGCTACTGTTGAAGGAATGCTTGATGCCGCCAAGCTCACTGTGGCCAAGACGGCTACGGTGGCAAAAGGCGGTGTGCTGGCTGTTGATCAGGTGACCGGAGCCGGCACCGTGACGGTTTCTTCCGGCGCTGTTCTGGCGCTGGGCGAACGTGTCTGGCAGGAAGCTCAAACAGAAGGTCAGGCACTCTTTGTTGCTCGTGTTGCTGAAGCCGGTTCCTACCTGCCGCAGGTGGATGCAACGGTTAATGCGAGCGCGGCCGGTTCCTTTGTGACGACCAATGCTCAGACCGGTGTTGCCAAGGCAACTGCCGCTATGGCTAAGGCCGGTGTCGCTTATGACGCGGCCAAGAATGCTGTCCTTTATGTTGATAAGACGCTTGGTATCAGTACTGCCGGTAAGTTGACGGTCGGCACGCTGCAGAATGCGGCGGCCGCCGGTGAAGTCGCTGTCGGCAGTAACGGTATTCTCTTGATTGACAGCAACTTTATTAACAGCGCTGACTTTGTGATTGACGGTGCCGCGCGTCTCAGCAGTGCCGCAAGTATCGTTGTCGACGGCCTCAACAGCAAGGGTACGGTGAATTTGGCCAAGACCTGGAATTCTGCAGGCACGGACATCACCTTTGCCGACAACAATGCTTTCCTGAAGGGCACGGTGACAAAGACGGCTGCTGATGCTGCGACCAATCCGAGTTCCGCGGTTCTTACCGTTGTGACGGATACCGCCGCCTTCGGCACCAACACGGAACTCTCCGACATCGTTGATGAACACCTCGGCATGGACACCAACGCCGGTCTGCGCAATCTCCTGCTCGCTGTCGGTAATGAACAGGGCGATTTCATCCAAAACGGTCGGCTGACGAGCCGTGGTGAACGTGCTCTCGAAGAAGTGTTCGCCCTCCCGGTCACGGCCGGCACCTACAACGTTGCCTACGACGCAGCCGAACAGGTCACCGGGGCGATTCAGCGCCACAACACCGCGGCTTACCAGGGTACGGGTGTTTGGGCTGACGTCTACTACAGCTCCAACGCCGGTAAGGAAATCTACGGCGGTCAGGGTTACAGCGCCGATATCTACGGCGGTGTGATCGGTGTTGACTACACGGCTGCCTGCGGTGCCAAGATGGGTGCTGCGCTCACCGTTGGTACGGGTGACGCCGACAGCGAAAAGTCGGTTTCGAAGTTCGGTAACGACGCCGACTTCTACGGTCTCTCCGTCTACGCCGGCAAGAACGTGGGTGACACGAGCCTGTACGTGAGCGCTGACGCGTCCTACCTGTGGCTCGACAACGACATCACGGGCAATGTGGCCGGTGCTTCTGCCGCCGAAAGCATTGATTCGAGCGTCTTCACGATCGGTCTGCGTGCTGACTGGGCTGCTTACGCCGGTGACGTGATGAGCGTTACCCCGCACGTGGGCATCCGCTACACCAACATCGATGTTGACAACTACCGCGGTCTGGATACGGGCGCGATGGATCTTGTCGAAATGCCGGTTGGCGTGAAGGTTGCCGGTAACTTCGAAACCGCCGGCTGGAAGGTGACGCCTGCCGTCGACTTCACGGTGGTTCCGCAGGTGGGCGACAAGCAGGTTGACACGGTTGTGGGTGCTGTTGACGTGATCGACAACCTCTACAACACGACGCTGGGTGTCTCTGCCGAATACGGCAACTTCACGTTCGGTCTGAACTATCGCTACGGCTTCGGCAACAACGATCGTAAGAACAACAGCGTGAACGCCAACGTGCGCTACATGTTCTGATCCTGCTGATCAGAACGATGCCTCTTCGGTGCTTTCTGCGGGACTCAGAAGCACCAGAGCCGCACGGCCGGGGACTGCGACAGTTTCCGGGCCGTGCACTCATTCAGTCAAAAAACGTATTCCGGTAACGGAATAAGCCGGTTTTGCTTGAGCCGGTCAGGTCCGGACCTCTGAGACTTTGCGGAGCCGGACGTCAAAACTCCATGTCAGGCAATTTCATGCCCCGCTTCTGACGGTGAGCCGGAAGCGGGGTCTTTTTCATCTCATTTCAGTTAATCATGAACGCTGTCGGCGACGCAAAAGTTGAAAAGGCAAAGGGAGCTTCTTCAGAGACGGACTTCGCTAAAAAGCGGCGTTTTGCAGCGGAGCTCTTTGAGCGTGGTTTCGGTTATAAAAAGACGTCAGCGATTCTGGAACTCTCGGAAAACACGGTAAAGGACTGGGCCAAAGCTTATAAGCGGGGTTGTCTGCAGCGCAGTTTGCACGATACGTCGGTGCGCTACAGTCCGGATGTCCGGGAAAAAGCCGCAAAACTTCGGGCCCAAGGAGTGTCCTGGCGGAAAATCAGTGAGGCGACGGGCGCAAGTGTCAGTGCCTGCCGCAAGTGGTGCGATCCCGTATTCCAAAAGAAAGAACCGAAGAAGTCCTCAGATAGACTCCGTCGGTGAGAGAGGCGCTCTCCAAACGGACCAAAGTGAAAAACGACTCTTCCCGCATCGGGCGGAAAAAGCCGTTTTGTGTGCGCAAAAACCTGATGCAGAGGCGATGCATAGAGTTGCATTCACAGCGTATGACGTACGCACGGTTTTGATTCTGTGCAAGTTTTGATCTTGCGCAGACGGGCTATACCGCCAGGGAAAGATTTCGTGAATTCCCGGTCCTTTATCAGACAGCGCAGAGCGCCTCTTTCCACACCTGCAGAATCAGCGGTTCGCGCCAGGCAAGTGCTCCGCAGTAAAAGGGCAGGGGCCAGACGCGGTGATTCCCAAGTGCCGGTATGGTTTTAAGTGCCGGCTGTTTTTTGACGGCCTTCTCGATGGCCACCGCTCCGGCTGTGCCGTCTCCGGTGAGGGCAACGGCTTCGGGCTGTTTTGCGAGAAGCTCGCTGAGGCTTTCTGCGTTGAGTTCCGTTAGGCCCGGGATCTGTTCCTTTTCGGGATCAGAGACCGTCACGTTGGCGCAGCCAAATTCGCGTGCCACGGCCTGGCTCAGTTCGTGAGAGTCCGTCACCGCAAAAAGAAAGGTTTCGAGCGTCACGGGCTGCCGGATTGACAGCAGAATCAGCAGTTTCTGTGGCTTTGTTGCTTGCGGTGCTTCCCGCAGCAGTCTGAAGCGCTCCTCGTAATCGCGGATCACGCGCTCGGCCTGCTTGTCCGCATCAAACAGGGCGCCCGCGCGGCGCAGCACTTCCGGGACAGTTCCGGTTACGTCTAAAACCTTCACGGGCACCCCAGCTGCTTCCAGTCCCTCTTTCATTGAGGCGGGGTTAAGTTCCGCGCGGTGGTTGTCTTCAAGGAGCACATAGTCCGCAGGGATTTTGGTAAGTGCGCTTTTTAAAACCTGCGGTTTGTTGTGCATGGCGCAGGCCACACACTCAAGGGGCTTCTCCTGCGGGTGCAGCAGTTCCATTGAGGGCACTTCGCCGCCCACAAGGGCGTAAGCGTAAATCTTGAGTGCCGCAAGGTATTCGGTTGCGGTGTCGCCGATAAAAACCGCCCGTTCGTAGCGAGGATAAGGGACGAAATTGTTGAGCATGGTGGTTTCCTTAAGTGAGTGTCAGCACCGTATCGGCCCTGCTGATGAGTCCGCTCTGGTGGGTAATGAGCAAAACGGCGGTATCGGGCAGTGCGCGCCGTACGAGCGTGAGCAGGGCTTCTGCCGCCGTGTCCTCCAGCCCCGAGAGGCTTTCGTCCAACAGCAACACCTTGGGTTTGACGGCAAGGCACCGGATAAGACACAGGCGCTGCTGTTCTCCGCCCGAAAGCCGTACGGACCAGTCCTGCTGCGTATCAAGTTCCGGCAGGAGGCTCTCGAGCCCCACGGCGGTGAGGCGCTCTTGGGCCTCACGGTCGGTGAGCGTCTCGGGGCGCCGGGGGTAGGCGAGATTGGCGCGCAGGGTACCGGTGAAGATGTAACCCCTCTGCGGAATCCAATAGACGCCGTCCGGGATCGTGAGCAGTCCTTCAAAGCCCGCATAAAACCCTGCGAGCGTCTTCATGAGCGTGCTTTTGCCGATACCCGAGGTACCTGTGAGAAGCGTAAGCGTGCCGGGTTTGAGCGTCAGTTTCACGGAAAGCTTTCGGGCCGCGTCTGAGGAGTGCCCGGGAACCGTGAGCTGAAGGTCGGCTGTGAGGTTTTGCCCTGCACCGGATTGGACAGGTAAGAGCCGCTTTCTGAGGGTTTCGGCTTCGGTGAGCCCGGCTTCCAGGCGCTTTAGGCGGGCGTAGGCGGCGGAAAGTTTTGCGAGATCATCGTAGCAGAAGATAATCCAGGAAAGTGACCGCGCGACGTCCCCGAACGCGCCTCTGATTTGCATGAGGCCCCCGAGCTGAATATGGCCTGCCAAAAACGCGGGAAGCGAAAAGAAAATGGGTGCGAGGTGCGTGAACTGCCCCAGGCCCACCGTGAAGAAATCGAGGTCACGCTGCTTTTTCACGAGGTTTATGAGCATATCCATGAGGCTGCCGAACTTCTCGTGCAGCCCCACGGCTTCCGTAGCTTCACCCCGGGCGCCGGCAATGGCATCAGCGTGGCGGCGCTTTTCCATGAGCGCCGCTCTGAGATCCGCTTCCTTATGCTGTACCCCGATGTTGTAGGTCTTAAGTTTCCTGCCGATGACGTGCGTGAGCCACGTGGAAAAGGCGGTATAGATAAGGCACACCCAGAACATGTAGCCCGGCACGGTGATGCCGAAGACTTCGGCGCTCCCCGAAAGTGTCCAGAGAATGACCGAGAAACTCCCGATCGTGAGAAGCGAATCAAAAAGACTCACCGAGAGGTTAAGCGAGAGGGAGACGAGGTTTTTGACGTCCTCACTCATACGCTGATCGGGATTGTCGGGTTCTTTGCCGCTTTCGCGCAGCAGGTAGTGGGCACTCGCAGGCGACAGCCACCGGTCAAAAAACACGTAGGTGATATCGCGTCTGAGGGCAATGATGACCCGGTCCTTGAGGTAACCCGCGGATACGAGAAGCACAATGATGACGGCCGCAAGGCCGATGAAAAAGACGAGCTCCCGGTAAATGGCGTCTTTGTCCACCCGCTGTAGCGCGTCGTAAAAACGCCCGTTCCAGTCGTTTAATTCCACCGCGAGTTTGATGTTGACCGTGTAGGCCGCAAGGAGCACGGCAAAAAGCGCCCAGAACCACAGGCGTTTCCGGTGGAAAAGATAAGCGCCCAACAGTCGGGCCAGACCGCTTCGCGTCATGCGTATGTTCCGGAGTGCGGCAAGGCGGCCGGAGGTTTAATCCCGACCGCCTGCCGGTTAAGTCTTACGGGCTTCAGAACTGCGCGGAGATCCAGACGCGGGCGGCGCGGCCGTAGCCGTAGCTGCCGTTAAGCATCCGGTACTCCTTGTCAAAGAGGTTCGTGAGTGCGGCACCCGCCGTGAAGGTGACAAAGCCCTCGACCTTCGGGGACCACTCCACACCCACGGCGTGGGTCATGAAGCTTGCGTAGTGCTTGTAGACGCCGCTGCCGTAGTCGGTTTCCTCAGCGCTCTTGCCGCCCTTACTCCACCGGGCGCGGTACCAGACGTCAAGGGCCTGCGCGGGGAACGTATAGCCGAGGCGGAGGTTCGCGGACTGCGGTGTCACGCCAGGCACGCGCTCGTCGGTCGTCTTATCCGTGGCGTGCACGAGGCCGTAATTGGCGCGCACGCTGAAGTTACCGATGGCGTAGCCAGCGGACACTTCAATCCCCTTACGGACCACGTGACCATGGTTTTCCGTGGAGAAGTACATGGTGCCCGGAACGTTCGGATCTCTCCAGGAGGTGGAGCCGATGAAGTCCTTCACGACGTCGTAGAAGAACGTGAACTTGGTGTTGAGCTTATCGTCTTCAGCCAACAGTCCCTTGAAGTTAAGGTTGGTGCCGGCTTCCCAGTTCGTGGACTTTTCGGGTTTGAGGTCGGGGTTGGCAACGACAACGGCGTTATCGATCACACCCGGATAGACCATCGTAAAGTAGAGTTCATCCAGAATCGGCGGACGGTAGCCGGTATTCACGGATGCCCAGATTTCGGTGGAGGTGTGCGGTTTCAGGGTCACCGTCACCCCGGGTGTCACCTTGTTGTCCGACATTGAGGCGTAGCCCTTGTTGGATTCACGCTTGTAGTAGTTCCAGCGCACAACAGGGCTCACGGAAAGCCACCCGGTGATGTCGTAAATGTCCTGAATGAAAAGGCCGGCATCCAGGGCGTCCGAATCCGGACGTCCCGTGGCGTCAACCCACTGGTTGCCTTCAAGGTCTTTGCCGCTTTGGCTCTTTTTGTAGATGTCGCCCCCGAACGTGAGCTCATGGCCGCCGAGAATATTAAATTCACTGGTGTTCTGAACATTGGCGCCAATCGAATCAAACTTGATCTCGGATTCGCGTGCGCCGGTATCAAAGGCGTATTCAGAGCTCACGTACTGCACGGCCGAGCGGATGTTGACGAGTTTGCTTGCCTCATACTCCCACTTGCCGGTGAGACGGTGCTGTTCGTTTTTGTACGTCTGACGGCCATAGCTTGAACTGTCCCAGTCGTCGTGGGCAATGTCGTAGTTGTAGGCAAGGCTCACGAGCATGTCGTCGTTGGGAAAAGCGGAGACTTTCGCGAGCACCGCCGTCTGGTCAAAGTCGCGGTTGTTCTCCGAGCGCTTGCCTGTTGAGCTCTTTGTCTCCCCGGCATCCTGGCGGTTGAAGCCCACCACGGCGTCCCAGATGCCGTGACGGCCGAAGACGAAGGCGCTCTTCTGCCAGTTTTCCGTATCGGACGCATAGCCGGTTTTGACCTTGACGCCCCAGTCCTTGTCGGTGCCCGCCAGAAAGTCTGCGGCGTCCTTGGTGGTGACCGCGACCGTGCCGCCGATGCCGCCGTTACCGTAAAGGGAGCTGCCGCCGCCGCGGCGTACTTCGACCTGCTTCACCATTTCCGGATCAATGAAAAGGCCCACGGGCTGGTTGCCGCCGGTCGTTGTGTCCTCCTGACGCATGCCGTCAATGAGGTAGGTGATTTGGTTGGCGTCAGAGCCGCGGATGCTCACGCGGTTAAACATGACGCTCTCCGAACTCGTGACGTCAACGTTCGGCACATCAAGGAGCGTTTCCGCAAAGGTCTGCGGGACGTTTTCCTCAATGGTTTTGGCCGTAATTACGCTGATCGAAGCTGCGGCTTCGGATAAGGGTTCGGCAACGCGCGTGGCGGTCACGACGACCGGATCCTCAAGAACAATGGTTGTCTGCGCGGAGACGGCGGGCGCAAAAACGCCTGCAACAGCAACGGACAAAAGGGAGAGACGGGTGCAGGGGGAAAGGGAGGTGGTCATGGTATGTGTGAGGCAAGCAAAGCGCTTTCTTACAGCTTGAACTGTCTTCGCTTACAACAAATGAGAATGAGAACGAGAATGATTCCTATTCTATCTGTTAGCAAGTGTAAGTTTTGAAAAATTTAGAAAAATAGGGGTAAGTAAGTATGCTTATTCGGAGGATTTCATTTTTGAAGGGATTGAGGAGGTTGAGGTCTTGTCTTACAAGGTGATGAGGGACAAGCTCAGAGAAGCTGTGCAACTAAGGTAAGTGTTGTATTAATACAACACAAAGTCTTCCGGCGCATGATATGAAATCGAATTTCCTCGGTGTTTTCTCTTAATCCATGACACTTCGTTGAGATAAATCAATCGGGGGGGGGTAATCCCTTAAATTGCCCCATCAAGGCCCGTGCCTTTTCCCCGGCGCGGTCCGTCAACCCCATCAAAGGATTTTTCGCAATGAACCGTACATTCAAAACGTTGTGGAATGACGTTCGCCGCTCTTTCGTGGCAGTGAACGAAACACAGAATTCGCACGGCAAGCCCTCCAAGACTGTTGTGGCGCTGACTGCTACTGCGGTTATTCTCGGAGCAACGGCTGCTTCCGCTGCTTATGTGGAACAGGGCCGCTTGGGCAGCACCTCGTCCTGGGAATCGGCTGAATACGGCAGCGACGGCTACATCAGTCAGAAGAAGAACCAGCACGGGCTTGTGCACGTGAACGCTTCCACTGCTTACGCGGAAGGCTACACCGGTAAAGGTGTTCTGATCGGCGTTGTGGACTCCGGTGCCCTTCTTTCCCACTCCGAACTCTCGGGCGGCCGCATTTTCGGCGTCACGGCGTCCGGTGAGTACTCTCACACGGGTACGCGCTATCCCTTCTATGACCTCAAACAGGGCGGTCCGAAGCTGCCTGACGGTACGATGGCCAAGGGCGATTACACCAAGGGTGAAGCTTTTAATGTGAACGGCGACTGGATTCTCGGTGTGAACGATGCGCACGGCACGCACGTCACCAGCGTTGTGGCCGGTAGCCGCGACGGACAGAATTCCCACGGCGTCGCGTTTGATGCTGATATTGCTGTCGGCAACACGGGCGGCAGCGACAACATGAACTACGGTCCTTATCAGGACTACGGCTACTTCTATGCCGTGTGGGATGCGGTCGGAGCGACCGGTGCCAAGGTGATCAACAACTCCTGGGGTACCAACATCCGCATTAATGACAGCACAAGTGAACACTATGATGTGGGTAAACACTTTGAAAGCGATGACGGCCGTCATGAACCGACAGTTGAAAATCGCATTAGACCAGCAGGGTCCGAGAAGGAATACTTCCTCTTCATGAAGGATGCCGAAGCCAACGGCGGCAAGAATTTCATGGATGCGGCTTATGAAGTCGCTGCGAAGTACGGCCTCGTGCAGATCTTCACGAACGGTAACCGTCAGTTCCAGAACCCGTACTACCGTGCGGCCTATGCCTACTACAACCCGGAAGCGGAAAAGTACTGGATTGCCGCGGGCGGCGTTGATGTCGATGAGCAGGGTAATGAACAGGTAATGGGCTGGGGCAAAACATGGACCGGTACAGGTGCGGTTTCTGAAGCAGAGGGTAAGACCAATGCCTACAACCGCTCCGGTATCGCCAAGTGGTGGGGTATTGCTTCTGCTACAAATGTTTTGGGCGCAAACGTGAATTCCACGACGGGCGAAGCTTCCAACCGCCAGGCGGGCGGTACCTCGAACGCCGCTCCTCATATTGCCGGTGCCATGGCAGTGCTTCTCCAGCGTTTCGGAACGTACATGGACGTGACCCAAGTGCGTGACGTGATGTTCACGACAGCACGGCAGCATCAGCTCAATGATCCGACGAAGCTTCTTCCCGGCATCAGCCAAGATGAAGCAGGAGCACCGGAAGATGACTATGGCTGGGGTATTGTTGATCTCGGTAAGGCTATCTACGGTCCCGGCCAGTTCTTTGGTACGTTTGACGTCACGATGAACGGCATTGCCGATCAGTGGGATAACGACATCACGGATCAGGCAATTAAGCTTCGGGGCAAGGAAGACGCTCTTGAAAAGGCTGAGCTGGAAACCCAGATCGCACAACTCAAGGCCCTCACCAAGCAAACAGACGAAGAGCGTTGGGAACTCGGCTATAAGCAGAAGCGTCTCGCGGCTATCGCCGAACGTGAACGCCAGGGCTACACGGGTAAGCTCATCAAGCGCGGTAACGGTCTGCTCACGATGACCGGTGTCAATACCTACACGGGCGGCACGGAAATTTACGGCGGCACGGTTGCGGGTCTCACCGAATCCTTCGGCTCCGGTAATGTTGTCGTGAAGAAGGGGGCGACGGTTGAACTGCACAAGTCCTTTGACGTGACTCACGCCGGCAAGATTGACTGGGAAACCACGACCGTGACCGGTACGGCAGCTGACAATACGGACGATGCCAAGATTGTGCTTGAAGCCGGCTCAACACTGGCTCTTGCAGGGGAAAATATCAGTATCAACTCCCTGACAACCAACGGCAAGGCTTCCGTTAAGGCCTCCGGCTTTACGAAGGATCAGCTCGCAGGTCTCTGGAGCGGTGCCACCAAGCAACTCGCTGTTTCCGCCGCTGTGGTGAATATCGATCCGAATGCTGCAACAAACCTCACTGCCGGTACGAGCGACTACGCGCTCTTTGAGACGACAGGCGTGAAGGTTGAACAAAACTCCGTGACCGCACAGCTCACGAAGTCCGATAAGACCGTTGCTTCCTTCGGCGCGGACGCCAACAGCGCCGCCGTGGGTGCCGCGATTGAATCGGTTGCCGACAGTGCCGTCATGAGCGAGCTCGTTGCCGCTTCCGCGGGCGAAATCTCGCAGACGCTTACCTCGTTGAGCAACGACCTGCACCTCGCGGCTCAGAACGCGACGCTTCTTAACAGTGCGCTTGTGGCCCGTACGATCAAGGATCAGGCCTCTGCCTACGGCGAAGCCCGCCGTGCCGACTTTGAAAACGGCGCAACTCTCTGGGCAACCGGTATGGGTTCCTGGGGCTCTGTTGATGCGGGCGGGGCCTCCGTTGATATGGATGTTGACACCTATGCCGGCTTCATCGGCGGCGAAATGCCCTACGGTGACGGCAACAAGGTCGGTGTCTTCTTCGGTTACGGCTCCACGGACTTTGACGCGAGCAGTGACGGCAAGATCGAAAGTGATGATCTGCACTTCGGCGTGTACGGTGAAAACTCCTTCAATGCCGTCGGTGTGACCTACGGCCTCGCTTACACGCAGCAGGACCGTGACGCCAAGCGCACGCTCGTGCTCGGTCAGTCTGTTGCCGGAAGCGCGCGCTCCTACGACGCTGATGTACTGCAGGTCTTCGGTGAAGTGAGCTACAAGGGCTTCAGTACCGACACCTTCCAGGTTGAACCCTACGCCGGCGTGAGCTTTATCCGCGCCTCGGCCGATGATCTCGCCGAAAAGGTGGGCGGCCACGCCGTGAAGACCGAACTTGAGGACCAGAACCTCGGTCTCTTCAATATCGGTGTGCGCGGTGCGATGCCCTTTACGGCAGGCACGGTCGCCATGAAGGTGAAGGGCGATGTCGGCTACATGCAGTTTGTGGGTGACAACGAAGCCGAAGCCAAGATGACGATCGGCGACGCGGGTACCGCCAAACTCACAGGCGAGAAGCTTTCGGGCCTTGCCACGGTGGGTTTCGGTATTGACGCGGCTGTCGGCCAGAACGTCACGCTCGGTGTGAACTACACCGGAGCGTTCGGCAGCGACATCAAGTCGCACGGCATCGGCGCCAACATCCGCATCCGCTTCTAAGCGGTCGGACTTCTGCAGCTGGACAGTTTTCACGCGGTCCGGCTGCAGGACAGACTCCGTTTTGTTCGCTTTTCCGGAACAGATTTTCCCCGCACACCTTTTGCCTGCGGGGTTTTTTTAAAGAAAGAGCAGGGCGGCATCTGCCTTTTGAAAAAAGGCAGCCGGATGCCGCTTCGCCTTCAGCACTACAGGCACGGGGATGACTGCCGGCGGTACTTTCCAGGTGAACCGCAGGCAGTGGGAAACATCCTCGTGCCTGCTACCGTCCCCGTGTGCCTCTCAGAGTTGGAAACAGTCGGACTGAGGCCGGAGATTAAATTGGCCGGATGTTTCAAGAGCATCCGACCGTTTGTACTCAGTATCTGTAAGGCTGCAGCAGAAGCTTACTCATACCGGCTGAGGATGTAATGTTTTTTGTGTCAAAGCGATAATAGCGCTCCCGTAGGGCGCGAAAGGAATCGCCATGGCACACCGTACACCCAAAATAAACGACACCGTAAAATTTACCGACCAGTAGAAGGCCATTCTGAACGATGCCGTAGAGCAACTGATGGAAGCCGGCGGCTTAACGGCCTTAACGCAGGCTCATTTCAACGA
>PPYF01349867.1_pt1 | contig 14310 bp, 16 predicted proteins | sample 1559871 | NCBI WGS metagenome assembly PPYF01 (sample SAMN08240021, study PRJNA423297) | Human gut metagenome, whole genome shotgun sequencing project. | reverse complement strand
GTAGTATCGTAGAGGTTATGGGACGTGGAGCTGGATATATCGCATTATGGTGTGGTATGGCAACAGGAGCAGAAGATATCCTGATCCCAGAAAGCTTTGATGGAAACCTTCCTAAGGTAGAACAGCAGATCATCGAACATTTACTTCGTAACAGAGCAAAAGGTAAGACACATCATATGGTAATCAATGCCGAAGGTGTTGGACATTCTTATAGTATGGCGAAGAGAATCGAATCTGCAACAGGTATTGAAACACGTGCTACGATCCTTGGACATATGCAGCGTGGTGGAAGCCCAACAGCAAAAGACCGTGTATACGCTTCTATGATGGGTGCTTACGCAGTTGACTTATTATGTGCAGGAAAGACAAACCGTGTTGTTGGATACCAGAACGGAAGATTCATGGATATGGACATTGACGAAGGACTCGCAATGACAAAAGATATCGATGAATATCAGCTTCAGATTGCACATTTATTAGGAAAATAAATAAAACATGATCTTAGAGGAATCCTGTTTATCTAGGATTCCTCTATTTCTCTATATAGGAGCATTATTTTATGAAAGAGTTACGACCGGTACAGGTCATATTGCTTGGATTTTTAATTACAATATTTGCAGGATCGATACTGCTTGCACTGCCGATCGCAACACAAAGCGGGCAGGCAACGCCTTATATTGATGCATTATTTACAGCAACAACATCTGTGTGTGTGACGGGTTTGATCGTTGAGACAACAATGACACATTGGAGTATATTTGGGCAGGCAGTGATCATATTGCTTGTACAGATCGGAGGACTTGGTGTCATTACGATCACAACAGGAATGTTTTTTATGCTTCGAAAGAGGATCACTCTTGGAAATAGAATGTTGATTCAGGAGTCTATGGGTCTTAATACAATGACAGGTTTAGTTCCATTAGTTAAGAAGATTCTGATCGGGACAGGGATCATAGAAGGAATTGGAGCAGTTCTTTATGCGACTCAGTATGTGCCGGAATTTGGCATTGGATATGGAGTATGGGCAGCAATCTTTAATTCAATCTCGGCATTTTGTAATGCAGGAATGGATATTGTAAGAGACGACAGTCTGCGAAGCTATGTGACGAATCCAGTTATGAATTTTACGACAATGGGGCTGATCATCCTGGGAGGTCTTGGATTTGTTGTATGGAAAGATCTTTGGCAGGGATTCAAAAAGATCGTAAAAGATAAAGTTCCTGTAAAAAGGATGATACAACAATGGAGACTTCAGACCAAGATCGTGTTATCCATTACGTCATTTTTGATCTTGTTTGGTACAATATTGATCTTTCTGTTTGAATATCATAATCCAGCAACTATGGAGAGTCTGTCATTGCCACAGAAGATACAGGCATCACTGTTTCAGTCTGTGACGACACGTACCGCAGGGTTTGAGACGGTAGCACAGGGCGCATTGACGGATGCATCTTCGCTGGTTTCTATGTTTCTGATGATCATCGGAGGATCACCAACTGGTACTGCAGGCGGTGTCAAGACAGTGACATTCGCAATTCTTGTATTTTGTGTGCTCTCTGTGGCAAAACAAGAAGAATCAATTACGTTATTTAAACGAAGAGTTCCACAGAATCTGTTGGCTAAAGCGCTTGCAATCATTGTGATCAACTTGATCGTGCTGATGACATCTGTGTTATTGCTGTTGGTATTTGATCATGGGACTTTTATGGATTCATGCTATGAATGTGTATCAGCACTCGCGACAGTTGGTTTAACCAAAGGATTGACACCGAATTTGACAATCGCAGGGAAAGTGATTATCATCATTACCATGTATTTAGGGCGTGTCGGACCGATTTCTATGGCGATCGGTTTTTCACAGAAGAATAAGAAAAAGATGGTCATGTATCCGGAACAGGATCTGATCTTATAAGTGAAATAGATTCATATTATAACATGATATCGCAACGGAGGTAACGGAGAAGAATGAAGAAGTCAGTTGCAGTTTTAGGACTTGGAAAGTTTGGAAGCAGTATCGCAAGGTCACTTGCCAAAGGTGGAGCAGAAGTACTGGCAGTTGATAAAGATGAGGATCTTGTAAGAGATATCGCAGATAAAGTAACTTGTGCAGTCTGTGTGGATATATCTGATAAGGAAATGATGAACAACATCGGATTGGAAGGAATGGATGCAGTTGTGATCGCAACTGCAGAGCATTTAGATTCCGGTGTTATGGCATTGATGATCGTCAAAGAGATCGGTGTGCCATATGTTCTTGCGAAGGCAGACGGAACTTTAAAAGGAGAGATATTAAAACGTGTTGGAGCCGATGAGATCGTTTATCCAGAAGAAGAGATGGGAGCAAGGATCGCAAACAATCTGCTTGGAGGAAGTATGACAGATCTGTTTGATCTTTCTGCAGACACAAGTATCGTTAAAGTACCAGCAAGAAAAGAATGGATCAACAAATCATTAGTAGACATTAATTTCCGTGGAAAATATAACGTTAACGTCATCGCGATCGAAGGAGAAGGTGGTGTTGACGGGGCTCCAGATCCAACGAAACCGATCAAAGATGAGGAAAATCTTGTGCTGATCGGTAAGAAAGAAGATCTGGTCAAATTAAGAAAATAATAGATCGGAGGTGGATAAGAATATGATCACAACCACTCAGAATAAGCAGATCAAACAGATCATCAAATTAAAGAAGAGTGCAAGAGAAAGAAGAAAACAAGAATTATTTCTTGTAGAGGGAATTCGTATGTTTACAGAGATCCCAGAAGAATATTTATATAAAGTCTATGCATCTGAAGATTTTTATAACGAACATAGAGTGATTTTTGAACATATGGATCTGGAATTGGTATCACCTCAAGTTATGAAAGAGATTTCCGATACGATGACACCACAGGGAGTTCTTGCACTGGTGAAGATGATGAAATATTCTTTAGAAGATCTTCTAGAACAGGAAAAACCATTATTTCTGGTGCTTGAGAATCTTCAGGATCCGGGGAATCTCGGGACGATCCTTCGAACAGGAGAGGGTGCAGGGATCAATGGTGTTATCATGAGTCATGATACAGTAGATATTTATAATCCAAAGGTTACGCGCTCCACGATGGGATCAATATTTCGTGTGCCATTTGTCTATGTCGATGATCTTTTAGAAGTTGCAGAAACGATGAAACAAAAGAATATCATCACGTATGCAGCACATCTCAATGGAACAGACTATACGAAGGAAGATTATCAAAAAGGAACCGCATTTTTCATTGGCAATGAGGGAAATGGTCTGACAGATAAGTTGACAGACAAAGCACAGAAGAAGATCAAGATTCCAATGTGTGGTAAGGTAGAATCATTAAATGCAGCCATGGCATCAGGTCTTTTAGTTTATGAGGCAAGACGCCAGAGACAGGGGGTGGATTAAATGTATGCAGTTTATTGGCTGATCGCATCCGCGGTATTTTTACTTGTTGAGATCATGACACTTGGACTTACAAGTATCTGGTTTGCAGGTGGAGCCGTTGTTGCAGCGATCGCAGCACTATTTGGTGTTCCATTTTGGGTACAGATGTTGATATTTATCGTGGTAACATGTCTGTTGTTTGCACTGACAAGACCAGTTGCCAAACGATATTTAAACAGCAAGGTGCAAAAAACGAATACCGATGCATTGATCGGACAGACAGCACTTGTCAAAGAAACGATCAATAACATGGAAAGCAAAGGGTTGGTTCAGTTAAATGGCCAGGATTGGACTGCGAGAAGCTTTGAGGCTGGAGAGATCATTCCAGAAGGCAGCGAAGTGATCGTAAAAGAAATCCGAGGCGTGAAACTGATCGTAGAAAGAGAGGTATAAGATGATTATGTCGATTATTTTATTTATTATTGTTATCGCATTGCTTGCGATGATCATTTCATCCACAGTGCGTATCGTGCCGCAGGCACATGCTTATGTTGTAGAACGACTGGGTGCTTATCAGGGAACATGGTCTGTAGGACTTCATGTCAAAGTCCCATTTATTGATCGTGTTGCAAGAAAAGTCAACTTAAAAGAGCAGGTTGTGGATTTCCCACCACAGCCAGTTATCACAAAAGATAACGTTACGATGCAGATCGATACAGTTGTATATTTTCAGATTACTGATCCAAAATTATATAGTTACGGTGTAGAGAACCCGATCATGGCAATCGAGAATCTGACAGCTACAACACTTCGAAATGTCATCGGTGATCTGGAATTAGATGAGACATTAACTTCCAGAGAGACGATCAATACACAGATGAGAGCAACACTTGACGTTGCGACAGATCCATGGGGAATCAAAGTAAACCGTGTGGAACTTAAGAACATCATTCCACCAGCAGCCATTCAGGATGCCATGGAGAAACAGATGAAAGCAGAACGTGAACGAAGAGAAGCGATTCTGATCGCAGAAGGTGAGAAGAAGTCCGCGATCTTACGTGCAGAAGGACAGAAAGAATCTATGGTCCTTCAGGCAGAGGGAGATAAGGAAGCAGCAATCCTTCGTGCGGAAGCGAAGAAAGAAGCAACGATTCGTGAAGCAGAAGGTCAGGCAGAAGCGATCCGTGCGATCCAGAAAGCGAATGCACAGGGTATTGAATCAATCAAGGCAGCCAAAGCTGACAATGCAGTCATCCAGTTAAAGAGCTTAGAAGCATTTGCTAAAGCAGCTGACGGAAAAGCTACAAAGATCATTATCCCATCTGAGATTCAGGGGATGGCAGGTCTTGTAAAATCAATTACAGAAGTTGCCAAAGACGATGAGAAGAATATTGCAGATCTGATCGAAGAGCAGGTACAAGACACTGTAAAAGAACAGTAAGATCAGAAAATGTTTATGAAAATATGACAACCCTTGGCGGTATGCCGGAGCACTGAAGAGGTGTTCCGGCTTTTACCATGTTTGATATTGATGGGAGATAAAAGATGAAGACAATCGTTTGTTATGGAGATTCTAATACTTATGGCTATAATCCGGAAAATGGATTCCGTTATGAATATGAAGAACGATGGACAACCATTTTGCAAAAGGAACTGAAAGATTCTGCGATCGTGATTCCGGAAGGATTAAACGGCAGAACAACAAGTTTTGAAGATGAGTTAAGACCAGGAAGAAATGGTGCAACATATTTAGATCCATGTTTACACAGCCACGGACCGATCGATCTGGTAGTGTTAATGCTTGGAACGAATGACCTTAAGATCCGTTTTCAGGCAACACCAACAGATATCGGAAAAGGGATCGACCGTCTGATCAAGATGATCAAATCGATCACTCCACAGAAGAGACAAGATGGACGATCCGCAAAGATCCTTTTAATGGCACCACCGCATCTTGGGGATGATCTGACAGAGATTCCAAGTGGAGAAGAGATGGGATTTGAAAGAGGGATCAGTTATTCCAAGAGATTGGCACCGATTTATGAAGACTGGGCAAAGTTTCATAACATTGAATTTCTGGATGCAGCAAAATATGCAAAAGCTTCCGAAATCGATGCCTGCCACCTGACAAGAGAAAGTCATAGGAAATTAGGTGAAATGGTTGCGAAAAAATGCAAGGAAATCCTTGAAATATAAGGGTTTCGGGTTGTTTTCAAAGATGCATTCCTATATAATAACAACTATATGATGTCTGCCAGGGATCAAAGGGCAGAGACATCCAAGATACAACAAAATGGAGGAACAAAAGATGGATGCAAAGACAAGCTTAAAGGGAAGAAGTTTCTTAACATTAAAAGACTTTACACCAGAAGAAATTGGTTATTTTTTAGATTTAGCAGCAAAATTAAAAGCAGATAAGAAAAAAGGGATCACAGGAAACAGTCTAAAAGGGAAAAATATCGCTCTTTTATTTGAAAAACCAAGTACAAGAACAAGATGTTCATTTACGATCGGATGTGTTGATGAGGGTGCACACCCAGAATATCTAGGAAAAGATGATATTCAGTTAGGACATAAAGAATCTGTAGAAGATACAGCAAGAGTTCTTGGAAGAATGTTTGACGGGATCGAATTTCGTGGATTCTTACATGAGAACGTAGAGAAATTAGCAAAATACAGTGGAGTTCCAGTATGGAATGGTTTAACAGATGATTACCATCCAACACAGATCTTAGCGGACTTCTTAACATTAAGAGAACAGTTTGGAGAGATCAAAGGATTAAACTTCGTATTCGCTGGAGACGGAAGAAATAACATGAGCAACTCTTTAATGATCGGATGCAGTAAGATGGGATTGAATTTCACATGCTTAGCACCAAAGAGTTTATGGCCAAATGAAGAACTGGTAAAACAGTGCGAAGAGTATGCGAAAGAATCTGGAGCTAAGATCCGTTTTACAGAAGATGTGAAAGAAGCTGTGGAAGGTGCAGACTGCATTTACACAGACGTATGGGCATCTATGGGTGAAGAAGACAAGGCAGCAGAAAGAATTGCTTTATTAAGACCATATCAGGTAAATAAAGAAATGTTAGAGATGACAGGAAAAGATACTACAGTTGTTATGCATTGCCTGCCAGCAGTTAAAGGACATGAGATCACAGAAGATGTTTTTGAACATTATGCAGATGTGATTTTTGATGAAGCAGAAAACCGTATGCACACGATCAAAGCTGTTATGGTAGCGACTTTAGGAGAATATTAGGAGATAGGATATTCAATGAAAAGTAAGATTCTCAAGGAATTAAAGAATGCAGATGATTATATATCAGGACAGCAGCTTTGTGAGCGGTTGGGAGTTTCAAGGACTGCTGTCTGGAAGCATATCAAAGCATTAAGAGCAGAAGGTTACGAGATTGATTCTGTGACAAATAAAGGCTATAAACTTATGATGGAACCAGATCTTTTGACAAAAGAAGAAGTAGCATCCTGCCTTCATACCAAATGGCTTGGAAAAGATCTTTATTGTTATGAGACAATGGATTCTACAAATCTTGAGATCCGCCGTCTAGCAGAGGCAGGTGCCGGTCACGGAACCGTTGCGATCACAGAAGAACAGACGATGGGAAAAGGAAGAAGAGGACGAAGCTGGTTGGCAGAAGCTGGAGCAGGGATCGCGATGAGCTTTCTTCTAAGACCTCAGATCGAAGCTCAGAATTCTTCTATGCTTACGTTAGTTACTGCATTAGCGGTAAATGAAGCAATCTGTGAGACAACAGGAATTCGGGCAAAGATCAAATGGCCAAACGATATCATTGTGAATGGAAAGAAGATCTGTGGAATCCTAACAGAGATGAGCCTTCAGATGGATGAGATCAATTACATTGTAGTGGGACTTGGTATCAATGTAAATATCGATCATTTTCCAGAAGATTTAAGTGATAAGGCAACTTCACTCCAGATCGAGGGAGGAAGAAAGATCAAGAGAGCTCCATTGGCAGCGAAAGTGTTAGAATGTTTTGAGAAATATTACGATATGTTTTTGAAGACAGAAGATCTTAGCATGTTGCAAGATGAATACAATAAACTTCTGGTACATACAGACCAGAAGATCAAGGTTGTCAGAGGTTCCAAAGAAGAGATATTCTTATCAAGAGGCATCAATCATCGTGGAGAATTACTGGTAGAGGATGAAGATGGAAAGGTATCAGAAGTTTCATCCGGAGAGGTATCAGTAAGAGGTATCTTGGGATACGTATAAGAGATTCCGAGAATATATACAAGAAACAAGGAGAAATACAAAAACATGTATCAGGATAAAGTTACATTATGCGGTTCCAATGCATATGAGAAGAAATATTACTTAAACCCTGATTTTTCTGGATTACCAGAACAGATCAAACAGGAACTGCAGATTGCATGTGTACTATTTACAGCAGAAGTCGGCGGAGTCTTGACATTAGAGTTCGATGAAGAAGGCAAATTAAATTTTGTTACTCATGTGGAAGATAATGATTTCTTTTACGATGAGATCGGAAGTGAACTGATGATCAAGAAACTAAGACAGGAAAAACAGGATTTCTGGGAGTCCTTGGAACTATATTATAAAATATTCCTTTTGGGAGAAGATGAGGTATAAATTATGTTATTAGCACTCGATGTTGGGAATACCAATATAACGATCGGCGTATTCAAAAGAAAAGAGATTATAGAGGTATTTCGAATTACAACAAAGTTACCAAGAACATCCGATGAATTTGGAATTCTGATTTCAAGCCTATTAAAGGAAAAAGGATTGGATGAAGGTGAAGTGAAGGCAGCGATCATAGGATCCGTTGTGCCAAATATCATGCATTCACTGAGTAGTGGTTTGATCAAATATTTTGATGTAAAACCGATCATTGTAGGACCTGGGATCAAGACAGGGATCAATCTTGGAAGATTTAATCCAAGAGAAGTTGGAGCAGACAGGATCGTGGATCTGGTTGCAGGATATGAAATATATGGCGGACCAGCACTCGTCATTGACTATGGAACTGCAACAACATACGATATTGTCACAGAGAATGGCGTATTCTTAGCAGGTGTGATCGCACCGGGAATTCGCACTTCAGCAAATGTACTATATAGAGATGCAGCACGTCTGCCAGAGATTGAAATTTTAAAACCAAAGACGATCCTTGCAAACAGCACGATTGACAGTATGCAGGCAGGTTTGTACTATGGAGTTGTTGGTGAGACAAAATATATGGTACAGAAGATGAAAGAAGAGACAGGCTTTGATAACATGAAAGTTATCGCAACCGGAGGCCTTGGAAATATGATCGCACAGACGGTTGATGAGATCGACTATTACGATCCAACATTAACATTGAAGGGATTACAGATCATTTATGAGAAGCAATAAATTAAAACCTCTGGTTATTGGAGATATTACAATTGAACACCCGTTAGCACTTGCACCGATGGCAGGAGTTACAGATCTACCATATCGTTTGTTGTGTAAAGAACAGGGTGCTGGAATGATGTGCACTGAGATGGTAAGTGCCAAAGGATTATACTATGGGAACCGTAAATCTGAGCCATTGATGGCAACAGATCCGAAGGAAATTCCAGTAGCGATCCAGATTTTTGGATCCGATCCAGAGATCATGGGTCAGATGGCAGCGAAAGTCAATGATGGGCGGTTTCAGATGATCGATATCAACATGGGATGTCCGGTTCCAAAGATCGTGAATAACGGTGATGGATCCGCATTGATGAAGAATCCGGAATTAGCAGGGAAAGTGATCAAAGCAGTTGTAGATGCTGTGGATATCCCGGTTACAGTTAAGATCCGAAAGGGATTTAACGATGAATTGATCAATGCACCAGAGATGGCACAGGTTGCACAGGAGAATGGAGCAGCAGCGATCGCAGTTCATGGAAGAACAAGAGAACAGTACTATTCAGGAACAGCAGACTGGTCGATCATTCGCAAGGTAAAAGAAGCTGTTGATATTCCGGTAATTGGAAATGGTGATATCACATGTGCAAAAGATGTATTACGAATGCAGGAAGAGACAGGCTGTGACGGATTTATGATCGGAAGAAGAGCCAAAGGGAATCCATGGATCTTCAAAGAAATCTTACATTTCTTTGAGACAGGAGAAGAAATGCCAAGACCATCCTTAGAAGAAGTTGTCGCCATGATGTTGAGACATGGACAGATGATGATCGATTTTAAAGGAGAATACATCGGAGTCCGTGAGATGCGGAAACATGTCGCATGGTATACATTCGGTTTTCCAGGGGCAGCAAAACTTCGCGAGAAGGTAAATCATACAGAGACATACGAAGACTTAGAAGAATTACTGCAAAATTATCTCAAAGCCACGAATGGCAGGGATTAGGAATTGACAAAAGAAACTTAGGTAAGATATAATTAATCAGTTAACATTTAGAACGAAAGGAATAGTGTTATGGCAGAGGCAAAGAAGAATATATTAACCCCAGACGGTTTAAAAGCATTAGAAGATGAATTACAAGAATTAAAAGTCGTAAGACGTAAAGAGATCGCACAGAAGATCAAAGAAGCAAGAGAACAGGGTGACTTATCAGAGAACGCGGAATATGATGCAGCCAAAGATGAACAGCGTGACATGGAAGCACGTATCGAAGAGATCGAAAAGATCTTAAAGAACGCCGTTGTTATCGATGAGAAGTTTGAAAAAGGTGTCATCAGTCTTGGATGTCACGTATTATTAGAAGACATCACTCTTGGAAAAGAAGTAACATACCATATCGTAGGTTCTACAGAAGCAGATATCCTTCAGAACAAGATTTCCAATGAAGCACCGATCGGTAGAGCTTTACTTGGAAAGAAAATCGGAGATGTCGTATCCGTAGAAGGAATCAATCAGGTAAACGACTTCAGAGTCATTGATGTACAGAGAAAGTAAGAGGAAGTAAGAAAAGTGGCACAGCAGAATAAAGATACAAACGAACTGATCAAAGTAAGAAGACAGAAACTGGCTGACTTACAGGCAGCTGGGAAGAATCCGTTCGAGATCATGAAATATGATGTAACACATCATTCAAAAGAAATCAAAGATAATTTTGAAGAATTAGAAGGAAAAGAAGTAGCAGTTGCAGGACGTTTAATGTTCAAACGTGTGATGGGTAAAGCATCTTTCTGTAACGTACAGGACCTTCAGGGTGGAATTCAGGCCTATGTAGCAAGAGATGAGATCGGTGTAGAATCTTATCAGGATTTCAAGAAGATGGATATCGGAGATATCGTAGGTATCAAAGGTAAAGTCTTTGCTACAAAGACAGGAGAGAAATCTATCCATGCAGAAGAAGTGATTTTATTATCTAAGAGTTTAAAACCACTTCCAGAGAAATTCCACGGATTAACAGATACAGATACAAGATATCGTCAGAGATATGTTGATCTGATCATGAATGAAGAATCCAAAGAAGTATTCATCAAACGTTCTAAAATCATCAGTAAGATCCGTTCTTATCTAGATGGACAGGGATTCATGGAAGTAGAAACTCCGATGTTAGTATCCAATGCAGGTGGAGCATCAGCAAGACCATTTGAAACACACTACAATGCATTAAGTGAAGATGTAAAATTACGTATTTCCCTAGAGTTATACTTAAAGAGACTGATCGTTGGTGGACTTGAGAAAGTTTACGAGATCGGACGTGTATTCCGTAACGAAGGTGTTGACACACGTCATAACCCAGAGTTTACATTAATGGAATTATATCAGGCATACACAGACTATCACGGAATGATGGATCTGACAGAGAACTTATATCGTTACCTTGCAGAAGAAGTATGCGGTGGAACAAAGATTCAGTATAAAGATTTCGAGATCGATCTTGGAAAACCTTTTGAGAGAATCACAATGGTAGATGCAGTTAAGAAATACTCTGGAGTAGACTTTAAAGAGATCAAGACTTTAGAAGAAGCAAGAGCAGCTGCTGAAGAACACCATGTAGAATACGAAGAACGCCACAAACGTGGAGATATCTTAAACTTATTCTTCGAAGAATTCGTAGAAGACAAACTGATCCAGCCAACATTCGTTATGGATCACCCAGTAGAAATCTCTCCATTAACAAAGAGAAAACCAGAAGATCCAGATTATGTAGAACGTTTTGAGTTCTTTATGAATGGATGGGAAATGGCAAATGCATACTCTGAGTTAAATGATCCGATCGATCAGAGAGAACGTTTCAAAGCACAGGAAGAACTTCTTGCACAGGGTGACGAAGAAGCCAACACAACAGATGAAGACTTCTTAAATGCATTAGAGATCGGTATGCCACCTACAGGTGGTATCGGATTCGGTATCGACAGAATGGTAATGTTATTAACAAATTCTACAGCGATCAGAGACGTATTATTATTCCCAACAATGAAGAGTCTTGACTCTGACAAAAAAGCAGGAAAATCCGGAGCAGTAGAAGAAGCAACTGCAAACGACAACAACGGATTCTTCAAAGACAACGCGAAGATTGACTTCTCCAACGTAAAGGTTGAGCCTTTATTTGAAGAAGAGGTTGATTTCGATACATTCAGCAAATCTGATTTCCGTGCCGTAAAGGTTAAAGAGTGTGTAGCAGTTCCGAAGAGCAAGAAGCTCCTTCAGTTCACACTGGATGACGGAACAGGTACAGACCGCACGATCTTAAGCGGAATCCACTCTTACTATGAGCCGGAAGAATTAGTTGGTAAGACACTGATCGCAATTACCAACCTTCCGCCAAGAAAGATGATGGGAATCGAGTCTTGCGGTATGCTGCTTTCAGCAGTGAATAACCTGAAGGATTCAGAGGATGAAGAACTGCATCTTCTGATGGTTGATAACCATATTCCGGCAGGTGCTAAGCTGTACTAATCCAGAAAAAAGAGTTCGGTTTGGTAGTCATAGATGTCCAATCAGGAAAAGTGGTTCTATGGATTCCTGACTGTTTATCTTATATGTCTAAAGAACAAAATATCGATTATTTTTGAGGAGCATTTTTCGAAAATATAGTGTTAAACAAGGACACATCACTTTTGGTAGAAATACCATTTGGATGTGTCCTTTTTGTTTTTTAAGATATAACATCCTTTCACGTACCTGCCAAATAAAATGAGTATCTGGTAATATACAGATTTCTGGAAACAAGGAGCAAAGATTTACAAGATGTCCTACTGGCCTTTTGTCAGACTGGCGAAAAAAGCAGAAGCCAATTATCCGATTCGAAAGATAGCCATTGTGGATCTGAATATTCTGGATGATTTTTTAGAAGGCAATCCTGAGGTTGTATCAGAATTAAAGAAGAGAAGGAAAAAAAGTATTATTGATCGATGCAGATCCACAGGGAAGTCTGACAGCAAGTCTTGGATATGTAGAGCCGGATGAACTGGGAGTTACTTTGGCAACCATCATGACGATATGCGACAGGTAGATGAAATCGTGAACCTGATCGTAGAGACTGTGATGTGTAAAAACGACAAGATCTTGATTGCCAGCAACTGGTATCCGGCATCACTGGTGAAGAAAAAATCAAAAGCTCTTGACTTGGAGTTAACTTCAAGTAGTATACTAATCGAAACAGGAGGTAAAAAGATGAAGAAATTACTGATTATATATTATTCATGGTCAAATGGAAAAACGGAAAGAATTGCAAAAATGCTACAGAGTGAGACTGATAGCGATATTCTAAAAATAGATACCGTAGTTCCATATTCTGGCAGTTATGATGATGTGGTAAATCAGGGACAGAATGAAGTGCAGCGCGGATACGAACCTGAAATTAAACTGCTGGATATCAATATTGCAGATTATGATGTCATCGCAGTTGGGACACCTACATGGTGGTACACAATGGCTCCGGCTGTAAAAACATTTCTGCACCAACAGGATTTTACCGGAAAGACAGTAGTACCTTTTATGACAAATGGTGGCTGGCCAGGGCATGTAATAAAGGATATGAAAGCAGCCTGCAAAGGCGCAAATGTGGTTTGCGATATGCAGATACAGTTTGATTCTACAGGTGGAAGTAATCTGGAGACACCTCAGGAACAAATTAATGAATGGATACAGAGTGTGAAAAATCTTCTTTAAATTGTGGAGGAAGAATATGACAATAAAAGAAGTGTCAGAAAAATATGGTATTTCACAGGATACCCTCCGCTATTATGAGAGGGTTAATGTGATTCCTAAAGTTACAAGAACATCCGGAGGAATTCGGGATTACCAGGAAGAAGATCTTAGATGGGTTGAGCTTGCAGTATGTATGAGAAATGCAGGACTTCCCATAGAAAGTCTGATTGAATATCAAAGGCTATTTAGGGCGGGAGATTCTACAATACCTGCGAGACTTGAGTTGTTGAATGAGCAGATGGATATTCTTCAGAAGCAAAAAGAGCAGATAGAGGAAACTATGGACAGGCTTTCTTATAAGATATCACGGTATGAAGAAGCAGTGAAAACAGGAAAACTGGTATGGACAAAGGAGGAATAGTACAAATGGCAAAGCTGGTAGCATTTTATTCAAGAGCAGATGAAAATTATTTTGGCGGTTCCATGAAATATATTCAGATTGGCAATACTGAGAAAGCTGCAAAAATGATAGCTGATATGACAGGAGCAGACCTTTTCAAAATCGAGCAAAAGATTCCCTATGCCGCTGATTATAATACCTGCATTGCACAGGCAAAAGAGGATAAACAGACAGGAAAACGACCGGAGATACTAAATCTGCCACAGGACATAGATCAATATGACGAGATTTATCTTGGATACCCGAATTACTGGGGAACCATGCCAATGGCTGTATATACTTTTCTGGAAAGTTATGATTTTACAGGAAAGAAAATTCATCCATTCTGTACGCATGAAGGAAGCGGATTGTCAAATACGGAGAGTGATATTAAA
>PPYF01525904.1_pt1 | contig 14311 bp, 9 predicted proteins | sample 1559871 | NCBI WGS metagenome assembly PPYF01 (sample SAMN08240021, study PRJNA423297) | Human gut metagenome, whole genome shotgun sequencing project. | reverse complement strand
CATTAACTGTATACATCATAGAATTATGAAATTCAATGATTACATTCACATCATAACATTTTTATTATAACAATAAAAGGGTATAAATACACAATACCTCTTACATAACTTAAGGGCGGATGAAAAAGAACACCCGCCCTTATTAATGCTTTAAAATACAATATAAATCAATGCCGAAACTTATATTCAGCTAAGGCTTATGAATACTTTGCTGCAAACTGCCAACGCAATTATGCTAACTTTTCATCATCAAGAGCTAAATCGTTAACTACAGCTCTCATACCTCTTTCTCTGATATCTGCAATATATCCTGTGATAACTTCTTCAAGGTCAAGAACCTTAGTAAGGTCTTCGCCACCGAAGAACTTAGTATTGCTTAAGTAAGCGTGTGTGAATTCAGCTGGTGTCTTACCAGAGTTATCTCTGAAGAAATCAAGTACAGCCTTATCATCTGTGATGTTGTACTCTTCACCGTTTCTGTCACCCTTTAATACAATACCGCCGTTGAACTCAGCTTCTGTCTGTGATGTGTAGAAGCTCATAAGTGCTGCGATAGAGAATGTAAGGTACTTAGGAAGCTTATTAAACTTCTTAACATATCCTAAGAATGAAGGAAGACATCTAGCTTCCCACTTAGATACAGAGTTAAGTGAAATGCTTAATAATCTGTGATCTACGAATGGGTTAAGGAATCTGTCGATAACAGCCTTAGCGAATTCTTCACAATCTTCCTTAGAAAGTGAAAGTGTAGGAATAACTTCATTGTAAAGTGTTTCTTCCATATACTTTCTGATAACTGGATCCTTCATAGAGTTCTCTACGTTATCGTTACCAGCAAGGAATGATGCTAATACGAATGATGTATGTGAACCATTAAGGATTCTTACCTTTCTTTCCTTATATGGATGATGATCCTTTGTAAATACTACATTAAGTCCAGCTTCCTTGAATGGAAGTTCCTTCTCAAGCTGTTCAAGTGGAAGGTTAGAATCACTTTCTACAACCCAGAGACCGAACACTTCTGCTCTGTCGATAAGCTGATCTTCATAGCCCCACTCTTCGCAAAGCTTAGCAGCATCTTCTCTTGGATAACCTGGAACAATTCTATCAACAAGTGTTGGGCAGAATGAGCAGTAATTGTTAACCCAATCCTTGAATCCATCTTCAAGACCCCAGAGTTCTATAAACTTCATAATGCACTTCTTTAATTCGATACCATTATCAGCGATAAGTTCGCAAGGAAGTAAGATAAGTCCCTTATCTGCTGCTCCGTTGAACTTCTGGTATCTCTTGTAAAGAAGCTGTGTAAGCTTACCAGGATATGTCTTAGGAGGACGAGCATTAGGATCGTTATCTGTCTCGTCAAATACGATACCTGCTTCTGTTGTATTAGAAACGATAAATCTAAGTGTTTCACTTGTACCATATTCAATGTACTTGTCATAATCTTCGATAGCTGCTACAGCATCAACAACAGATGTAATCTGACGTGTGATTTCCTTAGGCTGTCCATCTACGAAACCTCTTAACTGAAGTGTGTACTGGCATTCCTGATCGTGGAATCTTTCAAGTGTACCAAACTCGATTGGCTTAACGATAACAACACCACCATTAAAATCTGTCTTTTCGTTAGTAACATCGAAGATATAATCTACGAATGCTCTAAGGAAGTTACCTTCACCAAACTGCATAACCTTTACAGGTCTGTCAACTGCATGTGTAATACTCTTGTTTAATCTCTGCATATTAAATCTCCTTTTTCTACAGGGTATCTTATCCCTGATTATTAACCAGTAAATGGTATCTTGAAGTGCATGTAAGCGCTTTCATAATCTTTCAATAACTATGATATACTTAAATATGACTTTCGTCAATAATTATTTTTGTATACATGATTAGCGTATACATGATTAACGACATAAATGGTCATATGGCTAAAGTACAATAAAAATACACTTACACACTTGCTTTTATAATAATACCATTGTATAATCAGATTATCAATATGTAAGTGCTTACATTTAACATTTATGCACCCACAGGAGTCGGATATGAATATATATGATGTTTCCAAGAAAGCTGGTGTTTCCATTGCCACTGTTTCAAGAGTTATTAACGGCAACGCCAAGGTATCTTCAAAAACCAAAGATAAGGTTCTTGCCGCTATTAAAGAGCTTGATTACACACCTAACGTATTTGCAAGAGGCTTAGGTCTTAATACAATGAAAACCATCGGTATCATGTGTATTGATTCATCAGATATTTATCTTGCCAATGCAGTATATTATCTTGAACAGGAATTAAGAAAATATGGATATGATTCCATACTCTGCTGCACGGGTAAAGATTATAGCAACAAGAAGAAATATCTTGAGCTTCTCTTAAGCAAACGTGTTGATGGTGTTATCCTTACTGGTTCACAGTTTGTTGAAAACACTGGTTCACACACCAATGATTATATTATTGATGCTGCCAGAGATATCCCGATAGTTCTTGCCAACGGATACCTTGATGCTCCTAATATATATTCTGTTATGTGCAATGATGAAATTGCGATTTATAACGCAACAAAACTCTTGATTAATAACGGACATCGTAATATAGTCTACTTATATACAAGCAGGTCATATAGTGGAATGAACAAGTATTCCGGTTATATGAAAGCTTTAAAAGAAGCTGCTATCAGTCTCCCACACCAATACAGCCATCTATGTGGAAAAAACATTTCACATGCGAAAGAATATCTTAATGAGCTTTATGATAACAATATTCCTTTTGATGCTGTAGTAACCTCTGATGACTCACTTGCAGCTGGCGCAGTTAAATATGCACACGCCCACTCTATCAGTGTTCCTGATGAGCTTGAGATTATTGGTTATAACAACTCGGTTCTTTCCATATGCACTGAACCAGAGCTTACATCTATTGACAGCCACGTTGAACAGCTTTCAACTAAAGCAGTAGATGTTCTTATGAAGGTATTGTGCGGTGAATCTGCTGATAAACACAGCATTATCACTGCTGATATTATAAAACGCAATACAACACATTTTTAATTCACAGGAGGATTAAGAACTATGAAACAATTCATGGACAAAGACTTTTTACTTTCAACACCTACAGCACAGCATCTCTTCCACGACTATGCTGACAAGATGCCTATCGTTGATTATCACTGTCATATCAACCCTAAGGAAATCGCAGAAGACAGAAAGTTCGAGAATATTACACAGGTATGGCTCGGCGGTGACCACTATAAGTGGCGTCAGATGAGAACTAATGGTGTTGATGAGAAGTATATCACAGGTGATGCTTCTGATCGTGAAAAGTTCCAGAAATGGGCTGAAACACTTGAAATGGCTATCGGTAACCCTCTTTACCACTGGAGCCACCTTGAGCTTCAGAGATACTTCGGTTACAACGGTATCTTAAATGGTGATACAGCTGAAGAAGTATGGAATCTTTGCAACGCTAAGTTACAGGAAGATTCTATGTCAGTAAGAAACCTTATCAAGAAGTCTAACGTTAAGTTAATCTGTACAACTGATGATCCTGTTGATTCACTCGAATGGCATAAGGTATTAGCTGCTGATGATACATTTGATGTAAAGGTTCTTCCAGCATGGAGACCTGACAAAGCTATGAACATTGAAAAGCCAGATTATCTTGACTATCTTAACACATTATCAGATGTAAGCGGAATCAAGGTTAACTCTTTCGCTTCTCTTATTGATGCTTTAAAAAACAGAATGCAGTTCTTTGATTCAATGGGCTGCTCAGTATCTGACCACGCTCTTGAATATGTTATGTATAAACCTTACACAGATGCAGAAATCGAGGCTATATTTGCTAAGAGATTCTCAGGTGAAGCTATCACAACAGAAGAAATGAACAAGTTCAAGACTGCATTCATGGTATCTGTTGGTAAGGAATACAACAAGCTTAACTGGGTAATGCAGTTACACTATGGTACAATCCGTGATAACAACGTATTCAGATACAATCAGTTAGGTCCTGATACAGGTTTTGACTGCATCAACACTTATGACTGTTCAGCAGAGATGGCTCAGTTCCTTAATGCTCTTAACAGCACAGATGAACTTCCTAAGACTATCATCTACTCACTTAATCCATCAGTTAATGCTGCTATTGGTACTGTTATTGGATGTTTCCAGGATTCTAAGGCTGTTGGTAAGATTCAGCAGGGTTCAGCATGGTGGTTCAATGATCATAAGGTTGGTATGACTAACCAGATGACAAGCCTTGCTAACTTAAGCTTACTTGGCAACTTCATCGGTATGCTTACAGATTCAAGAAGCTTCTTATCTTACACAAGACATGAATACTTCAGAAGAATCATGTGCGAACTTATCGGTGGATGGGTTGAAAATGGTGAATACCCTAACGATGAAAAGACTCTTAAGAAGATTGTTGAAGGCATCTCTTACAACAATGCAGTTCGTTACTTTGGTTTCGACTTATAATTAGCAGTCTGACCGACTAATAAGAAATAATAACAATAATAAAAGGATAAATGATAATGCTGCTATTCAGCTTATCACTTATCCTTTTTTAGTATTTTCTTACTTTCATACATTTTCTTATCAGCCCTGCTTCTGGTTGATTCGAAATCTTCATCCTTCTCGTTGTCATATTCTGCATATCCACAGGCTATATGTACATTAAGACCAACTATTCCAAGCTTCTCAGTTATCTGCTTTTCACGCCATCTAAGACGTTTTTTATATTTTTCTATATTAAACCGCTTATTTTTCCTGATTATCGCACAGAATTCATCTCCTCCTATACGGTAACATTTTCCGTACTTTCCAAATATCTCCCTGATAAGCTTTGCAGATGCTTCAATATAAGCATCACCTGCTGCATGTCCAATATTATCATTACAGTATTTTAGATTATTAAGATCAAACGTAACAATAGCATATCCGTTATAATCTTCCATATTCTGCTCCCAATGTTCAAACGCTGACCTGTTATAAAGACCTGTCATGACATCTTTTTCAGCCATTTCTTTATAAAACGCTGCTTTCTGTCCATCCCTTATCATTTCAAGTACCTCAGATACAATTTCATATCCAAGAAGAACTATAAATATAAGTATACCAAACTTACCTATCACATCTATTTCCTGCACATGCCTATAGTACGCATATAAATCCACAAGCATAGAACTACTCAATGCAGCTACAGCTATAATATTCGACTTTACTTTTCTGTCAAAACCATTTTTTATAATTCTGTCAACAACAACCCCACAAAAATATAATAAAGCAATAATAAGCATTATATGTATAAACAAAACAGTTCTTTTAAACTCTGCCATTCCTGTAATATGTAGTATAATGAGCACAATATCCATTAATGAAAATATAGTACATAATGCATTGCTCACTGTTGCTGTATGTATATGAAAGAAATTCTTTTCAGCCTGAACAAAAGGTATTGGAAGCATCATAATCAGCACATAACCCATAAGTGAAGCCAGCTTTCTGTCTTCTATAAAAAGCATGGCAATACTTGTTTCATTCAGCGACCATGCACCTATCAGCATCGCAAATATACCAAAATAAAGCAGTGCCTGTGTCTGTGAAATCCTCTTATTACATATAATCCACAACATAATCATAGCTATACCAACAAGTATAATCAATGCACTTAACACCGCCGGCAAAAAGGACCCTGAAATTAATTCTTTTAATATACGTGCTTCATCACCATATTCAAACGTTATTTCTTTTTGCTTAGCACCCGCATATACATTAGTAAGTTTTACTTTCACATCTGTTGTGTATGAAGGTATGTTAATAATCGAATAATTAGTACCTGTTGTTGTACCATATACCGACTTATGTGCTTTTACATAATATATAAGGTTATCATTAGCATATACTTCTATCTCCTGGTGTCTGCTGATAAAATATATAGCCATGTTATCACTTGATGCAGTACTTAACTTCAGACTATATTCGACTGTTCCATCTCCTATATATTCTTTTTTATCTGGTTCTATCACCATCTTTATCTTGTCATCCGCTGGTGTCTTAATATCTACTTTGCTAAATATAAAACCTGAAAAAAGATAAAACAAAAAGCCAAAAAGAAATAACAAATACATAATTCTGTTAACCATTTTTATGTTCTTCATATTAATCCTCTCTGAAGGCATTATTCTATTATCCGTAAAATCTATATTCTATGATACTTCAAATCGGTTTTATTTTCAAATATTTTCTATGATTTCCTTCAGCTCTCTTCAATTTTCTTCAATTCTATTCAATTTCATTCAACTTTACGCATATTTAATAAGACTGTCAGAATTAAATAAACTAAGCTTTAAAGTCAGCTGATGTATTAATAAAATCGAAATCAATAATCATTACGTAAAATAGCAAACCATAATTCTCGCTATGTACTATTCTGCCATAATCAAGGACATTCTTATATCCACCACTTTTAGTCGCCATCCTGTATCTGACATAATCATTTACTTTATTTTCATTAATCGATATCTGTTCCCATATACGCTTTTCAACGCCCTTAAAATCATCAGGATGAACAAGACCATTAAAATGCTTTCCTGAAAATTCAAAGAAATCATCTAAATCATCGCATCCTACAAGTCTTAGCATTTCATTGTTAGCATATAAAATCTGTTCATCACTTTTATCAGCCTTATATATGAAAAATGCCCCCGGAAGATTGTTTGAAATATCATTAAGCTTAAAACCAAGCTGTGAACGCTTAGAATCTGATACACGATAACTTGCCCTATATGGAAGGCATCCATGCTTTCCACGCAGCTTAACCTCATATAATGCTATATCTGCATACCTTAACAATTCAGAACCCTTGTGTGCATATGTAGGATATTCCACATAACCTAATGATATGCTATACTTATATTCTTTCCCTTTATGCAGGAATGTACGTTTTTTCATTGTAAAGCTTTCTATCTGATTCTTTGCCTCATCCTCATTACAATCCTTTATAAGCAAACAAAACTCATCGCCACCATTTCTTCCAATGACAGCATTTTTTGAAAACTCTTTTTTCATAGCCGTTGCCAGCTGAAGAAGCACCTGATCTCCTACCTCATGACCATACACATCATTAATAAACTTAAAATTATCCACATCAAGTAATATTGCAATGCACTTCTTTGATTCATTATTATTTAAATACTTCTCAACCTGCTCATTAAATCCGATTCTGTTAAGCAGTCCTGTAAGTCCGTCTGTTATAGACATCTGCCTAAACTTTTTTCTTTGTTTTTCCATATTTATGAATGCAAATGCCAGAACCTCCAGCAATGCTATTATGATAACACTTCCAATTACGACAAAACTGATATTTTTATCATTTTTCCATCCATTTACTGGTGTAACATCAAGCTTCCACATACAGCCACCAAGTTCGAATGTGTATGAAACAGGATTGTCTAATTCCTGTTTTGAACTATCTATCACATTATAATCTGACGATAAAGGCGACTCTGTTTTAGATAGAATATAATCATAGCCAAAACTTTCCAGTGCATTCACCGAATCATTAAAAATCTCCGGAACCTTGATTATAATTATCGCCAGCCCCCAGAAATAGCGTTCTCCATCTTCATTATAAAGATAAATCGGATTACGTATAGCAATCCCCATACCTCCCTGGCTAAGTGTGAATGGACCATGCATAACAACAATATCGTTGTCTATTCCATATCTGACAATTGCTCCCCTTTTTTCGTCATTAACAAGGTCTATCTTAGCAGCTTCGTTTCCCTCTTCTGGATATATTTCATTAACAACACCATCTGGTGCTAACTGAATACTCTGTACATAATCTGCCATCATACCACTAGCGATTGTACTAAACTTATTGACCTCACCATCCTCACTTATAAGGAGCTGTTCAATAGAATATGTTTTTCCAATCCCCAAATTAAAATCATTTATCATTTGGTCAGCATATGTAACAGCATTCAGACTTGCTTTAGCTCTTATCTTCTCATAATCCATTCTGTTAACTTCCATGACGATAGCATGCAATATTATTATACCACATATAAACACTACTAATGGTAATATATGCCATTTGTTACCAGTATGTTTTTTTGTTCCACACTCCATAATCATCCATTCCCAAATCAATCTATATTTAATACAATTCCCACTATGTATTCCCTTATATATTGATATAACGATTACCAAAAGTATGCTTTACTTTGTTTTTTATTCTTTCCATAACATGTAGGAAAGAAAATTTATTATTTACCAATCACTAAGTATGTATTATAGTACACGATAATAATCATAGCAACAAAAATTTTTATTTTTCGTTTTTGCGGATTTATGTTTTTTTCTTTTGTTTTTTATTAGTCTGCAAATATATTTTATAGAAGTCCCTGCGCTAATAATACAAAAACCGCCGCAATCCCAGTGATTACGGCGGTTTAACGCATTTAACTTATTAAATTAATTAGAACTTACCTTCATCAGCAGCCTGCTGTACAGAAACAGCAACAGCAACTGTAGCACCAACCATTGGGTTGTTACCCATACCGATAAGACCCATCATTTCTACGTGGGCAGGAACTGAAGATGAACCAGCGAACTGGGCATCTGAGTGCATACGTCCCATAGTATCTGTCATACCATAAGAAGCAGGACCTGCCGCCATGTTATCTGGGTGAAGTGTACGACCTGTACCACCACCTGAAGCTACTGAAAAGTACTTCTTGCCAGCTTCAAGTCTTTCCTTCTTGTATGTACCTGCAACTGGATGCTGGAATCTTGTAGGGTTTGTTGAGTTACCTGTGATAGAGATATCAACATTCTCCTTCCACATGATTGCAACACCTTCTGTTACGTCATTAGCACCGTAGCAGTTAACCTTAGAACGAAGTCCATCAGAATATGCGATTCTTTCGATTTCCTTAACTTCGCCTGTAGCATAATCCATCTCTGTCTCAACGAATGTGAATCCGTTAATTCTTGAGATAATCTTAGCAGCATCCTTACCGAGACCGTTAAGGATAACTCTAAGAGGTTTCTGTCTAACCTTGTTAGCCTTCTCTGCGATACCAATAGCACCCTCAGCAGCAGCGAATGATTCGTGACCTGCTAAGAAAGCGAAACATTCTGTATCTTCTTCAAGAAGCATCTTACCAAGGTTACCATGTCCAAGACCAACCTTTCTCTGGTCAGCAACTGAACCTGGAATACAGAATGCCTGAAGACCTTCACCAATAGCTGCAGCAGCCTCTGAAGCCTTTCTAGCACCCTTCTTGATTGCGATAGCTGCACCTACGATGTAAGCCCAGCAAGCGTTTTCAAAACAGATAGGCTGAATGCCCTTTACCATGTTGTATACATCTAAACCAGCATCTTTAGTAATCTTCTCAGCTTCTTCTATAGATGAGATACCATAGCTGTTAAGTACAGCGTTGATCTGGTCAATTCTTCTCTCATATGATTCAAATAATGCCATTATATTCGTCCTCCTTACTTAACCTCTTCATCTGTTCTAGGATCAATAATCTTAACTGCATCAGCAACACGACCATACTGTCCAGCTGCCTTCTCATATGCTGTGTTAGGATCATCACCCTTCTTAATGAAGTCTGTCATCTTACCAAGGTTAACGAACTTATAACCAATAATCTGATCATCCTTATCAAGAGCGATACCTGTTACATATCCCTCTGCCATCTCTAAGTAACGTGGTCCCTTTGCAAGAGTACCATACATAGTACCAACCTGTGAACGAAGTCCCTTACCAAGATCCTCAAGACCAGCACCAACTGCTAAACCGCCTTCTGAGAAAGCACTCTGTGTTCTACCATATACAATCTGTAAGAATAATTCTCTCATAGCTGTGTTAATAGCATCACATACTAAGTCTGTATTTAAAGCTTCCATAACAGTTAAGCCTGGTAAGATTTCAGCTGCCATAGCTGCTGAATGTGTCATACCTGAACATCCGATTGTTTCAACTAAAGCTTCCTGAATGATACCTTCCTTAACGTTTAATGTAAGCTTACATGCACCCTGCTGAGGAGCACACCAGCCAACACCATGTGTAAAACCTGAAATGTTCTTAACTTCCTTATTCTGTACCCACTTTCCTTCTGTAGGAACTGGAGCAGCGCCATGATGAACGCCCTGTGCTACTGGACACATGTTTTCAACTTCCTGTGTATAAATCATCTTATTACTCCTTTCGTTAGTTAAGGGATTCATACATAATTATGAACCCCTTTATCACTTGTGTTATTTTCTCACATCACAATGCTTAAGTCAATTATGATTGTGTAAAAAATATCAAAAATTATGAAAAATGTAATTACATCATAGATATTATATAACTAAAACCATTAAAGTTCAAACTTATCAATAGCCTCTGTAAGATGTGAAGCTATATCATCAAGTTCAACTGTAAACTGGTTAAGTGTATGCATAGTAGCATTAACCTCCTCAGCCGAAGCTGATACTTCTTCTGAAGCTGCTGCTGTTTCTGTAGATACAGAAGCTACATCCTCCATGCTCTTGACAACATTCTCACGGCTTGCATCCATCTGCTCATTAAGTGAGGCTATGTTATCAAGTCCTTCCTTAAGCGCATTGACAGCATCTGATATATGTCCGAAGAGCTCCTTGGCTGCATTGATAGACTTATTCTGTTCATCAATAATATCAACGCTTTCATCCATAGTTTTTTCTGCCACTACTGACTTAGCTGAGATTTCCTTTACAATCTGCTTAATCTCATCGGTTGATGCCTGTGACTGTTCTGCAAGCTTTCTTATCTCATCTGCTACTACTGCAAAACCTCTTCCGCTCTCACCAGCTCTTGCTGCCTCGATGCTTGCATTAAGCGAAAGCAGATTAGTCTGCTCTGTAATCTCTGTTATCGCATCTGATATAAAGTTAATCTTTTCTATGCTTTCAATCATCTCATTAACTACATTCTTTGAGAATCTTGAGTTATCCTTAGACTTCTCGCCCTTATCTATAAGATCATCAACTATTGTAATACCTTTATCACTAAGTGTCTTAGTCTCAACTGACATATCGTTTATATCGCTTACATAAGCCTTAGTTTCATGAAGCTTAGATGCAAGAAGTTCTACTTCAGATGTTGCCTTCTGTGTACTTTCTGCCTGACCAGAAGCACCAATAGACACACTCTGAATAGCCTCAGATACCTGATTAACAGTCTCAGTTGTTGACTCACTTACCTGTGATATCTTCTTAGATGCATCTATAAGGACACCTGACTTTTCCTCAACTCCCTTGATAAGACCAGCTATCTGATCTGCCATATCATTGTAGTTTTTCTCAACCTGTCCGAATTCGTCCTTCCTCTTTACTTCTATTCTGTGTGTAAGATCACCATCAGCCATCTTACCCATAGCAGTGTTAATCTTCTTAAGCTCTTTAGAGATTGACCTTGCTGTTATAAGAGCAATAGCAACACCTATTATGATTCCTATTATTGAAAGAAGCATTGTCCTGTTTCTGATGCTGTCTACAATTGTCTGTGTCTCTGACTCACTTATAAATCCCATAAGAGTCCAGCCTGTAACTGCATCCTTAGACGTTACAATATGAAGGCTTTCACCATTTACTTTTTCATCAAAAGAAAATGTTGTATCAAGCTTGTCATCACCAAGTCCCTTTATAGTATTCCAGCATTCAAGCTTAGTAACATCATCTACATATGTATTCTTGTCATTATTAACAAGAATCTTGCCTTCCTTATTAACGAGGAGGACATAACCTGTATCAAGAAGACCTATATTTCTTACATAATCTTCAACCTCTGAGAAGTCAATATTAAGGCCTACCGCTCCATAGTTACTGTTATCTGTATACTTTATTTCCTGGGACACAGTAAATATAGTCTTTCCAGATTTTGAATCCTTATATGGATCTGAAAATACTGAATATATAGAATTCCTTGCCTTTGAACCTATACATGCTTTATACCATGACTGGTTCGTATCATTAACATCTCTTGTTAATCCACCCTTGTTGCTTGTCTTACCTGTATCTGGATTAATCTCTGTCCAGCCATCTACTCTAAGACCTGTTTTAGTAGTAAAAAATGCAAGCTCAGCTCCATTAGTTACCTTTACTGATGCAACAAGTGAATCCTTGATTGCTGTTACATTAGTATCAATATCACCTCTGTCTTCGAGATGCTTTATCTCATTCTTACGCGTAAGAAGATCAACTGGCTGTGAAAGAGTCTTTAAATACGTTGTAAACCCTTCCTGAGCTGCCTCAAGTGTCTGCTCACTAGTCACTTTAGTATTTCCATTAATAGCTGTTCTTGTCTTATTTAAAGAACCAAGCGATACAAGAATTATTGATACGCATATCGCTACTACAAAAGATAATACAAGCTGAGCACCAATCCCTTTGAAAGTTTTCATACTTTTACCTCACTATCCTTATCCTTTAATATTAACCATAATAAATGATACTTTGATTAATTATATGGTTAACCATGTAATACTTTTTTGCAAAATAACTATACTTTTGCATATCTACTATACTATGATAGCATAAAGTATTTATTTTACAAGGGGTGTTTCTGTATGTTATTATATTAACATTTTTAATATTTTTTAATGATATCACCCTGTTTTTTGTAGATTGAACCTGCTGGAACAAAGCCTCTTACACTTGAAAGCGGATATATATTACTCTCTTTTCCTACTATTGTTCCTGGATTAAGAACGCTTCCGCATCCAACCTCGACATAATCGCCAAGAAAAGCACCTATCTTCTTAATTCCAGTATCCACGTTTCCATCTGGTCCTTTAATGGTTATAAGCTTCTTATCTGATTTAACATTAGATGTTATTGAGCCTGCTCCCATATGTGCTTTATAGCCAAGTATTGAATCACCTACATAGTTATAATGTGGAACCTGTACGCCATCGAATAATATTACATTTTTAAGTTCTGTCGAGTTACCTACTACTGCACCTTCACCAACTATAGCTTTTCCTCTTATAAATGCACAATGTCTTATCTGTGCACCTTTACATATTATTGCCGGACCTGCAATATATGCTGATTCAAACACATCAGCTTCTTTATGGATCCATACATTTCCGTCCTTTTTAATATATTCATCCTCTGGAAGGGTGCTGCCAAGCTCTACTATATAGTCTCCTATCTTTGACAATACCTCCCATGGATATATGCATCCATCAAAAACAGATGCTGCTATTGTCCTGTCAAGACTATATAACTCCTTTATAGTTATAGACTCATTCATCATATTAATCCTCTTTTCTTTATATTTATAATGATGCCTTGTACAATGGTTCTAAGCCTACTCCACCGTAACGCTCTTCGCAAGATTCCTTGGTTTATCTACATCGTTGCCCTTAAGAACTGCTGTGTAATATGCTATAAGCTGAAGTGGAACTGCTGCCGTCATTGGCATAAATATCTGTGGAGTATCCGGAAGGCTTATTATTATATCTGCAACACCTTCTTCTATCTCCACCTCTGATCCTGCAACAAGAATAACAAATGCCCCTCTTGCCCTGGCTTCTTTAATATTACTTATAGTCTTTTCAACAAGATCCATCTGTGTAGCCACAGCAATAACCGGCATATTCTCAGTAATAAGAGAAATAGTTCCATGCTTTAACTCACCAGCAGCATATGATTCTGAATGAATATATGATATTTCTTTAAGCTTAAGTGAGCCTTCCATACTTGATGCATAATCAAGTCCTCTTCCTATATATAAAAGGCTGTCTGCGTTCATCAGCTTAGAGGCTGCATACTGGCACTTTTCCTTAAGAGTAATAGCCTCCTCAAGGACAAATGGCATATTTTCAAGATATTCTGTATATTTTTTACATTCTTCTTTTGTTATTTTGTTTCTTGCAAAAGCCAGCTCAAATGCTATAAGGTACATTATAGCTATCTGTACCATATATGCCTTTGTTGAGGCAACAGATATTTCAGGGCCAGCGTGCGTATACACAACCATATCAGCCTCTCTCGCTATAGATGAGCCTTTAACATTAACAATAGCCATAGTATCTGCACCCCTCTGCTTTGCAAGCTCTAAAGCAGCCTTTGTATCAGCAGTTTCTCCCGACTGTGATATAACTATCATAAGATCGCCTTCACCTATAAGTGGATCCCTATATCTGAATTCGGATGCTATATCAACAACAACAGGAACCCTTACAAGCTTCTCTATAACATACTTTCCAACCATTCCTGCATGCATAGCTGTTCCACAGGCTACTATATATATATTC
>PPYF01065989.1_pt1 | contig 14315 bp, 7 predicted proteins | sample 1559871 | NCBI WGS metagenome assembly PPYF01 (sample SAMN08240021, study PRJNA423297) | Human gut metagenome, whole genome shotgun sequencing project. | reverse complement strand
GTACAAGTGCAGCCATAACAAAGCCCCCTGCGCAGAGTGTACGCAGGGGGCGGCGGGTTTATGCTTTTGTCAGCGGTTCAAATCAAGGCTCAGCATCGTGTAGCCGTTAGCGCCGTTCTGGATGCTCTGGGCGCTGGCCTCATAGCAGGCCTGCAGGACCTCCATGTTGGGCTGGGGCGCGTCCGGGTCGGTGATGGTCCCGGTGGCAAGGGCCTCGTTATAATTCTCAATAACCTGGGCACAGATGCGGCGGCGATCCCGCAGCGGTGTCAGCAGGTTGGCCATCCACTGCTGGTACATGCCGTGGTAGTCGCTGCCGTGGTCAGCATACAGAAAGTAATATTCCTGCTCGACCTCCATGGGCGACGCCTGGCAGCGGTAGAAATCCCCCAGTGCCGCGCGCTTTTTATCGGTGGAGTATTGCAGGATGTCCGACAGTCCATTGGGGAAAAGCTCTGGGTGCCGAATCCATTTGGAGTAGGGCTCCACCTGCACTTTTAGCGCATCAAAGACGGCCAGAAAATCCTCAAGCGCGATCTTCATCTCGCCCTTTTCCCATTTCTGGATCGTGCGCTTATCCCGGCCCAGGCGGTCTGCCAGTTCCCGCTGTGAAACACCCGCTGCCTCCCTCGCAGCGGTCATTGCTTCTGCCACACGGTATCGATATGCGGACATAACATCTTCTCTCCCCTCAAAACGCGATTCACCGCCGGAAAAACAGCAAATCGGCGGTGCAAAATGCGCCGTCAAAATTTCCAGCACTGGTTGTGTACTTTGCACACCGGGATATGCTATATTGTGAAGGGCGGCATCTATAAGTACACTAACACTACCACAATTTTACTCCAGTTACCATTTTTTGTCAATATATTTTGTTATGTAGCATAGCAGGAGTGGGTGAAAATCGTGTATACCTATCGCGTTGTCTGTCAAAAGCTCTCCGCGCCCGAGCTCGGGCCCTACATTACCTACGGCATCCTGGCCGCGCGGGACCTCTGCGGCTGCCAGCAGGTCGTACAGTTTATCTCCGACGTATCGTTGGACCGCGCCTTCGTCGAGGCCCTCGCACGCCGCTGCACCGCCGCCCAGCTCGACCCCTGTCACCTGCTGGACGTGGTCGAGGATGCCATCGGCGGGTAAAGCCTTCCGCCCCCAAAGGCTCCGACCAGGGGCGCGGTGCGCCCCTTTGCCGGGTGCCCTATAGCGCAAGGGACACCTCTCACATGCTGTTCCCGGCAAGCGCAGTCCTTGCCCGGGTGTGTTTGCCGTGCGCCTTTTTATGCGGCCACCGCAACTTGCTTGTCAGCTCCTGCTCATACTCCGGCGTGTCAAAAAATCACATTCGTGGCCTATTGAATATGTAGGGGCGACCATTGGTCGCCCGCCAACTTGGCGCAGCAACGCCTTTTCCGGGTAAGTTTTTTTCACAGGCAAACGGGCACGGGCAAGCAATGCTCGCCCCTACAAGAGTTTTTTGACAGTCTGCATACTCAGGGAAGATATAAGGCAATACCGCATAAGCTGACAGTCTACCACGGCGTTGACCACGGCGTGGGGCTGGGCAAGGGTCTTGCCTGTGAGGGCTGGCTGGATGATGCCGTCCGCTTTTGGACAAGCCAACAAAGCTGACCCTTGCCCTTTTCGGCTCCGGATAAGGATAAAACCGCAAGCACACACACGACCAAATTCACGGACATTCCCGTTGAATTTGTGTTGTGTGTACGCTTTTTTGTGGCGATTTTTGCGCAACAGTTGCGCAAAAGCATCAGCAAAAATTTAACAAGTGCTTGGCGGTGTGTATAATAGTTGCCGAAAGCGCTTGTCATTGTGACGAATTCGACAAGTCAAAATTTTGCAATCTGCCAAAAAATCACTTGCTTGAATGTAGCCGTATTGAAATTTTCATCCCATAGTATTATACTGTTCCTTATAAATAAAAAGGCACACAACAAACATACCGTGTCTTACTTTTCCCGACGTAAGCGCAATGTTTGCACATCGGACTATATTCTCAAAAAAGACTGTAAATACAGCTCAGCTTGTGGAAAAAGTCCGTTTCCGGGCCAGATGTGCGCAGCGCATAAAATCGCGCCGAATGGCGCGCGTTCCCCCGATATATCGTGAGAACACACATATAGAAAAGGAGTCGAAGCAAATGACGAAAGCATTTTCTATCCTGCACCGTGCGGCGGCACTGCTTGTCGCCCTGTGCCTGCTGGTCGGTATGGCTCTGCCGGTTTATGCAGCTGAGGATGGGGCTTTATTTTTGACGAAGGTTCGGAAACGATTCCGACCATTTCTGCCGCAGACACGTCAAGCAAGGGTGTAGAACCTGCGCAAGAGCCTATTGTGACGGATTCGGAAACGGTTCCGGGCAAAGAAAACACCCCGCCCGCCGCAAACGAGCCGAAAACAGAAACGGAAACCACTGTGCAAAACACGGAAACGGTTCCGAACAATGACGGCAAAACCCAGGAACCGGCAGAAAATCAGACTCCCGCCGCCGATACGGACACCGCCCCTGCCGACCCAGCCTTGACGAACAAAACCCCTGCGGACACTTCCGATACGGCTGCCGCGCCAAACCATGCCATCAACGCAGAGGAAACCACGGCGGCAAAAACCAACACAGAGCAAGATGTTCTTTTTGCTGACGGGGACAACCCTAACGAAGAAGATACTATGCTTGCGGATGATTTGCCTGACAACGATGACGCGAACACACCTGATACGATAGCGGACACGAGTGAATCGACGGGCTTTATCCCGACAACGGCAACCATTTATTTTGAGGATGACGGCAGATACGATTCCAAACTTGGCGGAAAATGCACCATTCATTTCCATGCGTGCACCGATAGCAAAACGAACGCCTACATAGACAAGGTCATGGCGGATACCGGAGAGACAGTAACCGACCAAGATGGGAAACAACACAAAATCTTCAGCGTTACGCTGAATTCGACGGACTATCCGGCGGGCGGGTTTTATCGAATTATCTTCCAGTATATAGAAGGCAATAGCTGGAAAGAAGAAATCAACGCCTTTGGCAATGACAATGTTAGCAATACCGACAAGCTGACAGCGATTGACCTGCTTGCCGGCAAAAAACTTGTCAGTGTAGGCATTACTAACAATGATCAACAGAACACACATTTCAACCAAAATCAACCCTACAACCCCGCCCAATGGACGCGCGTGGAGTACTATTACAAGGACACGCCGCTTTACTTCAAAAATGCAAGCGGCACCGTGCTTACCGACGTAACCGCAACATTTTACAAGCTGGAAAACGGCGCCCTGGCACCAACCGACAGCCAAACGATCGGCACAGTGGATGCGGGCAAACTTGCCGCGCAGCAGATCCGGATCCCCGACAATCAGTCGCGGTTTGTAAAATTTACTTGGGGTGAAAGTAGCCAAAGCGCCCTGTATGATTTCACCACAGACTTCATCACATCCCCCTACGCGGACGCCCAGAAACTGGACTTAACAGCGGCAAATTGCTATGTCTACAACGATACCACAAGCACCTGGGCAAGCGCGGGCGGTGATTTGCTTACCGCGGGCAAAAAGATTTACTTTGACGCCACGCTGTCCGCGTACAGTTATGAGGGCGAATATTTACCGCAGTCCGCCATGGGCGACGGCGAAACCATGTACTGCTTCCTGACGAGTTCAAACGGCGCGGTCACACCGCTGCAGATGACGCAGGAAACCGACACCAACGCCGCCGACCGCAAGCTGTGGTCTTGCACAATTCCTGAGGGAACTTACACCGCGGTGCAATTCTCCGCAACGGATAACCAAAACGCCCCCGCAAAAGACAACAAGACCAGAAAGTACAGCACGGCAGAAATCCCCCCAACCCTGCAAGAACCCTGCTTCTTTGCCGACGACGGCGACCCGTCGGCCTACACGGGCGGCGAAGGTGTCAACCGTAACGGCTACTGGGGAGAGAAAGCCTCTGTCCGCGATGCCGAAAGCGGCAAAAATACCACCGTTGTGGATATTGCAAGCGGCGAGTTCAAGCAAGAGCCAGGCACAAAGTACATCACAAGCACCCTGTACGATTACTACACCGACTACGAGCTGAACGGCCTGAACCGCGACACGTACCCGGACAGTTACACGAGTTCCCAGCGCGGGTACGTCACTTTTGAGCAGTTCAACCGCGCACTAAGCAGCGCTTACACGGCAAGCGACAATGTCAAATACCCGCTTTATACCGGGCATTTCCAACCGTCAATAAATGGTTGGGGCAACCCCTTTGCAACCGTTGCCGCCGGTATGGGTCTATACGGCTGGAGCAACGATACGAACAGTCCAGCTTACAATACTTTTATGGCCGTGAACAACTCGGCACTGGATGATAGTGGTAAAGGAAGCGACGATTACAACTGCACCTTCCAGGGCCTTGTGGAAAGCAAGACCTCTGACGGTACGGCAAACGGTCTGCCGCTGTTAAGAGCCAAGAATTCCAACGCAAATGCGTCGGTTGACCCGCACTTTGACAAAGACTTCCTGCAAGGCAAAAACGCCTTTAACACCGTGCTGGGCAAGGTGTACGAGGATGTTTCCTTCCCGCTCAAGCAAAAAGCCGTTTTTGCGCAGGATCCGAACAATAAGTCCGCTAACGACCCGGAGAGCAAAGCCGAATATTGGTACTATGACAGCAACGAAACCTCGCTGTACCTCAAACAGGACATCGCCCGCCAAAGCTACTATCTGGCGGGGAATGGTACGAAAGATGATGCCTCACTTAACCGTGGTGCCGACAACAGTACAAACGGTAAGGGGTATGGTTTCTTCCCGTTTAACGAAACAGTTGGCAACGGCGGCAGTGCCCCCCAATACAACTACGGCTTTGGCGCCAAGCTGCAATTTGACTTTACGCTTACAGAGGACGGCAATGTTGTTGTAGGAAAAGACACCAGCGGCAGCGACATCAAAGTTCCTATCAAGTTCTTCTTCTCCGGCGACGATGACGTGTGGGTCTACATTGACGGCGAGTTGATGCTGGATGTCGGCGGCGCGCACGGTAAAGCGTCCGGTCTGCTGGAATTTGGCGCAAACAACAAGGTAACCCCCTACGTCAGCTCCAACAAGAACACCGACCAAAATGATACCATGGTCTACAAGGGGTATGAGCCCGGCGAAACAACCAAAACCGTCAACTACAACGGCCAACCGATCACGTTCAATAAGAAGGGCCCCACCAAAACCCTGAAGGACCAATCCACCCACACCCTGACCATGTACTACATGGAGCGCGGCATGTGGGAGTCTAACATGGCGCTGGCGTTCAACTTCCCCGACCATAACGAATTGCAGGTCGAAAAGCAGGTCGATGTTTCGGACGTGAACCCGCTGTTCCAAGCAAGTTTCAAAAACCAGAAAATTTTCACCTTCAACATCCAAAATCTGGCCACCCACTACGAAACAAAAGGTACTGATAAACCGAAAATCCAGACCTACGAACTTCCGAACGACGTATACAGTTCGGTCACGGGACTATTAAGCTATGAGTCGTCCCTGCCGGAGAATGTAGACAAAGACAAAGGCAGCGCCGTGCTGTGGTCATCGGATAAAAGTGACCCATCCAGCCTATACCGCGACCAGCGCCGCGGCACACTGACATGGGACACAGCCATAGATATAAGTCCGTACAGCTACCTGACCTTTGATGTCTATGTGCAGGGCGAGTCGACCGAAACCTGCGCCCTGAGCAACCTGTATGTGGAACTTTGGGACACAAACGGCAAGCAAATGGGCTGCCTTGGCACCAAGGGGCTGCAAAGCAGCGATGTCTACGGCGCGGCGACCGCGCTGCACCCGGGAACGTGGTACACCGTACGGCTGATGTTGAACTCCCTGAAACAAGTCGAGGGTTTCGACAAAACGCAGCTAAAAAGCATAACGGTGGGCGATAACTATGCGCGCAGCATTTACCTGCGCAACTTTACATTCCGCAGTGCGCCGACCCCGCCGAAACAAACAGGCTTTACCACCGCGCAGTACAACGTCCCCGACTATGGCTCTGCCACAAGCGGTAAGCTGGAAAACGCGGCCTATGCGGTGTTTTCCTCCAACTTTGGCAACGGCGACGTTGTGGATGAAAACGGACAGTTCCTGCTGCAGGACGGTGAGACCGTTACCTTTAATGACCAGTTCCGCCGCGGCAGCTACATAGCCCTGCAAGAGCAGATCGACACCGAACTGTACGATACAACTTGGACGGTATACGAAAACGACGTACCTGTTACAAGTGTAAGCGGCAATAGTAAAGTTGTTACGGCGGGCGAGGTTAACACGTTGCAAAACGTCAGCGGCACCGCCCCGAACGATGGCCGAACGGAAAAGGCGGTTGTTGCAACCCTTGACGGACACAACACCCAGAACGCGTACACAGAGGCCCAAAAACCGAACGCTGACATGCTGGTTTTTCGCTCTTACCGCAATTCGGCCGATGATAACGAGCTGACCAAGCTGAAAGTGGTTTTCAACAACAAGGTCAAGACAGGCAAGCTGATTATACGCAAGGTTCCCGCCGAGGGCGAGACACTGGAAGGCCAAGAATTTACCTTTACTGTCCGATTCGGCGATGTTGGCGGCCAAAGCCTCGGCAACATAATCCCGCCGAAAGAGTACACCTGCACGGTGGAAAAACACGGTGACAAGTACTACGGCGAGATCGTGATCGACAAAATCCCTGTCGGCACACGGTTTGTTGTGTCGGAAAATGAACAGACGGGCACAAGCCTGAAATCGGTGTCCTTCAAGGGCGGCAAAGACTGCGCTGTTGCCGCGGACGGCGTAAAGGTGTACGGCGCCATTGCGGAGGGCGAAGCGAACGCTGTAACGGCAACGTTTGTAAACTCCGCCCGTGAGCTGTTTAACATAACGGTCAAAAAAGAGTGGAAAACGCAGGACGGTACGACGGACATTCCGCAAGCCGACCTGCCCAACGCCATTTACCTGCAACTGCAGCGCACCGAAACGCCGAACGTTGCAAACAGCTGGCAGACGGTTTCGGGGTATGAAAGCGTAGAGCTGAAAAAAACCGACGGTTACGAAGGCTGGACCAAACAGTTTACCGGGTTGGACAAGTACGATGCGAACAAGTCGGAGAGTGCGCGTGTCGCTTACACCTACCGCGTGCTGGAAAGCGCGTCGGCAGGCGGGCATTTTTACGGCGGCACGGATGGCGATGTGATTGAGATCGGCGGCAAGAAGTACAAGGTTCTCAATACCACCCGCGTCACAGGCGATTCGACCAACAAAACGCTGACCCTGACCAACCAACTGCAAGATGCCAAATATAAGCTGGTTATCACAAAGCAGGACGCACAGGATAATAGCATAAAGCTGGGCGGCGTGGAGTTCAAGCTGGAAAAGCTGAACACTGTACCGATTGAAACGCCGAAAACAGGCACGACCGCCGCGGGTACAGGCGAACTTACCTTTGCAGACCTGACCCCCGGCAACTATCGCCTGACCGAGACCAAGACCGCCGAGGGCTACACCCTGCTGGCCGAGCCCATCGAATTTACGCTGACAGCGGACGGGCAATGCCGACGCGATGGCGCGGCGTTTGGCTCGAAAACCACAGATGCCAGCGGCGTGTACAACATTGCCCTGACGATCTACAACCGCAAAGGCTTTACCCTGCCGCACACGGGCGCGGACGCACCCAGCCTGTGGCTGCTGATAGGTTTGCCCGCACTGGTGGCTGTGCTGCTGGTGCTGGTGTTCCGATACAATAAGAAAGGGGGCAGACGTTCCTGACCCCCACCCCTCTACACAAACCAACATAGAAAAAAGAGGTATGCATCAAAATGAAACTGAAACGTTTATTTACCGCAATCCTCAGCGCCGCCCTGACCCTGAGCCTTTGCGCCATGCCCGCCATGGCGGAAGGGGCGACGACGGCGGGGACGACGGGAACGACGAGGCTGGCAGACGGTACGCCTGTTTGGGAATCGGGCAAAACGGGCAGCATTACGATTCATAAGTATGAGTATAACCCTGCATCGACAACAACAGCCCAACAGGGTACCGGTGCCGAGGGCGAAGCCGCGCCCACAGACGCAAAGCCGCTGGGCGGGGTAACTTTTGAGATTTACAAGGTGCAGAATGAGGAATGGCTGAAAGCCTATTATGGCGGTCAAGCGGCTGCGACTGGTCAAGACTTTTCCAAGATAGATGCAAGTAAGTATTATTCAAAGGATTCAGCAACTGGCGCAATCACAGTTAATGGCAACAAGATAGACACGGTTACAACCGCAACTTCTGGAACCGATATTGGTGTAGCCAAAAAAGACGGTCTTGACTTCGGTCTGTATCTGGTTGTTGAAACAAGCGCCCCCGATAAGGTCACGTCCCCTGTTGACCCGTTCTTGGTTTCTGTACCTATGACGCGCATTGCTGATACGACCACCACGAACAAGCTGACGGACTGGATTTATGATGTCCACGTTTACCCGAAAAACAGCACCGCCTACGGTCAAATCACGATTGAGAAAAAGGGCTATACCGGCGGTGGTTCTGAGGTCGCGTTGGCGGGTGTTAAGTTCAAGCTACAGAAACAGAATGGCGCAAATTGGACAGACATTACTGCAAACGATAGCAATCGCAGCACCTACGATTTGACAACGGACACAAACGGTAAAATTACAATTGCAGGGCTTTCGCATGGCGACTACCGCATTTTTGAGGATGCATACAGCGGTGATTCTGCTAACAAGGGCTATATCTTGGATGCGGAATACCACACCTTTACCGTGCAGAAGGATGGTCAGATTAAGGTAGGCGAAAATACAGCCACTCCTAATGCAACCATTCAAGTTGCCAACCACCGCCCCGATATGAAGAAGGAAGTCTACAATGGCACCGGTTGGACGCAAGATGCCCAGTACGGTGTCGGCGATACCGTTCCTTACAAAATTACGATTGAAGTCCCGAAGAACATTGAGAAACTTTCCACCTTTACCGTCACCGACACGCCGACGGGTTTGAAGGATAATGTAGGCAGCATCAAAATTAAAGACAACACTACAGCCTTGATGAGTGGCACGGATTATACGGTTGCAGCCGAAGGCACAGATGGATTCAAAATTGCATTCAAACTCGATTCCGCCACAGTAAAGGCTTGTGCCGGACACACGGTGACCATTACCTACAACGCTGTTGTAAAGGATACCGCTGCAGTCGGCGGCAACGGCAACTCGAATAACGCGAAACTTGAATATACCAATAAAATCAATACCCACGACTCCTCCGCCGCACCTAGCACGAACACCATTGAGGACAGCGCTGTTATGTACAGCTTTGGCATCAAGGTGGTAAAAACTGCGGAAAACGGAACTACTGCACTGCCCGGCGTTGTGTTTGACCTGTACCGTGAAGCCAAGACGGGAGAAACGCCTATTGTAAATGCTGAAACCGTCAAAAAAGCAGGTCTTGACAGCACTAAAAGCTGGATTCTTGTAAAGTCTGGCTTGACAACTGACGCAAGCGGCATCATTGATACGTCTGACTCTAACAACGCCACCAACTACACCCACGGTCTTGCCAATGGTGATTACTATCTGGTCGAAACCAAGACGGTTAAGGGCTATAACCTGCTGACAAAGCCTGTTGAGGTTAAGCTGAATGTTACCGCCACAACTACTTGGCAAAAGACCAACGTATATGACGCCAGTGGCAATCTGGTTAAGCATGGCACGGTTACGTCAACCACATTCACTAATGCCAATGGCGATGCCACAAAAACGGAACTTGCTGTTGCCAAAGTCGTCAACCGCAAGGGCTTTACGCTGCCTGTCACCGGCGGTTTCAGTACGCTGCTGTTCAGCGGTATCGGCTTGCTGCTGGTTCTGGCGGGCGTCGGCGTTCTGTTCAGCCTGAAAAAGAAATCCAACCGTGCGTAATGCACACCATCCAAACACCCACAGCAAAATAAACGGGTAATCCATAGGGGAAGGGCCGGAAACGGTTCTTCCCCTATGGGCGGTTGTGGCAGTGCGTCACCCCTTTACAGAAAGGCTCTTTGCAATGGAAACCACCGTCAAATTAAAACTTGGCTTTGCTGCGCTGATGATCGTCTCCGGCATCGGCGTGGCCATGTACCCCGTTGTCAGCAACGCGGTGGCACAGCGCCACGCAAGCTCGGTCATTGAAAGCTACAACGACACCGTGCAGTCGATGGACGCCGAGAAAATCGACGCCGCCAAGGAGGCTACGCGCCGCTACAACCAACAGCTGAACAATGCCATCGACCGCAACGAGGCGGGCGAAGCGGACGACATCGGCACAAGCTATGTGGACATGCTGGACGTGGGCGAGAGCCTTGGCTACATTACCATACCCAAAATTGACGTAAACCTGCCCATTTATGAGGGCACAAGCGACGATGTGCTGGTAAAGGGCGTCGGACATCTGGAAGGCTCCAGCTATCCGCTGGGCGGCGCGGGCACCCACAGTGTGCTGACGGGGCATCGCGGTCTGGCCGAGGCGGTACTGTTTACCGACCTGGACAAGCTGGGCGAGGGCGACCGTTTTTACCTCCACATCATGGACGAGGTGCTGGCGTATCAGGTAGACCAGGTCAAGGTCGTGGAGCCGGAAAACACCGAAGATTTGGAAATTATCCCCGGCGGTGACTACTGCACGCTGGTCACCTGCACACCCTATGCCATCAACACCCACCGTATGCTTGTGCGCGGCGCCCGTGTGCCGTATACCGGGGAGGACGAGCAGCCCGACACGCCGCAGACCGTGCAGTACCAACAGCTGAATACCGGCAACGTGGTAAAGCGCATTGTGGACGCCTGGCCGTGGATCAGCGTGACGGGCAGTGTGGTTATCGGCGGCGAGGCGCTGCTGTTACTGCTGCTGTTGCACCGCTGCAAAAAGCGCGAGGAGGAAGACTGATGAAACGCCTGTTTCTGCAAATTTTTGCATGGCTGGCAATTTTGCTGGGCATTGGGCTGATGCTGCAGCCCACGGTCAGCCGATATCTGACGGAGCAGAAAAGCACAAAAACCGTGCAAAAATTTGTGCAGGCCGCCGAAGCTGCCGCCCCCGCCGCGCCCGAAACCTCCGCCGCCGAACCCGCGCGCGCCTACCCCGAACTGTACGACGCGTTTCTGGCCTACAACCAACAGCTTTTTGCCCAAGGCCAAAGCGGTCTGAAAGACCCCTTTGCCTACGAGACCCCCGCCTTTGACCTGACGGGCTGCGGCTTGCCCGACGACGTTATCGCCGCGCTGTGGATACCGCGTCTGGACTTGGAACTGCCTGTTTATCTGGGGGCCAACGCGGCCAACATGGCCCGCGGCGGTGCGCTGCTGGGGCAGACCTCCATGCCGCTGGGCGGCGAAAACACCAACACCGTCATTGCCGCCCACCGCGGCTATTACGGCGCGGAAATGCTGCGCAACGTGCAGCAGATACAAATCGGCGACAAAATTACTATGACAACGCCGTGGGACACGCTGGTTTACCGCGTGTGCGAGCTGAAAATCATACAGCCGGACGACATAAACGCCGTGCTGATACAGCCCGGCCGCGACCTGCTTACCCTGACGACCTGCCACCCCTACACCCAAAACACCCAGCGCTACCTGGTGATAGCCGAGCGCGACCCCGACGCAGAGGCCGCCACCCATGCGGCAGACCTGGCCGAGTGTGACGAAACCTGGGACGCCGCACCGCGCCAAGTGACGGTGGAGGCCGACGGAACCTCCGCGCTGGAGGAAGTCACCCCCGAAAGTATCACTCCCCTGCCCCACGAGGGCGGCGGCGAAAACGCGGGCGGCGCGTACTCCAACTGGGTGATTTGGCTGGAAAACAACGCCCTGTGGGCGGGATGCCTGCTGATTGCCGCCGTGATCGGCTGTATGCTGATTTGGCGCAGACATAGAAAGGATTGACCCATGCACAATATCAACGAAAAGGCGCTGGCCGTTACAGCCGAGGTAAGCAAGGCGGTACTGGGCAAGCCGGAAGTCGTGCTGAAAATCATGATGGCGATACTGGCCCGCGGCCATGTGCTGATTGAGGATATCCCCGGCGTGGGCAAAACTACGCTGGCACAGGCGTTTGCCCGCGCTATGGACCTGACCCAAAACCGCGTGCAGTTTACCCCCGACGTTCTGCCGTCCGACATTGTGGGGTTCTCGCTGTACCAAAAGGAAACCGGCAAATTTGTGTACCACCCCGGCGCGGTGATGTGCAACCTGTTTTTGGCTGATGAAATCAACCGTACCAGCGCCCGCACCCAGTCCGCCTTGCTGGAAGTCATGGAGGAAAGCGCCGTCACGGTGGACGGCGTGACGCGCGTTCTGCCGCAGCCGTTTACCGTTTTTGCAACGGAAAACCCCGTCGGCTCGGTGGGTACGCAGATGCTGCCGGAATCCCAGCTGGACCGCTTTATGGTCTGCGTGGTCATGGGCTACCCCGATGCGGAGGCGGAAATGGAGATTTTGTCCCGCCAGCCGCGCCGCGCCCTGCTGGACCGTGTGCAGCCGGTGATGGACAAAAACGACCTGCTGGCTATGCAGCAGCAGGTAGACGAAGTATATATGAGCGATGAAATCAGACGGTATATCGTGGAACTCTCCCGCGCGACGCGGCGGGACAGCCGCCTGACGCTGGGGCTTTCACCCCGTGCGTCGCTGGCAGTGGCCGGTATGGCGCGCGCGGCGGCTTTTCTGGGCGGGCGCAATTATGTGGCCCCGCAGGATATTACCGCGATTTTTGCCGATGCGGCCCGCCACCGTCTGCGCCTGACCGAACAGGCCCGCACCGGCGGCGATACAGTGCAGAATATCCTTGACGATGTTCTGCACACCGTGCCGCGCCCCCGCCCGGAGAAACCGTTCCATGGCAGGTAAGGTGGGCTGCGCGCTGCTGCTGGCCGTGCTGTTTGCCGCGGCAGCGGTCAGCCGCACGTCGTTTGCGGTCTTTTTGGTGTCACTGGCGGTGCTGCTGGTCGGCTTTTTGGCGTGGTATGTCCGCACACTGCGCAGGGATGTGACGGTAACGCTGCAGCTGCCTGCCCGTCCCGTGCACCCCGATGAGGATTTTGCCGTACTGGTGAAACTGCACAACAACGGGCGGCGGCCCGTGCCGGAGCTGCGTGTCGTTTTGCAGGCTGTGGACGCCGAAAGCGGAACGGCCATTGAACTGCCCTGCGGCGCGATGCTGGCCCCGCATCAGTGTGCCGATTTGCGCGTGACTCTGCGCGCAGCAAAAAGCGGTCTGTGGCGGTTCCGTGTGCGGGAAGCCACCGTGCGCGACCCGTTGGGGCTGTTTGCCGCGCACTGCGCCGTACCGCCCCAAAGCAGAGAACTGTGTGTGCTGCCCCCCGCCGAGGGCGAGGACGACGGCGCAGGCACAAAACCGCAGAACTGCGCCGAAAAAGTGACTGCGGCGGGCTGCGATTTGACCGACGGCGTTTATGATCTGCGCCCTTACCGTGCAGGCGATTCACCGAAGCTGATCCACTGGAAACTGACCGCCCGCGTGGGCGAGTTGACCGTGCGCGAGCCGTTGGGCGCAACCTACCGCGCTGACCCTGCGGGCAGCGTTTTGGCAGAGGGGGCCGACGCGCCGCAGCAGTTGTTGCACTTTGGGCAGGCCGCCGTAAAGCGGCTGCGCAGATTGACCCGCCGCAAGGACACCGACCCCGCTACGGGGCTGGTATTTGTGGACCGTGTGCTGCTGCCCCGCACCAAGGCCGCTGCCCACCCCATGGCGGAAACGGCGGCAGATCTGCTGATTTCGGAACTGCTGGCCTTGGGCTTGCTGACGGCGCTGAACGGTGCGTTTGCACTGGCATTGCCGATTTGGGTGTGGCTTGGCGTGGCGGCACTGTGTGCGGCGTGGCCGGCACTGCACCGCGTCCCGCTTTCCAAGGCGGGCCGTTACGGCGCGGCGCTGGCGCTGGCCGTGGGGTATCTGGTGCTGCTGTTTGCCGTGCAGCAGCCGTTTTTGGCCGGTGCGGCACAGTGCGCGGATGCCGTCAGGCTGTGTTTGAATACACGCTTCAACGCAAATTTTCTGGTGTCCACCTCGCCGGTTTCGGCGCAGATGGGCCTGTTTGCGCTGCTGACGGCAGCGCCGTTTACAATGTTTTTGGCCACGCTGACAGCCCGCCACACCGACGCGCTGTTGCTGGGGGCGGTGCTTCTGCCGATTGTGGTGTTCACGCTGTTGGCGGGGACGGGCCGTGCCGTTTTGGGCTGGCTGCTGCTTTTGCCGGGCTGGTTGGGAAGCTGTGCGGCGGCGCGGTCGCTGGTGCGCAAACG
>PPYF01603784.1_pt1 | contig 14318 bp, 12 predicted proteins | sample 1559871 | NCBI WGS metagenome assembly PPYF01 (sample SAMN08240021, study PRJNA423297) | Human gut metagenome, whole genome shotgun sequencing project. | reverse complement strand
AGTTTCACCAGTTTCAGGGTTCGTTTCAGCCTTGAAAGTTGGGTCTTCTTCAGCCAACTTTTGCAGACCCTTGTCCATCTTGTCTTGGTCAGCCTTGGACTTCGGTTCAACAGAAACCTGGATAACTGGTTCTGGGAAGTCCATGGATTCAAGTTGCAGTGGGTGGTCTGGGTCGGTCAAGGAGTCACCAGTGGTGGTGTTCTTCAGACCGATGGCAGCGGCGATATCACCAGAGAAGACTTCTGAGATTTCGTTTTGTTGGTTGGAGTGCATTTGAAGCAGACGACCAATCCGTTCACGCTTGCCCTTGGTTGCGTTAAGAACGTAAGAACCAGATTGAAGGGAACCAGTGTAAACCCGCAGGAAAGTCAGACGACCAACGAATGGGTCAGTGGCAATCTTGAAGGCCAAAGCGGCGAATGGCTTGTCATCGCCGGCAGTCAGTTCAATGGCGTTACCTTCCTCGTCGTGAGCAACGAATGGCTTAACGTCAACTGGGGATGGCAGGTAATCCAAGACGGCATCAAGCATCATTTGGATCCCCTTATCCTTGTAGGCAGAACCTGCCATTACCGGGAAGAGTTCTTGGTCCAGGGTTGCTTGACGGATGGCAGCCTTGATTTCATCAACGGAGATTTCGGCACCTTCAAGGTACTTTTCCATGATGTCGTCGTTTACGTCAGCCAGCGTTTCGATCATTGCGTCGTGACGGCTTTCGGCTTCATCCTTCATGTCGGCTGGGATTTCAACGGTGTCCCAGTTTTCGCCGAGCTTGTCTTCGTCGTAGATGTAAGCAACCATCTTAACCAGGTCGATCACACCGGCGAATTCGTCTTCGGCACCAATTGGCATTTGGATTGGAAGCGGCGTAACGTTCAGGCGTTCCTTGATGGTCTTAACGGAATAGTCGAAGTTGGCCCCCATCTTGTCCATTTTGTTAGCGAAGACCAGCCGCGGAACGTTGAAGTCGTCGGCTTGACGCCAAACGGTTTCAGTTTGTGGTTCAACACCGGCTTGGGCGTCAAGAACGGTTACGGCACCGTCGAGCACCCGGAGGGCACGTTCAACTTCGACAGTGAAGTCCACGTGTCCTGGGGTGTCGATGATGTTGATCCGGGTATCCTTCCAAACGGCCGTAGTAGCGGCAGAAGTGATCGTGATCCCACGTTCCTTTTCTTCATCCATCCAGTCCATTTGGGAAGCCCCATCGTGGGTTTCACCAATCTTGTGAATCTTACCGGTGTAGTACAAAATCCGTTCAGTGGCGGTCGTCTTCCCGGCATCGATGTGGGCCATGATCCCAATGTTACGGGTCTTTTCAAGAGGGTATTCACGCTTGTTAGCCATCTTAAAAGTGATCTCCTTCCGTGTTTGTGTTGTTATTTTTAGAAAAAGGGGTGACGAGTGGAGTTTCCGCCGTCACCCCTCCTGATTGTAACTAGTTTAAGGGCTAGTTTCAAACCGCAATCTTACCAGCGGTAGTGTGCGAAGGCCCGGTTAGCTTCGGCCATCCGCAGGGTGTCTTCCTTCTTCTTGATGGAAGCACCAGTGTTGTTGGAAGCATCGATGATTTCGCCAGAAAGACGTTCCACCATCGTGTGTTCCCCACGAAGACGTGCGTATTGCACGAGCCAACGAAGTGCCAACGTCCGTTGACGGTCTGGGCGAACTTCGATCGGCACTTGGTAGTTAGAACCACCAATCCGACGCGCCTTAACTTCAAGGGCCGGCTTGATGTTTTCCATTGCTTGTTCGAACACTTCGATCGGGTCGTTACCAGTTTGTTCCTTGATTTGGTCAAGGGCTTGGTAGAGGATCTTAGAAGCGGTCCCGCGCTTACCATCAAGCATCAAGTGGTTGATCAGGCTGGTAACCAGCTTTGAGTTGTAAATTGGATCCGGTAAAACTTCCGGCTTTGCTACATGTCCCTTACGTGGCATTGCTTAATCCCTCCTATATAAAGATTACTTCTTCGGCTTCTTAGCACCGTACTTGGAACGGCTTTGCATCCGGCCGTCAACACCGGCGGTATCAAGCGTCCCACGGATGATGTGGTAACGAACCCCAGGAAGGTCCTTAACACGGCCCCCACGGATCAGGACAACGGAGTGTTCCTGAAGGTTGTGGCCAATCCCTGGAATGTAAGCCGTCACTTCGATCAGGTTAGATAAACGCACACGAGCGTACTTCCGCAGGGCGGAGTTAGGCTTCTTTGGCGTCATCGTCCCAACACGGGTGGCAACCCCACGCTTTTGCGGTGATGGGTTCTTGATTTCTTCCTTCTTAAAACTGTTGTATACAAAGCCCAGGGCAGGTGACTTTGACTTACCCTTGTGGCTCTTGCGGCCCTTACGAACCAATTGGTTAATGGTAGGCATAATTTTTCCCCTTCCTTAATTTAAGTCCACACATCCAGGCGGTTCTTTTTTTGGAATAAAAAAAGGGCGCTGGATGTTATTTAGTTGTGTGCTATCGCTGCGCATGCCGTCTGCCCAACGACAGACCAATCCGTTGCTCAAAAAAGCACCTTTATTAAATTAACACGCTCTCCGACTAAAGTCAACGACAACTCTGATCAAATTCGTAACATTCAGTGGTTTTGCCGTACTTAATGGACAGGAGGAACTAATTATGGAACAACTAATCGCCTTTTTAACCGGCTCTTGCCTAGCATCGTTCATCGTCACCATGACCCAGCGGCACCTTCTAGAAGTGGGACCTTCTTCCCCCCGTTCGCTTTGTGATCACTGCGCCCACCCCCTAGCCTGGTGGCAATTGATTCCCCTCGTCGGCTTCGCCCTTCAGTTGGGGCGGTGCCGGTGGTGCAAAAAAAATATCGCCCCCTGGTCCAGTGTGTGCGAACTAACTTGCGGAACGTGGTTAGCCCTATACACCCCCCTTGACTTAACCGAGTGGTTAGCAAGCCTAGTCCTGTTAACTGGCCTGTCAGCCATGGCCACTACCGACTGGTACGCCGGGTGGATGAACCCCCTCGCCCTGACTAGCCTACTCCCCCTCCACTTAATTGCGTTGTCTCCCCTGGGGATAGAACAACCCGCCCTCTTCTTATTAGTGGCGGGATTACTCTCATTGATCACCTTACTTAGCCACGGACTGGGCCTAGGTGATCTTGAATGGCTCTTAGTCGTCTTAATCTTAGCTGGGTGGCAGTGCTATTGGCAAACCCTGCTAATTGGCTGCGGCCTCGCCTTGACCTCCCCTAAGTTATGGCACCGCCAACCACTCCCCTTTTTGCCCTACCTTTCTACCGGGCTGCTCGTTTCATTGTTGATCTAGAAAACGAGTGGAATATGAGCTACCAAGTAGGCCGACGGACTATATTTAGCAGTAAGTTGTTTTGGTCCGTGGTGTTCTTTAGCCGTACTTAACCACCGGGTCTTTTGTTTTCTTTGGGTATGTTTTTATAAATTCTCCGGAAATTCAAAAGGGGACTGGAAAAACACGTTTTCTCACCCCCCTAGTTATAATTAATGACTAACCCCGTCATTTTCTTCGGCCACCAATTCGACGGTAAAGAGGCGGACGTCCCTTTGCACGACGGCTTCAATTAACTGGAAAAGTAACAAAATCCACGAAAACGCGAGCCCAAAGGCCAGCATTTCAAAAGCGGTTAAAGAAAGGTAGCGGACGAACTTAAAGGCGATGTAACTAACGGCCAACACGCCACCGATCACGTAAGAAAGGGTCAAGAAGGTCTTAGTCATCATTGGCATCGTCCACCGAACCACTACCACCAAAATTAACATGGTGTAAACCATCCACATGGCGATGCGATCGTGAAGAAGGTGAAAACGTGGGTCATTTGGAAACAGCCCAACCCCACCTAGGCAAGCTGCCATTAAGTTAAGAGGGCGCCGGCCGTGTAAATGTCAAAAACGGCCCCGTGAAAAAGCGACCCCACCAACCAGGCTCCCGCCACCAACGAAAAGGCAGTAATCGTCCCACAAGCAACCATAATGCTGATCATAGCCCGCCAAGAAAATTCCTGCGCCCGGCCACGATGGTGACGTTTTTGGCTAATGAAGGTGCTGGCAAAGGCCAATAACCCGCTTAAAGTAGCAAGGTACAGGCTAGCCGACGCCACCGAATCACCCCCCACCAGCGGCAAGAGGTGGTAGCCTTGGTTAATCATATCGGCGTAAAACAACAACGTCAGTACTAAGGCGGGGCCAAAGTACCACCGGAGCTTGATTTGGGGTAAACTGTCAGCCAACCGCAGTGGGCGAATCACCAACTGGGGGACTCACGATGAGAAAACCAATGATTGCTTTACCAGCCGATACCTATACCGAGGCAACTAGCATCATCAACTTACGAAACGCCGCTTTTGCGCCCGATCCGGCCATTAAAGCGATCACCAAGTCGGGAGGGCTTCCGATCGTCTTGCCAACCGTGGCCGCCGAAAACGCCGCCTCTTACGTTGACCTGTTCGACGGGCTCTTATTGCTCGGCGGTTTTGACGTTGACCCCACCTTTTACGGTCAGGAGCCCCACTTTGAATTAGGGGAAACCTTTCGTAAACGGGACCTCTTTGAAATCGCCCTGCTTAAGGCGACCATTGAGGCCGGCAAACCGATCATGGGAATCTGCCGGGGGTTGCAATTGATTAACGCTGGGCTTGGGGGCACCCTTTATCAGGACCTCTCCGAAGACCCGACCGCCCGCCTTAAGCACCACCAGTTAGCCCCGGGGAACCTCCCCACCCACCACGTTAATGTCCACGAGGGCTCCCAGCTTCAAAAACTGGTTGGTGATCGAATCTACATCAACTCCCGCCACCACCAGTCAATTCATGAGGTGGCGCCGGGACTCAAAGTCGTTGCCCGCGCTGACGACGGGGTGATCGAAGGCCCCATCGGTTGCGCCAGTGTTGACACTGACTTCCTTGGGCTTGATGTTGCGGTAAGCACCCATCCCCGTTCCGGCTGGAATGATCTTCCCGATAATAACGTTTTCCTTGAGCCCCACCAGCGGGTCGTTCTTGCCCCGGATGGCGGCGTCGGTAAGGACACGCGTCGTTTCTTGGAAGGAAGCGGCCGAAAGGAAACTGTTAGTTTCAAGAGCAGCCTTAGTGATCCCGAGGATAACTGGCCGGGCAGTGGCCGGAATTCCCCCGGAAATCAAGGTTTGGTAGTTAGCATCGCGGAATTGGCTAATGTCCAACAGTTCACCCGGTAAAACATCAGTATCACCAGGATCCATCACCCGCACCTTACGCATCATTTGGCGAATCATGATTTCAACGTGCTTGTCGAGCAGGTCAATCCCCTGCATACGATAAACCTTTTGCACTTCGGAGAGCAGGTAGGTTTCCGTGGACAAAACGTCGCGAACCCGAATCATTTCCTTTGGATCAATTGACCCTTCGTTGATGGCGCGACCACGGTGAATATCATCACCTTCGGCCACCCGCATCCGGGCCGTGATTGGCAGGGTGTAAGTCCGCGTGTCGGTTTCACCCTTGATCGTAACGTCCTTAGTTTGTTCAGCTGGGTTTTCTTCGATGGAAACCACCTGACCAGTATTTGAACGCCCGCATCGATAATCTTTTGCGCCATCTCTTCGTTCAAGAGGACGTTTTTACCGACGATCTTTTCCCCGGTTTCCGGATTAAAGACGGACTTCATCGTGTAACGACCTAAAATCCGGTCGTATAACGGTTCGATCATTTCGTTCCCGTTAGTGATGGCGGTCACTTCCAGACCACGGTCGGTGCCACAGTCCTTTTCGCGAACGATCACATCTTGGGCCACGTCAACCAGCCGCCGGGTCAAGTAACCAGAGTTGGCGGTCTTCAAGGCCGTGTCGGTCATCCCCTTCCGTGCCCCGTGGGAAGAGATAAACATTTCCAAGACGGAAAGGCCTTCCCGGAAGTTAGAAAGGATCGGCAGTTCCATGATCTTCCCGGATGGGGAAGCCATCAACCCACGCATTCCGGCCAGCTGGGTAAAGTTGGAGATGTTCCCCCGGGCCCCAGAGTCGGACATCATGTTGATTGGGTTGTGGATATCCATGTGTTCGATCAGCTTGTTTTGAACTTCATCCTTGGCATCGTTCCAGATCCCAATGACCCGTTCGTAACGTTCGTTGTCGGTGATCAAACCACGGCGGAATTGCTTCGTAACCAGGGCCACTTGCTTGTGCGCCTTTTCGATGATTTCCGGCTTTTCTTTTAAGTCGGTCACGTCGGCGATCCCGACGGTTAACCCGGAAATCGTGGATTCGTAGTAACCAAGGTCCTTGATCCGGTCAAGAAGTTGGGAGGTGACGGTCACCTTGTAGATCTTGTAAACATCGGCAATGATGTCCGACAAGAAGCCCTTCTTAAACGGCGGCACCAGCGGCGCGTTTTCTAAGTAGGCGTGAATGTCTTCACCAGGTTCCAAGAAGTACTTGTCCGGAACCCCGTTTTGCAGGTTGTCGGCGGTCGGTTCGTTAATGTAAGTGTAATCTTCAGGCATGATGTTGTTGAAGAGCAACTTCCCAACCGAGGTCACCATGATCTTTTGGCGTTGTTCAGCGGTGAACGGCTTCTTGTCAAAGGAAGAAGTCAGCACCCCAACCCGGGTTTGTAAGGCCACGTAACCGTTACGGTAGGCCATCCGGGCTTCGTTGGTGTCCTTAAAGATCATGCCTTCCCCTTCACGGGCCTTGTCTTCAGTCGTCATGTAGTAGTTACCGATAACCATATCCTGGGATGGGGCCACGATTGGTTCCCCGTCACGAGGTGAAAGGATGTGGTGAGCGGCTAACATTAACAGACGCGCTTCGGCCTGGGCTTCATCGGACAGTGGTACGTGGATGGCCATCTGGTCCCCGTCGAAGTCGGCGTTGTAAGCGGCACAAACCAGTGGGTGCAAACGCATGGCCTTCCCGGAAACTAGGATTGGTTCGAAGGCTTGGATCCCTAACCGGTGCAGGGTAGGGGCGCGGTTCAAGAGAACAGGGTGTTCCTTGATCACGTCTTCTAAGACATCGAAGACCTTTTCGTCACGCTTGTCGATCATCCGCTTGGCTGCCTTAACGTTGGTAGCCAGGTTACGCTTGGTCAGTTCGTGAATGATAAATGGCTTGAAGAGTTCCATCGCCATTGGAACCGGCAACCCCATTTGGTTCATCTTCATGGATGGACCAACATCGATAACGGAACGACCAGAGTAGTCGACCCGCTTCCCGAGCAGGTTTTGACGGAACCGTCCTTGCTTCCCCTTAAGTAAGTGGGACAAGGACTTAAGCGGACGGTTACCAGGACCGGCAACCGGACGGCCACGGCGACCGTTATCAATCAGGGCGTCAACGGCTTCTTGGAGCATCCGCTTTTCGTTTTGAACGATGATGCCCGGAGCGTTTAATTCTAACAGGCGCTTCAACCGGTTGTTCCGGTTAATGACCCGCCGGTACAAGTCGTTCAAGTCGGAAGTGGCAAAGCGGCCACCTTCCAGTTGAACCATCGGCCGTAAGTCGGGTGGCATAACCGGAATTACGTCCATCACCATCCATTCAGGCTTGTTCCCGGACTTGAGAAAGGCTTCCAAGATATCCAGGCGCCGAACCGCGCGGGTCCGCTTTTGCCCAGTTGCTTCCTTTAAGACTGCCTTTAATTCGGTTGCTTCCTTGGCCAGGTCTACGTCGGCCAGTAGCTTTTGGATCGCCTCGGCCCCCATCTCAGCGGTGAAACGGTTGCCATATTCTTCCTTGAGTTCCCGGTAACGTGGTTCGGAAAGCAATTGCTTCTTTTCCAGTCCCGTGTCCCCGGCGTCTAAAACGACGTAAGAAGCAAAGTAGATTACTTCTTCCAGTTCCCGTGGGCTCATGTCCAAGACCAGCCCCATCCGGCTCGGGATCCCCTTGAAGTACCAGATGTGAGAAGCAGGAGCCGCCAGTTCAATGTGACCCATCCGTTCCCGGCGGACCTTGGCAGAGGTTACTTCAACCCCACAACGCTCACAGACCCGCTTGTTGTAACGCGCCCGCTTGTAGCGACCACAGGCACATTCAAAGTCCTTGGTCGGGCCGAAGATTCGTTCATCAAAGAGACCGTCTTTTTCTGGCTTTAAAGTTCGGTAGTTGATCGTTTCCGGCTTGGTAACCTCACCGTAAGACCAACTCCGGATCTTCATTGGGGAAGCCAGACCGATCTCCATACTTTCAAAATTATTGACGTCAATCAAAGGATAATCCTCCTTATTTAATCCCTAAGTGGCGAACCTAATCTTGCTTGGCTTCGTCTTGGGCGTTCGTCGCTTGCGCTGGTTGTTCTTCCAGCGTTTCGTGGCCACGGCGGGCCAGTTTCCGAACGTCAGCAACGTCTTCATCCATGCTCTTAAGCTGGATTTCTTCGTGCTTGTCATCTAAGACCTTCATGTCTAACCCAAGGGATTGCAATTCCTTAACCAGCACACGGAAGGATTCCGGTACCCCTGGCTTTGGAATTTGGTCCCCGTCAATGATGGCTTGGTAAGTATTTACCCGGCCGACCGTATCGTCAGACTTGTAAGTCAAGATTTCTTGCAGGGTGTAAGCAGCCCCGTATGCTTCCAGGGCCCAAACTTCCATTTCACCGAACCGCTGTCCCCCGAATTGGGCCTTCCCACCAAGTGGTTGTTGGGTAACCAGTGAGTATGGACCAGTCGAACGGGCGTGGATCTTGTCGTCAACCATGTGGGCCAGCTTCAGGTAGTGCATGACCCCAACGGCAACCCGTTGTTCAAATGGTTCCCCGGTCCGACCATCGTAAAGGATCGTCTTCCCATCGGACGGCAAGCCGGCTTCCTTAACGGCATCCCAAACGTCTTGGTCGTTGGCACCATCAAAGACTGGCGTGGCAATGTGGATCCCCAGCTCGCGAGCAGCCATCCCCAAGTGAAGTTCGATCACCTGACCGATGTTCATACGGGACGGCACACCCATTGGTGACAGCATAATGTCAATTGGGGTCCCATCTGGCATGTACGGCATGTCTTCTTCTGGAACGACGATCGAAACCGTCCCCTTGTTCCCGTGACGACCGGACATCTTGTCCCCGACTTGGATCTTCCGCTTCTGGGCGATGTAAACACGGACCATCTTGTTAACCCCTGGGGCTAATTCGTCACCGTTTTCGCGGGTAAAGACCTTCACGTCTTGGATGATCCCGCCACCACCGTGTGGCACCCTGAGGGAGGTATCACGGACTTCGCGTGACTTTTCACCAAAGATGGCGTGTAAGAGCCGTTCTTCGGCGGATAGTTCGGTAACCCCCTTTGGCGTTACCTTACCAACCAAAATGTCACCATCGTGAACTTCGGCCCCTACCCGGATCACCCCGGATTCATCAAGGTTCTTGCGGGCGTCTTCACTGACGTTTGGAATTTCGCGCGTCATTTCTTCTGGTCCGAGCTTAGTTTCGCGGGCTTCGGATTCGTAAGATTCGATGTGGATCGAAGTGTAAACGTCGTCTTTAACCAGGCGTTCGTTAATGGCGATGGCATCTTCGAAGTTGTAACCTTGCCAAGTCATGAAGGCGATCAGTGGGTTTTGACCAAGGGCTAATTCCCCTTGTTCCATTGATGGCCCGTCGGCTAAGACGTCATCAGCGTCAACCCATTCGCCAACCTTAACAATTGGCCGTTGGTTGTAGTTCTTACCACCGTTAGAGCGGCGGAACTTCATCAGCTTGTAAGTGTCTAACGTTCCGTCTTCTTGGCGTACCCGTACTTCGCGGGCGTCAACGTATTCAACGGTCCCACTGTTCTTAGCGATCAAAGCAACCCCGGAGTCGTGGGCGGCCTTGTATTCAATCCCGGTCCCGATCAACGGAGCGTGTGGGTTAATCAATGGAACGGCTTGCCGCGCGTCAAACCACCCGGTCCCAGGGCGGACAGACGCCGCTTGTGGGTCAATTCACCCAGTGGGTTGGTCTGGTCCATGAACTGGGAAAGTTGGGAGGAACCAAAGAATTCCTTAATTGAAGCCACGACTGGGCGAATGTTGATCAGTTGTTGTGGCGTTACGGTGTTGATGTCTTGGATTGACATCCGTTCGCGAACCACCCGTTCCATCCGGGCGAGCCCGATCCGGAATTGGTTTTGCAACAGTTCCCCAACGGAACGAATCCGCCGGTTACCCAAGTGGTCGATGTCATCGGTAGTCCCGATCCCTTCTTGTAAGTTCAAGAAGTAGTTGATCGAAGCCAGGATGTCGGCTGGTTGGATGTGCTTTAAGTCCAAGGAGATGTGACCGTTAGATACCACCGGCACCTTGCGTTCAGGGTCGTTCTTGGAGTAAACCATGATCTTTTGCAGTTGAACCGGCGCGGTTACCACTGCTTCATCGGATGGCGTGTAGGTGATCATCTTTTGGGCGCCCATTCTTGTCGGCTTCTTCGTTGTAGTAAACCCCTGGGGAACGAACTAATTGGGATACGATAACCCGTTCGGCCCCGTTGATGATGAAGGTCCCTTGGTCCGTCATCAGTGGGAAGTCACCAAAGAAGACGTCTTGGGACTTGATTTCGCCCGTTTCGTGGTTAGTCAGGCGTAACGTTACGTGCAGTGGTGCTGAGTAGTTTGCGTCATGTTCACGCGCTTCAGCGACCGTGTACTTTGGTTCCAACAATTGGTAGTCAACGAATTCCAAGGATAGCTTCCCCTGAAAATCATCGATCGGCATAATGTCGTCAAACATTTCCCGCAAACCCTTGTCCATAAACCAATTGTAAGAATCGGTTTGAATCTCGATCAAGTTAGGCAGGTCCAAGACTTCCTTGATTCGGGAGTAAGAACGACGGGTACGGTGCTTACCGTACTTAACTAAGTGTCCAGCCAAACTATTCACCTCTCTAGTTTGATAAACGGGTCCAGGAGCGCAATGTTACATTTCGGTTACAATTTAACCAAATAAAGAGTTCTGCCGCTTCTTTTGGCAACAGGTCTGGACGTAAGTTGACCTCTGGCAGCTTGAAGTATTCCGACAGGGGTTCCACATAGTCCATCATAAAGATCATGTCCAACTTCAATTGGGAGCTGGCCGTAAGCGACCGGCGGGCAAATTGATATTGGCTGTAGACACTCAACGGGTGGTACTTCAAGATGGCCTTGGCAATTTCCCAGAGTCGCTCCTCTGGGTCCATGTCTTCTTTTCTCATCACCTTGTTGATGTCTTGGCGTACCTTTCCGCATAAGGCCGTCAAGACGTCTAAGTACAAGACCTCTTTATCACTGAAGTGGTGATAAAGGGCTGGTTGAGTAATTCCGATGTGTTTGGCAATGTCCCGGGTTGACGTTCCGTTGAAGCCATTCTCCAAGAATAACTTGGTAGCCGTTCGCAAGATCGCTTTTCGGGTTTTAGCTAATTGTTCCGCTCGCTTCATTAGTTTTCCCTTCTTAAACTGCTTAGTTCCTTATCATTATGTGTTCACCAATAACTAATTGTACATTGTTCCGCTTAATTATCAATAATTAGTTTAACTTATCTTTTATTTATTTCGCAATAAAAGCCGCCCGGCGGGGGCGCCCTTCCCCCGTCAGCTAGCGGCTTAATTGCATAATCAACTTGTTAATTTTGAAGAACTAGGTTCCGGGAAGCGTTGTCAGAAGTTTTGACTTTGAAGCTCAATTTCCCCCGTTGGGCACCAATCGTCACTTGATCACCGGCCGCAACTTGGCCATCAATCATCGATAAGGAGAGCGGGTCTTCCACCATCGTTTGTAAGGCCCGCCGTAATGGCCGCGCCCCGTATTCAGGGTTGTACCCCTTCGCCGCTACTAACTCAATGGCAGCCGGGGTCAGTTTCAGGCTGATCTTTTGTTCCGCCACCCGCTTTACCAACTGGGCGCTCAAGAGCTTAACCACTTGGTGAAGATTTTCCTTGGTCAACGAGTGGAAGATCACGGTCTCATCAATCCGGTTCAAGAACTCCGGCCGGAAGTGTAAGCGCATCTGTTGCTTGATGGCCGCCGACATCGCTTGGTAATTATTTTGAACGCCAGTCGCCCCGAAGCCGACCGTCTTTTCATCGGCCAACTGGGTCGCCCCCAAGTTGGAGGTCATGATCAAAATCGTGTTCCGGAAGTCAACCTTACGTCCCTTGGAATCGGTCAAAACCCCATCATCTAAGACCTGTAACAGGAGGTTAAAGACATCTGGGTGGGCCTTTTCCACCTCATCTAATAAGACGACGGAGTACGGGTGTTGGCGAACCTGTTCGGTCAACTGTCCACCTTCGTCGTAGCCGACGTAACCTGGCGCCGCCCCGACTAACCGGCTGGTCGAATAGCGTTCCATGTACTCGGACATATCAATCCGGATCATGTTGTCTTCTTGGCCAAACATCGCTTCGGCTAACGCCTTAGCCAGTTCGGTCTTCCCAACCCCGGTTGGTCCTAAGAACATGAAGGAACCAATCGGCCGGTTCGGGTCCTTTAAGCCGCTACGGGCCCGGCGAATTGCCCGGGCAATCGCCGAAACGGCTTCGTCTTGGCCGATCACTCGTTTGTGAAGCACCCTCTCCAGGTTAACCAAGCGATCGCTTTCCTTCTTTTGGAGTTGGGTTAACGGCACCCCGGTCCATTCGTTAACTACCTTGGCAATGTCTTCAGCCGTCACGGTGTACGGGAACTTGCCATCGGCAACCAACTGGGCGTCTCGTTCCCGCTGTTCTTCGATTTGTCGCTTAACCGTTAGCTCTTCGTGGCGTAAGTCGGCCGCCCGGTCAAAGTCTTGCTCGGCAATTGCGTCCTCTTTTTGTGCCCGGAGTTCCTCTAACTTGACCGTCAAGCCATTCTTTTGGTTCCCCTTTTCTTCACCATCGATGCGGACCATTGCCCCGGCCTCATCGATCAGGTCAATCGCCTTATCCGGTAAGAAACGGTTGGTAATGTAACGACTCGACAAGTTAACCGCCGCCATCAGCGCTTCATCAGTAATCTTGGCGTGGTGGTGTTTTTCATAGCGGGGCCGAATTCCCTCGAGGATTTGGCGGGTCTGCTCCTTAGTTGGCTCTTCAACCATGATCGTCGCAAAACGCCGTTCTAAGGCCGCATCGGTTTCAACGTACTTTTGGTACTCGTCCAGGGTAGTCGCCCCAATCAACTGGAGTTCCCCCCGGGCCAGGGCCGGTTTGAGAATGTTGGAGGCGTCAATCGCCCCCTCTGCTCCCCCGGCACCAATCATGGTGTGGATTTCGTCGATAAATAAGATAATTTTGCCGTCCCGGTAAACTTCATCGATGACGTTTTTGATCCGCCCCTCGAATTCACCCCTGAATTTGGTACCGGCAACCAAGGTCCCCATATCCAGGACCACCAAGCGCTTTTCGGCTAGTTCATCAGGAACTTCACCGTTAACTATCCGTTGGGCAAGGCCCTCGACAATCGCCGTCTTTCCGACCCCCGGTTCCCCTAACAGGACCGGGTTATTCTTGGTCCGCCGGGCGAGGATCTGAATCGCCCGCTTGATTTCTTTTTCCCGTCCAATTACGGGGTCAAGCCCTTCTTCTCTGGCCACCTTTTTGCATGGTTCCGTACCCGGTGTAGCGTTCAATCTCTTCACGCAGGTCGTCACTAGTGACGTTAAACTGGTGCAAAACCGTCGCAGCCACCCCTACCTTTTCGAGGCTCAAGGCCAAGAGGAGGTGTTCCGTCCCGACGGCTTGGTGTTTAAAAAAGCGCGCCTGTTCCTGGGCAATCCGCAAGACGCTATTGGCGCTTGGTGTGTATAGATTTTCGTTATCCATTTAAAGCTCGCTTTCTGGTTAGCTTTCATAGCGTAACCGATTCAAGAGCGACATAAGGATCTGAGCCCGCAGGCCGTTTTCCTCCCCCCGGGTTCCATGGGGAGCCAAGGTTGACTTAGCGGTGGCCGCTAGCATGAGGTCCCCTTCCCGACGGCTAATCAACTTCTCCTTGTACAGAGTCTGGATGATGGCAAAGGCGTCACGTTCATTAATGGCCGCCCCGACCACATCCATCATCATCTCAATCACGTCGACGTTATCAAGTAGGCTGACCCGCTCAATGCGGATGTAGCCACCACCGCCCCGCTTGCTACGAACTAGGTAGCCATTTTTAGGGGTGAAGCGGGTTTTAATCACGTAATTAATCTGTGAGGGAACCACATCGAAGTGGTTGGCAATTTCTGCGCGCCGAATTTCAATTTGAGCGGAGTTACCGAGGATTTGCTTTAAGTAATCCTCAATCACGTCCGAGATACTTTTTTCTTCCAAGAGTGTTCACCTCATCCCTGACTAATTTTGACCTTCATTATACCATTCTTTTGGTTGAGAAACCCCCACAAAGCTCTTTAGATATGGTAGATTG
>PPYF01130472.1_pt1 | contig 14320 bp, 14 predicted proteins | sample 1559871 | NCBI WGS metagenome assembly PPYF01 (sample SAMN08240021, study PRJNA423297) | Human gut metagenome, whole genome shotgun sequencing project. | reverse complement strand
TGGTCAATCACAGCTGTTCCGAAAGTTTGCATCGTTATCTTATCAATGGGATGTTGATAAGATTGATCAAACGCGATATGGATGGTTGGCTTCGGTGGAAAACGAACAACTACTGTTGAGATTGAAGAAGCTGTCGAAGAAAGATTTGGAGCTATTGACATTACTTTTTGTGGATGGTTATCGTCAAATTGATGTAGCACGTCTTTGGCATTGTTCCAGAAGTGCTGTTGCACAAAGATTTAAAAAAATAAAAAAATTTTTGAATAACACTTAACAAATGAAGCGTATCAGTGCCTACCCATTGAGGGAAGAACATTCTCCCAATGTGGAGCTTGACAATTTCATAGACGGCATTTCCGGTACATAACCTATGTACGAGCGAATCAGGCACGCCGCGAAGATGGACAGCCCCAGGAGGTGATGAATAGGACTGTTCCGAGCGATCCACGTCAGCCTGATACCCGAAAGTGGCATTTCAGGGCGCGATGACTGCATAGGGGTTAAAGATACTTCCTCACGGCCTCCTAAAGACTTGGGGGGAACTCTGCGGCGCACGAGTAAAACGACGCTGTGGAGTTATGACAGCCGCGCCAGCGGAGACCGGAATGTCCCCATCGCCAGGGGTGCGTGGCAAATGTGGCGAGTAAATTTTTCAAAGTCAGATACCATGCGCTGGCAGCTTCGGTTGCCAGCGCATTCATGTGATTTTGAAAGCAACAACCACATCTTTGACAGAAAGGGGGACCACCTATGGAAAAATTGATTTCGCGGAAAGAGGCTGCCAAATTACTGGGGATTAGCATTGCCACTTTGGATGCAGCTCGAAACAGTGGGCTAATTTCCTATGTTCAGTATGTGCAAAATGGTTGCGTGTACTTTACAGATGCTGGCCTTCAGGAGTATATCGCAAAATGCACCCATCGTGCAAAGCCAGTGGAAAAAAGCGCTACATACCGCAAGCTGCGAAGTGTCCGAGCTTGAGCTGTTCCGTATCCTTGCTGGAACCTAATATGTCTGATAAAACAAAGGTACAGCGCTGGACATTATTCTTAGGAGGTGACGGAATTGGCAAAAAGAAAAAGGGCAATTCCTCAATATGGTACGGTCGTGCTTAACGGCATTGAATATTATAGAACCAGAGTCGAAGATTCGGATGGAAACAGAGTGGCGCTTTATGCAAAGACGCCCGAAAAGCTTTATGACAAGGAACTGGAGGCGTTAGAGCAGATTGACAGTACTACGTTTCGTCGAAGATCGCCTACGGTTGCTGAGTACTGTGAGAAGTGGCTGCTGATGCAGTCCGTCCATGTTCGGGCCACCACCTTGACAGATTATACCTCTAAGGTGCGGCGGCACATTATTGGAGGGCTGGGAGACAAGAGAATGGCTGATGTATCCCTGGATGACATCCAACTTGCCCTCGTACCTGTTTCCAAGAAGTCGGCTTCGGTTTATAAGTCTGTGGTGATTCTCTGCAAGTCCATTTTCCGGGCGGCCAAGGAGAGCCATGTGATTGACGAGGACCCGACCATATACCTGGATGCAAAGGGAGGAGTTCCCCAGGAAGAAAGACAGGCATTGACGGATGAACAGGTTGAGCGGCTTTTGGACACGATCCGGGATTTGCCGCCCTATGTATTTGTGATGATCGGTTTATATGCCGGTCTGCGCCGGGAAGAAATCCTGGCGCTGCAATGGGATTCTGTGTATCTGGATGCAGAGGCTCCGTACTTAACGGTACGGCGGGCATGGCACACAGAACATAACAGGCCGGTCATTCTTACCGAGCTAAAGACCAAAGCGGCACAAAGAAACATTCCTCTCCCGGTCTGTCTGGTTGAATGTCTGAAAGATGCAAAGAAAAAATCCACTTCGGATTATGTGATTGCCAATCGGGACGGTGATCCGCTATCCTATACACAGTTTAAGCGGCTGTGGCAGTATATTGTGACGCGGACTGCAAAGCCGAGAATGGCCAGAAAACTTGTGGACGGAAAGTATGTAAAATATATGCTTTACCCGAAACTTGGAGAAAAAGCCAGGAATAACGGCCATGTGGTATATAGCCTGGATTTTGAAGTGACACCGCATCAGCTGCGGCACACCTACATCACCAATCTGATTCATTCTTCGGTGGACCCCAAAACGGTACAATATTTGGCGGGCCATGAAAGCAGCAAAATCACGATGGACATTTACGCAAAGGTCAAATACAACAGGCCGGATGATCTTGTCAAAGCAATGGGCTGTGCCTTTGACTTATGGGACGCTGTGTAAGTTCCGAACAATTCAGAAAATGAAGTAAGAGCGAGACAAGGATGTCTCGCTCTTAGTTTTTCCTTGGCCGTATCTTTGATTCAATTTGAAATCTCTGATAAAAAGGAGGTGTAGATACATCACCACGCGAGAAAGGAAATTAATTATGGCAAAGAAGAAAAAAAACATACCTCAATATGGAACCGTCACACGAAAGGGTGTCCTGTATTACAGAACCCGGATTCTGGACGCAGACGGCAAGCAGGTGAGCTTGTATGGGACTACCTGCGAGGAACTGTACGATAAAGAGCAGGAGGCGAGACGCCAGGTAGCGGAGATCATCTTCCACCGGGAGCATCCTACTGTGGCCGAGTATTGTGAGAAGTGGCTGTTGATGCAATCCGCAAAAGTGTCGCCGGCTACACTGAAGGGCTACGCCTCCAATATGAAGAACTACATTATCAAGCCTTTGGGAGATATGTATATGGAGGAAGTAACAGCGGATGATATTCGTCTGGCGCTGATCCCATTGTCCAATAAGTCCGAGAGCCTGCACAATACGGTGAATATGCTCCTCAAGTGCATTTTTTACTCGGCAGAGCGGAGCCAGTTGCTGGAATACAATCCGTGTGAGGGGATTTCGGCAAAAGGAGGGAAACCGACCCAAAAGAAAGATTCGCTGACAGACCAGCAGGTGGAAGTGCTGCTGGAAACCGTCAAAGGACTTCCGCCGTATCTGTTTACCATGATCGGCTTATATGCCGGTCTGCGCCGAGAAGAAGCTCTCGCCTTGCAATGGGATTGTGTGTTCCTCGATGCACCCACTCCATATATCTCTGTGCGGCGCGCATGGCGATCAGAGCATAACAGACCGGTTATCTCTACAACGCTTAAGACGAAAGCAGCAAGAAGGGATATTCCCATTCCCAAATGCCTTGTGAATTGTCTGCGGGAAGCCAAGGCTGCCTCCAAATCGGAATATGTGATTGCCGATAGTGAGGGACAGCCCTTGTCATATTCGCAGTTCAAACGTGTCTGGCAGTACATCGTTGTTCGGTCTACCAAGGAGCGTACCTATTATAAGTATGTGAACGGACAGAGCATCAAGTACACTGTTCAGCCGAGTCTGGGAGGACATTGTATGCAGGTGTTGACCCCAAGACGGTCCAGTACCTTGCCGGACATGAGAACAGCAAGACAACTATGGACATCTATGCAAGAGTAAAGTATAATAAACCAGAACAGCTATTCGATGTAGTAAATTCTGCATTTCATCAAGCTGTCCCCTCGTAAAAGTGGCCTGTTTTTTGGTTAAGGAATAGGACAACCGAGGGGCCGAGGCTCAAAAAAGCCCGGAATATCAAGGAAAATCATCGCTCAGACGATTGAAATACGGGCCTGCGGTCTTGGCGGTGAAAAATTCACTGTTCTTGACGATGCTTTTACAGAATTACGGCGTCTGGCGATTAAGGTTGAACTTGGAAGCGGCTCGGTCATAGCACTTTCTACCATGTTGCTTCGCTGTGGAATTGGAATCGCGGTGTTTGTGGGAACCTCGCTATTGGTCTCCGGCCAGATTGACTTCCTGATCCTGCTGATGTTCTTGCTCATTTCCAGCAGGATTTATGGGCCTATCCTGACTACGCTGACGATGCTCCCCGACCTTTTATATTTGAAAGTTGCAACTGGACGGCTTCGCACTTTGATGGAAAGCGAGCCTATGTCTGGCCGATGTGATACACCTGTTCCCACTTCAGAGATTGCTTTTGAGAATGTCTCTTTCTCATACGGCAAGGAAAAAGTGCTGAATGGTGTGGGTTTTGCTGCGGCAGAAGGGCATGTTACCGCATTAGTAGGACCTTCGGGCAGTGGCAAAAGTACGATTTCCCGTCTTGCCGCGAGGTTTTGGGATGCAGACAGCGGCATTGTCAAAGTAGGCGGGATAGATGTGAAAACATTAGAGCCAGAGTATCTAATGCACAAGTTTTCCTTTGTCTTTCAAGATGTGACGCTGTTCAATGATACGGTCGAGAACAACATAAGGATTGGAAAGCCCGATGCCAGTGAGGAGGAAATCCGGGATGCTGCAAAGGCGGCTTGTTGTGATGAGTTTATTGAGAAACTGCCGGACGGCTATAAAACCATGCTGGGTGAGAATGGCGCAACCCTGTCCGGCGGTGAACGCCAACGTATTTCTATTGCAAGAGCGTTACTAAAGGATGCCCCCATTATTATTTTGGATGAGGCCACAGCGTCTCTTGATCCCGAAAACGAGGTGTCTGTCCAGCAGGCAATTAACCGGCTCGTGGCTGGCAAGACGGTATTGGTCATCGCGCATCGGTTACGGACGATTGCCGGTGCAGATCGTATTGTTGTTTTGGAAAATGGGTGTGTTGTTGAGCAAGGCACCCATCAGGAACTACTGGAGCGCCACGGTTTATATGAACGCTTATTCTCAATCCAAGCAGATAATGCGGAATGGAGCCTTACATGACTAATTCCGGCGAGGACTATTTGGAGGCCGTACTGGTACTCCAAAAGAAGCAAGGTATGGTACGCTCCGTAGATGTGGCCCGACACATGGGGGTGTCAAAGCCCAGCGTATGCCATGCAGTATCAACCTTAAAAGAGGGCGGCTTTCTTACAATGGATGAGGAGTTCTTCCTCCATCTGACCGAAGTGGGCCGCGAAGTAGCGGAAAGCACCTATGAAAAGCACCGCTTTTTACAGACCTCCTGACCGATGCGGGCGTTGAGGCTGCAAAAGCCGAACAGGACGCCTGCCGGATGGAGCATGTTATCAGCGAGGAATCCTTTCAAAAGCTGAAAGAGCTTGTGTGCTCTCAAAAGGAAGCTATGGAGGCAGCAGAAGTGTAAATATGTAAAGACAGCGAGGGCAGCTTATGGGATACTACCTCTTTTGACCGCCCTCCCGGAGAGGGAGGTAGGCTAAACAGAATACCCCCGCCTGTTGATGGGGCGTGGACAGTCAATGAACTGTCCGCGCCCCATTTTCATTCGACGGTATTCTTGTGCATTTGCTGGCGTGTTTTAGCAGGTGCAGAAGAACGCCGTCGAGTTTTCAGGGCGATTTTTCCCCGCAAAACTCATTTTGCGGCTGATTTTGAAAAATTCAGCGTTTTCCATAAGAAAGAGGCTGGATTTTGTCCGGGTTGCCGCTCCCCGCCATCCCCGTTTCGATTTGCCCCCCCCAAAAAATCGAAACGGAGGAATACCGATCATGTTTGATAACAAGAGTATCTATGCCCTCAATAAGAAAGACCCCGATGCCATCGTTTACCGTGATGCAGACGGCTACATAAGACGGCTGACCCGTGCAGACTTTTCCAGTGAGGAGGAGTTTCTGCAATGGAAAGCGTGGTCGGATGAGGATTACCACGACACCGAGAAGTGTGAGCACATTCATTCCGACAATACACTCTCCCTCTATGGCCTCTCCGATGAGGCGGCGTCTGTCCCCTCGCCGGAGGATGATATGGTGGACAAGCATTCCGAACAGGAGCGGGCACAGCTTGCCCTTTTGGTGCGGCAGGGGCTGACCTCCTGCCTGACCCCCGCCCAGCGCCGCCGCCTGTGGCTTTACTGTGTGGACAAGCTCACCGAGGACGAGATCGCCCGTATGGAGCATGTGAAACAGCAGAGCATCTCCGAGTGCTTGCAGCGGGCAATCAGAAAAATGAAAAATTTTTTGAAACGGCCACTGTGAAAACCCCGTTTTTGCCGCGATAGGTGAAAGGCACACTTTCCTCAACCTTTCGCCGGACCTTGAAAATTGAATATACAGTATTGCAGGCACAATCCCGCGTGAATAGCGGCATAAGGAGCGCCGCCACGACAGCCAGCTTCAGGAGGTGATGGACAAGCTGGCCGAGCGATCTACGCAGTCCTTAGACCCGGCACGGCACACCGGGCGCGACGACAGCGCGGGGGCATAATGAGACTTTCGTGACGGCCTCCCACGTCAGAGGGGGAACCCTGCGGCGCACGTTTCACACGACGCTGCGGAGTTATGACAGCCTTGCCAGAGGCGGCCTGCAATACTCCCATCGCCGGGGGTGCGTGGCAAATGCGGCGAGTTATCACAACAAGAAAAGCAGGAACGGGACAGCCGCGCCGGAGTGCACCGTATGTTATAACGGCCCAGACAATACCGGCACGGCTGTCCCTGTTTTCCTGAATAGGGACAACCTGTGTTTTCATACATTGAACACCATAGAGGCCATGTTTTGAAACGGGGGTGCGTCTATGGAAAAACAGGCCGCAACCAATACCCCGACCACTTCCTACAAGGAAGTCAGGATCGGAAACACCATATACCGCGTGACAAGTTTTTTCTCAGGTGAAAAGGATTTGGGCCAGACTTTGGAACAGCTCGCCGTGCGGCGGGCCATGACGGAGACTGCCCCACCCGCCGCCTGTGCCGGTCACGCGCTCTAACTATGAATATTCACCTCTCGGCTGCCGCATCCTTGCGCGGCGATGGCATTCCCGGTATCATATTCTTGCAGGGTAAAACCTGCCGAGCCATTTCGCCGTATGAGGTATGAAGCTGAGATTGTCGGGAGGTAAAATAAAGATGATCGAAAAGACATACAACGTCGGCATTTACTGCCGCCTTTCCAATGATGATGAGCGCGACGGGGAATCCGTCAGCATTGAAAACCAAAAACTGCTGCTGCAAAACTATGTGCGTCAACGGGGCTGGAATGAGGTTGACGTATATATTGACGACGGATATTCTGGCACGAACTTCAACCGGCCCGGTGTCCAGCGCCTCATCGAAGATGCAAAGGCGAAACGCATCAATCTAATCCTTGTCAAAGACCTGTCCCGCTTTGGCCGCAACTACATTGAGTTTGGGCAATACACGGATTATCTGTTCCCCTCGCTGGGGTGCCGCTTCATCGCCCTCAACAACGGTATCGACACCATGAGCGACAACGGCAGCACCGATGTCATGTGCTTCTTAAACTTATTTAACGAGTTTTATAGCCGGGACACCAGCAAGAAGGTCAAGGCCGTCAAGAAAGCCTGCGCGGAGAACGGAAAATTCATGGGTACTTATCCCGCCTACGGTTACAAACGTGACCCGGAGGACAAACACCATCTCGTCATTGACGAGGACACCGCGCCCGTGGTGCGGCGTATCTTCTCCCTGCGGGCAACCGGCATGGGCTTCCACGCGATTGCCGCCCTGCTCAATGAGGAGGGCATCCCATCCCCCGGTGTGCTGTACTATCAGCGCAAAGGCCGCAGCGATCCCCGCCGTGTCAATCACAAGTGGGCGGACGCCACGGTGAAAAACATTGTCCGCAACGAGGTCTATATCGGCAACATGGTACAGGGTAAAACCGGCACCATGTCCTACAAATCTCGGAAACTCATCAACAAGCCGGAGGACGAGTGGATCCGCGTGGAGGGGACGCATGAGGCCATTATCACCCGCGAGGTGTGGGACACGGTAACGAGCATCGACAAGAAGCGGGTGCGCAAAGGCGAGGCATCAGACGGTTACAAAAGCATCTTCACCGGCCTTGTCTACTGCGCTGACTGCGGATTTAAGATGCGCAATCATACCGAGAAATTCACTTACAAAGACGGCAGGCTGGGGCGGTACAGCTCCTTTATCTGCGGCAACTACGCCCGCAGCGGAAAAAGCGCCTGCACCGTCCACACCATCTACGAGCCGGTGCTGGAGCAGCTCGTCCTTGCAGACATCAGGGAAAAGGCCCGCTTCGCGGAGCACGACCCGGAACAGCTCGCCCAGCAAATCATCCGGCTGAAAGAAAAAGAGGCCCGCAGCCGCCTGACTTCCTATGAACAGGAATTAAAGGCGGTCACAGCCCGCCTCTCCGAGCTGGAACGGCTGATGCAAAATCTCTATGAGGATAAATGCACCGGCACCATCCCGCAGACAGTATTCCAGACCCTGATGCGCAAGTATGAAGCAGAACGGGCGGAAAAGGCTGCGGCGCGCCCGGAGTTGGAGCACAAGGTCAAGGCCCACATGGAAAACCGGCAGGACGCCGACCACTGGACAGAGATCATCCGGCAATACACGGAGATTACCGCACTGGATGAGAGTATTCTCTTTGCCCTCGTTGACCGTATTGAGGTGGGCGAGACGAAGAAAGTACACGGCCTGCGGGTTTGCGACATCAAGGTATATTACCGATACGTCGGCAACGTAGATGAGGCGCTGGCGCAGGAAAGGCAGGAGCGTTATGAAGAAGCTGTATAAGGTCGGCATCTATTGCCGCCTGAGTGTGGACGACGCTTCCAATTCTGCAAAGGCAAAAAACTATATCCCAAGCGATGAATCGGTAAGTATCGAAAACCAGTATGAAATCCTCTCCAAGTTTGTCATGCTCAACGGCTGGGTAGAGGTCAAAACCTATCGGGACGACGGGTACAGCGGCGGCAACTTCCAGCGGCCCGGTTTTCAGGAAATGCTTGAGGACGCCAAAGCCGGTATTATCAATCTCATTCTCGTCAAAGACCTCTCCCGTTTAGGCCGTGATTTCGTAGAGGTGGGGCGATACACAGACGTGGTATTCCCCTCCCTCGGCTGCCGCTTTGTCTCCATCCTCGACTGCCTCGACAGCGAGGGGGACAACACCGATATGCTCCACTTCCGCAGCTTGATGAACGACTACCATTTGAAAGACCTGAGCAATAAAATCAAATCTGTTGTTCACGCCAAGATGCAAAGCGGCCAGTATCTCGCCGCGTATGCCCCCTACGGCTACCGCAAGAATGAGGATGATAAGCACAAGCTCGTTGTGGACGACAAGGCCGCCGCTGTCGTGCGGAGGATATTTGACCTGCGGCGTTCCGGCGCTGCCTATGGCAAAATCGCCGCGACGCTCAATCAAGAGGGCATACTCGCTCCCCGCTGGTATTGGGCGGTACATTACGGTAACGGCGGCTGCAAATATTCCAAACTGTGGTCTTACGCCACGGTGAAGAATATCCTCAACGACACAGTGTACCTCGGCACCCTGACGCAAAACCGCACCGGCTCCCGTTCCTACAAAGACGGTACGATGATTTACAAGCCGAAGTCCGAATGGATCACCCATGAGGACGCACACGAGGCTATCATTTCACTGGACATTTGGGAGGCTGTGCAGGAGGTCAATCGTTTGGCGAAGCTCCGCTCCGTGGGCAATGCCCCGCCTGCCCCCGCACTGTTCACCGGCAAGCTGGTATGCGCCGACTGTGGGCATCCACTGGTGGTAAACCGTGAGACGCAGAGGCGCAAAAACGGCGACATCAAAAAGTACGCCTCTTACTACTGTTCCCGGTATGGGACTTCTGGCCGGAGTGCCTGCTCGTGGCACCGTATCTATGAAGTCAGTCTGAAAGAGATCGTCTTGCAGGAGATAAAAGCTCATGCGCAGGCCGTCACAATCAATGAGGCTGCTGTGCTGGACAAGCTCAGAAAACAGGCGTCCGCCAGTGACACCGCAAGGCTGGAGGGCGTCCGGCAGGAAATCGGCAGGCTGCGGCGGCGTGTTCAGGAGCTGGAACAGATGACCGCAAAGCTCTATGAGGATAAGGTCGGCGGCAGCATCAGCGAAGCCACCTTTGCCATGCTCATTCAAAAGAGTGAGCTGGAGCGGGTACAGAAATCTGATCGGCTGGAACAACTCCTTACAGAGGCGGGCAAGGCACAGCAGGAAACGGCGGACATGCAGAAATGGGCCGCCAGCATCCGCAAATGCCTGTCTTTGGAGGAACTTGACCGCGACATTGTGGACGAGCTGATCGACCACATTGAAATTGGCGAGCGTACTGTTGTGAACGGGCAGCGGCATCAAGACATCAAAATCTACTACCGCTTTGTCGGGTTAGTATGAGGGGGACAGTATGGAAAAAAGCAAAATGCGTGTGGTGATCTATTGCCGCGTTGCGACAACGGAGCAAATTGATAACTTCGCCATGAAAGCACAACGCGCCTGCCTGCGTGAACAGGCTGGGCGCAAAAATCTCGATGTTGTTGGGGAAGTCCAGAGCTATGAAATAGGGACGACGCTTGACCGTCCGGGCTGGCAAAGGGCATTATGTCTTGCCGCTCAAACAGACGCGGAGGCAATCCTCGTCAAAGACTATTGCAGGGTGGCGCGGGGCGGTTTACTTTTGGCACAGGCCGCCGCCGACTTGGAGCAGCGCGGGCTTCAGCTTATCTCCTGCGCAGGGGAAGTCCCCATCTTGCAGGGCCTCAACAAACTTATTCTTTAGTATTGGACAAGCACGTTATCCCTTGCAGGGACGGGAACAACAAGCGATTGCAACGCTTTCGCCTGTCGAACAAGAGAGGTTTAACAGAAGTCCTTTCCTCGGTGGCCGATGTTCTTGAGGATATGACGGAACGGAGCAATATCGTTGTTGTCAAGGTTCCAATCGTACCCGTCATTGACCGCTATATACCGTACATGCTTGTTGGCAAAGTAGATTTCGGTATAATAGCCGGTCTGGATGTAATCCCTGCCCAACCGGGACAAGTCTTTTGTTACAACCATGTTCACTATTCCGTTGTCAATGTCCGTCAGCATCCGCTGAAAGTTCGGCCGGTCGTAGTTCAGACCAGAGTACCCATCGTCCACATAAAAATCATGGACGAGAAAGCCTTGTTGCCGACAATAACCTTTCGTTATATCCCGTTGGGTTTGAATGCTGGAGCTTTCGCCTTTACCGTCGTCATCCTTGGATAATCGGCAGTACAGGGCGGCGTTGTATATTGGATTGTCAAATCGTTGTTGTTGCATTGTTACCTCCTGAAACAAACAACACAGATTTAGATTTAACAGTCGGTGCACTTATTGTATCATTTTCATTGTCCCGCGCCCATATATTTTTTTGTGAAATTTCCGCGTCTATGATTTCCGCGAAAACCTCATGCAGATTTTTAGTGCCGTTATGGCATTCCCTAACGATTATCTTTGTTGGGGATGCGCGCATAGATCACTCACTTTCCGTTGAATTATTAGATTTTAGAGCTTGTCCACATCTTGGAACACCATGTCTTCATCTTCAAGATAGTTGTCAATGTCGTGGTCGCGTTAGTGCATGCACTTGACTCCCAACTTGCGGGTGTCCGTTGCAAGCTCTTTCAGGCTGACAATCCTGTCAACAGACAATTCCATCAAGATTTTCAACAACAGATAATACATACCGGCGCTGATTTTGGCTGCTTTCATCTGGATTTTCACAAGCCGATCGATTGGGGGCGCAAGCTGCGCTTTGATTTCCTGCCGGACAATTCCGGCGATACAATCCACATCCTGCGTGTAGCCTTCGATCTCAAGTCCTTTTTCGATGAACTTGCGGACGGTCTCGCTGACGCTCATATGATTCTTTCTGGCAACCGTCTCAACATTTTTCTGCATATCGGCAGTTACTCTGATTCCCATGAATTCTTTTGCGTATTTCATGCGGTTTTTCCTTTCACCAATCTGCCGGGCCAAAAGCCCCTCACTATATAGGACAGAAAAACGGGAAAAGTAACCATAGCTTTTCGATTGTTTACAAAGCATTTACAATTATAGGCGTTAAACATTCGTGAAATGAGTGCATTGGAGATTTAACATGTTGAAACCTTTGGTTGCAAACGGTTTCTGGAAGTTTGTAAAACTTCTATTCCTGCCTTACATGGAAAACCCGAAAAATCCTCACGGATTTCCGATTTTTCATGTAAGTTTTCAGCAAAATGAAAAGCCGCCGGTGTGGCCGGCGGCAGATAAAAAATTATTCGGTTTTTGCACTCGGGCACTTTTCCAACTCTAAACTGATTGCCAGCATGATGCCGGCTTTCATGCCGATTTCAAAATGCAGACTTTCCAATTGCCCGTTAATCGAACTGATTTTTTCCTGCATTTCTTCGCCTAAAAATTCTGTGAGGGCGTGAGCCCTCGACCGTAATTCCGTAACCGCTCATCAAAGGTTCTGTTGTCAATGGTATCCGGATTTGTGTCCAACCCCGCCAGAATATAATCCGCTAATATCTGACCGTTGGCGCGTACAAGGTTATCAAGCATAATCATCTTTCCTTTCAGACAGTGTACCAAAATTATACTTGATAAATTCCCGCGTACCCAGCCGCAATAGCGCAGCAACTTTTAATCAAAAAACGATGCTTTCCAGTTCATTGCGCCCAAATCCTGCATTTTTCCTACCGACTGTTATCTGTGTTATTATTCATTGTGAAAACAGAGAAAATATGCTATGATTTTGGTGGAGGCTGCTGAGCAGAGCCCAACCGAGACGGACTGGTACTACCTGCAGAGCCGGTATTATGATCCGGAAATAGGAAGGTTTTTGAATGCGGATGAGATTGAAATAATCGGCCTTGAGGCAGATATTCTTTCTACGAATGTCTATGCGTATTGTAAAAACTACTGTATAGGAAACTATGATGGAAGCGGCATGTTTTCCTTTTGTGATCTTTATAAAAAATTTAATAGTTTTTTAAAAACACTTTTTAATAAACTCATGGATCATTTGAAAAAACAAATTCAAATTACAAAAGAGTACAGATTTGGTTGTTACTTATGTAGTTGGGAGATTTTTGAAATGGGGTATGGAAAAAATTATCGGGTTTGTGATGAAAAAATATATTCAAAAGAGTACCGATTCTTTTATTCGATTTTTAGGAAAAGTACTTAATCATGCAGCTACTAAATGGTTATTAAAAGCATTATGCTAATGGCTATGAATCTGGGATATATACGTTCGGTGAACAATAGCGTTAAAAGTATAGCAATTGATACGATACTATCTGTATCAACTGTTTTGAGTAAAATCAATAGCATTTCTTCTGCTTGTTCGTCAATTAGTGGATTTATTGCTTTTATTCTTGATCTGGCTGATCGGGTGTGGGATGATTATTTGACAATTAGATTTGCTTAGTTTGTTAACTCGACAGAATGAAATATTCTGTCGAGAGCTTCATTTTCGGTTAAATAAATTCAACCGGAAACACATTACATATAAAAGAGGGATAGACAATCTATGATAAGAATAACAAATGCATCGGATAGAACCGCAAAGTGTTTCATAAATGATAAACTCTATATACTTCACGCAGAAGAGACGGTTTTTGCAGAGGAAGTGAATACATTAAGAATTTGTCATGATAAAGGTAGTTATTATTGTCCAATTGCAGAATCATCTAAGACATTAAAGTTTTTAGGTTTTATTGGTGATCCTTTTAAATTGCTTAGAGATTATCATATTGCCGTAGATTCGTTTTATGAATTAGATGAATACCATGCAAGTAAACAACTTGTTATCACTCATGTAATTCGTTATGTTGATGCAGAAATAAATACTTACTATGATTATTTCGTGTTGCATTGCGATGATCGGAAACTTATCCCTAAAAGTTCACAAACCATAGATGCTGATCTTTTTTTGCAGGAATTTAACAGAAACAATCGAAAGTTAGCTAAATGGAACACAGTATGGAATTTTTTGATAGAACCAATTGTATTTAAAATTATAGGATACTTCTTGATATATTGCTTGTTTTCTATTTGGTTGGGTACGAAGGCTTTATACGTCGTACTAACTTTTCTTGCATTTAGTCTTTTATTGGAGATGATTTTTGTCTTGCTCAGTAAAAAGAAAAGGTATGTCGAGAGATTCCATGATTATTTAATAAATGAGAACATTCATAGATATCTCTATATAGACAATGAATAGAAAATAACTGATAACTCTTTATTATGGATTCTTTTTGCTGTGTTTACGGTTTTAGGTGGAGGTATGTTATATAATCTGATATTCCTGCCGGCATAGTCCGTACGCGGTATGCGTACAAAAACGGCAACGGCCGGCTGAAACAGGTGACCTATGCCAATGGAGAGACCAGGAAGGCTACGCACAACCGGCTGGGGCAGATGATCGCGGAGAAGTGGTACAGCGGGACAAGCAGCCTGACGACCCACTATCAGTATGTCTACGACGGAAGCGGAATATCGTACGGAGCATTGACGTTCTGCAGGAGAAAGAATATACTTACGTGTATGAACAGGGGCGGA
>PPYF01268450.1_pt1 | contig 14321 bp, 13 predicted proteins | sample 1559871 | NCBI WGS metagenome assembly PPYF01 (sample SAMN08240021, study PRJNA423297) | Human gut metagenome, whole genome shotgun sequencing project. | reverse complement strand
ATGAAGATTGGGGAGGGGAAGGGGAACCTTTCTTCAGAAAGGTTCCCCTTCCCCTCCCCAATCTTCATTTCACCATTTACAATACGCGCTTGTCCACGACGCGGACGGCCTTGCCTTCCGAGCGGGGGATGGAGTGGGGCTCGACGAGGCGCACCTTGGTGGTGACGCCGAGGAACTCCTTGATGCCCTTCTGAATCTGCTTTTCGCGCTGCTGGAGGTCCTTGATGGCGTCGGAGAACATGGCGCCGTCCAGCTCGACCTGCACCTCCACGTTGTCGAGGTTGTTCTCGCGGGTGAGGATGAGCTGGTAGTGCGGGGAAACGCCCTGCACTTCGAGGAGCAGGCTTTCGATCTGCGAGGGGAACACGTTCACGCCGCGGATGATCAGCATGTCGTCGCTGCGGCCCGTAATGCGGTTCATGCGGACATGGGTGCGCCCGCAGGAGCAGGGCGTGTAGTTCAGCGAGGTGATGTCGCGGGTGCGGTAGCGGACCAGCGGAATGCCCTGCTTGGTCAGCGTGGTGATGACCAGTTCGCCGGTGCTGCCTTCGGGGAGCACTTCGCCGGTGACGGGGTCGATGATTTCGGGAAGGAAGTGGTCTTCCCAGAGGTGCATCCCGTGCTGTTCCTTGGCGCAGGACTGCGCCACGCCGGGACCCATGATTTCGGACAGGCCGTAGATGTTGGTCGCGGTGATGCCGAGCTTGTCCTCGATGTCGTGGCGCATTTCCTCGGTCCACGGTTCGGCGCCGAACACGCCGAGGCGCAGGGGAAGTTCCTTGATGTTGATTCCGGCTTCGAGGCCCGCGTCGTAGAGGTGCAGGGCGTAGGACGGCGTGCAGCAGAGCACGGTCGCGCCGAAGTCGCGCATGAGCTGCACCTGACGCTTGGTCGAGCCGCCGGACATGGGGATGACCGTGGCGCCGAGGCGTTCCGCGCCGTAATGCGCGCCGAGGCCGCCGGTGAACAGGCCGTACCCGTAGGCCACGTGCACGAGGTCGCTCGCCGTGGCTCCGGCGGCGGCGAGGGCACGGGCGGCGCATTCGGCCCAGACTTCGATGTCGCGTTTGGTGTACCCGACCACGGTGGCCTTGCCGGTGGTTCCGCTGGAGGCGTGGATGCGCTCGATCATTTCCATGGGGACCGCGAACAGGCCGTACGGATAATTGTTCCGCATGTCCTGCTTCACGGTGAAGGGAAGATACTTCAGATCGTCGAGCGTCTGGATGTCGGCGGGCTTGATGCCCTTTTCGTCGAAGCTGCGGCGGTAGAAGGGCACGTTGGCGTAGACGCGGCGGCACAGGTCCTGCAAGCGGGTCAACTGTATCTTGCGGATCTCTTCCCGGGGCATCGTTTCCTTATCTATGTTGAAAATCATACAGTCCTCCAAACGGAATGCGTAAAGTCGAGACAGACGAGGATTGCCCCATTTGTTCGGAGCGGTCAAGGCCGGAAAAGAGGATTTCGCCCTGCGGGCCGCGCTTTCCGGGAGCTTCCCCCCCTTGCCTCCGGGAGTGCGCCGATTCCCCCTTGCGGGCGGTGGTTTCCGGGGATTTCCGGCGGTGGGCGTTCGTTGCGATCAACCCGAAAATGGAGTATGTGTCGGCGATGGAACAGAACAACTCTACTTCTCAGGCGTCTCAGGCAGCTCCCGCTCACTCCCCCGCCCCGAAGGCTCAGCCGATCCGCAAGTTCTCCACCGCGTCAGCCGCCGAAAAGACGGCTGTTCTTGTGCAGTGGCTTGAAGAGAGCAAGGCGCGCGATCTCGTGGCCCTCGACGTGGCGGGCAAGAGCCCGTGCATGGACGTGGTCGTCGTGGTTACGGCCTCCTCCCTGCGCCACGCCAAGAGCCTCGCCGACGGGCTCATGGAGCAGTGCACCAAGAACAACTACGAATTCCTGCGTATGGAAGGCTATCAGACCGGGCAGTGGATTCTGTCCGACCTGAACGACGTCGTCGTGCACATTTTCCAGCAGGACATGCGCGAACTTTTCCGCATCGAATCGCTCTGGAAGGACGCCCCCGTGCTGTACGGCGAAACGTCCGCTCCGGCGCGCCATGAAGAACCCGTTTCCGGGGACGAAGACTAGCCCCCTTTTGCAAGGAAGTTGCCCCATGTCCCTTACCCCGACCCTGCTGCTCATTCTTGATGGTTACGGACTGGCTCCCGCCGGTCCGGGAAACGCCGCCAGCCTCGCGCGCACGCCGAACATCGACCGGCTCGTCTCTCTGCCGGGCGCGACCCGCATCGACGCCTCCGGGCGCGCGGTGGGCCTGCCCGCCGGGTATATGGGCAACTCCGAGGTGGGGCATCTCAACATCGGGGCCGGGCGCATCGTCTATCAGGACATGACCCGCATCGACGTGGCGATGGAAACCGGCGAACTGGCCGCCAATCCGGCCCTGCTCGGTCTGATCGGGGACGTGAAGAAGGCGGGAGGCCGTCTGCACTTCGCGGGCCTGCTGTCCGACGGCGGCGTGCACAGCCACATCAACCACCTCGGCGCGCTGCTGGACATCGCGGCGTCCCACGGCGTGGGCGTGCGGGTGCATGCGTTCATGGACGGGCGCGACACCAGCCCGACCAGCGGCGCGGGCTACCTCGCGCGGCTCCGCGACATGATGGCGCGGACGCGGGAGGCGCATCCCGGCGTTTCCGTGGAGCAGTCCTCTCTTGTGGGACGCTTCTACGCGATGGACCGCGACAAGCGCTGGGAGCGGGTCAAGGTGGCGTGGGACCTGATGGTCCACGGCGAGGGCGCGCGTTCCGCCGATCCCGTGGCGACGGCGGAGGCGCTGTACGCCGCCGGGGAAACGGACGAATTCCTCAAGCCGCAGTTGTTCGGCGAACCGGACGACGTGTGCGTCCGTGACGGCGACGGCATCTTCTTCTTCAATTTCCGCGCCGACCGGGGCCGCGAACTGGTGAGCGCCTTTCATTTTCCGGATTTCGACGGGTTTGACCGCGGGCGGGTCCCGGCGTTGTCGGGCCTCGTGTCCATGACCTCCTACGACAGTTCGCTGCGCGTTCCGGTGGCTTTCCCCAAGGAGAATCTGGTGCGGACGCTCGGCGAGGTCGTCGCGGACGCGGGCCTGCATCAGCTCCGCATCGCCGAAACCGAGAAGTACGCGCACGTCACCTACTTTTTCAGCGGAGGCCGGGAAGAGCCTTTCCCGCTTGAGGATCGCGTGCTCGTCGATTCGCCCAAGGACGTGGCGACCTACGACCTCAAGCCGCAGATGAGCGTGCTTGAAGTGACGGATCGTTTTCTTGAGACGTGGGCGGCGGGGCCGGACAAGGACGGCGTGCCGTATACGCTGGCGGTCTGCAATCTGGCGAACCCCGATATGGTCGGGCACACCGGCGTCATCGAGGCGGCGGTCAAGGCGCTGGAGTATGTGGACGGCTGTGTGGGGCGTCTGGTCGAGGCCGTGCTGGCTTCGGGCGGACGGGTCCTCATGACGGCGGACCACGGCAACGTCGAGGAAATGCTCGACAAGGACGGCCATCCGCAGACGGCGCACACCTGCAATCAGGTTCCGCTGGTCGTGGTGGAGCGGGGCGCGGACGGAGACAGGGCCGTGCCTTTGCGTTCCGGCGGCAAGCTCGGAGACATCGCGCCCACGCTGCTGCATCTGTGGGGGCTGGCCCAGCCCGACGTCATGACCGGCGAGAGCCTCGTCGAAACGGTGAGGGGGTGAGGATGAACGCTTCCAGCCGTCCCGCGCAACCCGTTCCGCCGGAGAGCATGGAGTTGGTGTTCTGGTACCGCTGTCCCGGATGCGGACGCCGGAATCCGTTGATCGCGCCGACGCAGCCCGCCATGACCCGTTGCGAATCGTGCGGGGAGACGTTCCCCGTCATGCCCATTGATGAACGTACCGTGCATTACGTCAAAATCATGCTCGCCAACGGCCACGCCGCCGTGGACCCCGATTTCGCCTGATCTCAGGTGAGGGTGAAGGCCGGAGGAAGGAAGAGGACGTTGCTGAACAGGGGGGAAGCTCCCTTGGTTCCCGTTTTTTTCCTTGGCCTTCGCCCTCTTGAGATGCTCGTCAGGGGCTGTCTTTTCGTTTTTCCCATTGATTCTGCCGCGCTGGTGGCGGTTGCTTTCAGGCAATCTCGCGTTGCCTGTTTTGGTGTTTGGCTCTGTCATAGGATGTGGTTGTTTCATCTCCACAGCACGGTGAAACGACGACCTTTTTCTCCAGTTCTCCTCTTGGCGGAATCCATGCTTGGGGCGTTTTATTGGTTATTCCTTTGGCATTTCAAGGAATAAAGCATCAACCGTTTTCTATGACACAGCCTTGTGTTTTGCCGGGAAAACACAAGGGGCGTCTGGGGATACGTCCCCAAGAGGGATTTCGGAACGCCTTGTTCCGGGACTTTTTTGTTGCGATTGGGGGAACCGGGGGGAATCTTTTGCGTCTTTCCCCGGCCTTCATTCCCTTAACGTCTGTGGTGCGGGTTGATCGGGGGGCTTTGCGGAGAACGAGGGAGCTCCCTCCGTCTTCTTTCCGTCCCCTTCAATCCCCGCCTTCATCTTTCATGCAAAGGAATGGTTATGAAGACGTTTTTTCAGGCCGCACGGGAGAACCTGTTCGGGCATGTGTCGTTTGTACAACGGCGGACGCCGGGCATGCTGATCCGGGACGTGGGCGGCGCGCTGCTCGTGGACGCCGGGCTGGCGTCGGATACCTTCAACAAGGTCCTTTGGGGGTGTGACGGGAACGGCCCGTGCGCCGCGGACCCGGACGATGGGGCGCTGCTGGCCGCAAAGGACTGGTTCGCGGGGAAACGGCCCCGCAATCTGCTGACGCTGCCGGGGACGCCGATGCCTCCGGCGACCGACCGGCCCTTTACGGTATGGGCCGCCGCCGAGGACGAGCGCGCGCTGCGCCGCCTGCAACCGGCGTTCGAGCGGGAAGGGTTCCGCATTGCGGAGAAGGAAACCGGCATGGCTCTGCCGCTGGACCGCTGGACGCCGTCCGCCCCCGTGCCGGAGGGCCTGCGGATCGAACCCGTCGGGAACGCCGCGGGGCTCGCCGCGTTCGCCGAAGTGATGGCCGCCAATTGGACCCCGCCGGACGAGGCTGTGAAAAGGTTCTACAAGTTGGCGGAAAGCGTGCTTTTACGGGGTATTGTGCCTATGCGCCTGTTCGTCGCCTTTGCCGGAGACGTGCCCGTGGCCAGTGGGGAGCTGTTTTTGAGTGGAGGCGGCAACATTGCGGGATTACACATGATCTCAACTCGTGAGGCTTTTCGCAGGCGCGGCGTCGGCGGAGCCGTGACGGAGGCGCTTTTGCGGGCCGGACAGGCGGCGGGTGCGTCGTTGGCGGTGTTGCAGGCTTCGGAGGAGGGCGAGCCCGTGTACAGGCGGATCGGCTTCGAACCGTGCGGGCTGTTCGCGGAATACGCCGCCGGGGAGGAAATCCTTTTTTGAGGGATTGTTGCCGTCCACACGGAAACCGTTGGAATTCATTGAACGCTCAAGCAGGTGCGAAGCCCGGATATTCGTCTCTTTTTTCACGAAGATGGCTATGTTGGCGTTTTCAATGGGGAGTCCGAAGAGGCTTTGCCCCCTTGACGGGGCCTTTTTTTCACGATACCAGCTTGGGAAGCTAGGCACCTGTCTGAGAGCGTATGGCATCATACTGCAATCAGACCGGTTTTGTTGTCAGGGGAATTGTTTCTTTTTCTATTTGCAAAGGACTGCCACCATGGAAAACGGTCGAAAACTGCTGCGTGGGATTGCGCTGGCGGCGATTGCCGTGATCGGTTTGGGTGGGATCGCGTTGTTTGCTTCACCGTCGCAGGCCGCCGAAACCCGCCCCGACGTGATCCGCATCGATGCCATCGGCCAGCTCAAGAAGAAGCTGGAAATGCCTCCCGCCGTGTTTTTGCATGACGAACACACCAAGGCCCTCGCCGCCGCGGGTCAGGACTGTTCCGTCTGTCATACGGCCACCGCGAACGGCCACACCGTCAAATTCCAGCGCAAGGACGACGGGACCGACCCGAAGAAGCTGGAAAAACTGTATCATAATGGCTGTATCGGCTGCCATGAGAACATGGCCTCCAACAACCAGAAGACCGGTCCGCTCGACGGCGAATGCCGCGCCTGTCACAACACGAAACTGCCGTACAAGGCCGAGCAGAAGCCGGTCAAGATGGGCAGCAAGTCGCTTCACTACATGCACGTTAGCTCCAAGGCCATCGTCAATCCGGCGAACCCCGACGCGAACTGCGGCGTGTGCCATCATGTGTACGACGAACAGCTGAAGAAGCTCGTGTGGAAGAAGGGCAAGGAAGACGCCTGCGCCGCCTGTCACGGTGAAAAGGCCGAGGGCGCGAAGCCGTCCCTCCAGACCGCGGTGCACACCAAGTGCGTCTGGTGCCATGAAAACGTGGCCCAGTCTTCCCGTGCGTACCTGACCGCTCAGGCCGAGGCCAAGAAGGCCGAAGCGCCCAAGGGCAAGAAGTCCGCCAAGGACGTGCGGGCCGAGGCTCAGGCCGAAGCCGCCGCCATCGAGGCCGCCATCGTCACCGGTCCCACGACCTGCGCCGGTTGCCACACCGAGGCCGCCCAGTCCACGTTCAAGCGGATCAGCCCGGTTCCCCGCCTGATGCGCGGCCAGCCCGACGCCACCGTCCTGCTGCCCGTCAACAGCGCGAAGCGTCCCGAAGGCGCCCCCGAAGCCGGCATGAAGCCCGTGGTGTTCAACCACAAGGCGCATGAGGCTTCCGTGGACAGCTGCCGCACCTGCCACCATGTCCGCATCGAATCCTGCACCGTCTGCCACACCGTGGACGGCAACAAGGACGGGAAGTTCGTGAAGCTGGCCGACGCCATGCACGCGAAGACCTCGGACAGCAGCTGCGTGGGCTGCCACCAGCAGACCGTCATGAGCAAGAAGGAATGCGCCGGCTGCCACGGTGCCGTTCCCGTCATGCCCGCCGATTCCTGCGCTACGTGCCACAAGGACGTGAAGGGCATCACCTCCGCCCAGATCGCGGACGGCTCCGCCTTCAAGCTCTCCAAGGAGCAGCTTGCCGACATCGCCGCCAAGAATGTGGCCGAAGAACCCGCTCCGGCGAAACCGCTTCCCGCCGCCGACATTCCGGAAACCGTGACCATCGGCGTGCTGTCCGACGATTTCGAGCCGTGCGTGTTCCCGCACCGCAAGATATACGAAGCCCTCGTGAAGGGTGCGGGCGAAAGCGGCCTCGCCGCCGCGTTCCATACGTCGCCCACGTCCATGTGCGCCGCGTGCCACCACAACAGCCCCGTCGAAGGTCTGACGACGCCTCCCAAGTGCGCCAGCTGCCACGGCATTCAGGCTGACAAGATGGCTGCGGACGCCAACAAGCCTTCGCTCAAGGCTGCGTATCATCAACAGTGCATGGCCTGCCACGATCGGATGAAGGTCGCGAAGCCTGCCGCCACCGATTGTGCGGGTTGCCACACCCCGCGTGTGAAATAGGCGGTGAGGAGAAGATATGAACCGTAGATCCTTTCTGACTCTGATGGGTGGCCTCGGCATCGGTTCGGCTCTCGGCGGCGCGAAATCCGCGTCCGCCGCGGGCGGGACGTTCCACGGGTATCCCGACGGCAACGGCGTGCTGCACGACACCACGCTGTGCATCGGCTGCCGCAGGTGCGAACAGGCCTGCAACAAGGTCAACGACCTTCCCAAGCCGGAAAAGCCCTTTACCGATCTCAACGTGCTCAACGAGAAGCGCCGCACGACCGCCAAAGAGTGGACCGTGGTGAACAAGTATCGCCCCGCGAGCCTCGACAAGGACGTGTTCCGCAAGACCCAGTGCATGCACTGCGAGGAACCCGCCTGCGCCAGCGCGTGCTTCGTGAAGGCGTTTACCAAGAACCCCGACGGTTCCGTGACCTACGACCCCACCCTCTGCGTGGGTTGCCGTTACTGCATGGTCGCGTGCCCGTTCAACATCCCCGGCTACACCTACGACCGCGCCCTCAATCCGCTGGTCCAGAAGTGCACGCTGTGCCATCCGCGTCTCCAGGAAGGGAAACTTCCCGGCTGCGTGGAGGCGTGCCCGACCGGCGCGCTGGTCTTCGGCAAGCGCAAGGACCTGATCAAAATCGCGTGGGACCGCATCAACGCGCATCCCGAACGGTATCAGGGCCATGTGTACGGCGAGCATGAAATGGGCGGCACCGCGTGGATGACCATTTCCGGAGCCCAGTTCAAGGAAGTGGGGCTGAACGAGGAGCTCGGCACCAAGGCCGCGGGCGAATACACCGCCGGCGCGCTCGGAGCCGTGCCCATGGTCGTGGGCATCTGGCCCGTCCTGCTCGGCGGCGCGTACGCGATCACCAAGCGTAAGGAACAGATCGCCAAGGAAGAACAGACCGAGGCCGTGAACACCGCCGTCGCCCGTACCGAGGAAGAGGCCGCGAAGAAGCTGCAGGCCAGCCTCGACAAGGCCGCGAAGGCCGCCGCCAAGGAAAAGGACAGCGCCGTCGCTTCCGAAGTGAAGAAGGCCGTGGCCGAAGCCGAAGAGGCGCTCCGCGCCCAGCTTGAGGCCGAAAAGGCCGAAGCCGTCGCCAAGGCCGTTGAAGAGGCCGCCGCCAAGGCCGCTGAGGAAGCCGCGAAGGCCGCCGAAGAAGCCGCGAAGGCGCAGCCCAAGGCTCCCATCAGGCCGTCCAAGCCTGAAAAGGGCAAGAAGGGCAAGAACACCACCGGCGGGGAGGCGTAAGCAATGAAACTCTGGAAAAAGCTCTCGAATCGTCTTGACGCCATGGCCGACGTCATGGCCGCCAAGCCCTGCATGCAGGGCTGCGTGGGGAAGACGCTGCTTTCCATCCCCCGTACGCCCGGCAACCTGATCACCGCGGTCATCCTCGCCATCGGCGTGCTGATCACCATCGGTCGTTTCGGGTTCGGCATCGGCGCGGTGACCAACCTGGACGACAACAACCCCTGGGGCATCTGGATCGCCTTCGACCTCCTGTGCGGCGTCGCGCTGGCGGCCGGCGGCTATGTGACCTCCTCGGCCTGCTACCTCTTCGGCATGAAGCGGTTCCACTCGGCCGTGCGCCCCGCCATCCTGACCGCCTTCCTCGGCTACGCCTTCGTGGTCGTCGCCCTGCTGTATGACGTAGGTCAGCCGTGGCGTCTGCCGTATCCGCTGATCGTCTCGCAGGGCACCACGTCCCTGCTGTTCGAAGTGGGCCTGTGCGTGGGCATCTACCTGACCGTGCTGTTCATCGAGTGGTCCCCCGTGGGTCTCGAATGGCTGCTCGGCATGAAGGAAGCCCCCTGCTGGCTGGTGCGCCTGCGCCCCTACATGCACACGATCCGCAAGGCCGTGCTGTGCTTCACCATCCCGCTGACCATCCTCGGCGTGGTGCTGTCCACCATGCACCAGTCCTCGCTGGGCGCGCTGTTCCTCATCGTGCCGAGCAAGATGCATCCCCTGTGGTACTCGCCGTTCATGCCGGTGTTCTTCTTCATCTCCTCGATGGTGGCCGGGCTTTCCATGGTCATCTTCGAAGGGACGCTGGCCCACAAGGCCCTGCACCACAAGATGGACGAAACCCATCTGCGCGAAGCCGACGGCGTCGTGTTCGGCTTCGGCCGCGCGGCCTCCTTCGTGCTGATCGGCTACTTCATCATCAAGGTGCTGGACACCACGATGGACAACGACTGGCACTACCTGTTCACCGGTTACGGCGCCTGGTTCGCCGTTGAAATGGTGGGCTTCGTGCTCCTGCCCGCGTTCCTGTACGCCCTCGGCGTGCGCGAAAAGAACCTCACGCTCATCCGCGTCGGTTCGGTCTTCGCGGTGCTCGGCATCGTGGTCAACCGCTTCAACGTGTGCCTCGTGGCCTTCAACTGGCAGCTGGACAGCGCGGATCGCTACTTCCCGAGCATCTCGGAAGTCTTCCTGTCCATCTTCATCGTGACCCTGATTGTGACGGTCTACCGCTTCGTCTGCTCGAAGATGCCCGTCATGTACGAACATCCTGATTTCAAGGACGCCCACTAGGGCTCCGGGAGCGAACTATGGAAGATTTTCCCACGCTCTATTCGTTTATGATCTTCACCAAGGGCTGGACGTATGTCCTCATGGGCGTCGCGCTCGTGGGGTTCCTCGGCTACTGGCGCTTCCTTTTTGGGCGCGACGAACGGACCGGCAGACCCGAGTAATCCGCAAGGAGCTGTTGTATGTACGAATTCCTCACTGGTCCCATGTTGTGGGTGGCCTTTCTCGTTTTCGTGATTGGCCTCGCCCGCCGTGTGGTCCTGTATATCCGGGGGCTGGACTGGCGGCTTGAACGCGTCGCCTACGGTCCGGGCCGCAAAATCGGTATGAAAGGCGCGCTTTCCTCCGTCTTTCAGTGGCTGGTTCCCTTCGGGACCCATAGCTGGCGCAAACAGCCGTACTTCACCATCGCCTTCTTCCTGTTCCACATCGGCGTGGTGATCGTGCCGCTGTTCCTCGCCGGGCACATGGTCATCATGCAGGAACGCTTCGGCTTCAGCCTGCCCGCGCTGCCCATGTGGTTCTCCGACGCGTTCACGGTGCTGGCCATCGCGGGCGGCATCATGATGGTCCTGCGCCGCATCGCGCTGCCGGAAGTCCGCTTCCTCACCAACATGGCCGACTGGGCCATTCTGGTGCTGGTCCTGTTCGTGATCGTCGCCGGTTTCCTCGCCCGCATGCAGGCTCCCGGTTACGAAAGCTGGCTCCTGTGGCACATCTTCTCGGCCGAGCTGGTGCTCATTCTGGCGCCGTTCACCAAGCTGTCGCACATCGTGCTGTACTTCATGTCGCGCGGCCAGCTTGGCATGGACTTCGCCATCAAGCGTGGCGGCGCGACGCGCGGACCCGCTTTCCCCTGGTAATCCTTCGGGATTCCCAGCATATTGGAGGACAACATGCCTGAAGGCAAGTTTTGCAACAGACGGCCCGTCAACACCGAGGAAGACCTGAAAGCGCTCCTCGGCGACAAGGGCGGGCAGCAGTATTATAAAGAAATGGAAACCCTGGAAGTGGACACGGTCGCACTGTGGGACAGCCTGCAGAAGACCTGCAAGTCCCGCACGCTGACGTGGCTCGAAATCTGTGCCCACTGCGGTCTGTGCGCGAACAGCTGCTTCCTGTACATGGCGAACAACCGCGATCCCAAACAGGTGCCGTCCTACAAGATTCAGTCCACGCTCGGTGAAATGATCCGCCGCAAGGGACAGGTCGACACGCAGTTCATGATCAACGCGATGGAAGTGGCGTGGGCGAAGTGCACCTGCTGCAACCGTTGCGGCACGTACTGCCCGCACGGCATCGACATGGGCGTGATGTTCAGCTACCTGCGCGGCATCCTGTACGCGCAGGGCTTCGTGCCGTGGGAACTCAAGATCGGCGCCGGCATGCACCGCGTTTACGGCGCGCAGATGGACGTGACCACCGAAGACTGGGTGGACACCTGCGAATGGATGGCCGACGAAAACTCGGAAGAGTGGCCGGGCCTTGAAATTCCGGTGGACAAGGAAGACTGCGACGTCATGTACATCCTGAACGCCCGCGAACCCAAGCACTACCCCGAAGACGTGGCGCAGGCCGCCATTCTCTTCCATGTGGCGGGTGAAAAGTGGACCGTGCCTTCCGTGGGCTGGGAAAACACCTCCCTGTCCATGTTCGCCGGGGACTGGGAAGCGTGCGCCAACAACATAAAGCGCATCTACGGCGCGGTCGACAGGCTGCGTCCCAAGATGGTCGTGGGCACGGAATGCGGTCACGCGCACCGCGCCACGGTCGTCGAAGGTCCCTACTGGGCGGGCCGCGAAGACGGCCAGCCGCCGGTTCCGTTCCTGCACTATGTGGAATGGCTCGCCGACGCGCTCCGCAAGGGCAAGATCAAGATCGACCCCGCCAAGCGTCTCAAGATGCCCGTGACGTTGCAGGACTCGTGCAACTACATCCGCAACCACGGTCTCGCCGAGCATACCCGCTACATCATGAGCCAGATCGCGGAGGATTTCCGCGAAATGAAGTGCAACCGCGAAGACAACTTCTGCTGCGGCGGCGGCGGCGGTTTCAACGGCATCGGCAAGTTCCGCCCGCAGCGCGACAAGGGCCTGTACATGAAGTTGCAGCAGATTCGCGAAACCGGCGCCAAGCTGGTCATCTCGCCCTGCCACAACTGCTGGGACGCCATCCGCGACATGATGGAAGTGTACAACGTGCACGACATCAAGTGGAGCTTCCTCAAGCCCATCATCATCGACATGATGATCGTCCCCGATCACCTCAAGCCGCATGATGACGACGAATAGTCCGTAACCATCGGGGCCGGGAGAAGGAACGCTTCTTCCGGCCCCTTTTTTCTTCCGCGACGTTCGCTCGTAGGCGGAGGTTCCGCCTTTGCCTGTATCCTGAACAAGAGAAGGCCAACGCCCCGGATCGGAAGATTCGGGACGTTGGCGCGTGGCGAGAGGAGCCGCACAAGAAGGGGCGGAGCGTTTCAGGAAACTCTTTCCTCTGTGGCGGAGTGCTTTTGAGGGAAACGCCGCCGGGGGATTGGACCACTTCGGGCCCGGCGCGCCGCACGACGCCGTCCTGCGGCCCGGTATAAACGTCTTAGGAGAGGTAGGGATTGGGGGGAAGGGGAGGAGAATCCCTTCTCCAAGAGGGTTCTCCTCCCCTTCCCCAATGCCTCAGTCCATCTTCTTCAAGGACTTCCGGTAAATCTTCTCGATGCGTTCGGGCGTGGCGGGCACGGGGGCGACGGAGAGCAGCAGATCGAGCGACGGGGTGTGCTGGGCCAGATCGCACAGCCGCGCGATGTCGTTTTCGGTGAAGCCCTCGTCTTCGAGCTTCTGCGGCACGCCCATGTCGGCGAGCCACGTTTCAAGCCCCTTGGCGGCCTTGTGGGCCTCGTCGGGCGTTCCCTTGAGCTCCGGCATCAGAGGCCGCAGAATCGTGCCCAGCGTGGCCGCACAGGCCGGATAGCACTCTTCGACGATGGCAGGGACGATCATCGACAGGCCGAGGCCGTGCGCCAGTTCGGGCTTTACGCCGCTGAGGGGATGCTCCAACGCATGGGTGAAGTGCAGCAGGCCGTTGTCGAACGCCGTACCCGCAATCATGGAGGCGTAGGTCAGGCAGTAGCGGGCCTTGAGGTCCTCGGGGGCGGCGAGCGCCTTGGGGAGGTACTTGGCCACGAGACGGATGGTTTCCTCAGCCAGCATGATGGACAACGGGTTGGCGGCGGTCGAGGTCGCGGCTTCGATGACGTGGTTCACGGCGTCGATGGAGACGTAGCGCGTCTGCTTCGGCGAGAGCTTGGTCATCAGGCCCGGATCGTCGATGGAGAACAGCGGGTACAGGCAATCGTAGGCGATGGCGGGCTTGTAGTTCAGCTTTGTGATGCTCGCCACGGCGAAGCGGTCTACTTCGCTGCCCGTGCCGTGCGTCAGGTTGATGACGACGATGGGCACGGCCTTGGTGGGCGTGAACGCGAAGGTATACAGCTCCTCCGCCGTCTTGCCGGGATTCGCCAGCATGATGGCCGCGCTCTTGCCCGCGTCGATGGGGCTGCCGCCGCCGATGCACAAAACGGCCTGCGCTCCGGCCGACCTGCCGAGCGCCGTGGCTTCGTCGATGGCGTCCGTGGTGGGATTGGGAGTCACCTTGTCGTACAGGGTCGTGCGGATGCCGTGCCTGGCACAGGCCGCGGTCACGTAGTCCCAAGCGCCAGTGAGCTTGTAGGAGCGTCCGCCGGTTACGCACAGGACGGATTCGATGCCCCGGGCCTTGAGTTCTCCGACGATGTCGTCGATCTTGGCGATGGCGCCGACGCCGAGATAGGTCGTTGTCTTGGTACGGATTTCCTTGATATCACGTTCATTGAACAGGGCATCCCACATGACGGACTCCTTTATGTGAAATCGTGTTAGATTGAATAATCAAACAAATTGTTCTTTTGTTCACTAACTAGTTCCGGAACGGATGATTGTCAAGTTATCATTTGCACAAAATATATCATTCGGGAAATCATTTTGAGAATCAGATGCGGTCGGTAAAAAACAGGAAAAGAAAAGGGATGTTGGATAGAAAACCGGTCCGCTTCGAGGACGCGATGGGAGCGGCGCACCGCAAATCCCGGAGTCCCGGTATGCCCGTGGCACCTGTGGGATTCCGAATCCGGTTTGAGGCGAAACGGCGTTGTCCTCATTCTGGGAAGAAAACTGTGCAATATTGGGGGCGGCCTTACGGATGCCATACGGGCGTGCGGATGAATTGCGGTGGTGGAGGCAAGTGGCGAAGCGTGTATATGCC
>PPYF01268994.1_pt1 | contig 14322 bp, 8 predicted proteins | sample 1559871 | NCBI WGS metagenome assembly PPYF01 (sample SAMN08240021, study PRJNA423297) | Human gut metagenome, whole genome shotgun sequencing project. | reverse complement strand
ATCTTACGGATCATGGCTGGCAACACATGCGAGGTCTCCAGATTGAAATTATCATTCGGCCCGTAGAGGTTAGTAGGCATCACGGCGATATAGTTCGTACCGTATTGCAGGTTGTAACTCTCGCACATCTTGATACCCGCTATCTTGGCGATCGCATAAGGCTCGTTGGAATATTCCAAGGGAGATGTCAGCAAGCAATCCTCCGGCATCGGCTGCGGAGCCTCACGAGGATAGATGCAGGTGCTTCCCAAGAATAATAATTTCTTTACATTGTTTTTCCAAGAGGCATGAATGACATTATTCTGGATCATCAAATTATTGTAGATAAAATCGGCACGGTACAGACTGTTCGCCATGATACCGCCGACGTGCGCCGCCGACAAGAACACATAGTCCGGCCGCTCGGCTGCAAAGAACTCGTTCACAGCGGCTTGATCCGTCAGATCCAGTTCCGCATGCGTACGAAGCAGGAAGTTCGTATACCCTTTGCTACGCAAATTATTCAGGATGGCGGAGCCTACCAAGCCCCGGTGACCGGCAACAAATATTTTACTGTCTTTTTCCATCGATATCTCGTATTCTGAACTACTTCTACTTATTAATCAACCTCATCAAATACTGGCCGTACTGATTCTTAATCATCGGCAAAGCCACTTGCTCAAGTCGCTTCTCATCAATCCATCCTTGCTTGAAAGCGATCTCCTCCAGACAAGCCACCTTCAGTCCCTGTCTCTTCTCGATCACCTCCACGAAAGTAGATGCCTCAGACAACGAGTCGTGAGTCCCGGTATCCAACCAAGCGAATCCACGTCCCAATAGCTGCACTTTCAACTCCCCATCCTTCAAGAACCACTGGTTCACGGTAGTGATCTCCAGCTCTCCACGGGCGGATGGCTTGATATTCTTGGCCACGCCCACCACCTTGTTCGGATAGAAATACAACCCTACCACGGCGTAATTCGACTTCGGTTCCTTCGGTTTCTCCTCGATACTGAGGACGTTCCCATCCGCATCGAACTCGGCCACGCCATAGCGTTCCGGATCGTTTACGTAGTAACCGAACACGGTCGCTTTTTGTTCGTTCTCCACCTTGTCAACGGCCTCTTTTAACATACGGGTAAAGCTCTGTCCGTAAAAGATATTATCGCCAAGCACCAGACAAACGGAGTCATCGCCGATAAAGCGCTCTCCTATGATGAAAGCTTGCGCCAATCCGTCCGGCGAAGGCTGCTCGGCATATTCAAAACGAACGCCATAATCGGAGCCATCGCCCAGTAAACGACGGAAGCCCGGCAAATCCTGCGGGGTCGATATGATAAGAATCTCCCGTATCCCCGCCAGCATGAGCACGGATACCGGATAAAAAATCATCGGCTTATCATAAATAGGTAGAAGTTGCTTGGAAACTCCTTTAGTGATCGGATACAAGCGGGTGCCCGATCCACCGGCTAAAACTATACCTTTCATATTCTTTCCATTTTGTTCGACAATACTCGCTTAGGATCGATTCCACACCGTCCCTAAAACTATACAAAGTTAAACAAATAATAATAGATTAGCGTATCGTTTTCAAAAAATCGTCCATATTCTGATACAATGGGACGCCATAGCGCGCGCAAGTCAAGCGCACATTATCATACCGGTAAAAGCCGGGCTCGCAAATCACCCGCAACTTTCCGGAGCGCATAAACAGCCCCATCTCCAATAAGGTTATCGGGGATTTGCTGCTCGCCAGAATGTTCATGATAATCAGGTCGGCTTTCTCCAGATGCTCCAGTTCCCAATTCACTTGATGCTCAAAATCGGACATCTCCCCGCTCAGCCCTTTATCCCTGCGAGGATTGAACAAGAGATACCGTCCCTCCGGAAGCGCCCGGAACCAGTCGCAGGTAGCCTTCTGCCAATCCACGCTTTTCCCCATATCGATCGTGCCGGCGAGAAAGATCTTCTGGTAGACCGTCTCATCCAAGTCTGCCCCTTTATCATCCGGGCGCAAGACGATAACCTCGGATTGGGCGAATAATCCCACGGGTAATAAAAGAGATAAGAATAAAATCAGAAATCCCCGCTTTCCGGCGGTAAGGGATTTATCGTTCGTAAGTTTCATATAATGGTAGAGTTATTTTATGCAAAAATAGGGAAAATCCATGGATATACAAAACCCTCTTGCTTCCGTATGAATACTATCCCACAAGCTTATCCATACTTGTTCGCAAGCCGTCTAATTCTATAATCACCGCCACTGATTATAGAACCGCCGTCAGCGATCGTACAATCAGTCCTTGTTCGTGCCCAGTATCGGGACCAATAAGGGGGCGCCGTTCAAGATAAGCGGTCCCGTCATGGTGATCCGGTATTGGCCGGTAGAAGGTTGCTGGGATACCGCATAGTTACGGCTATCCGACAATAGCTCCATGGTGGTAGGGAAAATGGATGCCGTATGTGAATCCTCGCCTACGCCGAGGATGATGCAATCGAACGTAGGCATTTGGTTGAACAACGGCAAGAATTCCTTTACGACCCATGAATAACGCATCGCCTCGGTACCCGGCTCGTTCTCGCCCTTGATCCGGTGGATATGATCTGCCGGGATACACAAAGGCTTAAAAAGCAAATGATTCGCATGACCGTAATTACTATCCGGGCATGTCGGTAGAACGCAACGCTCGTCCACCCAGAAGAAACGGATGTTATTCCAGTCAATCTTATCCTTATACTCATCTACCCAGAGGGAAAACATATGCTTCGCCGTCTCCCCTCCCGAGAGCGCTAGGTTAAACGGAGCGAAGTCTTTCCGGCGAATCATCGCCATCATGTCCTCCGTCATCGACCGAAGCGCCTCTTTCCTCTCATTATATCTCTTTATTTCCATAAAATTATCTTCTTTGGCAGGCGCAGACTTTCTTTTCCGCACCTAAAATAACAGTTTCCTCCGGTCCGTCCTCGCCCGGCTCATAGAAGAATAAGTTCTTCGAACCCTCCTCTTTCCAATGGAGCAAGATCGGATCGATAAATTTCCAGCTAGCCTCCAAAGCGTCGCTACGAGCATACAGGGTGGAATCGCCCAGCATGGCATCCAGCAACAGACGCTCGTAAGCGTCAGGAAGATAGCTCTTCGAGAGGGAATCGTAGCGGAAGTCCATGCTGACTTGCTTCACCTCGAAACCGGCTCCCGGCATTTTCAGCCCGAACTTCAAGGATATACTCTCGTTCGGTTGGATACGGATGGTCAATTTATTGCAGGAACCTCCCGAACATTGACCGACAAACAGTTGATGGGGCGTAGACTTGAAGTGGATCACTACCTCCGATGACTTCTCCGGCAACTTCTTTCCCGTATAGAAATAGAAGGGCACACCGCTCCAGCGCCAGTTATCGATGAAGAATTTCATCGCCACATACGTCTCGGTATTCGAGTCGGGAGCTACGTTCTTCTCTTCCCGATAACCGATATATTGTCCGCGGACAACCATCTTATCCATATCCAACACCGTATACGGACGTATGGAGCGGAATACTTTCACGATCTCGTCACGAATCGGTTCCGGCTCGAATATAGAGGGAGATTCCATGGCGATAAACGACATCAATTGCATCAAGTGATTCTGGATCATATCCCGCATCGCCCCGGCTCCATCATAATATTTCCCTCGATTCTCCACCCCCAAAGTCTCGGTAGCGCTGATCTCGATGGAATCGATATAATTATGATTCCACAATGGCTCGAAAATACCGTTCGAGAAGCGCAATACCAAGATATTCTGCACGGTCTCTTTCCCCAGATAATGGTCGATACGATAAATCTCCTCCTCATGGAAGATATGTCGTAAATGATCGTTCAACTGGCGGGCAGACTCCAAGCTGGTGCCAAACGGCTTCTCCACGATGATCCGCCGGAAACCATCCGGAGACTCGGTCTTGTTCAAACCACTCTCCAGCAAACATTGCGGGACGATCTCGTACATCACCGGCGGGGTAGCCAAGTAATAGATGATCTTATCCGGCAAGTCATGTTTCTCTTGCAAGAACTCGATGCGCTCACGCAATTTGTAGTATTCATCGGCGTTGGTGGAATCGAAGGCGAGGTAATAAACATTCTCCAAGAAGTCATCGATCAAGCCCTCGTCGTAGGTCTTTCCCTTCTGTGCCTCCAAGATATGCGTATGTTGCTCCGCACGGAACTCCTCATCGCCATAAGCGGTACGGGCGGCTCCCAAGATGCAGAAGCGGTCGGGTAGCAAGCCACGAACATATAACTCGAACAAAGAGGGAAGCAACTTGCGACTGGTAAGATCGCCCGACGCCCCGAATATAACTAATAATTGATTATCTGCTTTCTTCATGTCTTTATACGTTATAAGTTCCAGAAACCGTCTTTCCTCCCTCACCCGTCCAGTTGGTATGGAAAAACTTACCACGCTCCCAATCGACCCGCTCATAAGTATGAGCCCCGAAATAATCCCGCTGGGCCTGAATCAAGTTAGCGGCGGAATGCGGGGTAGACAGTCCATCGAAATAGCTCAACCCCGAGCTCATCGCCGGCAAAGCCACTCCATGCAAGGCACCCTCGGCTACCACTTGCCGCCAAGCCAACAAGGAAGACTCGATCTTTTGAATAAAGAACTCATCGAATAAGAGGTTCTCCAGATTCCGGTTCTTCTCATAAGCCTGCGTAATTTTCTCCAAAAAGACAGAGCGTATGATACATCCCTTCCGCCAGATCTTGGCGATCGTACCGTAATCCAACTGCCAATCATATCGCTTGGAGGCTTGGCACAACAAAGAGAATCCCTGTGCGTAGGAAACCAACTTAGCGGCATACAAAGCCTGCTTGATCTCTTTCTCCGAGATTAAGGTCTGCCCCAGCACGCCACTCTTCGGATAAAGCGAGGACGCTTTTTTCCGTTCTTCCTGCATGGAAGAAAGCATACGGGCATAAACAGCCTCGGTAATCAATGTCAGCGGATCATTCTCGTCCATAGCGGCGATAGCGCTCCATTTACCGGTACCCTTCTGGCCGGCGGCATCCAATATCTTATCTAGCAGGTAGCCCTCCCCCGCCTCGTCCTTGAAGCGGAGAATATCGGCCGTAATACCGATCAGGTAGCTATCCAGCTCTCCCGTGTTCCAATCCTCAAAGATACGAGCCAAGGCCTCATTGTCCAGATCCAGACGATTCTTCAATAAGGAATACGCCTCGGAAATCAACTGCATATCTCCATACTCGATACCATTGTGTACCATTTTCACGAAATGGCCGGCTCCACCCGGACCAATCCATTGGCAACAAGGCGTCCCGTCGTCCAGCTTGGCGGCGATGCTTTGCAAGACATCCTTCACCAAAGGCCAAGCGGCAGGCGAACCACCCGGCATCACGGAAGGTCCGTACAAGGCACCGATCTCGCCTCCGGAGATTCCGGTACCTACGAAGTACATCCCATACGCCTCCATCTCCTTCACCCGGCGTTCCGTATCATGGAAGTCCGAGTTGCCACCATCGATAATCACGTCACCGGGTGATAAGTAAGGAATCAATTGAGCCATCAGCTCATCCACCGGGGCACCCGCTTTTACCATCAGCATGATCTTGCGAGGACGCTCGATAGACTCGACAAATTCCTGTATCGTATGGGTTCCTATAAAATTCTTTCCTTTTCCACGACCGCTCATGAAGCGGTCTACCACGCCTTCCTCTCCCGGCGCTGTACGATTATAAACGGATACGGCGAACCCCTTGCTTTCCATGTTCAACGCAAGGTTTTCTCCCATCACGGCCAAGCCGATTAATCCAATATTTGATGTTTTCATATTTATGTTTTTATTTTATTAATCCAAATAGATCATTTAAAGCCTCACTCATCGACGGATGGGTGAATATCGAATCCCGGAGGAACGTGTAATCTTGCCCGAGACGCATCGCCAAGCTAACCGTATTTATGACTTCGCTGGACTCGGCGCAGAATAAGGTACATCCTAGGATCTTCCCGGTATCCGCATCTACCACGGCTTTCAGTAAGCCATCCGTCTGCTCGATGGTACGGGTACGAGGCATGGCGGCGGCGGGCAGGCTGGCCACCTTTATATTTTTCTCCATCTTACGGGCTTGCGTCTCGTTCAACCCGACATGGGCCAACGGAGGATCGATGAATACGGAATAAGCCACTGCTTCCCGATCGTCCAAGCTCCGGAAACCATTACCAAACAGCTCTTCCCGGATAATACGGTAATCATCCAAAGACAGATAGGTAAATTGTAATCCGCCATGTACATCCCCGATCGCCCAGATATTAGGGATATTGGTACGCAACTTACTATCCACCTCGATAGCGCCACGATTAGTCGTCCGTATTCCGGCGGCTTGCAGATTTAGGCTTTCCGTATTCGGTTTACGGCCGGTAGCCAAAAGCACCGCCTCGGCATCCAGCCGCAAGGTATCTCCCGAGATAGCGTTACGGCAGATCACCGTAGCCCGCTCGGCATCCTGCTCGATCGTCTGCACGACCGTATTCAAATGAATGGTGATCCCTTTTTTCTCTAGCGTGGACTTCACCGAATCGGCGATGTCCCGGTCCTCACGAGGAATGAACACCTCCCCAGCCTCCAAGATCGTTACCTTCGATCCAAAACCGGCGAACATGGAAGCGAATTCCAGCCCGATATATCCGCCTCCGACAATAACCAGATGCCGTGGCAGTTTCTCCAGTTCCATAATGGAAGTACTTGTATATACGTAAGGATTATCCTCGATACCGCATATCGTAGGAATAATCGTCGTGGCTCCGGTATTGATGAATATCTTCTCGCCTTCCAGCAAGAAAGAGTCCGTATCCGTTTTCACGACAATCTCATAAGGGGAACGAAAAGAAGCCTCTCCGGTATAGACCGTTACGGTCTCCCGATCATCCAGATTCTTGAAATTCTTCTCACGAAGCAAAGAGGTCAGTTTCTCCTTGGCGAGGATAGCCTGTTTAAACTCCTCCGCATATTGCTCGAAGGTAGAAGGTCTGCGATACCCTGTCACTTGAGCGTAATGTACAAGCGCTTTCGTCGGTATACAGCCGATATTGATACAAGTACCTCCGTACATACCCGTCGAACGCTCCACCACAGCTACATTCCATCCATGGTTGGCCAAATCCGCCGCCAAGGTTTTTCCACCTTTCCCAAAACCAATAATAATCGCGTCGTACTTTTTCATCTCTGATTTATCTTCTTTTCGTTAGACATTAAAATAACATTCGTTTTAACCTAATTGTTGCGAATTTCATATCGCAAAAATAGCTCCAGCCCCTATTTTACAAAATGGCTGTTCAACCTATAAGTTTAGCCATTTTTCCCGAAACAAGAAAATAACGAACAAATACCCCCTATTTTTTGTTCTTTACCTATAATATTTATACCCTATGATCACAACACTTATAATACTGGCCCTATCAGCCGTTTTCTTTGTTAATGGAAAATTACGTTCCGATCTTGCCGCTCTATGCGCCCTCGTCTTATTAATCGTATGCAACATACTTACACCCGAAGAAGCGCTTTCCGGCTTCTCCAATCCTATCGTCATCATGATGGTCGGGTTATTTGTCGTAGGAGGAGCTATCTTTAAAACGGGATTGGCCAAGATGATCAGCAGCAAGATACTCCGTCTAGCGGGAAAAAGCGAATTGAAATTATTCATATTGATCATGATGGTCACCGCTTTTATCGGGGCGTTCGTCAGTAATACGGGTACCGTGGCCCTCATGCTTCCGATCGTAGTGAGCATGGCGGCAAGCGCCAATATCAGTCCCGGGAGGTTCTTGATGCCCTTGGCTTTCGCTAGTAGCATGGGCGGAATGGCCACGCTGATCGGTACGCCTCCGAACCTCGTGGTAGATGAGGTGCTATCCAACGCCGGATTCACGGATCTATCGTTTTTCTCGTTTACGCCTATCGGGGTTATTTGTGTGCTTATCGGCTTGGTCGTCTTGATTCCCCTAAGCAAATTCTTCTTGGTAAAAAAGGAGGATGGCAAAGACACGAAGACTACAACCGGGCACTCCCCAAAAGAGTTAGCCAAGAAATACCAATTATCGGATAATCTATATCGGATACAGATCAGGCCCGGTTCCCGGATCGGAGGGAAAAAATTGCAAGAATTAAATATTACGCAGGCTTATAATCTCTCCATTCTGGAGATACGCCGGCAGTCGTCCTCTCAAGGACGTTTCCTTAAAACCGTAGACCAGTCCTTAGCCGGCCCACATACGGAATTACAGGAGAACGATATCCTCTATGTGTTCGGCCCGTTCGAGAAAGTAAACCAATTCGCCAAAGAACAGAATCTGGAGCTTACGGATACCCACGTATCCGAATATGTTGAAGGGGCGGAAGTTGAAAAGCTGAGCGTTCGGGAGATCGGTATCGCCGAGGTCTTATTAATGCCCGACTCGAAATTGATAAATAAGGTGGTAAAGGACTCTGGTTTCAGGGATAAATATTCCGTGAATATCTTAGGCATCCAACGGAAAGGGGAATATATACTGAATGATATAAAAGATATAAAGATGCATGCCGGCGATATCCTTCTAATACAAGGCACATGGGACAGTATCGCTCGCATGAGCCAGAAGCAATCGCAATGGGTGGTATTGGGCCAGCCCTTAGAAGAGGCCTCTAAAGTCACTCTGGATTATAAAGCCCCTGTCGCCGCCTTGATCATGGTCTTAATGATTGCCGCCATGGTATTCGACTTCATCCCGATTCCTCCGGTAGCGGCGGTAATCATAGCGGGAATATTGATGGTATTAACCGGATGTTTCCGTAACGTGGAAGAGGCTTATAAAACGATTAATTGGGAAAGCGTAGTCTTGATCGCCGCCATGTTACCCATGTCGCTAGCCTTAGAGAAGACAGGCGCCTCCAATCTTATCTCGGAGAAATTGGTGAGCGGACTAGGCGATTACGGACCGCTCGTCTTGATGGCCGGAATTTATTTCACCACCTCGCTACTGACCATGTTTATCAGCAACACGGCCACGGCGGTACTGGTAGCCCCTATTGCCCTTCAATCCGCCATAGCCATCAACGTTAGCCCTTATCCGTTCCTGCTGGCGGTGACGGTAGGTGCCAGCATGTGCTTCGCCTCCCCCTTCTCTACGCCACCCAACGCACTCGTTATGTCCGCCGGAAAATATACATTTATGGACTATGTAAAGGTGGGGTTGCCTTTACAAATCGTGATGGGAATCGTTATGGTATTTATATTACCTTTATTATTCCCATTCTAAACATTCGCACACGCATTTTAGTTTTATATTTGCAGTTTGTAAAACAGTACAAGAAAATTTATGGATATACCGTTTAAACCGATTAGGTTAGAAGACAAAGAGATCATAACCTCATTTACATTTCCCAGCGATTATCGCAATTGTGATTTCTCATTCGCGAACATGTGCAGTTGGCGTTTCTTATATGACAGTGAATTCGCTATCGTGGATGGCTATTTATTAATCCGTTTCATGATCGAGGACAAGAGCCGTTTCGCCTATATGATGCCTGTCGGGGATGGAGATTTAGCGGGTGCCGTTCGTTTGCTGGAAGAGGATTCCTTAAAATATGGACATCCGCTCTGTATGCTGGGTATCACCCCCGACGCCAAGGAGCAACTGGAAGGCGCACTTCCCGGAAGCTTTTTTTATATCCCAGAACGGGATTATTTCGATTACATTTATTTACGGGAGGATTTAGCGACCTTACGGGGTAAGAAATACCAATCCAAACGTAATCATATCAATAATTTCAAGAAACAATATTCGTACGAGTATGTCCCTATCACGCCGGATATCGTCCCCCAATGCCTAAAACTGGAATGTAAATGGTATAAGGCGAACAATGGAGATAATGACGAGGAAGAGCTTAATGACGAACGTCGCTCCCTTACCTATGCCTTGCATCATTTTGACAGCCTAGGCCTGATCGGTGGCGCTCTCCGGGTGGATAACGAGATTATCGCTTTCTCTTTCGGGGCCCCCATCAACCATAATACATTCGGAGTACACGTGGAAAAAGCGGACGTGAATTTTGACGGTGCCTATACGGTGATCAACCAAGAGTTCGCCTCTCACCTTCCGGAACAGTATACTTACGTGAACCGGGAGGAGGATCTCGGCATACCGGGGTTGCGCCAAGCGAAGCTTTCTTATCAGCCTACCATACTATTAGAGAAGAGTGCCGCAATAAAAAAGCAACTTACGCAAACTAAATAAATTATGGACAAGAAACAACAAATCGTAAACTTATGGCGTACCTGCTTCGGGGATTCCGAGGCATTTATCAGCCTTTATTTTGATCGTGTTTACAAGGACGAGAACGCAATGACCATCGAGAAGGACGGTAAAATAGTTTCTGCCTTGCAGATAGTTCCTCATACGATGACTTATTTGGGTACCGAGATCTCGGTAGGCTATATCTCTGGGGCGTGCACGACTCCGGAAGAAAGAGGGCAAGGGCTTATGCGACAACTCTTGCAAGAGACATTCGAGGAAATGGAACGGCGTGAGATCGCTATCTCCGCCTTAATCCCTGCCGATCCTTGGTTATTCGACTATTATAGGGAACAGGGTTATACCGAGGCATTCGATTATTCCGTAGAGACATATATCCGCCCGAATACGCCGGTTCAACTCCCGAAGATAACGGTTATCCAACCGGAGGTACCGACAACCGACGAATTGTTCGCTTATTTCAACCGCAAATTACGTGAACGCCCTTCCTGTATCTTGCACTCGCAGGATGATTTCATCACGATACTTCGTGATCTGCAATTAGATAACGGGGGGATGTACACGGCCTTGGACGAGAACGAGAAGGTGGTTGGCATGGCTTTCGCACTGCCTCTTGAGGCGGGTACAGCGCCGTCCGACAAAAAGCTTTTTATCAAGGAACTTCTTTACGACTCGGAAGAGATCAAGGAATTACTATTGCAAGAGCTTACCCTGCAAAATAACATATCGCAAGCGACGGTCAATACCCCTCCCACCCCTCCGGGTACCTTACCTATGGGTATGGCCCGCATCATCGACACGAAACGCATGATCCACCTCTGGCTATCCAAACAACACGAAAGCCCTGTCTCCAAAAAAGATTTGGAACAAATGGATAACCAAACGCTAACACGACAGTTGATGGGTTATCAGGGGAGGATGGCTTATATGAGTTTGATGCTGGATTAATAGAAATGAAAAACGGATTGCTAAGGATAAAGTTCCCGCAATCCGTTTTTATTCTTAAATCTATTTACTGTTTACGACAAATAAAATTATCATTTAGATGCTATGATCACTTATCTTTAGCAGAATCTCCTTGGTAAAGAAGATCATTGACACCTAAAGTATACCAATCCAAAACATCTTTTCCTCCAGACTTGGCCCAATTCATAAATTGAGGATATGCATCCATAATAGAAATACCTTCTCTAGGATATGAATCAAAAGATGATTTAGGGATCATCAATCCCCACATCATATTATTAAATTCCTCTGTTGAATTATCAATATTCTCATTATACTTATATCGATAATATTCATCACTTGTTAAGGCCGTGGCTGCTTGTTCCGTCCCTAAAAAACCAGCTATATGGACCTCGTTCTTTTTATTCTTATTAGGATCACCCCAAACAATAAAAACGTTTAAGTTGTTAGCATTCACAACTCCGCTCATGCCATTCACATCTACTTCTATCAAGCTTTCACGTGCTTCACAAGTCTTATTATATGTATTTATTATTTGACCTGGCTCGCTATTCATGAACTCATGCGCCTCTTTTCCTTCCAATAAATTAATAACCTTGTCTGTTCCTTGGATCTTCGCAAAAGCATATAAAGATTTCGTTGCACCTACAGCCCTAACACTTGTTGATAAATATACAGTTTTTGCATTAATACCTTCACTGCTAGCCTCTGTCGTATTCATGATGCTGACAATCATAACCAAGTCATTCATATCATAGTCACCAAAATTAGGCCAATTGTCTTCAAATAAATAGACATAAGCTTCTGTCTTATCATATTCAGGTTTATACTCAGGCGTCTCGGATTCGTCTGTAAAAGGCTCATCTTTACTGTAATTGATATCGCCAAAACAATCACCGGATATATTTACAGGGCATTTATTGCCAACCACTCTTAACGCACCATTCTTATTAGCTGAATAATTTACTTCACTTTGCGCATAAGTATATAAATCACTCCAGAAAAAGCCTGTTATCTGAACAGATGTATAATCCAATACACCATTCACCTTAAACAATTTGGCACTATTTCCATCTCCATATTGATTGGCATCCGCATCCTCTACAACTAAGGATACAGGACCTGTTTGAGCAGGATTCAACGCATCTGTCTCAAACAAGGAATGTTCCGCCATCGATATTTTCGTATCATAACCATATATAAAATTCCCGGAAATTACAGAAGAACCCCGATTTAAATATAATCCGGAAGCAGATCCATCAAAAGAGAAAGTACCAACCTTTACCAAACAATGATTATGAAGTTCACCTCCATTCAAATGCATTGAGTTTACAGTAATTTCCGAATTCGTATGATTATAAATTGAACTATGTGGCGAAGGTAGAGTTTCTATTCTATTAATATCTACTTTACCCATATTAACCAATTGAGAATTTCCATCAATTTTCAGAACAGCCTTAGAGCCAATTATCTGACCTCCATGAAAAACTACAATTTGACTGTTTTTTGTCAATGGTGAGGCTGAAGAAGCTAAATCCAAGGTAGCGCCGCTAAAAATATAAAGAGTGTAGTTCTCGTTATCAGGGAAAACGACATTGTTGACCTTTCCGCTCGTAATTTTATAACTCTTATTTTTATCAAGAGTCATACCACTCCGTAGCTCTATTACATCTTTCATCTCAGCTTTTTTATCCAACTTCTCAATTTCCTTCTCCGAAAGCGGGGTGAGCCAACGTGTTATTTCTTGATCACTAATCCCGCTGTCACTACGCAAAAAAGATTTTGTAATAACTGGATCCGTATAATCCAATAATAAATCGCCATCTTTCACCTCTAAGCTTACAACAGTACTATACCCTTGTGCATCCGTTTTCTTAATATAAATATATTCTTGAGTCTTAGGTAAAGCCAAATCAACAATAAATGGATTCCTTGAGTTTGTTTTACCTCCAACATAGAAAACAGAATTAGGATCAGTGATAGGGTCCGAACCAAATACTTCTATCGTATAATAACGTTTCCCCTCATATTCATCCAAGACTTTAACAGTCAATTTATGGCTAGCCTTTGTTGAATAATCAAAATCATTCGGAATACCATTTGTACTCTCGTCCGGTCTCGGCTTTGGATCGGGATCCGGCTTAGGCTCGTACACGTCCGAAAAAAGAAGTTGTATATTTTAATCAACTTATTGAGTATTATCAACAGCAAAGGTAGATTTTATTATAATGCGAAGTTCTTAAACGCACAAATATTATCACATCAATTAACTATAATTAATAATACTCCAAAGAAAAAACCTTTGATAAATAGACAATATTTATTCCATGTCATGTTAAAAAAGAATAATAAAAGACTATTCACCCTACTCCAACCATTCAATCAGCTTATCAGCCAAAGTTACTGTTCCCGGCAAAGGTGGTTGGTGCCGATGTGGAGAAAGCCCCTAGCGATTTTCTCTTGGCAATAACATACCATCTGGCAATTTGACAAAATGAAAACTAAAGTCTCGGAGAATCGATTTTTTCGGGCAAAGGTACGGCTCGTTTCTAAATACGAGAAGAAAAAGCAGCATTTGTCTCGTTGACAGATGAATACAGAAAAACAGCCTCTCGCTCCAGCGAAATTAATTCATCGTATCTCATATTTTGAGGCAAGAAAAGGGTAAAAGCAGTGTTACGATAGGGTTATAGCACGGTAAGAATGCCCATTCATGAGTACTCATAACCCTATGCGTGACCGCTCATAATGCCTAACGCGAGTATCGGCATTGGGCAATACGACCTATCGCAACAGGTTTCGCCACCTATCGTGTACAAAATTGGCCCCTTTTTCAAGAAAAAGCGTGTTTATTGCCACACCTATCTCATTATCTTGTCACTTTCGCACGAAGGGTATGTCAACATATTCGTATAATATGAAGCAAATAGTCAGAATAAGCTTCTATTTCGCAACAGACCCATCATACAAGCCAGAGGCTCCCAATAGGCCTTAAGCACTCACATAAAACACGGAATTTTCAATCCAACTGATAAATCTTCAGCTTATTGTAAAGCGTCTTCCGGTCGATGCCCAATAACTGGGCCGCACG
>PPYF01028178.1_pt1 | contig 14324 bp, 15 predicted proteins | sample 1559871 | NCBI WGS metagenome assembly PPYF01 (sample SAMN08240021, study PRJNA423297) | Human gut metagenome, whole genome shotgun sequencing project. | reverse complement strand
CGCTTCAAATGATTATGTGGATTGCCGTATAATGTTTTCAATAGGAAAGACCGTCGCAGAAATGGATTTCACGCCCGATTGTTTTTGGCTTGGAATACCAATTTCTATCTCCGGAAAAAACATATTTTTTGACAGGGGAATATTCCACGATTAAATCAAAAAGGAGTTTTTATGTCTGATTTATATGTAAGCAAATGTTATTGCACAAATTTAAGGCGAAGTGCCAACGCCATATCAGAATTTTATGATAAAAGGCTGGAGAAAGTCGGCGTTACAACGGCTCAATATTACCTGCTGATCAATCTGCAAAGGCTTGGAAAGGCAAATATAACCCATTGGGCGGAACGTGTCGGGCTTGAAAGAAGCACAATGGTAAGAAACATAAAACTGCTTGAAGATCATGGGTTTATAGAGCGTACGGAAGGAAACGGAAAAACATTTACGCTCTCCGAATATGGAGAAAATGTTTTAAGCACTGCCGTTCCCATATGGAATGAGACACAGCATGAAATAGAATCGTTTTTAGGTATGGAAACCGCTAAAGTTATTCTACAGCTTGGAGTTAAACTGCAGGAGCTTAAATCAATATAATAAGGTCAAAAAAATTTAAAATATCATCAAAAAGGGTGAGCAGCGATTATATGCTTTTCACCCTTTTTGTTCTCTTATCTTTCGTCCCATTGATATTTTTTCATATCCACATTTCCGTTTTCCTTGAATTCCACGCCCTCGGCCATAAGCAGAATCCTTTGCTCCGTCCAGCCGGGAACAAGCCTTCCCGAATGATTTACGACCCTATGGCAGGGATATTTTCCGTAAAAGCCGGACATGGCGCATACCTTTCCAACCAGTCTGGCGTTCTTTTCCCTTCCTATGAGGGCGGCTATCTGTCCGTAGGTGGCGACCTTTCCCTCCGGTATCTCACCGATAACGGACAATATTTCATATATCAGGCCGTCGTCCAAAACCCGCTTCATCCCGCTCACTCCTCTTGCCGACTATATTAACATAAAAATAACGGGCAGCCAAGCCACCCGCTATTTAAAAATGTTATTATACGTTTTATTAACTGACTGCCACGGTTAAACTATCAGCATTTGACAACGGGGAATCTGTCGGGAAGAACGATTCCGGCGCGTTTTCTGATAGCCTCGGCGTGCTCCTTAGCGGCCTCAAGTATGGCTTTTTCGTCAAGTGTAAGAATTACTCTGTCCTTCATTATCCACTCGCCGTTGCACATAACGGACTCAATGTTTGACTCGTGCATAGCCGTAACTATGTTTGCCACGGGATCGTGGAGAGGAAGCATCTGCGCGCTGTCAGGGTTTATTATTATAAGGTCGGCCTTCATTCCGGGCTTAAGGGCTCCTATCTCGTCCTCCCACAGAAGAGCCTTAGCGCCGTTTACAGTTGCCATTGTAATGATCTCCTCAGCCTTGACTACCGTAGGATCAAGCCTCCATCCCTTATGGATAAGAGCCGTAACATACATCTCGTCGATCATTGTCATTCTGTTGTTAGCGGAAGCTCCATCGGTTCCGATGGACACGCATATGCCTTTTTTAAGCATTTTAGGTATCTTCGCGAAACCAAGAACCCTCATTGCGGAAGCCGGGTTATGGGAAACCTTTACGTCATACTGCTTGAACATATCGACTTCCTCATCGGTGAGCCAAACAGTATGAACGGCAAGAAGATTTTTGTCAAGGACGCCGAGATCCCTCAGATGAGTTACCGTAGGAACGCCCTTTGTCTCCTTCACATATTCTACCTCGGCCTTTGCCTCGGCAACGTGCATATGAACGCCGACATTATATTTATCGGCAAGCTCCTTTGTTCTTACGACAAGCTCATCCGTGTCGTTGAAAAGCGTTCTTAATCCGAACCAAACTTTAACACGGCCGTCGTATGTGTTGTTCCAGTCCTTGAGATCCTGTTCCTGAACGTCAAGCTCCTCCTGTGTTGTGCGTCTCCAGATGGGAGGAAGGTTGTCGCCGTAGTCCATTGAAGATTTGGCAAGTATTCCCCTGATGCCGGACTGAGCCACAGCCTTGCACATACTTGGCACAAACTGTCCTCCGGGCTCGGCTATGGTCGTAACACCGGAACGTATCTGCTCGATAAGGCAGAGAAGCGTGGAAACGTAGGAGTCTTCCGGAGTCATACTTGACTCGTAGGGGAATGTTCTCTCCGTAAGCCATGTAAGGAGGTCAACATCGTCTCCCATTCCTCTCTCGAGCTGCTGGGATGTATGAACATGGGTATTGATAAGGCCGGGCATAACGATTTTTCCCTTTGCGTCTATCACTTTTGTGTCGGGAAAAATTTCGTTTGGGTCTATTTTTCCCACGGCCTTTATTTTATCGTCTACTATAAGAACGCCGCCGTTTTCAAACACCTGTCTGTCGTCGTTCATAGAAATAACATAGGCGTTTTTGATATATGTTCTTTTCTCTCTCATATTTTCTCCCCCCCTGATATTATTCAACGGAAATAACGGGATCAATCACTTTTCCATTTATAACGTCCACAAGGCCCTTGTCCGTGATGCCGTAGAAAGGAATGAATATAAGCGTTATGAACGCAAGCGTCATGTAGGGAGAATCCATCTCGCACCCCTTAGCTCTGAGATCTTCCTGCATCTTTTTAAGTATAAGCGCGCTTTCCTCTCCGTCAAGGTCGGTAAGCAGTCCGCAGATAGGAAGCGGAAGCTCATATTTTACTTTTCCGTCCTCGGCGATAATAAGTCCGCCGTTAAGCTCCTGTATTCTGTTTACGGCAACAGCCATATCGTCGGCGTTTGAGCCGACTACGGTTATATTGTGGTGGTCATGTCCCATAGATGTGGCGATGGCGCCCTTTGAGATCTTGAAGCCCTTGATAAATGATTTTCCGATGCTTCCGCCTTTGCCGTAACGCTCAACGGTAGCTATTCTGAGTATGTCGTTTGTTACATCGGGCTGAATAACGCCGTCAACAACATCAAGGTCAGCCTCAAGAGCGTCCGTAAGAAGCGATGTAGGCTGCGCTCCGATAACTCTAACCTTTGCCTTTTTAGCGTTTTTATCCGTCGTAAGAACGAGGTCGTCTCCCGTTATTACCTTGCTGAGTTTAACCGTATTAAGCATTACCGACGTATACTCAGGTTTCTTGAACTCATAAACCGTCTCGCCGTTTTCAACAACCACTTCGCCGTTGGAGATAACTCCGTCGACCACGCAGTTTTCAAGATCGGAAAGAAATACGATGTCAGCGCATTTTCCGGGAGCTATGCTGCCGTATTTGCTGTCGATCTTAAGGCTCTCCGCAGGATTAAGGGTAACCATCTGGATGGCGTTGATGGGGTTGACACCGTCCTTGATAGCCCTTCTTACTTTATAGTCGAGGTGTCCCTTCTCGTAGATATGGAGCATATCGATGTCATCGCTGACAAGGGCGCAGTGTCTTGTATCAACGTGATTTTCAGTAATTATCTTAATAACGGCGTCAAGATCCTGAGCGGCGCTTCCCTCACGGATGAGCACGCGAAGTCCGGCTCTCAGCTTGCCAAGAGCCTCCTCCTTATTTGTGCTCTCGTGGTCTGAGCGGATTCCTGCCGACGCGTATGCGTTGAGCTGAGCTCCGTAAAGCTCGGGAGCGTGTCCCTCGGCTGTCTTGCCGTATTTCTCTGCCAGATCGAGCATCCAAGCCGAAAGAGGGCTCTTATTTATGATAGGAGGATAGAGAACTTCGGCAAGGCCAACGGCATGGGGTCCCTTGATGAGTTTTTCTATCATTTCAGGATAAAGAGCCGCTCCGATAGTCTGAAGCTCGCCCTCCTCGCTCATAAACGCGGGAATGGGCTGAAGAAGTTTAACGGGAAGTCCCTCTGATTCCCTGAGCACGTTGTTTATTCCTTCTTCTCCGGCTACGATGGCGATCTCCATAAGGTCGGTGGCAACGGCGGTCGTTCCGTGCTTAACGAGCATACGGCTGAATTCCGTGAAAGAAAGCATACTGCTTTCAAAATGGATATGAGCGTCTATAAATCCGGGAGCCATTATTTTTCCCTGGGCGTCAATGACCTTTGTGTTTTCTCCAATGGTATTTTCGCTGAGAGAGCCAACTGCCGCTATCACCTTATCGGCGATGGCGATTTCCGTCTCATAGATCTCGCCGGTGTGGACGTTAAGAAGCCTTCCGTTTTTTATCACCATATCGGCGGGAGCGTTTCCAAGAGCTACATCGATTACATGATTGTTCATTTCATTACCTCCTTAGTTTTAGAATCTCTTTATAATATTTTACCGGGGTATTCTCCGGTCGTTTTCTTATCGTGATAAACTATTTTGCCGCCAACGATAACGTACTCTATTCCGTCGCACATCTGCACGGGATCGGAATATGTGGGCGTATCGTTAAGTTTCTCATAGTCAAAGAGCACAAGGTCTGCGTCATAGCCGTCTTTAATAACTCCTTTGCCGCTGAGACCGGCTCTCTCGGCCACAAATCCGGTGATTTTGTGTATTATTTCAGGAAGCGTGAAAAGCTGCTTTTCCTTGTGATAATACCTTATTGCCTTGGGGAATGTGGCGAATGTCCTGGGGTGGGTTTTTTCGTCAAGGGTTCTGCAAGTTCCGTCGGTTCCTACACATACATTGGGATTGGTGATAATTTTTATCATATCCTCCTCGCCCATAGTGAAATATATGCCGTTGGCCTTTCCTCCGTTGGCTATAAGAAGATCGAAATACGCGTCAAATGGGTCCTTTCCCACCTCTTTGGCGTATTCGCTGACGAATTTGCCATCGGCCTCCTTTACCTCCGGGCATCCGGCAATAAAAATATGGTCGAATCCGCCGGCGTTAAGATAGAAGTTGTCATATCCGCAGTTAACGTCCTGCATTTCCTCCCTTATTTTCGCTCTTGTCGCCGGGTCTTTAAGCGCCTCTACCATGCCGTCAACTCCGTTTTTAACGAAGTATTTGGGCGGTATACATATATTCAGGTCTGTCATATTGGCGTCATAGGGGTACTGATCCGCTGTGACCTTCATTCCGGAGGCGTTGGCCTCGTCAATAAGACGGATAGTTTCCTTAGCCGCTCCCCAATAGGGTCTGCCGGCGACCTTATGATGGGATATCCAGACAGGCACTCCCGCCCTTCTTCCGATCTCCAGCGCTTCCTTTACGGCCTCCACAACGTGAGCCGACTCGCTTCTCATATGGGTGGCGTAGAATCCGCCGTATTCCTTAACGACTGATGCCAGCTCAGCCAGCTCGTCTATATCGGCGTAGCATCCGGGAGCGTATATAAGTCCGGAGCTTAAGCCCGCGGCGCCGCATTCCATAGCTATCCTTACCTGTCTTTTCATCTCTGCCATTTCGGATTCCGTGGGCTTTCTATCGGCGTATCCCATAACAGCCGCCCTAAGGGTGCTGTGGCCGATGAGGATTTTCATATTTCCCATCAACGGTGTCCTTTTGGCGTAATCAAAAAATTCTTTGGCCGTCTTCCACTCTATCATCTCGTCCGGAAAAGTAAGCGTTCCAATGGCAAGCAGTCCCTTCTCCAGGTCTATATGCTCGGGAGTTACAGGGAACATGGAACCTCCGCACTGGCCGGCTATCTCAGTGGTGATACCCTGATTTATCTTGGCCAGCATTCCGGGGTACTGTCCAAGCACCTGATCGCCGTGGGAATGGGCGTCGATGAATCCGGGAGTAAGATAAAGCCCGTCGGCGTCGATTACCTTCTCCGCTTTCTCATCGCCGTTGACGAATTTTATTTTTCCGTCAAGCACTCCGACAGCTCCCCTAAACTCATCTGCTCCGGTCCCGTCGATTATTTTCGCGTTTTTTATAATAAGCTCATACATTTGTTGAACCCTCCTCGCTGTGTTTTACTACGATGTTTACAAAGCCTTACTGCGCCTTACCTCTGCTTGTTATATCCCATCTGTCAACTACCTCGTCTCCGTCAATGACATATATCTCGTTGAACATATTTACGGTTGTACAGCAATGTCCAGGTATGTAGCAAAGTTTGTCATTTATTTTAAAATTATGTTCGCAGTAAGCCGCTCCATGTTCCTCGCTCATAGAGATTTCGCTTCCCTCCGGAATGCCGAGAAACACAGGATCGCCCTGATCCATTCCCAGCGACTTAACTCCCGTATCCGTTACTACTCTGTCTTTTTTCGTGCTGATAACAGTAGTAAGGACAAAAAGCGAGTTTTTAAATCCAAGTTTGAGCTGGTCATAGGCGTTATCCATAAAAATATAGCTTCCGGCCTGTATATCTGTATAGACCGTATCCTTTGGCTTCTGTTCCACTGTTCCCGTGCTTCCGCCGCCTACTTCCTTTACCTTAAGGCCGTTGTCCTCAAGATATTCTTTAAGTTTCCTGACGTCCTTTTCGATACGCTCGGTCTCGGCGATACGTTTTTCCAGAGAACGCTCATGCGCCATATGTCCCGCATAGGCCTGTATTCCCTCAAAGACAAGTCCCTCGGAGGCGTCGATAAGCTTGGCGAGCTCAAGAAATTCCTCATAGGTGTCCACACCGCATCTTTTCATTCCGACCTCATATTCCACAAGGCAGTGTATGGTGGAACCGGCGTTAACGGCTGCCTCGGACAGCGCCCTGACGTTGTCGGCGTTATCAACGCATATTATCAGATAGCATTTTTTCGCCAGCTCTCCTACCCTTTTTACCTTTGAGGGCTGCACGACCTAATTTCCGATGAGTATGTTGCTTATGCCCGCTTCCGCCAGATCCTCGGCCTCGCCAAGTTTCGCGCAGGTAATTCCGGAAGCGCCCCTTGCCATCTGTATTTTCGCTATTTCCGGGCATTTATTCGATTTATAGTGCGGCCTTAGTTTCATATTCGAGCCCTTAAGCAGCTCGGCCATTCTGGCCATATTCGACTCAAATATGTTTTTGTCCAATATAAGAGCCGGTGTTTCCAGTTCGTTGATATTCATATATTCCACTCCCTGTATAATTAATGTTGTATATATTTTATCCGTATTTTATAATAGATACATTACAAAGTCACGGAGGTGTTTTCAATGTCAGTTAAAATCACGGCTCTGTCCGAAAATATTTCGGATAATCCTGAGCTTTTGCCCGATTTTGGGCTTTCCCTGTATATAGAAATAAACGATAAAACCATACTGCTTGATACCGGCAGTACGGGAAAATGTCTGAACAACGCGAAAAAACTCGGCTTCGACCTGTCAAAGCTGGACGCCGTCGTTCTTTCGCATGGTCATTTTGACCACACCGACGGTCTGGTAAATCTTATTGAAAACGGTATCAAAACCGTTCCAGTTTATTTCAACCGATATATGTTCTGCGAGCGCTACTGGCGCAGAACCGATGACGGAGATTACTATTTCCCGACAATGTCAGGCCTTTCTCCCTCGTATCTTCAAAGAAATAAAATCACGTTCAAAGGTCTGTGCGGAGATGTATACAGGCTCTTCGCCGATGAGGACGCATATATTCTTTCAAATATCGAAAGAGTATGCGATTTTGAAGAAATATGCCCCGACGATTACATAAAGTCCGGCGGCGGATTCATCGTTGACGACTACAAAGACGAATGCATACTTGTCATAGACCTCGGAAGCTCCCTTGCCGTTCTCACGGGCTGCGGCCATCACGGAGTAATAAATATATGCCGCTATGCCTCAAAGATGTTCGGCAAGCCTGTAAGCGCCTTTATAGGCGGCACGCATCTCGCGGCTTTCGGCTCCGAAAGAATCGAAAAAACAGTTTCAGAGCTTAAAAAACTGGATCTGAAAATTCTTGCCGCAGGTCATTGTACCGGTCCGGAGGCTATGTCTGCCTTCAGCGCCATTCCTTCTTTTATTCCCCTTCACACAGGAACCAAAATAAATCTTTAAACCCTGATTTTGTAAATTCTAAAAGAAAGGCTGCCGCATAATCTGCGGCAGCCTTGTTGTCATTCTTCTAATGCTTATGCAACGATTTTCTGCCACTCTTCAATTAAAGTAGGCTTAATCTCATTGAGGAAATCGTAATCGAAGAAGTTACAGTTGTCAAACTCTTCCTGTCCGTAAGCAAGGAAAGCGTCCTTCTCCTCGGACATAACTGCTGTCTTATTTGTAGGAGCTTCGTTGTTGAGCTCGATAAATTTCTCCTGTGTTTCTTTTTCAAGTAAGTATTTTACAAGAAGCTGTCCAAGTTCTTTATTGGGAGCGTCTTTAACAACGTTGATATATACGTCGTCAACAAAGTTTCCTTCCTCAGCGTCTACCCAAACCATGTTAAGGCCTGAATCTCTAAGTACGGGAAGCATAAGGTCCATATAAACTGTGATAGCTACTTCTTTGTTTGAAAGAGCGGGAACGATATCTGATGTATACCACATACCGATATTGTCTTTCTTCTCTGCATATAAGTCAAGAGCTGCCTGGTAATCTGTAAGGTCTCCGCCAAGATCCTCAGCGATCTTCGCGAAAACGTAAGGGCCAGCTGTAGCAGTCATTGAAGGAAGAGCAACAAGTCCGGCGTATTTGTCATCAAAGAGATCCATATAAGATGTAGGAGGCTCAAGTCCAAGCTCGTCAACAAGGTAATCCTCGTTATACATAATACCGAAACGTCCTACACATACCATAGGGCCATAACCTGTGTCGTTCTGAGCGAAATCATAAAGCTCATCAAGGTTTGTTACAACATTTGTGTCGATCTTCTCAAAAAGGCCAAGTGCCTCGCCCTGTTTAGCGTAAGCTCCTGAAAGATAAACAACATCGTCTTCAATGTTTCCAGACTCTATCTGTGACTGGATCTTAGCGATTCTGTCTGAGTTCTGGTTTACCTCGTCAAGAACGATAGTACATCCGTACTGTTCCTCGAAGTCTTTAACAAGCTCCTGAGTAGCTGCTCCTGTGGATCCTCCCCATGTACATAATGTAAGAGTAACTCCTGAGTAGTCTGCTTCTCCTGTTGTCTCTTCTGTCTGCTCTGTTCCCTCTGTTGTCGTCTCTTCTTCAGCAGATGAGCTGCATCCTGCGAACACAGCCGTTGTCATAGCCGCGATCATAAGGACTGACAAAAATTTTTTCATAAAACTTCTCCTTTCATTTCACCTATGCACTTTTGCATTACTTTTTATATATGATGACCTTGGATTCGGGAAGTGAGAAATAAATTTCCTCTCCCGCTCCGGGTCCACCATAGTCATAACTGCTGATATGTATTCCGTTATCAAATACATTGCCCACGTCTACCCTTGTCTGGTTTCCCTTATAGGTAGTAGTAACGACTCTGCCCTTTACGCATCCGGGTTCCATGCTCTCGTGCACAACGATGTTCTCGGGCCTGATTGTGAATACCGCCTCATCGCCAACCGAAAGCGCGTCGTTTTCCTCATCGGACGACGTCACGTTTATTCCGTCCGAGGTAGTAAGCGTTACTCTGTTTCCGTCAACGGCCGTTACCTTACCGTCAATAAAGTTTGCAAATCCCATAAAGTCGGCTACAAAAGTATTAGCCGGATGATTGAATACATATTTGGGCGTGCCGGTCTGGAGAATATGTCCGGCGTTCATAATAATGATCCTATCGGCCAGCGATACGGCCTCCTCGTGGTCATGGGTAACGATAATAGTCGTAATTCCAAGATGTCTCTGGATACGCTTTATCTCCACCTGCATCTCCACACGGAGTTTGGCGTCAAGGTTACTCAAAGGCTCGTCCAGAAGGAGGATATTTGGCTCCATAACAAGGGCTCTCGCGAGCGCGACCCTCTGCTGCTGTCCTCCAGAAAGCTCTCTGGGGTATCTTTCCGAAAGTCCTTTGAGCTTAACAAGCTCAAGTATATCTTCTACTTTTTTCTTTATTTCATCCTTGGGCATCTTTTTGAGCTTAAGGCTGAATGCTACGTTGTCGAAAACGCTCATATGGGGAAAGAGAGCGTAGTTCTGGAAAAATATCCCCACGTTTCTTTTATATGCGGGAATGGAGTTTATCACGTTTCCGTCAATTTCAATGGTACCCTCGTTAGGAGTTATGAATCCGGCTATCATTCTGAGGATAGTTGTCTTTCCGCAGCCGCTTCCTCCAAGAAGAGCGACCATTTCGCCCTTTTCAAGGTCAAAGTTTATGCCATGAACAGCAGTAAAATCTCCGTATTTTTTTGTAAGATTTTTTATCGTCAAATAACCCACTTGTCATTTCCTCCTTAATTTATCATAGAATCCAGTCCGACAAACTTATTGATAAGGAGCATTATTATAAGCGACGCTCCCATAAGTATGGTGGATATGGCCGCTACTGTCGGGTCAAACTGGAACTCCATATAGTTTATAATCTGGATAGGCAAAGTCATAAACTTGGCCGATGTAAGGAAGCTGCTTATTACCGCCTCGTCAAAGGAGTAAAGGAAAGCGAGCATACCTCCGGAGATGATGCCGGGCTTGATGAGCGGAAGCGTTATTTTGAAAAACACCTGCGCGGGATTTGCTCCCAGGCTTGCCGCCGCATCCTCAACGGACCAGTTGAAGTTTACAAGTATGCTTACCGTGTTTCGTATTATGTACGGCAAAATGATGACGATATGTCCGATAAGTATTTTGATAAAGGGAGTGAACATTCTTATCGACGCCGTTGTTCTCATAAGCACGAAGGCAAAAGAGATAGACGGGATAAACATAGGGCTTGTGAAGAAAGCTATGAGAAGTCCTCTTCCCTTGAAATCATATTTTGTTACGCAAAGCGAAGCGAATACTCCGATGAAAATATCAAAGGCAGTGGCGACCACAGCGACTTTTATACTGTTTACAAAGCCTGTGGGGAAGTCCGTATGACCCGTAAAAATGTTTTCATACCATCTTAAGGACACGCCTTCTGGCGGGAACGATATCGCTCCGCCGGAGTTGAATGAACCGACCGCGATGATTACCATTGGTGCAAGAATGAATATGAATGTGATTACGGTCGCTATCTTGCACAGCAGATTTACTTTATCCTCACGCATTTTTTCCACTTCCCAATCTTCTATTTACGCTGTTGCTGAAACTGTTGGATACTACCTGGAACACAAGGATCGCGAACACAAGTATGTAGCAGATGGCGTTGGCGAACTCAAGGTTGTAGGTCGTCTTTATCTGGTTGTAAATGAGCGTTGTCATCGTAAGATACTGCGCTCCTCCCAAGAGCTGGGGAGTAATGTATGAAGTCATTCCCATGGTGAATACGAGTATGCATCCGGATATAACGCCGGGGGCGCTTAAGGGAAGCGTCACCTTGAAGAATGTCTGAACGGGGTTCGCGCCAAGGCTTCTTGCGGCGTTCTCCACGTTTTTGTCAATGGACTGTATAACGCTTGTTATCGCGAGTATCATATAAGGAAGAAGGAGCTGGATCATACCTATCATAACCGAGGTCTCGGTATACATAAGATCAAGCGGTTCCTCGATGATACCAAGGTTCATAAAAAACTGGTTAAGGAGTCCCGAATTTCCGAGAATAACCATCCATCCGTAAGCCCTTATGACGGCGCTTACAAGGAAGGGGAAGATGGTGGCGACAATAAGCACGCCTTTGATCTTCGACTTTGTCCTAGCAATGAAATATGCCGTCGGATATCCGAGAAGAAGTGTTACGAGAGTGGTTTTTACAGAAAGAACTATCGTTCTGCCGAAAATCTCCATATAGAAGGGATCCGTAAAGAACTTGGTGTAATATGTAAGATTGTCAGTCATCAAAGCCTTTATAAACGTATACACCATCGGTATTATGAAGGCGATCAGCAATGTGGCTGCGCATGGCAGTGCCAAAAGAATGATATTTCGTTTTTCTTTCATACAATTCGCATCTCCTAATTCGCATCTCCTATTTAAAAATAGGACGGGATATGGGGCAAAATTATGTCAAGGCCCCATCACCTGTCCTAAACCTCGTTCATTATATCGAATTTAATTCGATTTGTCAATTATTTTGGAAGAAAAACCGACAAAAAGTATTAAATTTCGGTAAAACAAACAGCTTATTTTTCTCGCCGTTTCCTTTACGGCTCAGCCTTGAAATTTACAGGCGTCGGGTACATTATGTTGTCGGTCACCGGGCAGCGTTTCGACACGTTTTCCAGCCATATTTTTCTCTGCTCGTCCGTTATGTCAGCCTTGAGGTAAATATTCACGTTTATGCTTGAAAAGCCCGCCCTTTTTGACATATCCCCGGTAAAAAACGCGGTCGCGTCAACATCGCCATCCACCTGTATGTCCAGCTTTTCTATGGTAAATCCCATTTCCTTTGCCGTCCATTGTCCGATGGCGTTTATACAGCCAGCCACCGACGCGAGAAGCATGGCCACCGGGCTTGGAGCCGTGTCCTCTCCTCCGAACGCGGGCGGCTCGTCTATGATGACCCTGTGTCCTCCGGCGTCTATATATGTGACGGTTGAGTTTTCGGCCTCCGCCTTAACGCTAATAACTGCCATAAGTCTGTCCTCCGTTTTATTTCATAAGCCTGTCCTCAAGAACGGCCGCGAGATATCCTGTTCCATAGTAAAGTCCGTCCTCATCCATAAGATATTTGGGATTGTGATGAGGCATATCCGTGCCCTTATCATGGTTTCTTGTGCCTATCTCAACGAAACATCCGGGGCATCCTGCGGCTTCCGTAAAGGCGGAGAAATCCTCTCCGGGCATAACGGGCTGTATCTCCATTATGGAATCGTTTCCGAACCATTCCGCCACAACCTTTCTCGCGTTGTCCGTAAGTTTATCGTCGTTTACTACGGAGCTGTAGCCCCTTTCGTATACGACCTCGGCCGACGCTCCCATGCTTGAGGCTATTCCTCCGGCTATCTGTTCCATCATTTTGGGCATATCGTCTCTGAGTTCCTTTGAGAACGTCCTTACGGAGCCTTCTATCTCAACGGTCTCAGGTATGATGTTGTAGGCGTCTCCTCCATATATCTTGCATACGGAAAGCACGGCCGTTTCATAGGCGCTTATTCTTCTGGACTTTATGTTCTGGAGTCCCATAACTATCTGAGCGGCGCAGACAATGGGGTCAACGCACTGCTCCGGCATGGACGAGTGTCCGCCCTTGCCCTTTACGATTATTTTAAACGCGTCTGTGGCGGATGTGAGCGGTCCGTTCACGAATCCGAATTTTCCGGTGGGATAATTGCTTGAAAGATGAAGGCCGTATATCTCGTCAACGCCCTCCATAACTCCCGCCTTTACAAGTTCAATGGCTCCTCCGGGAGGGAGCTCCTCCGCATGCTGGAATATGCATATAAGATTTCCGTTCATTTTTTCCTTTCTTTCGGAGAACATTTTAGCTATGCCAAGTAGCATCGCCGCATGTCCGTCATGCCCGCAGGAATGCATAGCCTGCTTGTTCACGGAAACAAAGGGAATGTCATTTACCTCCGTCATGGGAAGCGCGTCGATGTCTGCTCTCACGGCTACGGTAGGTCCCTTGCCTTTGCCATATATTTTTCCGATAACGCCGGTCTTTGTCGGTCTCTCTATCTCTATCCCTCCAAAGGATCTCAGCTTCTCCTCTATGAAATCCGACGTCTTATATTCCTCAAAAGACAGCTCGGCGTTCTGATGAAAATGCCTTCTCCACTCGACTATCTGGGAGCGCATCTGCTCTACTTCTTTTAATAACTCGTTCATTTCAAATCCTCCTTATAAATAAAAACTGAATAACAAAATTATCCTTAATATTTGACTAAGCCCGTTTTATCTGATATAATTACTCAATTCCAAATTTTAGGACGGTGTATTTATGGATCTTGAATTTATAGGCGCTTTGCTCAAACAGCATCGCATAGATAAAAATATGTCGATAAGGGATCTTTCCAACATATCTAACGTAGCCTCCAGCACCATAAGCCAGATAGAGACCGGGAAAAACGCTCCCAATCTTCTTACGCTCAAGGCTATATGCGACGCTCTTGACGTCCCTGTGTTTTCGCTTTTTATTGAGGAAGATCACTCAAAAATAAAATATATGAAAAGGGAAGATCACGAACCCTTTGTCCGCAATACAAGCAACGGCTCCTTTGTGAAGGAAGCTTTCCTTGTACAGGGCAAAAACGAGATGTACGCCGCCCTTGTTGAGACTCCTCCGCACAGCGACTCAGGCAGCTACAGCCATCACGGCGGAGAGGAGCTCGTGTTCATCCTTGAGGGACATCTAACTTTTTATCTTGAGGGACATAAGCCCTATGAGCTTGGCCCCTTTGATACTCTTTACTATCCGAATTACATAGGACACAGGTGGAGCAACGACTCCGACGAAATGGTCCGTATGCTTATGGTATCCACATCACCCTATAATTTTTGAGA
>PPYF01660684.1_pt1 | contig 14329 bp, 10 predicted proteins | sample 1559871 | NCBI WGS metagenome assembly PPYF01 (sample SAMN08240021, study PRJNA423297) | Human gut metagenome, whole genome shotgun sequencing project. | reverse complement strand
TCATTCGGATAATTCGTTACATCATCTGCCGGTACTCCTGACGGCTCTCCTGTCGTATATTTATTCGTATGCCAGATACTCGATTCACAGGCTGGGGCATATAATGCCAGTCCATATGTGGTTATTCTTCCGTCACTTTTTTCTGTCGTATTTAATTCTCCTTCAAATGCAGGATGTATATGACTGTTATCTTCAGGGTCTTCCATTCTTTCCCCATTTGAAAAACAGATATTGGAATACTCTCTGTTAAACTCATTTTGCTTTCCTATTCCGTCACAATATACTGCATTGGCTGACCACTGTGGTACATTATAATAAGTCGGTACTCCCAGTTCTGAAAGCACCATGCTTCCATATTCCAGCTCTGTGGTTGATGTTGCACTGTTGTCACACAGCCACCTTGCTGTTCCATAAATGTATTTGTACACTCATTAATACTTTTCCTCCTGTAACTTAATATTTATACTTTTAGTAATATTATGAAATTGGCAATTTCAACCAATTCCCACGCCCATTATATATAAAAAAAAAACTATAATAATAGTTTTCTATATATCTGCACCTCTGCCACAAATTTTTCCAAAAACACCATTTTCCAATCCTCTCTGTCTACAAACAAAAAACCACAGAAACGGCTGTGTTTAGCACGCACCGTTCCTGTGGTTTTGTCTTTTATATTTTATCTGTTATCCGCTAATTACTCTTATTTTTCGCCCTGAATTTCCAGCCAGTATGTATGCTCCAGCGGTCCACTGCCCTTTCCGAGGTTTAAGCCCGCCTGCAATGCACCTGTAATGTAACGTTTTGCATTTTCCACGCTCTCCTGCATGGTGTGTCCCATTGCCAGATTACATGCGATTGCCGAAGACAGCGTACAGCCTGTGCCATGGGTATTGTCATTTTCCACACGCTTTCCTTCAAACCAGAACGTCCCTTCCTTTGTATAAAGGCAGTCGTTGGCAGTATTGCGCTCATGTCCGCCTTTTACAAGCACCGCCGTATCCGTTCCGATTTTATCATAAATCCCCTTTGCCGCCGCTTCCATATCCTGTGCATTTTCAATTTTTCTGCCGCAAAGCACTTCCGCCTCCGGAATATTCGGTGTAATTACGCTCGCAAGCGGCATAAGCTGTGTCACAAGTGTTTCCTGCGCTTCCGGTGCAATCAGCCGGCTTCCACTGGTAGACACCATAACCGGGTCTAATACGACTCTGCCCGGGCGGTATTGCTTTAAGGTGTCTGCTATTACCTGAATCAGCCCGCTGTTGGATACCATGCCGATTTTTACCGCATCGGGGAATATATCCGTAAAAATGCAGTCTAACTGGTTCTTTAAAAATTCCGGTGATACATCGTAAATGCCGTATACACCGGTCGTATTCTGTGCCGTCAGGGACGTAATGGCACTCATGCCGTAAAGCTTATGCGCCGCAATCGTCTTTAAATCTGCCTGAATCCCCGCGCCGCCGCTGCAGTCGCTCCCCGCTATCGTCAATACTGTCTTCATAACTCTCCTCTTTTCCATAAATGCTCCCGAATCTATTTGCGGCGTCTACGGCACAAATAGCTGTATAAATCGAAATGAATGTGCAAAGCACATTCTCGCGCCGAGCGCGGTCGTTTGCGACAAACTACATCTTCGCGCGAGTGCGCATCACCGGCACGTAGTGCCTTTTGTGCAATAGGGAATTCTATCAGAATTTCCTATTACACAAAAAAGGCTTGTACCGTCAATCCGATACAAGCCACCCAAAGTGCAGTCGGCGGGACTTGAACCCGCACGAGCGCAATGCCCACTAGATCCTTAGTCTAGCGCGTATGCCAATTCCGCCACGACTGCGTATTATGTAGCGCCGTAATCAACAGCGCCTATACATAATACCATTGACACTGATTCATGTCAACTGTTTTTTTCATTTTTTTATTTTTTTCTGCATATTTTATGCCTTTACCCTGACAATATTATAGTACGATTTTGCGGTAAATGCATATACCAGTCCGTATATCACACAGAATATGCCAAGCGTAATCAAAGTACACATGCCAAACAGCTTTGTTTCACCCATCGCCAGCATCCGCACCATCATCTGGATAATCCTGAAGGATACGGCAATATGAATCCCTGCTGCCACAAGCGGCAGAAAAAATACCATCAATACCTGACTGCGGATAGTCTTTTTAACCTCTGTCAGGCTCATGCCGACATTCTGCATAATTTCAAACCGTTTTTTATCCTGATACCCCTCTGAAATCTGCTTATAATAGATAATCAGCGCCGTTGCCATTAAGAACAAAATTCCGATAAACAGTCCCACAAACAGCAGCCCGCCGTATATCTGATACAGCTGTTCTGCCATCTCATAGCGGTTTTCTGCTTCTACATAGGCACTCTCTATATCGATCCGGTATAAATCTTCTGTCAGTTTCTGACTTTCCTGTTTTGAAAGATTGGTATCATACTGTACACAGTACTGCAGATTCTGCATATTTCCTGCTTCCAGTGCCTGCTGCCGCCACTTTTGCACGTCCTCTTTTCCCGGAACAACCACCAGCAGGCATTTCACTGCGCCGCTGTAAGCCTGCAGTCCAAAATCCATCTCCGGTTCCGGAAGATAAGATGCAATCTGATAGTCATTCACCGCTGTGCCTATCTGCATCTGCATGGATGTCTGTCCTTTTAACTCCTTATTTTGCGTATACAGTAAAACTTCTCCGTCTTTTAAGGTTTCTCCTGTATGGCAGACCGTGTTATATTCATCTAACGAAATGACTTCCATATATACGCCCTGCTTTTCATCTGCAATTACCAGTCCTTTGCCGTCTGCAAGCGTATACTTTCCATCTCCGCCGTAAGCCGTTATCATTCCCATTGAATGAACCGCCGTATAATCCTTCACCGTAACCTGATGCGCTTCGTTGATCTTCGCAATTTCTTCATCAACCGCCGCTGTATCCTCATAGTCTGATAGATTTGCGGTCACATCAATTTCTTTCGGACTTCTGGCCGCAATTGTTGTCTGAATTCCCGCATACAGTGATACGGTTGTTGAAATGCTGATTAACACCATTGTTGACAAAATACAGATGTTGGCAAGCCCTGCCGCATTCTGCTTCATTCTGTAAATCATGCCGGATATACTGAAAAAATGTCCCGTCCGGTAATAAAAATGCTTATTTTTGCGCATAAGCTTTAACAGTGCAATACTGCCGGCCGTAAACAGTGCATACGTACCAATCACAACCAGTATGACCGCAATAAAAAATGTATTCATCGCCGCCATCGGTGACTTTGTGGTTAATGCAAAGTAATACCCGAAACCGATACAGCAAAGTCCTATCAATGTCATCAGAATTTTTGTCTTCGGTTCTTTTTCCCCGGCTTCCGTGCCGTGCAGCAGCTCAACCGGATTCGACAGATGAATTTTACACAGGTTGTATAAAAATGTTACAAAATAGATTGCCAGAAAATAACCGCCCGTCATAAACACCGAGGTCATTTCCATTTGGAATTTCGGCACACTGCTTACCGCAATCATTTTCATCAATATCAGGAACATCAGTTTGGAAAACACCATTCCCAGAATCATGCCCGATACAAAGACCGTGATAAAAACAAAAACATTTTCAAAAAACATCATGACTGCAATATGACGTTTTTCCATGCCAAGAATATTGTAAAGTCCGATTTCTTTTAACCGCTGTTTCATCAGAAAGCTGTTAATATAAAAAAGAAATACAACGATAAATATCCTTGCAACCCACAATCCAATTGGAAGCAGTGCCAGAATATTGTCCGAATATGGCATTTTCCTGATACCATCGTTATTCATCAGCGAAACCATCATGTAGTACATCATCACCGAAAAAATTCCCATTATTATATAAGGAAAGAATATTTTTTTGTTCTTTCTGATGTTAGACACTGCCATTTTGGCGTAAAACAGACTATTCACCCTGCTCACCTCCCGTTGCAAGGACCGTGAGTGCCGCAGAAATCTTTGCGTACATTTCCTCATCACTCATATTCGCCTTGTAAATCTGATGGAACACTTCTCCGTCTTTAATAAACAGCACACGCTTTGCACGGCTTGCCGCTTTGGTTGAATGCGTTACCATTACAATGGTCTGACCGTCTTCGTTAATACTCTGAAATAAATCCAGCAGCTGGTCTGTCGAGCGGGAGTCCAGCGCTCCTGTCGGTTCATCGGCTAAGATCAGCTGCGGCTGTGTAATCAGCGCTCTTGCGACTGCGGCACGCTGCTTTTGTCCGCCGGATACTTCATACGGATACTTTTCCAGCAAATGCGTGATTTCAAGCTTCTTTGCAATCGGTTCTAATTTCTGCATCATTTGCGGGTACTGTTCTCCTGAAAGCACCAGCGGCAGAAAGATATTATCTTTTAATGAAAATGTATCTAACAGGTTAAAATCCTGAAAAACAAATCCCAGATTAGTCCTGCGAAACGCCGATAACTCCTTATTTTTAATTTCTACGGTATTTTTTCCGTTTAAAAGAATCTCTCCGGCTGTCGGACGGTCCAGTGCCGCAAGGATATTAAGCAGCGTTGTCTTTCCCGAACCGGACTCACCCATAATCGCTACGTATTCTCCGTCCTCTACACTGAAATTGACATTGCTTAATGCCTGCACCTGATTTGCACCCAGCCTTGTTGTATATACTTTTTTTACATTTCTTACTTCCAGTAATGACATATTTCCTCCATTCCAGCACCGCTGTGCTTTTGTTATCTTACAATCACAGTATATAAAAAGATGAAATGCAGTTCCATAACTTAAACTTACATTTCATCTTCCTAACCTTACACTTTTGTAAGAATTCTTTCTATTCGTGCCGGGTATGGTGCTGGCGTATCGTCAGCAGTACCTTTGTTCCGTGATACGGTTCTGATTCCACCTCAATATCAATTCCAAGCTGGTCTGCCGCCTTTTTACACAGATACAGTCCGATTCCCGATGATTTGCTTGCGCCGCGCCCATTGTAACCGGTATATCCGCGTTCCATAATACGCGGCAGGTCCTCACTTTGAATCCCAATGCCGTTATCTTCAATAACAAGCACCGTATCGGATTTTAACAGTGTTTCTTTTTCGTAGATTTTTACCGTTCCGCCCTTTTGCGTATATTTTACTGCGTTAGACAGCAGCTGTTCCAGAATAAATAACAGCCATTTTTCATCCGTTTCAATCTCACTGTGCAGATTTTCCATTGCCAGGGTAATCTGACGGTGAATAAACTGTCCCGCAAAACGCTTCACTGCCTTTTTTACAACGGTTTCCACCGCAGTTGTTTCAAACCGGAAATCCGAAGACAAATCTTCCAGCCGCAGGTAATTCATCACTGCTTCAACATAAAAATCAATCTTAAACAGTTCGGATTTTAACTCTTTAATATCCTGTTCCGCCACTTCCTGCGGATTTTCTTCCATCACCTGTAACAACAGATCCACAGCCGCAATCGGTGTCTTAATCTGATGCGCCCAGATGGCATAATAATCCATCATATCGGTCTGTTTCTTCTGCATGTGTTCTGCCAGCTGCGCTTTTTCCTGTATCAGTTTTAAAACCAGCTGCTGATAATCCCGCTCAATGGCTGTATGTGCCGCATCTTCTTCCAGTGCATGCACTTCCTTTAAGTGACAGTGTCTTTGAAGATTTTCATGTTTTTTATAAAAATGCACATAATCGGCGGCACATACAATCACAAGCACTGTCAGACTGATTTTAAATGCATAAAGACCTGCCTGCGGCGGTGCTGAATATAAGTAATTAATCACTGCGGTCACGCCACAGATAAATGCAGTGAGAAAAAAATACATTTTCCGGTCTTTGATATATATTCCCAAATATTTCATTCAATCAGATACCCCGCACCTTTTTTCGTTTTAATATAATCCTGTATGCCTGTTTCCTCTAATTTCTTCCGAAGCCGCGTGACATTAACCGTCAGCGTGTTATCATCAATAAAACTTTCATCTTCCCAGAGCTTTTCCATAATCTTATCGCGGGATACGACCTTCCCCGTATTTTCCATTAAAATCTGTAAAATACGGAATTCATTTTTCGTCAGTTCCGCTTTCTTTCCTTCATAAGTAAAGGTCTGGTCATTCACATTTAAAATGCCGCCCCGGTACTCACACAAATTTCCAGGATGCTCCGAATACGAATAGGTGCGCCGCAGAACCGCCTGAATCTTTGCTGTGACGACATTTAAATCATAAGGCTTTGTAATAAAATCATCACCGCCCATATTCATCGCCATGACAATATTCATATTGTCAGACATCGAAGACAGAAAAATCACCGGCACCTGCGAGATATTCCGTATCTGTGTACACCAGTGGTATCCGTTAAAAAACGGCAGTCCGATGTCCATTAACACAATGGAGGGCTGTTCCTTTACAAAACACTCCATGACATGATTAAAATCCTGCACACAGACTGCTTCATAGCCCCATTTTTCCAAATGTACTTTTAATGTCTTTGCAATAACCTCATCATCTTCCACAATTAATATCTTATACATCTTTTAACCGTCTTCCCGCTTTCCATATTTTCCATGCTTTTCATACTTTTGATTTCCGCTGCCGGTATCACCGCTTTTCTTTTTTCATCATAATCAGTTTTGATTCTGACGTCAAGTCTTCCATCGATGCGGATTGATAATTTTTTAAATTTTTTTACATTTTTTTGAATTTAAGTGTTGACAGATTTACAATTATAGTATAGAATAAATATTGCTGTTGGCGAGTTATTAAAACAGCACAACAATTAAATGTATGCGGAAGTGTCGGAATTGGCAGACGAGCTAGATTCAGGTTCTAGTGGCGGTTTTCGCCGTGAGGGTTCAAGTCCCTTCTTCCGCATTGTCTATAAGTTTCTTATAGATTGTCTTGCAGTCGTGGCGGAATTGGCATACGCGCTAGACTAAGGATCTAGTGAGCATTGCGCTCGTGCGGGTTCAAGTCCCGCCGACTGCACTACTGTTTGGGTGAGCCTGTTACTTTTATGGTAACAGGCTTTTTTATTTTTTTTGCTCCTGCCTTTGTACTCTTTTTATCCCATCATACAAGGCTGCCGCCGAAAACATCTCCTGTGCCATGAACTTTCATGAATCAAACAAAAAAGGTTCATGCAGGCATCTTCTGCCCTGCATGAACCTCATATGAAATCCTATAAAATACTCTGTACTTATAGATTAATACTCCATAAACTCCTGAATATCTCTTAAAATATCTTCTATTAAAGTACCGTCGTCATTAATCGTTAAACGAAGCGGCTTACTGATATCCAGACTGAATAACCCCACCAAAGACTTTGCATCAATACAGCTGTGTCCCGATTCAATATCAAAATCACAGGAATATTTGCTGATAATGCTTACAAATCTCTGAATTTTTTCTACTGAATCCAATAAAATAGATACCGTAATCATTGTTCTCCTCCTAAACCCACCTAATATTTTTAACTTTCTACCACATCATACTACATGGATTTGATAAAAACAACCTAAAGTACGGTTTTTCGACATTTTTCGGCATGTCATGGTTTTTTATCTGCTTTTCACAATTTCTTTTGTGAATTTTTTACATGAATTTTACATTCTTTTCACATTTTTGTTTTTCTCAAATTACATCAGCGGCGCAATCAGACGAAGCATTTTTCCAACCAGCATTTTCCCTTTCGGATATTTATCGCAGCTCTCCTTTGTAATCTCCTGGCACTGCTTTAATGTTTCTTTAAAATCCTGCTCCACATCATGTAATACATCGTTGCTGTACATATATGCCCCACATTCAAAATGCAGATACAGACTTCTGAAATCCAGATTAATCGTTCCGACACAGCCCCGGATATCATCACTGACAAATACCTTGGCGTGTACAAAGCCCGGCGTATATTCATAAATCTTTACACCGTATTTTAACAGCTGCTTATAGTACGTCCTCGCCAGCAGATAAGCATAGATTTTATCCGGAATATGCGGCATGATAATCACCGTTTCCACACCACGCTTCGCACAGTAGCGCAGCGCCGTTATCATTTCATCATCCAGAATCAGATACGGTGTCATAATATGCACATATTTCCGCGCACGGTTTAAAATGTCGATATAGACCTGCTTTCCGATACGCTCATCGCCATATGGGTCATCCCCGTATGGAATAACATAGCCGCCCGCATGCAACTTTTTATCCTGCGTATTTTGCATATCGGTGTTCCGCATACTTTCCATATCTGCACGCATCTCATCAGCCTGCGTGTTTTCCCATACTTCAACCGTATATTTTCGGATTTCCTCTTCCGGGATACTGTCCTTTCCCTTTGCCACATGCCACATTTTCAAAAAGAGCAGCGTAAAGCTTTTTACTGCCTCTCCCTGAATCATAACTGCCGTATCCTTCCAGTGGCCAAAACGGTCAATTCGGTTAATGTACTCATCAGCAAGGTTTATGCCGCCCGTAAATACTGTTTTTCCATCAATAATGAGAATTTTACGGTGGTCGCGGTTATTCTGGTAGGTAGACAGCACCGGTCGAATCTGTGAGAACGGAATACTCTGGATTCCCATTTTTTCCAAATCTTTATAATACCCATACGGAAGCAGCGCCAGACTGCACATGCCGTCATACATCATGCGGACCTCGACGCCCTGCGCCGCCTTTTCCTTTAAAATTTCCAGAATCGTATTCCACATATAGCTTTTTGCCACAATAAAATACTCCATGAAAATGAAATGCTCGGCACGTTTTAACTGTTCAATCATGTCTGCAAATTTTGCTTCACCGATTGGATAATATTTCATTTTACAGCCTGCATAGACCGGGTAATTATCCGCATGATACAGATAATCCGCAATGCCTTTTTCTCCCGCGGACTGCTCCTGTAACTCCTGCACTGTTTCTTCATTCTGCGCAAGATACGGACGGATTTCATCTTCAATCTTTGTGAGCTTCTTATGGATTCTTTTTGTTCCCGGCTGGAGGTTGATATAGATATATAATACCGTGCCAAATACCGGGATAACCAGCACCGGAATAATCCACGCTATTTTAAAGGAAGCATTATTTTCTTCATTTAAAATATGAACGACCGTCACCGCCCCCAGCAGTACAAATGCCGCATAAACGACCGTACTGTAATCTTTTAACCAGTAAAAGCTGGCAAAGAAAACAAAGAGCTGTAACAGCAGTGCCACTACGATAATTGCCGTCCGGCTGAACGCAATCCGCAGCATCAGCCGAAGCCTTCTTATTACTCTTTCTAAAAAATCTTTATTCATATCATTCTCCGTTCTGCTACATAATACCGCTAACATCAAGGCGGTTTCTTATCTGCCGTTATTTAAAACAGTATACCACAAATTGTAAAAAAAGCACTACAAAACATTACATTTAATGTTCTGTAGTGCCTGCTTCCGCCATACATCAGCAGTTCCAGTTCTTCTTCCAGCGGAAGTGCTTTCCACCCGTCTGTATTTTGAAGCCGCTCCGCCAGTTGCGCACCATGTACCGTATCAAACCGGATAGCTGCCGCATATTCGCCTTCACCGTGAAATCCGCCGTGCGTATCGGAAGCTTCTGCTTTTTCTGCGGCAGGCAGGCTACAGTTTAACTGTTCACTAACATACTGTTCTGCCGGCTTTTTGCCGGTACAGCCGCTGACCGCCATCACAATCATTAACACTCCCAAAAATGATACTGCAAACCTTTTCATGAATCTTTCTCCTCTTTTCTTCTGCAAAAATTAATATTTTTTCAACCGTACATTCAGATATACTACGCTTCTTTATTCTTTCCCATTGCTTTTTGTAGGTGATTTTTCGTTGGTTTCTGTTGGTTTTCGTTGGTTTTTATTGGTTTCCGTTGCTTTTTCATATAAAACATAAGCAGGCCCGACGACCTCCCGGTCGTCAAGCCTGCTTTCACAACACATTTATATACCTATAATGTCTACAGATTGTTCCGTGCTGTACACTCCCACAATCACCCTGACATCATAAGATTTTAAATTACAGATTCGTATATCCCATTAAGTACGCATCTACTTCTCTTGCACAGTCGCGACCCTGACGGATTGCCTTTACAACAAGGGACTGTCCTGTGTGCATATCGCCTGCTGTAAATACGCCTGCCACATTTGTTGCAAATTTATCTGCCGCAGTCTTTACATTGGTTCTTTCGTTTAATTCCACGCCAAATGCGTCTGCGATATACTTCTGTGTGCCTAAGAAACCTGCCGCAATCAGTACGAGTTCGCAAGGCAGTTCCTGTTCTGTTCCCTCTACCGGAACCATCATTCTTCTGCCGGTCTTTTCGTCCTTCTTAGACTCCAGCTTCACGGTTACAACCTTTTCAAGATTGCCTTTCTTATCTTTTTTGAACTCTTTAACGGTTGTTGTATAGATTCGAGGGTCATGTCCGAATACGGCAATCGCTTCTTCCTGACCGTAATCTGTCTTGCAGACTAACGGCCACTGTGGCCAAGGATTGCTCTCCGCTCTTGTATCCGGTGCCTTTGGCATCATTTCAAGCTGTGTAATAGATTTACAGCCGTGACGGATACACGTTCCCACACAGTCATTACCGGTATCACCGCCGCCGATAACAATGACATTTTTATTCTTTGCAGAAATGTATTTGCCGTCCTGTAAACCGGAATCTAACAGGCTCTTTGTGGTTGATGTCAGGAAATCTACCGCAAAATAGATTCCGTTTGCATCTCTGCCCGGTGCATTGATATCTCTCGGATTAGAAGCACCACAGCAAAGTACGACTGCATCGTATTCTTCCTGTAACTTCTGTGCCTTAATATTGACACCGATATTGGCATCGGTTACAAATTCAATACCTTCCGCTTTCATCACATTGATTTTTCTGTCAATGATATGTTTTTCCAGCTTCATGTTCGGAATACCGTAACGCAGTAATCCGCCGACTCTGTCTGCACGTTCATAAACCGTTACGGAATGCCCTCTTGAATTTAACTGGTCTGCAACGGCAAGTCCCGAAGGACCTGAACCGACAACTGCAATTTTCTTGCCGGTTCTTACCTTTGGCGGCTTTGGACCTGCAAGGCCGTTTGCATAAGCATGTTCGATAATCGCCATTTCATTTTCCTTTGTGCAGACTGCATCTCCGTTTAAACCACAGGTACAGGCTTTCTCACAAAGCGCCGGGCAGACACGGCTTGTAAATTCAGGGAAATTGCTGGTCTTGTGCAGGCGGTTGTATGCCTGCTCCCAGTTTCCTGTGTATACAAGATCATTCCATTCAGGAATCAGGTTGTTTAACGGACAGCCTGATGTCATGCCTTTAATTGTCATGCCTGACTGGCAGAACGGAACGCCGCAGTCCATGCAGCGTGCGCTCTGTTTTCTCTGTTCTGCCTCTGATAAAGGGGTATGAAATTCATTAAAATTTTTGATTCGTTCTTTCGGTGAAACTGCTTTCGCTTCCACGCGTTCATATTCTAAAAATCCGGTTGGCTTTCCCATAGGTATCTCCTTTCGGTCATTCACTTCGTATCATTTACTTAATTGCTGCATAGAATGCTTCAATCTGTGCCTGTTCGCTGCTTAATCCCTTTTCTTCCATCTGTACAATCTTGTTCATCATCTTCTTATAATCATGCGGAACAATTCTCTTAAACATCGGAAGGTATTCGCCGAAGTTGTCTAAGACTTCCTTGCCCTTCTTTGAATTGGTATAAGCTACGTGTTCTGTAATAATTTCTTTTAACTCAAGCACATCGTATTTATCCGTTACCGGTTCCATGGAAACAAGCTGCTTATTTACTCTCTTGTAAAGGCTTGTATCCTCATCGAGTACATAGGCGATACCGCCGCTCATACCAGCTGCAAAGTTCTTACCGGTTCCGCCAAGTACTACAACGCGTCCGCCTGTCATGTATTCACAACCATGGTCGCCGCAGCCTTCTACAACTGCTGTTGCACCAGAATTACGAACACAGAAACGTTCTCCCGCAACACCGTTAATAAATGCTTTACCGCTTGTTGCACCATACAGGGCAACATTACCAACAATAATATTTTCATCTTCTTTGTAAGTAGCGCCTGCCTGTGGGTAAACAATCAGCTTACCGCCTGAAAGACCTTTGCCGAAGTAGTCATTGCTGTCGCCGACCAGTTCGAGTGTCAGTCCCTTTGGAATAAATGCACCGAAGCTCTGTCCGCCTGCGCCGTGGCATTTAACGGTATATGTATCCTCTTCAAGTGTTTCACCGAATCTTCTTGTAATCTCTGCACCGAGCAGTGTACCGAGTGCGCGGTCTGTATTGGTTACATCGACCTCAACACTTCTCTTTTGTCCACTTTCTAATGCAGATGCGAATTTCTTAATCAGGACCTTTTCATCAACCGTCTTTTCCAGTTCAAAGTTATATACGTTCTTCTTGTTGTACTGAATCTTTCCTGCTTCCTTAATATAAGGATTGTTAAGGATTGCTGAAAGATTGACTTCTGCGGAACGACCGCTTCCTTCAACCTGCTTCTGCTCTAAGAAATCCGTTCTTCCTACCAGTTCGTCAACTGTCTTTACGCCCAGCTTTGCCATATATTCACGCAGTTCCTGTGCAATAAATCTCATAAAGTTGACAACGTATTCCGGCTTACCTGTAAATCTCTTACGAAGTTCCGGATTCTGTGTTGCAATACCAACCGGACAGGTATCTAAGTTACAGACTCTCATCATCACACAGCCCATTGTTACAAGCGGTGCTGTTGCAAATCCAAATTCTTCCGCACCGAGCATTGCCGCAATCGCTACGTCACGGCCGCTCATCAGCTTACCGTCTGTTTCGATTACAACCTTATTACGCAGTCCGTTCATAATCAGTGTCTGGTGTGCTTCGGCAAGTCCGAGTTCCCAAGGAAGTCCGGCATTGTGGATAGAACTTCTAGGAGCTGCACCTGTACCGCCGTCATAACCGGAAATTAAGATAACCTGTGCACCAGCTTTGGCAACACCTGAAGCAATTGTACCAACACCCGCTTCTGATACGAGTTTTACGGAAATTCTTGCGTTCTTATTTGCATTTTTCAAATCGTAAATCAACTGTGCCAAATCTTCGATAGAGTAAATATCGTGATGTGGCGGCGGTGAAATTAATGATACACCCGGTGTTGAAAGTCTGGTCTTTGCAATCCAAGGATAAACCTTCTTGCCCGGCAGATGTCCGCCTTCACCCGGTTTTGCGCCCTGTGCCATCTTAATCTGGATTTCCTGTGCGCTGACTAAGTATCTTGATGTAACACCGAAACGTCCGGAAGCAACCTGCTTGATTGCTGAACATCTGTTCTTTCCATCTGCACCGACTGTTAAACGGTCTTCGTCTTCACCGCCCTCACCGCTGTTAGACTTACCGTGTAACATATTCATTGCGATTGCCATGGTTTCATGGGCTTCCTTTGAAATAGAACCGTAGGACATCGCACCGGTCTTAAAACGCTTTACAATGGAATCTACGCTTTCTACTTCATCAATGTTAATGCCCTTTTTTGGGAACTTAATATCCATTAAGCCACGCAGATTTTTGACACCTGTATCTTTATTTACCAGTTCCGTATATTCCTTAAAGGTATTGTAATCACCCGTTCTTGTGGCAAGCTGTAATAAATGAATGGTCTGCGGATTGTATAAATGTTCTTCCTTTCCGCTTCTCATCTTATGTGCGCCTGCGCTATCAAGTGTGGTGTCCGTAGACAGTCCCAGCGGGTCAAATGCCTTTGAATGAAGGGTTTCCACATCATTTTCAATATCCTTTAAGCTGACACCTTCAATTCTGCTGACCGTTCCCTTAAAGTACTTGTTAATCACATCTGAATCAATACCGATTGCTTCAAAAATCTTCGCACCCTGATAAGACTGGATTGTTGAAATACCCATTTTCGCCGCAATCTTTACAATACCGTTGATGATTGCGTTATTGTAATCATCTACTGCCGCATAATAATCCTTGTCCAGCATATTTAAGTCAATCAGTTCCTGAATACTTTCCTGTGCAAGGTATGGGTTAATTGCTGATGCACCAAAGCCTAACAGTGTTGCAAAATGATGTACATCTCTTGGCTCACCGCTCTCTAAGATTACCGCCATGCTGGTTCTTTTCTTTGTCTGTACCAGATACTGCTGTAATGCAGATACGGCAAGCAGTGACGGAATCGCTACGTGGTTTTCATCAACGCCTCTGTCGGAAAGGATAATGATATTTGCACCTTCTCTGTGCGCTCTGTCAGCTTCTACATACAGGTGGTCAATCGCCTTTTCCAGCTAGGTATTCTTATAATAAAT
>PPYF01130190.1_pt1 | contig 14334 bp, 8 predicted proteins | sample 1559871 | NCBI WGS metagenome assembly PPYF01 (sample SAMN08240021, study PRJNA423297) | Human gut metagenome, whole genome shotgun sequencing project. | reverse complement strand
GCCAGTTCCAGAACCGTGACTACGCCATGGAAATGCTGAAGGCAAAGCTGTATCAGATCGCAAAGCAGCAGCACATGGACAAGATCGACGACATCAAGGGCGTGCAGAATGAGATCGCCTGGGGCCACCAGATCCGCAGCTATGTGTTCATGCCCTACACCATGGTCAAGGATCACCGCACCAACTACGAGACCGGCAATGTCGATGCCGTGATGGATGGTGATCTGGACGGTTTCATCTTTGCCTACCTCAAGGCTGCCAGCCGCGGGGAACTGCAGGATACCTAAAATTTGTTATAAAATGTCAGAGGGACCTCGCCGTTGGGCGGGGTCCCTCTTTTGGTTACAGGTGCAGATATTTTCCGGTGATGCTGGCGGGATCGGCGGCCACCTGCTCTGGTGTGCCGCAGGCCACGATGCGTCCGCCGCTCTCGCCGCCGCCGGGGCCGAGGTCCACAAGATAGTCGGCGTTGCGGATCACATCCAGATCGTGCTCAATGACCACCACAGTGGCCCCGCTGTCAATGAGACGCTGGAACACGCCCAGCAGAGTGCGCACATCCAGCGGGTGCAGGCCGATGGTGGGCTCGTCGAATACAAACACGGTGTCGGCCTGCCCTTTGCCCATCTCGCTGGCGAGCTTGAGCCGCTGGGCCTCCCCGCCCGAAAGGCTGGGGGTGGCCTCGCCCAGAGTCAGGTAGCCCAGCCCCAGGTTGGAAAGGGTCTGCAGCCGGCTGGCCACCAGCTTGAGGTCGGCACAGGCGGCAAGGGCTTCGTCCACGCTCATCTCCATCAGGCGGGGCAGGCTCTCGGCCTGGGTGCCGTCCTTCCGGGTGCGGTAGAGGGCGGCGGCATCCTTCTGGTAGCGGGAGCCGCCGCAGTCCGGGCAGGTGATCTCCACATCCGGCAGGAACTGGATGTCCAGGCTGATGGTGCCGGTGCCGTCGCAGCCGGGACAGCGCAGGCGGCCCGTGTTGTAGGAAAAATCGCCCGCCTTGTAGCCCTTCTCCCTGGCAAGGGGAGAGCGGGCGTAGATCTTGCGCAGCTCATCGTGGACATTGGCATAGGTGGCCACCGTGGACCGCACATTGATGCCGATGGGCGTTGCGTCAATGAGCTTGACCTGCGCAATGCCCGGTGCAGTGATGCTTTCCACATGGGCGGGCAGAGCTTCGCCCTTGGCGGCGGCCTCCAGCGCGGGGATCAGGCTTTCCAGCACCAGCGTGGTCTTGCCGGAACCGGACACGCCGGTCACCGCGATGAGCCGCCCCTTGGGCAGCCGGACTTCCAGCGGCTTGACGGTGTGGATGGCCCGGGTGCGCAGGGTGATGGTGCCCAGCGCAAAGAGCTCCGCTTCCGGGGTGCGGGTGCGGGCTGAGAGGGTGTGCAGGTCGGCAAGGAAGGGCCCGATGCGGGAAGCCGGGCTTTTGGTTACCTGCTCCACAGTGCCCTGTGTCAGGATGGTGCCGCCGTTTTCACCGGCACCGGGGCCCATCTCAATGAGCCAGTCGGCATCCCGCAGGATCTCGGTGTCGTGATCCACCAGCACGATGGAATTGCCGTCGGCGATCAGGTCATGCATCACGCCCCGCAGGCCCTCGATGTTGGAGGGGTGCAGGCCGATGGAGGGCTCGTCCAGCACATAGAGCACGCCGGTGGTGCGGTTGCGCACCGAGCGGGCCAGCTGCACCCGCTGGCGCTCCCCTGTGGAAAGGGTGGCAGCCTCCCGGTCAAGGGAGAGGTAGCCCAGCCCCAGATCCAGCAGGCGGGCAGCGGTGGCCTGAAAGGACTCGCAGATGCTCTCGGCCATAGGGCGCATCTCCACGGGCAGGGAGGCGGGTACCCCCTCCACCCACTGCACCAGCGTGTCCAGCGTCATGCGGCAGGCATCGGCCAGCCCGATGCCCCGCAGCCGGGGAGCCCGGGCCGCGGCGTTCAGGCGGGAGCCGCCGCACGCAGGGCAGGGGCCCTGCTTCAGGAACCGCTCCACCCGCTTCATGCCCTTTTCGTCCGTTACCTTGGCAAGGGCGTTCTCCACGGTATAAACGGCGTTGAAGTAGGTGAAATCCATTTCACCCGCCGCGCCGGTCTTGCTGTTCTGGTAGAGCAGGTGCACCTTTTTGGCGGGGCCGTGGAACACCATGTCGCGCTCTTCCGGGGTCAGCTCCCGGAAGGGAACGTTGGTGCGCACGCCCATCTTTTCGGCGATCTCCTTCATCAGCGACCACATCAGGGTCTGCCAGGGCAGCACCGCGCCCTCGTTGATGGAAAGGCTCTCGTCCGGCACCAGAGTGGATTCGTCCACCACCCGCACGATGCCGGTGCCCTCGCAGTCTGGGCAGGCTCCGGTGCTGTTAAAGGCGAACTGCTCCGCGCCCAGCACCGGCACCTGCGCGCCGCACCGGGGGCAGTAGAGCGGGATCTCGGCCGCAATGTTCAGGCTGGGCGGCACCATGCAGCCGCAGCTGGGGCAGGGGTAGTGGGACAGCCGGGAGAACATCAGGCGCAGGCTGTTCAAAAGCTCGGTCATGGTGCCAAAGGTGGAACGCATTCCGGGCACGCCGGGCCGCTGGTGGAGGGCCAGTGCGGCGGGAACATAGCGGATCTCGTCCACCTGCGCCTTTTCGGCCTGGGTCATCCGGCGGCGGGTGTAGGTGGAAAGGGCCTCCAGATAGCGGCGGGAGCCCTCGGCGTAGAGGACACCCAGCGCCAGTGAGGACTTGCCGGAACCGGACACGCCCGCAATGCCGACGATCTTGTGGAGCGGCACGTCTACGTCGATGTTCTTCAGGTTGTGCACCCGCGCGCCCCGCACCCGGATGGCGGCGGGGAGAGCGGAACTGGATTCGTGGTTCATCGTGTCTCCTTTCTCTGAATGGGGTCACAAAAGGCTCCCTCACAGGGGAGCCGGAAAGATCATAAACCGAGAGGATTGAACCGCTGGTGTTCGAGCTGGTCGATCACCGCCTGGGCTGCCGGTGCAATGGGGGCGGGTACTGCGGCGGGGCGGCTGAGGTAATAGCCCTGCAGCAGATCCACGCCCAGACCGATGACGGTGCGCAGCTGGGCCTCGGTCTCAATGCCCTCGGCAATGAGTTGCATACTGCGGGCGTGGGCGTAAGCCACAATGTTGGAGACGATCTGCTGCTTATCGCGGTCGGTATCGATCCCGCGCACAATGGAAATGTCGATCTTGATGTACCGGGGCGAGAGCTCCAGCAGGTTCAGCTCGTTGCTGTAGCCGCTGCCGTAGTCATCCAGCGCAAAGGAGCCGGAGAAGCCCGGAACGTTCCGTTTCCGTTCCAGACATGCGCGGTCCAGATCTTCCTGTTCGGTGATCTCCACCACCAGCCGCTTAAGCAGCTCGGGGTAGCGCTGAGCATATTCCTCCACATCCTCAACCGTCAGGCTGACATTGGCGATGGAGTTGATGAAGAGCAGGGCATCGCTCTGGAGCAGGCCCTGTACCTGCATGCGCTGGAAGATCTCGCTGGAATGGAACACAGTGATCCGCTCGATCTCATACAGGCGGCCTGTCTCATGGGCCAGCTGCATGACCTGAGCGGGGGAGTGCAGGGTAGGCAGATCGACCCGCATGAGGGCCTCGTAGGCTGCGACCCGGCCGCTGCGGGCAGAGTAGATGGGCTGGAAGTGGTAGGACACCAGCTCCTCCTGCAGCAGGCGCTCAAAGTCCTGCTGGGTCTGGGCGGCGTATGCCTCCTGATGGTAGCTGCCGATATCAAAATCACACATGCGGCCCTTGTGGGAATGCTTGACCTGATACATGGCAAAGTCGGCATATTTTTTCAGGGTGAGCAGGTCGTGGCCGTCCGTGGGGTACCAGGCAATGCCGCCCGAGATGCTGATGTGCAGCTGCTTGCCGTTGGGCAGGATGGACACGCTGCGCTGCAGGGCGGCACTCAGCAGCTCCAGCTGGGCGCGGAGCTGTGCCTGATCCTGGTAGCCATAGAAGAAGATCAGGAATTCATCGCCCGAAAGGCGGGAGCAGATGGTGCTGGCGGGCGTGTTGGCCGCAAAGCACTGGCCGGTCTGGCGGATGTACTGGTCGCCCCAGTCATGGCCGTAGGTGTCGTTGATCTGCTTGAGGTTGTCCAGATCCATCATCAGCAGGGCGGCACAGCCCAGCTTTTCGGGCTGCTGGAACAGCGCGTCACAGGCGCGGTCAAAGGCACGGCGGCGGTACAGGCCGGTCAGGGTGTCGTAATCGCGCTCGTGCTCAATGCGCTGCTGCTCCAGCACCGTGGTGGTCATATCCTCAGCCAGACCCACCTCGGAGGCACTTTCGCCCAGGATATGGGTGATACGCAGGGTGATGTAGTGGGTGCTGCCGTCGGGCTGTGGGATGGCAAAGACCTTGTTGTTGGCCGGGGACAGGCGGTAGAACCACCGCTGCTCCAGTGTGCCCATCAGGGCGCGGAAAGCCTTTGGCGTGAGCGGATCTGGCTGCTCCTGTGCAAGGCCCAGCATGGAGAAGAAGTTATCAGTCACATAAACACTGTCATCGCGCAGCTCATAGCCGCCCAGCTCCGCACTGGCCAATTTCATAATGCGCAAAAAGCGGGTGGAGGAGTCCAGCACGTCTTTGCTCAGCTGGGTAAAGGCGGAGGAGAACTGATCCAGCTCCCTGATGCCGGTGGCGGACAGATGCGGGATGGCGGAGGAATCCGCTTCGGCAGCGGCTACCTCAGCCGAGAGCTTGGCAACGGGCCGGGCCAGCCGCCTGCTGATCAGCCAGCTGCAAACAAAGCCAACGGCCAGCGTGATCAGAATGATGAAGGAGAACAGCTGCTGCAGCCGCTGGGCAAAAGCAAAGAGCTGCACCGCGGGAACAGAGCCCACGAGAAGCCAGTGCTCGCCCGAGAAAGGAGCATTCCGGCTGTAGAGGTCCAAGGGGGAGACCGAGGCAATGTAGAGGGCATCGCTGAAGAGGTAGCGGCGGGTCTGGGCACTGTGGAGGCGCAGCGTAAGGCTTTCGTCCGCAGAACCTGGCTGCCCGTCGCAGTGGGAACGGAGCACCGGACGCAGCTGCAGTTCAGAGGCAGAGAGCTCCTCCGTACCGGTCACGGCAAGGAAATAGGTGCCGTTGTTTTGCAGCTCAGAGCAGGGCAGATTCTCCCACAGGTGGTCGGCCAGCAGCTCCATGCCGATCACGCCGTAAACGGTGCCGTCCGGCAGGATCAGGGGCTGGCTGTAGGCAATGGCCTCGTGGGTGTCTCCGGGCATCGGATAGGATCGTGAGGTCCAGTGGCCATAATCGGAGGCGGCAAGGCTGGCTCCGTCTTTATAGGCGGCCTGGAAAGGGGGATAAAGGAAGCCGCGGTTTCCCAGTGCCCGGTAGCGGATGGTGGGGGACCAGCTGTTGTCCGTGGCAATGGAGAGGGACTGCACCAGCTGGGCCGGTGCCCGCACAAAGGTCAGGTCGGCGTTGCGCTGGGAGGGAGCGGCATCCGGGTCAAGATCCCGCAGGTAGATGGCGGGCATGAGGCTGTCCTGCTTCCGCTTATCCAGATCATGGGTGTTCAGGATAAGAAACACGCCGGTCACCGACTTGATGCGCAGGGTGCTGATGAGCTCCGGCGCGGCGGCTTCCAGCAGGGGATAGGCCGCGTCGCTGCTGCTGTCCAGCGTGCTCAGGCTGATCTCTCCCTCGTCCAGAAGCTGCTGGGTCAGGCCATTGATGGCATCGGAAAGGCTGGTCAGCTCCTGTGCATCGTGGAAGATGGACTGAAGATACCGGCTGCGGTTGTCCACCTGCATGGCAAGGATATCCTCGGCGTTCTGGTTCAGCTGGGGGCCAAGCCGGGTGACGTGGACGGCAAAGGTCAGCAGCAGGAACTCCACCGCCAGCACAGCCAGCAGGGAGAAAAGGATGGTGCCGAAGATAGAATGGCCCGTCTGAGGGGCCTTCTGGCTGTGCGGCTTGCGGTTCTGCATCTGAGGGTCTCTCCTTTTGTGGTTGTTCCAAGGGCATCTCAGCCCGCAAAGGCGCTGAGAGCGGCCAGAGTCTGGTCGTACCAGGCATCAAAATAGGCATTGGTCAGGAACTCGGCTTCGGCTTCCTCGGGGGTCTGCCCGGCAGCCAGCCGCTCCAGCACCGTGGCACGGTCGGCAGTGACACGGTCCTCCAGCGCGTACTGCAGGGTATTGCGGGCGCGCAGGGCATCCGGGAAGGCATGGGTGGTGTAGAGCTTGCTGCGATCGACGGTATCAATGGACAGGCTCAGCACCTTGTGGATGCGCTCAGAAACCGTCAGGCCGCTGTTCTCAAGGGTGGACATGCTGTTGGCGGCATAGGTCACGGGCATATAGCCGGACTGCACCGAGAACTGCAGGTTGTTTTCCGGCTGGGTGAACCATTTCAGGAAGGCAACGCAGGCACTGATCTCGTCCTCGGTGCCCGGGATGACTACCATGCCGGCCCCCTGCTGGACGGCCACCGGCTCACAGCCTGCAAAGCTGGGGCAGGGCAGCGCGGCCATCTCGATGCCGTGGCTCTCGGTGTCGCTGGTCAGCACCTGGGTGGGGAAGAAGGAAGCGCTGGAGGAGGAACCGACATAGGCCAGCAGGCTGCCGATCTTGATATCGTCGCTGCGGAACTTGCCGCTGGCACTGCACCAGCCCTTGATGTAGGGGACATAGTAGTTATCCCACAGCTTGCGGAGGGTCGGCTTGTCAAAGTGCAGGGTCATCACGCCGTTCTCGGCATCAAAGATGGTCGTACCCAGTTCCTGTGCGCCGCAGAGCAGGTAATTGGTCAGCGCGTCGCGGCCATACAGGGCCTTGCCGTCGTTGGGCGCAGCCGTCTGGGCATCGGTCCAGTCGTAGTATTTGTGTGCGGCCTCGTTCAGCCCCTCCACGGTGGAAAGATCCGCATAGGTCACGCCTGTGGCCTCGGCAAAGGGGACAAAGTCGGTGACGTTCAGGTAGAGCAGCTCAGTGGACTTTGCTATGGGAAAGACCTTGAGCTCCCCGTTGTTCATCAGGTCACCCTCTTCGAGAAACCCGGCGATATAGGCGGACTTCTCTTTTTCGGTCAGGTAGGGGCTCAGGTCAACGGCAAGGCCCATCTGATCCAGCGTAAAGGCGGTGTCTGCGTAGGAGGAGACGATGTTGGGCAGCTTCTCGGCACCCACCTTGCCCTCGGCGGCGGCCAGCACGCTGGTCTCAAGGTCGTTCACGCTGCCCTGACTGGAGCTTTCGACCCGGATGTTCTTCTCTTTGCCCACGGTGGAGTTGAACTGCTCCACCAGCTGGTTGAAGCATTCCAGCTGGTCGCCGTTGTAGTAGGTCCAGATCGTGATGGTGGTGGGCAGCTTGCTTCGGCCGCAGGCAGTGCCGCCCAGCGCCACAGCGGCGCACAGCAGCAGACTGACGGCAGAACGAAGGATTCGTTTCATTGACTTATCTCTCCCATTCCGACAAAACGGCTCACGGAAAAGCGGCGCGTCCTGTTGTTTCTGAAATGATACCAGACGAAAATATTGTAACACTTTTTCGGGGCGGGGGCTACTGATTTTTGAAAAAACACCCGAAAGCAGACGAAAAAAGAAAGAATCTCTGGCCGGCGCTTCCATTTTTCGTAAAGTCCGGATATAATACAAGCATAAAATACAACAAAAGAATGGGAGAGCTTATGGCGCAGAAGAAGGACGAGGGCCTGAACGGCAACGAAAAGATCGAACAGGCAGTCTGCCAGTTACAGCAGGAGCCCACGCAGGAGCAGCTGGCGCATACCCTGACCGTGATCCGGCGGCGGATGCGGGAAAACGGACAGGTCGTGGTGGCGGTGGAGCCGAACCCGGCCAGTGAGCAGATGCAGCTGCGGGCCCTCCGCACGGCCGATGGGGCCAGCTGGTGGTATGCCTTTACCAGCTTTGAAGAGGAGATGAAGGGCGCGGAAGCGGTGCAGTCCACCTTTCTGGTGGAGCTTGAAAAGCTGTTGGATGCCGCACTGCAGGTGCCGGAGATCCAGGGCATCATCCTGAACCCCTGGAACCGCACCATCCAGCTGGACAAGACCCTGCTCCGGATCATCAAGGGATAAACACGAAAGGGCCCGTCTGCCGCATTTTGGTGCGCGCAGACGGGCCCTTTTTATATGGTAAAGGAAGAAGGAGAATGGCAGATCAGGCTGCGTCGGTGCGGTTCTTCTTGAGCAGGCTCAGGATCACGGCACCCACCACGCTGCCAGCGGCCAGAGCCACGCAGTAGAGCAGGGTATGATCGACCACGGGGAACACGAAGATGCCGCCGTGGGGAGCGCGCAGGGCGCAGCCGAAGGTCATGGAGAGGGCACCGGCCAGCGCGGCACCGGCCACACAGCTGGGCAGGACGCGCAGCGGGTCGGCGGCGGCGTAGGGGATGGCACCCTCGGTGACGAAGCACAGGCCCATGACGTAGTTCACAATGCCGTTGCGGCGCTCGTCAGGGGTCCACTTCTTGGGGCAGAAGGTGGTGGAGAGGGCGATCGCGATGGGAGGAACCATGCCGCCCACCATGACAGCAGCCATGACCTCGTAGTTGCCGGAAGCCAGTGCGGCAGTGCCAAAGACATAGGCAGCCTTGTTGAAGGGACCGCCCATGTCAATGCTCATCATACCGGCAACGATGGCACCCAGCAGGACTTTGGAGGTGCCGCCCATGGCGTTGAGGCAGTTGGTCATGGCAGTGTTGATCATGCCCATGACCGGGTTGATGCCGCACATCACGGCACCGATGATGAGGATGCCGCCCAGCGGGTAGATCAGCATGGGGCGGATGCCGTTCAGGCTGGCGGGGAGCTTTTCGGTGATCTTTTTCAGGAACTCGACCACATAACCGGCCACGAAACCGGCCAGCAGAGCGGCCAGGAAGCCGCCGGAGATGCCGGTGGTCTCACCATTGGCAAGGCCTGCAAAGTTGGTGCCGTTCACGGCCAGCACGCCGCCCGCAAAGCCCACGGCCAGGCCGGGACGGTCGGCGATGGACATGGCGATGAAGCCTGCCAGAATGGGAAGCATGTAGCCAAAGGCGGCGCTGCCCACCGTCTTGAAGAAGGCGGCGATGGGGGTGTTCATGCCAAAGTTGGAGGGGTCGATGGTGTAATCGTCCAGCAGGAAGGCCAGCGCGATCATAATGCCGCCGCCCACCACAAAGGGCAGCATGTGGGACACGCCGTTCATCAGGTCCTTGTACACCTTGCGGCCAAAGCTGTCGCCGGAGGTCTCCTCCTCGGCAGCGGCGGCACCGCCCTTGGCATGATAAACAGGAACTTCACCATGGGCCACCTTTTTCAGCAGCTCCTCGGGCTTGTGGATGCCGTCATCCACCCGGGCAAACAGCACGGGCTTGCCGTCAAAGCGGGCGGTCTCCACATTTTTGTCTGCAGCCACGATGATGCCGTCACAGGCTGCGATCTCGGCGCGGGTCAGCACGTTCTTGGCACCATCGGAGCCGTTGGTCTCCACCTTGGTGGGCAGGCCCAGCTTGTCACCGGCCTTGGCCAGCGCCTCGGCGGCCATGTAGGTGTGGGCAATGCCGTTGGGGCAGGCGGTGACGGCCAGAATTCGGTAGCCGCTCTGGGGGATGGCCTGCTGGGTGAAGCTCTCCTCACCGAACTGGGCCTCCTCCTGTGCGTCGATGAGGGCAAGGAATTCGGCGGGGGTCCTGGCGGCCTTCAGCTTTTCCACAAAGTCCTCATTCATCAGCATCTGCATCATGCGGGCCAGCATATCCACATGCAGGCTGCCGTTTTCGGGGGCCGCAATGGCAAAGAGCAGGTCGGTCTTGCCGTCATCCTCGGCGTTGTACTGCACCGGGGTGCTCAGACGCAGGGCGGCCAGGCTGGGCCGGGTGACCACATTCGTCTTGGCGTGGGGAACGGTGATGCCGTTGTCCACATAAGTGGAGGCCTCATCCTCCCGGGCGTAGAGAGCCTTCTTGTAGGCTTCTGTGTCGGTGATGTTGCCGTGGGTGGCCTGCAGTTCCACCAGCCGGGAGAGGATCTCGTCCCGGTTGGAGGCCGCAGAATCCAGCTCGATGGACTTTGCGGTGAATAATTCCGTAATGCGCATAAGGGTTCTCCTTTCTCTCTATCTGCAGCCCTCTCAGTCAAAGCCTGATGGCTTTGCCAGCTCCCCCAAAGGGGGAGCCAACGCATCTCCAAGGTCAGCAGAAGCTGAATCTGGGAGAGCAATTGCCTCTCCCTTTGGGAGAGGTGGCATTGCGTCAGCAATGACGGAGAGGGTGAGCTGCCTTAAATTTGACCAAACAATTCTTCGATCTTTTCTTTTGTTGCCAGCCCAAGGCTGAACGCGGTGGCACTGCCGCAGGCGGTGCCCAGCCTGAGGGCCTGCTCATAGCTGCCGCTTTGCAGATAACCTGCCACAAAACCGGCCACCATGCTGTCGCCTGCGCCCACGCTGTTCACGACCTTGCCCTTGGGGCAGCCGATGCGGTGCACCTCGCCGTGCTCATCCACCAGCAGAGCGCCGTTTCCGGCCATGCTCACCAGCACGTTCCGGGCACCCTTTTCCTGCAGGGCGCGGGCGGCGGCGGTGATCTCTTCGTCCGTTTTCAGCTCCCGGCCCACGATCTCGCCCAGCTCGTGATCGTTGGGCTTGATCAGGAAGGGATGATAGGGGAGGACGTTGACCAGTAGATCCTGGGTGGCATCCACCACGGCCCGCACGCCGTGGCCCTCCAGCCCTGCCAGCAGCCGCTCGTAGGTGCTCTGGGAAAGGCTCTTGGGGATGCTGCCTGCCAGAACGAGGATGTCGTCAGGCTGCAGGGTGTCCAGCTGGGCTTCCAGCTGCTGCATGGCGCTTTCCGGGATGTTGGGGCCTGCGCCGTTCAGCTCAGTCTCGGTGCCTGCCTTGATCTTGACGTTGATGCGGGTCATGCCCTCGGCCAGATGGATGAAATCGGTCCGGAGCCCCTGCGCGGCCAGACCACGCTCCAGCCAGGCACCGGTCTCACCGGCCACAAAGCCCAGAGCCACGCTCTCACAGCCCAGCTCCCGGAGCACGCCGGAAACATTGATGCCTTTGCCGCCCAGCACGCAGTCCTCCCCGGCGGCGCGGTTCACCTCGCCCACCTCAAGGGGCCTGTCGAGACGGACGACATAATCAATGGCAGGATTGAACGTTACAGTGTAGATCATACCTCGGTCTCCTTTATCAGAGTGTATTGCCGGTATTTGGGGTTGGGGCACCGGTTCGTCAGGATGGCACCGTTGTGCAGATCACAGATGGCGGCGGGGTAGACCTGCGCAAATTTGGTGTCGTCCACCAGGAACCACGCCTCCCGCGCCCGGTGGATGGCCGCAGCCTTGACGGCGGCCTCCTCGGGGTCTGGGGTAGTGAAGCCGGAATCCAGCGCCACGCCGTTGGCCCCCATGAAGGCTTTGGTGAAATTGTACTGTTGGATGGCAGTCAGCGCAGCCGCCCCGATGATGGCCTCGGTCTGGGGCCGCAGCAGCCCGCCGGGCAGGAACACCCGGCAGCCTTTCTGGGCCAGCAGGCGGGCGTGGGCCACGCCGTTGGTCACATAGCTGGCGTTCAGGGCCGGGCCGCTCAGCGCCCGTGCCAGAGCCAGCGTGCTGGAGCCTGCATCCAGATAGATGAAATCCTCCGGCAGGATCAGTTCTGCTGCCGCTTGGGCGATGCTCTGCTTCTGGCTGACGGCCAGCTCTTCCTTGGCGGCCATGGTGGGCTCGTCGGTGCGGAAGGGGCTGTCCGGCAGGGTGGCCCCGCCGTGCACCTTGTTCAGTTTGCCCAGCTTGTCCAGCTCGTTCAGGTCGCGCCGGATGGTGGATTCGCTTGCGTTCAACGCCTCGCACAACTCCTGTACGGTGGCGGTGCGCTGCCGCGCCAGCAGATCCAGAATCAGGCTGAATCGTTCTTCTGCCAGCATCGGGAACATTCCCCCTTGTTCGATTTATATGATTGATTTTGATTGACGTTGGCGGGTTATGACCGCCTTGCCCCCTTATTATAGCAAAATCTCAGTCAAAATCAATCAGATTCCGCCAGGTTTGAGTGACAAAATATTGCTCTGTTTTTTGGGCAGGATGCATAAGAAATGGGATACAACAACAAAAAAGCCGACACTCCACAATGGAATGTCGGCTGAATCTCTCACCGCTTCGGTCTGGCTGTGCCAGCGCCTTGCGGAACTCTCCTAATAGGGGAGCCAGGAATCAAGGTTACTTGTTCTGGATGTACTCGTCCATGGCCTTGGCGGCTGCCTTACCGGCACCCATGGCCTTGATGACGGTGGCGGCACCGGTCACGGCATCGCCGCCGGCGTACACACCCTCACGGCTGGTCTTGCCCTCGTCGCCCTCGGTGACGATGCAGCCGTGCTTGTTGGTCTCCAGGCCGGGAGTGGTGGAGCGGATCAGGGGGTTGGGGCTGGTGCCCAGGCTCATAATCACGGTATCCACATCCAGCTCAAACTCGCTGCCCTTCTTTTCAATGGGACGGCGGCGGCCGGAAGCGTCGGGCTCGCCCAGCTCCATCTCAATGCAGGTGATGGACTTGACGAAGCCCTCGTCGTTAGCGTGGATCTCCACGGGGTTGCACAGGGTCTTGAAGATGATGCCCTCTTCCTCGGCGTGCTCGACCTCCTCCTTACGGGCAGGCAGCTCGGCCATGCCGCGGCGGTAGACGATGTACACGGTCTCGGCACCCAGACGCAGGGCGCTGCGGGCAGCATCCATGGCCACGTTGCCGCCGCCCACAACGGCCACCTTTTTGCCGGTGCGGATGGGGGTCTTGCTGGTGGGCAGGTAGGCCTTCATCAGGTTGGAGCGGGTCAGGAACTCGTTGGCAGAGTACACGCCCTTCAGGCTCTCGCCGGGGATGCCCATAAAGCGGGGCAGACCGGCACCGGAGCCAACGAACACGGCCTCGTAGCCGTACTCGCCCATCAGCTCGTCGATGGTCAGCACCTTGCCGATGACCATGTTGCACTCAAAATCCACGCCCATCTTCTTCAGGCCGTCGATCTCCTGCTGCACGATGGCCTTGGGCAGACGGAACTCGGGGATGCCGTACATCAGCACGCCGCCGGCCACATGCAGGGCCTCGTAGACGGTGACCTTATAGCCCAGCTTGGCCAGGTCGCCTGCGGCGGTCAGACCGGCAGGGCCTGCACCGATGATGGCAACCTTGTGGCCGTTCCACTCGGGCACGATGGGGGCGGTGTGGACGTTTTCACGGTGCCAGTCGGCCACAAAGCGCTCCAGTCGGCCGATGGCAACCGGCTCGTTCTTGATGCCGCGGGTGCACTTGCCCTCGCACTGGCTCTCCTGGGGGCAGACACGGCCGCAGACGGCGGGCAGGGAGGAGGAGCGGGCAATGACCTGATAGGCGGCTTCAAAGTCGCCCTCGGCCACATGACCGATGAACTCGGGGATATCGATGCCCACGGGGCAGCCGGTCTGGCAGGGCTTGTTCTTGCAGTGGATGCAGCGCTTTGCCTCGTTCACGGCCATCTCTTCGGTATAGCCCAGTGCAACTTCCTCAAAGTTCTTGTTGCGGACGTTGGGGTCCTGGGTGGGCATGGGGCACTTTTTGGGATCCATATTGAAAGCCATCTTACTTTGCCTCCTCAGTCTTGAACAGATTGCAGGCCTTCTCACGGGCCTTTGCCTCAAAGGGGCGGTACATGGTGCCGCGGGCCATGGCCTCGTCGAAATCGACGAGGTCGCCGTCAAAGTCGGGGCCGTCCACGCAGGCAAACTTGGTCTCGCCGCCCACGGTCAGGCGGCAGCCGCCGCACATGCCGGTGCCGTCGATCATAATGGGGTTCATGGAGACGATGCTCTTCAGCCCGTGCTTCTGGCAGGTCTTGACGACGAATTTCATCATGATCAGCGGGCCGATGGTGATGACCAGATCATACTGGTTGCCGGCGGCCACCAGCTCGTCCAAAGCGGCAGTGACCACACCCTTGGTGCCGTAGCTGCCGTCATCGGTCATAATGCGCAGCTCGTCACTGCAGGCGTTGAACTCGTCCTCGAGGATGAGCAGATCCTTATTGCGGAAGCCGATGACGCTGTGGACGGTGCAGCCCTGGTCATGCAGCTCCTTGGCAATGGGCAGGGCGATGGCGCAGCCCACGCCGCCGCCGACAACACAGACCTTTTTCAGGCCCTCGGTCTCGGTGGCGCGGCCCAAGGGGCCCACAAAGTCATGGACGCTGTCGCCTGCATTCAGGCTGTTCAGCTCCATGGTGGTGCCGCCCACGATCTGGAAAATGATATCCACAGTGCCCTTTTCACGGTCGTAACCGGCCACGGTCAGGGGGATGCGCTCGCTGTCCTCAAACG
>PPYF01028176.1_pt1 | contig 14334 bp, 5 predicted proteins | sample 1559871 | NCBI WGS metagenome assembly PPYF01 (sample SAMN08240021, study PRJNA423297) | Human gut metagenome, whole genome shotgun sequencing project. | reverse complement strand
GAGACATCTACCGGGGTGCTCGGGGCAGACGCATCTATGGAGAAATCCATCGGATACAACGGTCCGAAATACAACGGAGCTTATCTGGATGCAGTCATTGATGAATATCAGCTCTTCAATGACGTGGCAACCCCGGAGGAGGTTATCGGACTCTACGAAGAATCCGGACAGACTTTCGATAAAGAAGAGGTGGCACAGGCGGACCTTGATGCGTTGAATATCCCATCCGAAGTACAGAACAATATGATGCTTCCGTCAAAGGGAAAGAGCGGATCTGTTATTAGCTGGGCGTCCAACAATCCGGATGTAATTAGTAAAGACGGAAATGTAACGCGACCTGAGAGTGGCGAAGAAAACGTAAAAGTGACGTTGACAGCAACAGCTTCTTACGCAGGAGGCAAAGAGGTGACTAAAGAATTTGAGGTTACCGTTCTTGCGAAAAAAGAAGTAAAAGCAGAGCCGGACAGCATCATGGGAAGCGTAACGCTTCAGGATGAGTGGCTTGTCAATGCAGCGCAAAAAGAGAATGAATATTTACTGAGTCTCGATTCTGAGAAATTCCTGTATGAGTGGTACAGGCTGTCAGGTTTGGAACCGAAAACAGACTCCGGATATGGTGGCTGGGAGAGAAGTACGGACAATAACTTCCGAGGTCATTCATTCGGACATTATATGTCAGCATTATCTCAGGCATATTTGACCAGTGGAGGAGAGACAAAGAAACAGTTAGAGACTGAGATTTCTGAAGCAGTGAACGGGCTGGCAGCCTGTCAGGGAGCATATGCGGCAGCGCATCCGGAAAGTGCGGGATATGTATCACCGTTCCCGGAAGAATGGCTTCAAAGAGTGGACAGCGTTCCGCTTGCAGGGACGAAGATCAAGTCTGTGGACAATCTGATCGTGCCATATTATAACCTTCATAAGATGGTGGCAGGACTTCTGGATGTTGCCAAGAATGTGGAGGATCAGGAAATTAAAAGTACTGCACTTAGTGTGGCAGAAGGATTTGGAGAATATCTGTACAATCGTCTGAGCATGCTGACAGATAAAAACCAGATGCTCAGAACCGAGTATGGAGGAATGAATGAGGCTCTCTACGAGCTTTACAACCTGACAGGAAACAATCATTTTAAAACAGCGGCAGAGTATTTTGATGAGACTGCGCTGTTCGAACAACTTGCAGCAAATAAAGATGTGTTAAATGGCAAACATGCCAATACGACTGTTCCGAAGTTGACCGGTGCAATGAAGAGATATACTGTTCTGACAGAGAACGAAGAGTATTACAATGCGCTGAGCCAGAAAGAAAAAGACGGTCTCAACCTGTATCTGGAAGCAGCAAAGAACTTCTGGGATATCACTATCGATCATCATACTTATGTGACAGGTGGAAACAGTCAGTCTGAGCACTTCCACGAGGCAGATAAGATTGGTTATGATGCAACCAAGAGTGAGTACGATGCAAGTACCACCTGCGAGACCTGTAATACATACAATATGTTGAAACTGTCCAAGGCACTGTACCATGTGACCGGCGACAAGAAGTATATGGATTATTTTGAGAGAACTTATACCAATGCAATCCTGCCCTCCCAGAATCCGGAGACAGGAACAACTATGTATTTCCAGCCGATGGCGCCGGGATACAACAAGGTATTCAACCGTCCGTTTGACGAGTTCTGGTGCTGTACAGGAACCGGTATGGAGAACTTCTCTAAACTGGGTGATAACATTTATCAGATGAATGCAGACGGCGTATCTGTTAATATGTTCTGGGCTTCTGAACTGAATCGGGACGGTATTCATATTAAACAGGCTGCAAATATGCCAAATGAAGATACGGTGACCTTTGAAGTAAAAAAAGCAAAGAGCGGTACTGTATTAAGACTTCGCAAGCCGGACTGGTTAGCAGGCGAAGCAGTGATCAAAGTAAACGACAAAAAAGTAGAACTTCAGGAAGAAAAGGGATACTTTAAGGTTGAAGTAAAGAGCGGTGACAAGGTATCCTATCAGATGCCAATGGAGATGGTTGCATATCCAATGCCGGACAAACCGAATTTAATTGCGTTTAAGTATGGTCCGGTTGTACTGAGTGCGAAACTGACTGCAAGTAACATGGAAGCTTCTAATCCAAATGGAATTCTTGTAAGAGTCGGAACATTTGACCCTAATGCACAGACAGTTATCACAACTCAGAATATGAGTACGGATGAGTGGCTTAAAAATCTGAGCAAGAACATGGTTCGGGTAGAAGACGGAAAAAATGGCGAGATTCAATTTGCTCTTAAAAATGTAGACTCTGAGTCGGAAGAATTAATCTATTCTCCGCATTATATGAGATACAAAGAGCGTTACGGTATTTACATGTATATGGAAGAGCCGGATTCACAGGCATCTCAGGATCGTATCCTTGCAAATAAAGAAGTGATCCGTAATCAGGAAATGAGTATCGACTATCTGGACAGCTTTGACGCAAACAACTCTGAGGCGGCAAAGAACCAGCAGGGTGAGAACACGCAGGTTGGATCGCATCTCGGAAAGACTTACCGTGACGGACAGAAGAACGGATGGTTCAGTTACGACATGAAGATTGATAAAGATGCAGAGCATAATTATCTGAACTGCGTATTCTTCTCAGGTGACAGAGGAAGAAAATTTGACATTATGGTAGATGGAACTGTGCTGGCCGGACCATACGATTACAGTGACGCTCCGTCAGGAAATGAATTTTATACGTATACGGTAGAAATACCAAAGGAGATCATTGCTAAGGCGGAAGATGGGAAGGTGACGGTCAGATTCCAGTCCAAGCCGGAATACAACAGCTATGTGGGCGGATTATTTGGGATCAGAACTTCTACATCAGCAGAGTATGATACCGAGGCAAGCCTGAAGGCATTATCTTTCGATACCGGTAAATTAACGGAAAGTTTCGCACCGGAGAAAACAGAATACGTGCTGGAAGTACCGATGGATACGGGAAGCGTAAATATGCTTGTAACACCGAAGATGGAGAGCGGACTTGTCTATGTGGGAGACATTCTGATCGACGATAAGCTCGCAAGAAAGGTTGACCTGACAGGTGATGAGACAGTTGTTTCCATTATTACAAAGGCGCAGGATCATGTGACTGCTAAAGAGTATAAGGTGACCATTAAAAAGACAGAGGAAGAAGTTCCGGCAGTGGATAAATCTACTCTGATGGAGAAGATAGAAGGAGCGCTGGCGATTACAGCAGAGGGCTACACCGAAGAGAGTTATCAGGCGCTGCAGGATGCAATCGAGACAGCTCAGGAAGCGCTTAATACTGTAGAAACCGATCAGGATGTGAAGGATGCAGTGGCGGCTCTTCAGGAAGCCATCGACGGACTAAAGAAAGAGTCGGGTAAGCCGGATGGTGGCGATGAAGGTGATAAACCAGATGGCGGCGGTGAAGGCAGCAGACCGGATGACAGCAATAAGCCGGGTGGAAATGACGGCAACGACAATAAGCCGAATGCAGGAAATTCCGGTTCCGGAAATGATAAGAACAGCGGAAGCGAGGCAGGAAAGGTAAAGACAGGAGACTCCGCGAGCATCATGCTGTGGGTTCTCCTTCTCGGAGCTTCCGTACTTGGGTGCTTTACAGTGCTTAGAAGACAGAAATAAAGAAAAAATCAAACAAATTTCACAAAAAAGTATAATTTTTTAGAGAAAAAGGTGAAGGGTATTAAAAACTTCACCTTTTTCTTAAATTATTGTATTAAAAACAGTTTGAGAAACAAATATCATGTAAATGTAAAAGACTATGCTTTGGAAAAAAACATTAACTAGGGCGGAGAAAGGAGAAGAAAGGAGAAAATGTAATTATGAAAAAGAGCAGGAAAGGAGTCGCATTGTTTTTGGCTATGACGATGATAATATCGCCGATGTCAGCGCTGGCCAAAGAAGGCGATGCTTCTTCGGGACGAGTATCAGGAGGACTGGAAGACAGTGGAGGAATTGTCAATAAAGGCGCTGACTTTGTGGAAAATGACAAGGGGGGACGTTGTTGTACAGGTTTCTGATAACGTATGGAACAATCAGAACCAGAAACATGCAGAATTCAAAGATGCAGAGGCACTATTTAAGAGAAGTGAGTTTACCGTATTGGTAGATCTTAAGCGTACGGAGCCGTCTGCCTCTTCGGATCAGGACAAGAGAGCTCTGCTTTCCATTGGGACAGAGACGAATAATTTACATGTATTTACATTATCCGGCAAGCTGGGATATGGAGATACCGTGAAAGGCGGAGGGATCAGCGCCCATCAGGTAGCGCTGTCAGAAAAAGTCGGAAGTGACTGGACAAGTGCAGCCCTTGTCTACGAGGAAACAGAGGGAGGCAATGGGGCGGTCAATGTCTACCTGAATGGAAAAAAAGCGGCGTCCGTTGACGATATCGGTTTTAAGATGAGCGAGCAGACGAATATCCGCGCCATGTTAGGACGCTCCTTTAACACAAGCTTCCTTATGGGAGGCATGTTCGATCACATTGTAGTGAAAGATACCGCGATGGATGAGGCGGCTGTTAAGAAGGAAGCTGACGAACGACTTGCCGCAAGAGGCGATGAGAAACTGCAGGAAGCCTATGATGCGTTGACACTTAGTGGAATTGATAATTGTAAAAGTAATCTTCCGCTTGTGAAGACAGGGAAGCATGGGGCAGTGATCGACTGGACATCAGACAATCCAGATGTTATCACAGATGAGTCAAAGCAGGAAGGCGACTTGTATGACGGTGGGATCGTGAATAGACCGGAAGCAGGAAAACCGGCAGTAACGGTGAAACTGACTGCAAAGATCACATTGAATGGAAAATCAATGACAAAAGAATTTACCGTTGTTGTACAGCCAAAAGAAGCGCAGGATGACAGCCAATATGACGGAGGTTATCTGTGGGTGAATTTTGGAACAGAGGGCGGATACGAAAAGATTTTCTACGGCTACAGTAAAGATGGTCTTACATGGGAGAAATTAAATAAGGACGAAAATGGAAACGCGCAGCCGATTCTTGCCAATACTGCGCCGGGAAGCGATCTTGGCGTGCGTGATCCACATCTGATCCGTTCACCGGAAGGAGACCGGTACTGGATATTAGGAACAGACCTTCATGCAGAAGGCGGCGGTTCCGGCGGAAGCGGATGGGATCAATACGGAGCCAGCCAGAACATTGTTGTGTGGGAGTCTACCGATCTTGTGAATTGGAGCGAACCACAGCTCGTATACGCAGGGCTTGATGAGGCAGGCTGTGTCTGGGCGCCGGAAGCCATTTATGACGAGACGACCGGTGATTATGTGGTGTACTGGTCTGCAAGAGATAAGTCCAAAAAGGATACCGAAGAAAATGCACTTCGCGTATATGTATGCAGGACAAGAGACTTCCATACATTCACAGAACCAAAAGTATGGTTGAGCGAAGACCAGGACAGTGGAAGCGAAGTGAATATTATTGATTCTACCATCGTGGAAGATAATGGTAAGTTCTACCGTTTCTCCACTTCTGACTGGAATACGGTTGTTGATGTAAGCGATACCTTAGCGACAGAAGAGGTGTTTGACGTTAGAAAAGACGCCGATAAGAGTACTCCGAACGGAGATTGGAAACGTCTTGTGAAGAGGAGCGAGAGTGGAAGCGCAGGCTTTGACAGAAGAGAAGGATTTACGGTGTATCAGCTCCCGGACGGCGAGTGGTGTCTTATGGGAGACAATGGCGGCTATAAGGCATTTCTGACAGACGATCTTTCATCTGGCAAATATACCGCGACAGATAAAGCGAAGTTTGTAGATGGAAACTTCCGCCACGGTACGGTGCTGCGCCTGTCCAAGGAAGAGGAAGAAAGAGTATTGAAAGCCTTCGGAGAAAAGGAAGACACGACTCCGGATCCAGAACAGAAGGTGCTTGCAGACTTTGACTTCAATGAAGATGGTGCAGGATTTGAAAGTGAAAATGCCCGTGCAACTGGAACATATACGTTGAAAGACAGCTATGACGAATCGGCAGGTAAAGCATTATATTTAGATGGAAGCGCCGACAATTGGCTGAAAGTTACCAATAAGGATGGAAAAAGTCTCCTGACGGGCGCAAAAGAGCTTACCATTTCTCTGGAATTGAAACCAGACAGGACAGCGACAAACTGGGTGATGTATGCGGCGCCGAATGACAGTGCGCCTGTCTATATGTCAGAAAAATATCTGGGGATCATGAATGATGGAACGACGACTAAAGTGGAGCGGTTCAACAATTCAGGAGAAAGACCGGCAGCGCCTTACGCTGCGACCGGTTCTGACTGGGCGCATGTGGATGCGGTGATCAGCAAGACAGATACAACGATTTATGTAAATGGAGAAAAAGTATCATCAGAACCAAGCGCTTATAAGCTGACAAGTATTCTGAAAGACGAAAGCATCCTCCAGATAGGAAAGGCGAACTGGGGAGACGGAGAATACTTTAAAGGATGGATTGATAATTTCCGTATTGAAAACAGAGCGTTAGATGAAGCGCAGATTAAAGAATTGTCTGCGGATTTTGTTGAGACACTTCCGGTGGTGGCATCGGCAACTGTTGGAACTGCCCCGGACAGAGAGACAGCTTTAGAGTACAGAGGGACAGACGATCACACAGCTATCCGCACTGAGGTGAATGAGAAAGAGAAGACGATCGTATCTTATGTGCGAAAAAATGAAGATTTAAAGAAAGTGCCATTATCTTTTGTATTCAATAAAGAGGCGAAAGAAATTAAACTCGATGGCAAAACATTTAAAAATGGCGATAAAGCCGATCTTACCAGTGACAGAAAAGTAGTCTTTGTGACTGGGGACAAAGAAGAAACATGGACGGTGAAAAAACCGATCCTTTGTAACAATCCGGTACTCCCGGGTCAATATGCAGATCCGGATATTGATTATTTTGATGGAAAATTCTGGATCTTCCCGACAACGGACGGTTATCCGGGATGGAGCGGAACGAAGTTCCACGCATTTTCATCCGAAGATATGGTTGACTGGAAGGACGAAGGCGTTATCATGGAACTGGCAAATGACAATCCGGGAAAAAATGAAAACGGAGTACAGATCGCCAAGTCTCCATGGGCAGTTGGCGGAAGCGCATGGGCGCCTACGATTGAAGAGAAAAATGGAAAATATTATTTCTATTATTGTGGAAAATTCCAAAATGGAAAGTCCGCGATCGGTGTCGCTGTAGCGGACGATCCGGCAGGACCATATGTGGACAAAGGCGAGGCGCTTATGACCGTAGATATGTGTAAAAAAGCGGGTGTCAACATGGGTCAGGCCATCGACCCGTCAATCTTTACAGATGAAGACGGAACTTCCTATCTGTTATTTGGAAATGGAAGTGCGGCGATCGCACAGTTAAATGATGACATGATGAGTATTAAGGAAGGGACATTAAAACAGATCAATGGACTGACCGATTTCCGTGAATCTGTTGTTGTCACAAAAGTAGATGGAAAATATCACTGGACATGGTCCTGTGATGATGCAAACAGTCCGAATTATCATGTTAATTACGGTGTGTCTGATACACTTACTAATGAAGACGGAAGTGCGTCTGTGAACCTTGTGAAGAAAAATCTCTTGTCCAAAGATGAGAGCAAGGGAATTCTTGGTTCCGCACACCAGTCAGTATTACATGTAAAAGATGCAGATGGAAACGATAGATATTTCATGGCTTACCATAGATTCTATACGCCGATCAACATATTTACATCAGGAGACGGCCTGGGTGTACACCGTGAGACTTGTGTAGACGAGATTACATTTGATGAGAATGGATATATGCAGATCACACCGACGCTGGAAGGCGTGGGCGCTGTGAAGATGAAAGACGAAGGAAGCACGGAAGAGCCGGATGACGGCAACAACGATAACGGTGGAAATGGCCAGGGTGATGGCAATACAGACAATGGTGGAAATGGTCATGGTGATGGCAATACAAACAATGACGGAAATAGCCAGAATGCAGGAAATGCCGGTCAGACAGGCGGAGACGACTCGGCCGCAGGAACTGTGAAGACAGGAGATTCCGCGAATATCATGTTGTGGACACTTCTTCTCGGCGCTTCTGTACTTGGGTGCTTTGCAGTAGTTAGAAAACGAAAAGTGTAGAAATAAATAAAAAATCAAACAAAATTCATAAAAAAATATAATTTTTTAGAGAAAAAGGTGAAGGGTATTAAAATCTTCACCTTTTTCTTAAATTTCTGTATTAAAAACAGTTTGAGAAACAAATATCATTTAAATGTAAAAAACTATGCTTTGGCAAAAAAAGAGGAGAGGAGCAGAAAATGAGAAAGTTGAAACAGAGTATGGCGATTTTGCTGGGCGCAGCAATGACAATCTCGCTTCTGCCTTCACTTCCGGCAACAGCCGCGGAAGAGAAGATGGAGGTTGTGGCGCAATATGACATGAGCTATGCGGACGGATATCTGACAGATATATCCGGAAACGAAAACCACGCGAAATTACAGGGGATTACCGATGGTGATTTTGCAGAAGACGAGGGAAGCAAGGTATTAAACCTTGGAGATAAGAAGTATGTGGAGCTTCCGGCCGGCATGATCGAAAAAGAGAAATTCGAGATTGAGGCAGAATTTAAGATTGGGGCAGATAATAAAGAAAATTCCTGGCTGTTTACCTTGGGAAGTAAAGTAGATAAATGGCCAAATGTAAAGAATTATCTGTTTTTCTGTCCAGAGCAGACAGGGAATGGCAATAATGCCAACAAAGGAAATCTGCGTGCGGGGATCAAGGATGCCAATAACGAGGTGTTGCTTGCACAGGGCGCAAAAGCAGTTGCGGACGCGTACAATACAGTGAAGGTTGCATTTGACAATGGAACGATTTCTGTATACTTGAATGGCGCTTTAGTAGAAAGCGCAGATACCGGATATTCGATCCAGAAGATTTTAGCGGATGGCACGGATGGCAAGATCGCTGGCTATATCGGAAAATCTTTGTACTCCCCGGATCCGGCATTTACCGGAAGCCTGAAATCTTTCAAGGTCAGCGCGGTAAGAAAAGATCATTCCGATGAAGGAAAAGTGGCAGAGGCAAAAGAGGCTTTAAGCCTTCCTTATAACACAACGGACAAGCAGGTATATGGAAATATCACGCTTCCGTCCAAAGCGGGAGATGACGTAGCGGTTGCGTGGGAGACAGATCACCCGGAAATCGTAGATCTGACAGAGCATCAAAATCAAGGATATGACGCAACGCCTGCTGGAACAGTGACAAGACCGGATAAAGATACAGATGTGAAACTGACAGCTACTCTGACAAAAGGACAGGTAAAAGATACGAAAGAATTTGTGTTTACCGTGAAGGCAGCGCCGAAGAAGCTGACAGCAGATGACTACAAAGGCTATTTCTTCACTTATTTTGCCGGAGAAGGGTATTCTGACGGAGAGCAGATTTACTTTGCGGCAAGTAAAGATGGGGACAAATGGTATGACTTAAATGATAACAAGCCGGTACTTACATCTACCATGGGAGAGAAGGGAGTGCGCGACCCATTTATCATCCGATCACCGGAAGGGGATAAATTCTACATGATCGCTACCGATTTAAAGATCAATGGCGGCAACGGATGGGGAGCGGCGCAGACAGCAGGAAGCCAGTCTCTTATGGTATGGGAGTCCACAGATCTTGTGAACTGGTCCGACCAGCGTATGGTAGAAGTGAGCGCTTCGATTGACGCGGGCTGTACATGGGCGCCGGAAGCGACGTATGATCCGATCACCGGAGAATATGTTGTATACTGGGCATCTAAGACAGCTTCTGACAACTATGGAAAACAGAGATTGTACTATGCAAAGACAAGAGATTTCTATAGTTTTACAGAGCCGGAACTTTATATTGAAAAAGATGAGTCCAGTATTGATACAACGATTATCTATAATGAAGAAGATAAGATGTACTACCGCTATACCAAGAACGAAGGCGGAAATACAAATGAGCTTGGGGCAAAGACAAAGACAATCTTTGCGGAGAAGAGCAGCACCCTTCTCGGAAACTGGACACCGATCCCGTCAGAGTCTTTGAATGCGAACCAGTGGGTAGAAGGTCCTACAATCTTCAAATACAATAAGCAGGATGCACCGGAAGGAAAATGGTGTCTTCTTGTAGATGACTTTGGCGGAAGAGGATATTATCCACTTGTAAGTACCGATTTATCAACAGGTGAATTTGAGAGCCTGACGGCAGCTCGCATGCCTTCCCGTGCAAGACACGGCACACCGATCCCAATCACAGAGAAAGAATATAAGGCTGTGATGGATAAATGGTCAGATATCGCAGAGGAGAATGACGAGGAAGAAAAGCCGGAGCCTGTGTTATCTTATGATTTCGAGGAAAGCGATGGAACAGTCATAAAAGATATCAGCGGAAATGGAAATGACGGAACGATGAACGGAAAGGCGAAGTTGCAGAAAGATGCGGAACAGGATTCGAATGTTCTTTATCTGGACGGAAGCGATGATACATTTGCAGCTCTCCCGGAAGGATTCTTTGACGGAAGAAATACGTTCTCCCTTTCTATGGATGTAAAAGCGGAAGATGTAAGCGGTAATTATTTCACGTTCGCGATCGGGCAGGACAGCAATCGATACTATTTCCTGAAACCAACTGCCGATTCAGTGAAGTCAGTCATTACATCCAGTTCCTGGGGAGGCGAAAAAGGATTTACAGAGAAACTCAACACCCAGGTAAAAGACCAGTGGCTGCATCTGACACTTATCATGGATGGAACGGATATGAAACTCTATCTGGATGATCAGCTGATCGGCCATAACGAGAATGTGGTAAATGAGATGAGCAATCTTGGAAAGAATTTAAAAGCTTATCTTGGAAAATCATTCTATGGCGAAGATAAGTGCTTTAAAGGAGCATTTGACAATATTAAAGTTTACAACCGTGTGCTTACAAATGCAGAATTAGCAGGAGGTGTTCTCGGGGATAAAACAGAGCTGCGAGAGCTTTTAGAGACATACAAGGATCTGGATGCTTCCAAATATACAGAAGAAAGCTATCAGGCATTTTTGGAAGCTTACAATGCGGGACAGAAGGTAGAAAAGAATCCTGAGGCATTGGAAGAAGAAGTGGAAACAGCAGTAAAGAACTTGAAAGAAGCGATCGAAGGACTCGTTGAAGCGGGAGATGACAACTCAGGAGACGTCGATAAACCGGGAACAGGAGGAGATGGTCAGGGAACCGGAGACAATGGTCAGAGTTCAGACAATACGGATGGACAGAACACAGGCAACGGAAATAAAGCGGACGTTGTGAAAACCGGAGATACTGCAAATATCGGCGTCTTGTTTGGTGCTATGGCAGCAGCAATCGTGGCAGCAGGTGCAGTTTTGTATAGGAAAAAGCGCAGATAAAAAAGTGTAGTAGTTCATATCTATTTATATGGATCAGGGCGAGGTTTTATGGAAAAAACTTCGCCCTGATTCTTTGTGGAAGGAAAAATCAACTATTTTCAAAAGAAAAAGTATGTTACAATCACAAAAGTGGATTTATAATAGACGATAAACTAAGGGATAGTATATCCGAAAAGATACGGAGGATACAGATGTAATGAAAAAGACATTAACGAGCCTGATTGGTGTGGTGTTGCTTATTTCAATTCTTTTTGTTGCAGTCACAGCGAATGATTATAAGAAGAAAGAAGGTACAGGGCAGGGGAATTCGGAGCAGGAGAAGCTGGTTACCATCGGCTTCTCTCAGGTGGGAGCAGAGTCAAACTGGCGGACAGCTAACTCGATTTCCATTAAACAGACATTTACACCGGAACGGGGATATGATCTTCTCTTTGAGGATGCAAAACAGAAGCAGTCCAATCAGATTATGGCGATTCGGAGATTTATTCAGCAGGAAGTGGACTATATCGTATTTTCACCGGTGGTGGAAAGCGGATGGGATACTGTATTGGAAGAGGCAAAGCGCGCCGGAATCCCGGTGATCGTGATAGATCGAAAAGTATCGGTAAGAGATACCGGTCTCTACACTGCGTGGATCGGTTCGAATTTCTATCTGGAAGGTCAGAAGGCGTGTAATGTGCTCAATCATTATGTAGAGCAAAACCAGATACCGGAAGTTAATATTGTAAATATCCAGGGAACACTGGGAGCGACTTCTCAGATTGGAAGAACCAATGCATTAGAAGATGCTGCGGATAAGTATGGGTGGAATCTTCTGGCACAGGAGTCGGGAGAATATACGGAAGCGAAAGCCTACGAAGTCATGACAAAAATGCTGAATGAGTATGAAGATATTAATTTTGTTTACTGTGAAAATGACAATGAAGCATTCGGCGTAATTGATGCCATTCGGGATGCCGGTAAGACGGTAGGACCGGGAGGAGATATTCAGATTATATCTTTTGATGCTACACAGGAGGGACTTCGCAGAATGCGAAATGGAGAGATTTTGATAGATGCCGAATGCAATCCTGAGCATGGATATTATGTAGAAAAAGTGATGGAACAGATTGAGGATAAAGAACTCCTTCAAAAAGAATGGAATGTTCCGGAAGAAGTATTTGCAAACATACCGGAGAATTATGAGATTATGCTGGGTGGAAAAAGGTATACCATACAGGCGATTACGGAAGATATTGTGAAGCAGAGAGAGTATTAGATGAAAGAGGACAAAAGATGAGCGGTATAAAAGTATTTCTCGTAGAGGATGAAATGATTATCCGAAACGGTGTAAAACGAAGTATTGACTGGGAAAAAGAGGGTTATGAGTTCGTGGGAGAGGCAAGTGACGGAGAGCTTGCATATCCGCTGATCCTGAAAGAGAAGCCGGATATTATGATTACAGATATTCGGATGCCATTCATGGACGGACTGGAATTAAGCCGGCTGGTGAAGACGGAACTTCCCAATATTAAGATTTTGATCTTAAGCGGCTATGATGAATTTCAATATGCAAAAGAAGCAATTAAAATCGGCGTTACAGATTATTTGTTAAAACCGATCTCTTCGGCAAAGCTTTTGGAGGCGTTGGGGCAGGTGAAAGAAAATATCCTACAGGAGAGAGAAGAAAAGGAACTGCTTCTGCGCTATTCCAGAGATATGCAGGAAAATACAGAAAATGAGAAATCAAAACTTTTTGACAGGCTTATGATCGGCGAGATGTCCATGGGAGAAGCTGTGGAAGAAGGAAAAAAATTCGGATTGAATTTGAGCGCATCCTGCTATGCTGTATGTTTGTTCAAAATTCTGATGAATTCAGATGAAAAGGATTTACTTGAGCAGACCGTTCAAGCCAGTGAAGCGCTGGAAGAAGAAGTGAAACAAATGGAAGGTGTCTGCATGTTCCAACGAGGTATTTCCGGTCTTGCATTTCTGGTGATGGAAGAAAATGAAGAGAAAATGCGGGGAAAAATTCGTGATTTCAGCAATTGTCTCCACTGCGTAATGGCTCAGTGGAAAGAACTCGAATATTTCGGAGCAGTTGGGAAAAGTGTAGACCGCATTCGCAATTTGAAAGATTCTTTTCGAGAAGCAGACAAAGTATTTGCCTCCCGCTTTACAGAGAAGCCAAAACAGATTTTAACGATTGCAGATCTCCGGGTACAAAAGGAAGAGGGAGAAGTGCCGGTAAAAGGATTTGTGCAGGTGGGAAAGACGAGAACGGTTCTTGAGAAGTTCCTGAACAATGGAACGAAAGAAGAAGTGGACGATTTTTGTGAAGCATATGCAATGCAGCTGGAAAAGGATCACATGCGCTCTGCTATGGTACGGCAATACGTGGTTATGGATATCTGTATTGTGATCTTATCGTTTTGTGAAAAGCTGTCCGACGGCGAGAAATTGCAAGAGGAAGTTCAGGAACTTCAGACAGCCATTCAAAGGAACGGTAATGTTCGTGAAATAAAAGAAAACCTGAAGAAGTTATTGGTAAAAGTAATTGAAGTTCGTGACATGGCAAGCGGAAGACGGTATTCAGATATTATTATGGCTGCCAAAGAGGAAATAGAGAAACATTACATGACAGAGGAAATCTCGCTTAACACAGTAGCGATGCGTGTTGGGATGAGTCCAAGCTATTTCAGTTCGATTTTCAGTAAAGAAGCCGGGAAAACATTTGTAGAACATCTGACGGAAGTGAGAATGGAGAAGGCGCGAGAATATTTGATGTGTTCGGCTATGAAAACTTCTGAGATCGGTTATGAAGTCGGATATAAAGATCCGCATTATTTCAGCTATATATTTAAAAAGACACAGGGGTGTTCTCCGAAGGAATACCGGGCGCGCAGAAAGGGATAGGGCGATAAGGCATGGAAAA
>PPYF01172168.1_pt1 | contig 14338 bp, 16 predicted proteins | sample 1559871 | NCBI WGS metagenome assembly PPYF01 (sample SAMN08240021, study PRJNA423297) | Human gut metagenome, whole genome shotgun sequencing project. | reverse complement strand
TAAATTAACATAGTCTGAACATACGGCGCCTTATGATTGTTTTCTCCTCGTTACAAATTCGTCGCGGCGTGCGCGTCTTACTGGACAATGCCACTGCCACCATCAATCCGGGCCAGAAAGTGGGCCTGGTGGGTAAGAACGGCTGCGGGAAATCTACCCTGCTGGCATTGCTGAAAAATGAAATCAGCGCAGATGCTGGCGGTTTTACCTTTCCCGGTAGCTGGCAGCTGGCGTGGGTGAATCAGGAAACACCAGCCCTGCCCCAGCCCGCGCTGGAATATGTCATTGACGGCGACCGCGAATATCGTCAACTGGAAGCCCAGTTGCATGACGCTAACGAACGTAACGACGGACACGCCATTGCCACCGTCCACGGCAAGCTGGATGCCATCGACGCCTGGACCGTACGCTCCCGCGCAGCCAGCCTGTTGCATGGTCTCGGTTTCTCTAATGAACAACTGGAACGTCCAGTCAGCGACTTTTCCGGCGGCTGGCGTATGCGTCTCAACCTGGCTCAGGCGCTGATTTGTCGCTCCGATCTCCTCCTGCTCGATGAACCAACCAACCACCTCGATCTGGATGCGGTTATCTGGCTGGAAAAATGGCTAAAGAGCTATCAGGGCACTCTGATTCTGATCTCTCACGACCGTGATTTCCTCGATCCGGTTGTGGATAAAATCATTCATATCGAACAGCAAACGATGTTCGAGTACACCGGCAACTACAGCGCGTTTGAAATTCAGCGTGCCACGCGTCTGGCCCAGCAACAGGCGATGTATGAAAGCCAGCAGGAGCGCGTGGCGCATCTGCAAAGCTATATCGATCGCTTCCGCGCCAAAGCCACGAAAGCAAAACAGGCACAGAGCCGTATTAAGATGCTGGAACGCATGGAGCTGATTGCCCCGGCGCATGTCGATAACCCGTTCCATTTCAGCTTCCGCGCGCCGGAAAGCCTGCCGAATCCGCTCTTGAAGATGGAGAAAGTGAGCGCCGGTTACGGCGAACGCATCATTCTGGATTCAATCAAACTGAACCTGGTGCCAGGATCGCGTATTGGTTTGCTGGGACGTAACGGTGCGGGTAAATCCACGCTCATTAAACTGTTGGCGGGCGAACTCGCGCCGGTGAGCGGTGAAATTGGCCTGGCAAAAGGCATTAAGCTCGGGTATTTCGCCCAGCATCAACTTGAGTATTTGCGCGCGGATGAGTCGCCGTTGCAGCATCTGGTGCGACTGGCGCCACAAGAACTGGAACAGAAACTACGCGATTACCTGGGTGGCTTCGGCTTTCAGGGCGATAAAGTCAGCGAAGAGACGCGTCGTTTCTCCGGCGGTGAAAAAGCGCGACTGGTGCTGGCGCTGATCGTCTGGCAGCGTCCGAACCTGCTGCTGCTCGATGAACCGACTAACCACCTTGATCTCGACATGCGCCAGGCATTAACCGAAGCGCTGATTGAATTTGAAGGCGCGCTGGTGGTCGTATCGCACGACCGCCATTTGCTGCGCTCCACAACCGACGACCTGTATCTGGTGCATGACCGCAAGGTCGAGCCGTTCGATGGCGATCTGGAAGATTATCAGCAGTGGCTGAGCGATGTGCAGAAGCAGGAAAGCCAGTCCGACGAGACGCCAAAAGAGAACATCAACAGCGCGCAAGCGCGTAAAGATCAGAAGCGTCGGGAAGCTGAACTGCGGACGCAAACCCAGCCGCTGCGTAAAGAGATCGCCCGTCTGGAAAAAGAGATGGAGAAGCTGAACGCACAGCTGGCGCAGGCAGAAGAGAAGCTGGGTGACAGCGAACTTTACGACCAGAGCCGCAAAGCCGAGCTGACGGAATGTCTGCAACAGCAGGCCAGCGCCAAAGCCGGGCTGGAAGCGTGCGAACTGGCCTGGCTGGACGCCCAGGAACAGCTTGAGCAGATGCTGAGCGAGTAACGGTGATGACACACGTAATCCTTCACGACCCAGAGATGCCAAATGGCAGCAGTGACGAATTTCGCCCGATGCGCGGTATCAGTAACTGCCATCTACAGACCATGTTGCCGCGTTTGATCCGCCGAAAGGTGAATTTCGACGCCCACTGGCAGCGTCTGGAATTGCCCGACGGCGACTTTGTCGATCTGGCATGGAGTGAAGATCCGCATCAGGCGAAGCACAAGCCGCGCCTGGTGGTCTTTCATGGTCTGGAAGGCAGCCTGAACAGTCCGTACGCACATGGCCTGATTGAAGCGGCAAAGAATCGTGGCTGGCTTGGCGTGGTGATGCACTTTCGCGGTTGCAGCGGCGAACCGAATCGCCTGAACCGTATTTATCACTCCGGTGAAACCGAAGACGGAACCTGGTTCTTAGGCTGGTTGCAGCGGGAATTTGGCCACGCGCCGACGGCCGCCGTAGGCTATTCGCTCGGCGGAAATATGTTGGCATGCCTGCTAGCTAAAGAAGGGAAAAACATCCCGCTTGATGCGGCGGTCATTGTCTCGGCTCCCTTTGTACTGGAAGCCTGCAGCTATCATATGGATAAAGGCTTTTCCCGTATTTATCAGCGCTATCTGCTCAACCTGCTGAAAGCTAACGCATCGCGCAAGCTGGCGGCTTATCCAGGCTCGCTGCCGGTGAGCCTGGCGCAGTTGAAGTCCCTGCGCCGGATCCGTGAGTTTGACGATCTGATCACTGCCAAAATTCACGGCTTCGCCGATGCTATCGACTACTATCGTCAGTGCAGTGCCATGCCCTTGCTCAGCGACATCGCCATTCCGACGCTGATCATTCACGCGAAAGACGACCCGTTTATGGATCATCATGTGATCCCCAAAGCAGAAGATTTACCGCCGCAGGTGGAATATCAGTTAACCGAACATGGCGGGCACGTTGGATTTATTGGCGGGACGCTACGTCGGCCAGAAATGTGGCTGGAATCGCGCATCCCTGACTGGCTGACACCGTATCTGGAGGCCTAATCATGCAAATCCCCTGGCAGGACCTTTCCCCCGAGACGCTGGACAATCTGATCGAAAGCTTTGTGTTGCGCGAAGGTACCGATTATGGTGAACATGAACGTACCCTTGAACAAAAAGTCGCCGACGTCAAACGCCAGTTACAGTGTGGCGAAGCGGTGCTGGTGTGGTCTGAGTTGCACGAAACCGTCAATATCATGCCGCGCAAGCAATTTCGCGAATAACCCGCACGCTATCGGCCGACTATAATAAAAAATCAATTTATTGATGGAGTTAACATGTCTGCCAAACATCCGGTGATTGCGGTAACAGGATCCAGCGGCGCGGGGACCACCACCACCAGCCTTGCGTTCCGTAAAATTTTTGCGCAGCTCAACCTGCGCGCAGCCGAGGTGGAAGGCGACAGTTTTCACCGCTATACCCGTCCGGAAATGGATATGGCGATCCGCAAAGCACGCGACGCCGGACGCCACATCAGCTATTTTGGGCCCGACGCCAATGACTTCGGTCTACTGGAGCAGACGTTCATTGAGTACGGTCAGACGGGCAAAGGCCAGTCGCGTAAATATCTGCATACCTATGATGAAGCCGTGCCATGGAATCAGGTACCGGGGACGTTTACCCCGTGGCAACCCCTGCCGGAACCCACCGACGTATTGTTCTATGAAGGCCTGCACGGCGGCGTCGTCACGCCCCAGCATGAGGTCGCAAGACATGTTGATCTCCTGGTCGGCGTGGTCCCCATCGTTAACCTGGAGTGGATCCAGAAGCTTATCCGCGACACCAGCGAGCGAGGCCATTCTCGTGAGGCGGTGATGGATTCGGTAGTGCGTTCGATGGACGACTATATCAACTACATCACGCCGCAGTTCTCCCGCACCCATATTAACTTCCAGCGCGTTCCCACCGTCGACACCTCGAACCCATTCGCGGCCAAAGGCATTCCATCACTGGATGAGAGCTTTGTCGTGATTCATTTCCGTAATCTGGAAGGAATCGATTTCCCCTGGTTGCTGGCGATGCTGCAGGGGTCATTCATTTCCCACATCAATACATTGGTGGTACCTGGCGGCAAAATGGGGCTGGCAATGGAACTCATCATGTTGCCGCTGGTGCAGCGACTGATGGAAGGCAAGAAGATCGAATAAACGATGGGAAGTGCGCGATGGCGCTACGCTTATCGGGCCTACAAATCAGGGATCTGTAGGCCGGACCAGGCGCTAGCCACCATCCGGCGACAGGAAAAATTACGCCGCAATCACTTCATACGAATGGGTAATGTTGACCGCTTTTCCCAGCATCAGCGCCACAGAGCAGTACTTCTCCGCTGACAGGTCGACCGCACGCGAAACGGCGGCATCTTTCAGATCGTTACCGGTGACAATAAAGTGCAGATTGATGTGGGTGAACAGGCGTGGCGCCTCTTCGCGACGTTCTGACGTCAGTTTCACTTCGCAGTTCGTCACATCCTGACGGCCTTTTTGCAGGATAGAAACCACGTCAATAGCGCTGCAACCGCCCGCTGCCATCAACACCATTTCCATCGGGCTCGGCGCTTTATCACCAGAGTTACCGTCCATCAAAATCTGGTGTCCGGAAGCCGACTCACCAAGGAAGGTTAACCCCTCAACCCATTTAACACGCGCTTGCATATTTTTTAACTCCAGTGCGTCAATTTTCCTGACAGATTACGCGTACATAACAATTCTCGCAACGGAAGGCGACCTCCGTCATGCTGAAGCGAGACACCAGGAGACACACGGCTAAAGCTATGCTAAAACAGTCAGGATGCTACAGTAATACATTGATGTACTGCATGTATGCAGAGGACTTCACATTAAAGGCTGCAGTGAGTTTTTGACAGCCTCTTCCCAGGACGCGGGAAGCACATTTTTGCAACCCCAGAGACAGCGGCATTTTTTGGCTCTGGAGACAGCTTATAACAGAGGATAATCGCGCATGGTGCTTGGCAAACCGCAAACAGACCCGACACTTGAATGGTTCTTGTCTCATTGCCACATTCATAAGTACCCGTCCAAGAGCACGCTGATTCACCAGGGTGAAAAAGCAGAAACGTTGTACTACATCGTTAAGGGCTCAGTGGCAGTGTTGATTAAGGATGAGGAAGGGAAAGAAATGATCCTTTCTTATCTGAATCAGGGTGATTTTATTGGCGAACTGGGCCTGTTTGAAGAAGGCCAGGAACGTAGCGCATGGGTTCGGGCGAAAACAGCGTGTGAAGTGGCTGAAATTTCTTACAAGAAATTCCGTCAGTTGATCCAGGTGAACCCGGATATTCTGATGCGCCTCTCTTCCCAAATGGCTCGCCGTCTGCAAGTCACTTCAGAGAAAGTCGGTAACCTGGCCTTCCTCGACGTGACCGGTCGTATCGCCCAGACTCTGCTGAATCTGGCGAAACAACCTGATGCGATGACTCACCCGGACGGCATGCAGATCAAAATCACTCGCCAGGAGATTGGCCAGATCGTTGGCTGCTCTCGCGAAACCGTTGGTCGTATTCTGAAGATGCTGGAAGATCAGAACCTGATCTCCGCTCACGGTAAAACGATCGTCGTTTACGGCACTCGTTAATCTCATCGGAAATGACGCGCTACCCGCTAGCGCGTCATTTTTGTTTTGCCAATGTGGCGCAGACTGATTTATCACCCAGAAATCAATTATGCACTACGTCAAACGCTGGTGCTCTGTTTGCCCGTGGCCGTCGGCCTGATCATCGGGCAGTTACATCTGGGCCTGCTCTTCTCTCTCGTTCCCGCCTGCTGCAACATTGCCGGGCTTGATACTCCGCACAAACGCTTTTTCAAACGTCTGATCATCGGTGCGTCGCTGTTTGCCGGCTGTAGCCTAATCATGCAGCTGCTGCTGGCGCAGGCGGTGCCGTTACCCCTGATCCTGACCGGCCTGACGCTCACGCTCGGCGTCACCGCTGAATTAAGCTCCCTTCACGCGCGTTTGCTTCCGGCCTCGCTGATCGCGGCGATTTTCACACTGAGCCTCGCGGGAAATATGCCGGTCTGGGAACCGCTGCTGATCTACGCGCTGGGCACGCTGTGGTATGGCTTGTTTAACTGGTTCTGGTTCTGGCTCTGGCGCGAACAGCCGCTGCGCGAGTCGCTGAGCCTGCTGTACCGGGAACTGGCGGATTACTGCGAAGCGAAATACAGCATGCTGACCCAGCATACCGACCCGGAAAAAGCCCTGCCGCCGCTTCTGGTGCGCCAGCAGAAGGCCGTCGACCTCATCACCCAGTGCTATCAGCAGATGCACATGCTGTCGGCGCATCACAATAATGACTATAAGCGGATGCTGCGCGCCTTTCAGGAAGCGCTGGATCTGCAGGAACATATCTCCGTCAGTTTGCATCAACCGGAAGAGGTGCAAAAGCTGGTCGAGCGCAGTCACGCGGAGCAGGTGATACGCTGGACGGCGCAAACGGTCGCCGCTCGCCTGCGCGTACTGGCGGATGACATTCTGTATCACCGGCTGCCGACGCGGTTCACCATGCAAAAGCAGATTGGCGCGCTGGAAAAAATTGCTCATCAGCATCCGGATAACCCCGTCGGGCAGTTCTGTTACTGGCACTTCAGCCGTATCGCCCGCGTACTGCGCACCCAGCGACCATTGTACGCCCGCGATCTGATGGCCGATAAGCAGCGTCGGCTACCGCTGCTGCCGGCGTTGAAAAACTACCTCTCGCTGAAATCTCCGGCACTCCGCAGCGCCGGGCGGATCAGCGTCATGCTCAGCATCGCCAGTCTGATGGGAACCGCGCTGCATCTGCCGAAGCCTTACTGGATCCTGATGACGGTGCTGTTTGTGACGCAAAACGGTTACGGCGCCACCCGCGTGCGTATTCTGCACCGTTCGGCGGGAACGCTGGTGGGGCTGATTATCGCAGGCGTAACACTGCACTTTCATATTCCTGAAGGATATACGCTGGCGCTGATGCTGGTGATCACCCTGGTCAGCTATCTGACCATCCGCAAAAACTACGGCTGGGCGACCGTGGGATTTACCGTCACGGCGGTGTACACCCTGCAACTCCTGACGCTGGACGGCGAACAGTTCATCATTCCGCGATTTGTCGACACGGTGATAGGCTGCCTGATTGCGTTTGGCGGCACCGTTTGGTTATGGCCACAATGGCAGAGCGGACTGTTGCGTAAAAACGCCCATGATGCGCTGGAGGCCGATCAGGAAGCTATTCGTCTGATTCTGAGTGACGATCCGCAGGCCACACCGCTGGCTTATCAGCGTATGCGCGTCAATCAGGCGCACAACACGCTGTTTAACTCGCTGAATCAGGCGATGCAGGAGCCAGGCTTTAACACGCACTACCTGGCGGACATGAAGCTGTGGGTGACGCACAGTCAGTTTATCGTCGAACATATCAATGCCATGACCACGCTGGCGCGTGAGCATACGATGCTGACGCCGGAACTGGCGCAGCGATATCTGCAATCGTGCGAAATTGCCATCCAACGCTGTCAGCAGCGGCTGGAATACGACGGGCCGGGCAGTTCGGGGGATGTGAATATTCTGGAAGCGCCCGAAGCGCTCACCCACGGCCCCTTAAGCACGCTGGAACAGCATCTGCAACGCGTACTGGGGCACCTGAACACGATGCATACTATCTCGTCTGTCGCATGGCGTCAGCGGCCGCACCATGGGATCTGGCTCAGCCGCCGGTTACGGGATAGTAAGAGTTAATAATTTTCGTCATGCCCGCATTTAGCTGCATCGTTCTAATCATCAACTATTGCCATATACATGTTTTATACAATCAGGCGATTGAAGTATAAACTTATAATTATCAACAACAAATTCATTTGATTGATCGCCATCCTCATCAAATTTCAATCTGTCATTATTAAACCTGCCTTCAAAATAATAGATATAGCATTTACCATAGTAGGGTTCCGTTTTTTCGAATGCTGTCTGTAAATCCTTGTTATGAAAAATAAGCGAAACCTCTACTCCAGACAATGAATGTGTACTCGATAATAAAAACCTATCATTCCTTGTCAAAACAGTTTTATAAGCTCTGCTGATATCCTCATTAACTCTGAATATATCATTAGGCTCTGATGCTTTGTTAGCATCCTTCAAAACAGTTGCTTTAAATATTCTATAGCTCGTACACTCACAGGCATACTCCATATCTACAGTATAAATCCCTATTTTTTCCGCAGACGAATCGCAACCACTCAGGAGCAGGATAAAAAAGGGAAATAATCTTGTCATACGAAATCCTTCAAGGTTAACATTCCTTTTTTATCTGTTATTTTTATTACCTTACCATCTTTCCATATAGCTCTTTGCCCATGACGATAATCCTGTTGTTCTCTGGACGTTTTCTTGCCACTATTAATGTTTGGATTAGCCTTAGTTGTATGACCGATAACATATCCATTTGCCAGTTCTTCGGAAAGGTTTTTAGTAATACTATCGGTCAACGGATCGGTATCATTACCTGATTTACATCCATGAATTTCAATAATAGCGCCTTCTGGACTGAATTTAGTAAAGTCAATATCGTTAACTGCTCTTGCCTCATCACCTTTGTCATCGCCCAGCCATTTTCGAATACGACCAGCGTACAAACTTGCATTTAAATCGTTATCTTCGATATCTTCACCTGAAAAGCCACCTTTAGGATCAAGCGATGCGCCCTTATACATATAGAGTCCTCTTTCGGTTCCGTGAAAAAGTAAATCAAGTGACTCTATTTTTCATGTCTTTTGTTCATTAATCTTATCAACTACTGTTTTTGCTGCATCAACAAATATAGCAATGACAATATTATGAGGATACGCTCTCTCATAATCCTTTTTAATGTTTTTAGCCGCAAACTCAAACGCAGAATTATCCCTCGGACTCTTTGAACCACCATAAAATATAAGCCTCACTCTTCTTGTTATTCTTTGCTCAAGCACACTGCTATCCATTTTCTTCGTCATTCCTGACGTTATTCCTGAAGTCATTCCCTTCACCATGTAATTATCCTCCTTCCATCGCCCATACATTATTATCGTTCAAAAATAACACTCTACCTAAACAATAAGTTATCTTTAAATGCCATATATTATATATATGATTTACAGATTTATAAAAACCAAATGAATATGAAATCTATTAACAACATCCGTTAAAATAACCTCACTAATTTTGAAATAATAAACCCAGGGTGATTTATAACCCTGAGTCTTTATGAGAACGATCAATTAAGCCCTGGCAACCTTCGCCACAGCCTGTGCAAAACGCTGCATCCCTTCGTCGATATCCGCCTCTTCCACCACCAGCGATGGGGCAAAGCGCATCACATCAGGACCGGCATTCAACACCATCACACCCGCGTCGGCTGCCGCATAGAGGAAATCACGCGCGCGTCCTTTGTATTGTGATTTCAGCTCGGCCCCAATCAACAGCCCCATACCGCGAATATCGCTGAACACGTGGTACTGCTCATCAATCTGCTGCAGATGTTGAACGAATCTCTGGCGTTTTGCACTCACGCCTCCCAGAACCTCTGGCGTGTTGATGATGTCGAACGCGGCTTCCGCCACCGCGCAGGCCAGCGGGTTACCGCCGTAGGTCGAACCATGAGAGCCGACATGAAACGCCGAGGCGATTTCCTGCGTCGTCAATACCGCGCTGACAGGGAAGCCACCGCCCAGCGCTTTCGCACTGGTGAGGATATCCGGCGTCACGCCATAGTGCATATAGGCAAACAGATCGCCGGTACGCCCCATGCCGCTTTGTACTTCATCAAACACCAGCAATGCCTGGTGCTCGTCGCAGAGCTCGCGCAGCCCTTGCAGGAACTCCGGCGTCGCGGCCAGAACGCCACCTTCTCCCTGTACCGGCTCAACCACCACCGCGCAGGTATGGTCATCCATCACCGCTTTCACCGCATGGAGATCGTTAAACGGTACATGGATGATATCCGCCGGTTTCGGCCCAAAGCCATCGGAATACTTCGGCTGACCACCCACCGTGACGGTAAACAACGAGCGACCGTGGAACGCGTTATGTAAGGCAATGATTTTGGTTTTGAACGGGCTATGGCGCACGCAGGCGTAATGACGCGCCAGCTTGAACGCCGTTTCGTTGGCTTCTGTTCCCGAGTTCATAAACAGCACGCGCTCAGCAAAGGTGGCATCGATTATTTTTCGTCCCAGACGCAGCGCGGGTTCGTTGGTGAAGACGTTACTGGTATGCCAGAGCGTTTCGCCCTGCGCTTTTAACGCATCGACCAGTACAGGATGGCAATGCCCCAGCGCGGTCACCGCAATTCCGCCCGCGAAATCAACATAGTCTTTGCCCTGCTGATCCCAGATCCGGCTGCCTTTGCCTTTTACCGGAATAAATTCCGCCGGTGCATAAATCGGCAGAATGACTTCATCGAAAGTTGCCCGGGTTACTGCCGTTTGTTCAGTTGCCATCTCATGCCCATCCAGTTATGCAAAAATGAATGTGAAAATATAATCACAAAATATGCATAAAAAATCACAGGATAGCAATCACAAATCACCGATTGAGGAAATTTTCCAGCAATTGATGTCCCTGCTCGCTGAGAATACTCTCCGGGTGGAACTGCACCCCTTCCAGATCCCACATCGTATGGCGAATCCCCATAATTTCCTGTGTTTCGCTCCAGGCGGTCACCTCAAAGCAGTCTGGCAGTGTGGTGGGGTCGATGATGAGCGAGTGATAGCGGGTGACGGTAAGCGGGTTAGTTAACCCCTGAAACACGCCCTGTCCCGTATGGTGGATGGGCGACGTTTTTCCGTGCATCACTTTTTCGGCGCGTACGATCGTTGCGCCAAAAGCCTGCGCCATCGCCTGATGCCCCAGGCAGACGCCCAGTATCGGCAAACGTCCGGCATAGTGGCGAATCACCTCCAGCGAAATTCCGGCATCATCCGGGGTGCAGGGACCGGGCGAAATGACGATTTTTTGCGGCTGTAGCGCATCGATCTGCGACAGCGTCAATTCATCATTGCGCTTAACCTGCACGTCAGCGCCCAGCTCACAAAAATACTGGTAGAGGTTCCAGGTGAAAGAATCGTAGTTATCGATAAGCAGGATCATGGCGGCTCCGGTCGAGGAAAACCGCGCTATTCTACTCAGTTTCCTCGGCTTCGCTTACCCCTTTACGAAATATCGCCTGCAATGCGCTAAGGTCGCCCATCGCCCCTTCCTGATTCGCCCGACGCCACTCCGCCACCGGCACATCTGCCCAGTGAAGAAGATACCCCGCATGAATAGCCAGCTGTTCGAAGAAAATCCGCTGCGCCATGCCGCTGCCAAGACGAAACGGATGTAGCACGTTGATCTCACAGTAATAATGTGCAAGGCGACTGACGAACTTCTCTTTTGGCAGCCCCATCAGGTAGCCCTCTTCTTCCAGATCCTGCATCAGGGCATTTCCCTCTTTTTCGATGTACGCGAAATGGCAGAAACGGGTATCACCCTGATAGATATCCACTTCACGCAGATGACCCGCCCAGTCAAAGACGTCCTGGTAAAGCTGCCGATGAATCGCGCACAGATGAGGCAAGCCGCGCTTCGCCGGGCCCAGTTCGATAGTCGCCGCTCGTAGTGCAGTCAGTTCATAAGCGGCCTTTTCCAGACGTGCAACCTGGTGGATCCCCAGACGGTTACGCATCACATTCAGTCCGGGGTAAAGATACGGATCGCGGTCGTCGCCGATTTTATCGCTCATAGTGCCTCCGGAGTTCTTCCAGACGCGCCAGCGCCTCTGCGGGAATAAGCGTGACTAACGGACTTTCGACGCCCTCAAGACGGCGGCTGGCCTGGAAATTCACGTTGCGCTGCTGTTCCCAGAGCCGGGATTTTTGCCTGTCGGTGAGTTTTTTCACTTTACGCCTCCCTGATTGATCCGTGTTTGCCACAAGTATAAGCAGCAAAACGCGGTTACGCAGGGAAGATAAAGCAACGCGGGCCTGCAATGCCCGCGCGGGAAAGGATTACGGCAGAACTTTGGCGGAGAGGATAACCACTGGTTTTGACGGCACATTCTGGTAAGGGCCGACATCATGGGTCGGCACCTGGGAAATCTTATCGGCCACCTCCATCCCTTTCACAACTTTACCAAATACGGCATAGCCGAAATCACGCTGGCCGTGATCGAGGAAGGCATTATCGGCCACGTTGATAAAGAACTGGCTGGTCGCGCTGTCTTTATCAGCAGTACGCGCCATCGCGATGGTGCCGCGCGTGTTACGCAAGCCATTATCGGCTTCGTTTTTAATTGGGGGATTAGGTTTCTTCTGCTGCATCTGCTCGGTGAAGCCACCGCCCTGGACCATAAAGCCGGGAATTACACGGTGAAACGTGGTGTTGTTATAGAAACCATTGTTCACATAATCGACAAAGTTTTGCACTGAAACAGGCGCTTTCTGGCTATTCAGTTCCAGTTCAATATTACCTGCAGAGGTCGTCAGCAAAACGTGCGGATCCCCTTTTGCTGCCAGCGCTGCGGGAGAGAGAGCAGAAAGGGCGAAAACAGCTGCAACAGCCGCCAGGGTCGATTTGAGCATGAGATTTCCTTTAGGAGAGCGGTAACAAAAGCCAGTGGTTTGATTCTAAAGAGCCTTCAGGGACAAGGCCATCCCTTTACCTAATTTTACGTACCTGAAACATATGTAACTTCATCAAAGCATTAATTATTGTGACTTACATCACCTTTAAAAATGTAACAGATCCTGTAATTTCCGATAAAAGTTTAAATGCATCACCAAAAAGCCTAAAATCCGCCCGTTCCCGGCGCCGTCAATGCGCTTTACTTCCATTTACAGGCCAGTCATGACTAACAGCAATCGTATCAAGCTCACATGGATTAGCTTTCTCTCCTACGCCCTCACCGGTGCGTTGGTTATTGTCACCGGGATGGTGATGGGAAACATCGCAGAGTATTTCCAGCTGCCAGTTTCCAGTATGAGTAACACTTTCACCTTCCTGAACGCCGGTATCTTGATCTCCATTTTCCTTAATGCCTGGCTGATGGAAATTGTTCCGCTGAAAACGCAACTGCGCTTTGGCTTTATCCTGATGGTACTGGCCGTTGCCGGTCTGATGTTCAGCCACAGTCTGGCTTTATTCTCTGCCGCAATGTTTGTGCTGGGGTTGGTCAGCGGGATCACCATGTCCATTGGTACGTTCCTGATTACGCAGATGTATGAAGGCCGTCAGCGCGGCTCCCGTCTGCTGTTTACCGACTCTTTCTTCAGCATGGCTGGGATGGTTTTCCCGATGGTCGCCGCGTTCCTGTTGGCGCGCAGCATCGAATGGTACTGGGTGTACGCCTGCATCGGTCTGGTCTATGTCGCTATTTTTCTTCTGACCTTTGGTTGTGAATTCCCGCCGCTGGGCAAACACGCGCCGCAAAGCGATACACCCATCGTGAAAGAGAAATGGGGCATTGGCGTCCTGTTTCTGTCTGTCGCTGCGCTGTGTTACATCCTCGGTCAGTTGGGCTTTATCTCCTGGGTACCCGAGTACGCGAAAGGGTTGGGGATGAGCCTGAACGATGCCGGTACGCTGGTCAGCAACTTCTGGATGTCATACATGTTTGGGATGTGGGCATTCAGCTTCATTCTGCGTTTCTTCGATTTGCAGCGCATTTTGACCGTACTGGCGGCACTGGCCACCGTGCTGATGTACCTGTTCATCACCGGGACGCCTGAACATATGCCGTGGTTTATTCTGGCTCTCGGCTTTTTCTCCAGCGCCATCTATACCACTATCATCACTCTGGGTTCGCAGCAGACCCGCGTAGCCTCGCCAAAACTGGTTAACTTCGTCCTGACCTGCGGCACCATCGGCACCATGCTGACGTTTGTCGTCACCGGTCCTATCGTGGCGCACAGCGGTCCTCAGGCGGCCTTGCTCACCGCGAATGGCCTGTACGCTATCGTCTTCGTGATGTGTTTTATCCTCGGTTTTGTGACCCGTCATCGCCAGCATGAGGCCCCGACAGCACAATAACGTGATTTGCCGGATGGCGATCCTCTTTATAGGCCGGATAAAACGCTACCGCCATCCGGCCTTTTCTCGTTTCTCTTCCCTTCCTCGAAGGATGTAAGGCAGCCAATCTTTAGTGGTAGCCCTCTTCTGCTAAAAACCCCTCATTTTGTACGTTATTTGTACAATCGCGAAAAGTCTGATATTTCCACAACTTAAGAAAATGCTGTCAAATCAGCAATATACTCCTTAAGAGGTATATAAAGGTGAATTTGATTTGCATCAATAAGTGGGGGTGCTGAATCGTTAAGGTAGGCAGTAATAGAAAAGAAATCGAGGCAAAAATGAGCAAAGTCAGACTCGCTATTATCGGTA
>PPYF01470104.1_pt1 | contig 14340 bp, 10 predicted proteins | sample 1559871 | NCBI WGS metagenome assembly PPYF01 (sample SAMN08240021, study PRJNA423297) | Human gut metagenome, whole genome shotgun sequencing project. | reverse complement strand
GTGTATATATAAGGAAGGAAAATTTTATGAGCCACAATTATTCAGAAGCAACGGTAGTAGTGCATGGCAACCATGTGAAAAATGCGGAAGGGTCGCTTTCAATACCAATTTTTCAGACATCTACATTTGTTTTTGACACAGCGGAGCAGGGAGGACGCCGCTTTGCAGGTCAGGAGAACGGTTTTATATATTCCAGGCTTGGAAATCCGACGGTAAACGTACTTGAACAAAAGATTGCTCTTTTAGAAAGTACAGAAGATTGCGTCGCTTTCTCATCAGGTATGGGAGCTATATCAGGCACATTTTTAAGCCTGTTGAGCGCCGGGGATCATATGGTTGCTGATAAGACATTATATGGATGCACTTTTGCTCTTATAAACGAATCCTTAACAAGATTTGGAATAGATGCAGAATGTATAGATATGTCGGATTTTGAGACGTTTAAATTATCAATGCGTCCAAACACAAAAATTGTATACTTTGAAACCATTGCAAATCCCAGTATGAAAGTAATTGATATTGAAAAGATTGCGGAGTACGCTCATTCAGTAAATCCTGACTGTCTTGTAATTGTAGACAACACCTTTGCCACACCTCTGCTGGTTCAGCCAGTTAAACTTGGCGCAGATATAGTGGTACATTCAGCTACAAAGTATCTTAATGGACATGGAGATGTAGTAGCAGGATTTTCTGCAGGTAAAAAAGAAGTAATAGATAAAATAAGAATGGTAGGGTTAAAAGACATTACAGGCTCAGTTCTTGGACCACAGGAAGCATATTTGATATTGAGAGGCTTAAAGACTCTTAAAGTCCGTATGGACGCCATATGCGATGGCGCAGAAAAAGTAGCAGCTTTCCTTGAGAGCGCACCTGAAGTTGCATCAGTATATTATCCAGGTCTTAAAAACAGCAAATATTATGAGAGCGCAAAGAAAGAGCTTAAGAATTTCGGAGGGATGATTTCATTTGAAATGAACAGCTTCGAAGAAGCTAAAGCTGTACTTAATAATGTAAAGCTTTGTGTGCTGGCGGTAAGCCTGGGAGACTGTGAGACGCTTATACAGCATCCTGCTTCAATGACGCATTCCATGTGTACAAAGGAGGAAATAGAAGCGGCAGGCTTTTCTGACAGACTTATCAGACTTTCTGTTGGGCTTGAAGACCCGGAAGATATAATATATGACCTTAAACAGGCGTTTGAGGCAGCTAAAAAATAATAGAATTAAATAAGTAAACCTGTGTTCAAAAAAGCTCGACGTTGTAATTTCGTGTCGGGCTTTTTTGCAGTTTATACTTATGCACAAATAATAATTAAAATTATTTAATTTATAATTGACACAGATACTTAATAAAGTTACAATTCAATTAAAAATTTTTGTTAGCTGTACCATTTTATATAGGGATTTTGAAGCTTTCTCCGTATGTTTGTAATATTTTATGGCAGAATGGCTTGAGAAGATAAAAATTAAGATAAGGATGTTGAATATGCAGGAGAAGAGTTTAAAAATAGCAAGCCCATGCAAACCTATTACCGAAATAATAACGGGAGATAAACCGAGCCTTTCGTTTGAGGTTTTTCCTCCAAAACTGGAGAGCAACTATGAAAGCGTAAATGCAGCCATTGAGAAAATTGCCGGACTTAAACCAAGCTATATGAGTGTGACATACGGTGCGGGCGGAGGAACATCAAAGCATACGGTAGGTATAGCGGCAAATCTTAAAAATAATTTTGAAGTTACGCCGCTTGCCCATCTTACGTGTGTTTCCTCTACTAGAGAGGAAGTAATTAAGCAGCTTGACGCGCTTCGCGGATATGGAGTCACAAACGTCCTTGCACTCAGGGGAGATTTACCTGAAGGCTTTGAGGCAGGAAGCCTTGATTATAAGTACGCTTCGGAGCTTATTAACGATATTAAGGATTTCGGAGGCTTCTGTATAGGAGGCGCGTGCTATCCTGAAGGACATCCTGAAAGCCCTACATGCGCTGATGATATTAAGTATCTTAAGGAAAAGGTTGATATGGGCTGTGAGTTCCTTACGACGCAGATGTTTTTTGATAATAATATACTCTATAATTTTATGTACAGAATACGTGAAGCAGGTATAAAGGTTCCTGTAATTGCCGGAATAATGCCTGTTACAAACGCAAACCAGATGAAGAGAATAGGCGGGCTTTCAGGTGCCATGCTTCCACAGCGCTTCCGTAGAATTGTTGACAGATACGGAAGCAATGCGGCGGCTATGAAACAGGCAGGCATAGCTTTTGCAACGGAACAGATAATAGACCTGTATGCTAATGGAATAAACGCGGTACATGTATATTCCATGAATAAGCCTGATGTTGCGCAGCAGATACAGAATAATTTGTCGGAGATAATAAAATGATTGTAGTTAGGCAGACAATTCCAACGCCGGATCCTGATATGGGAGAAGTATTCAGATATATGGGAGTAAAGGGTGAGCCTGATGAGGGAACGATAAAGCTTGCCAATGAGGCTGTAGAAAAAATAAAAAGTTCTGCGGTATGTCGTGTATGCTATTCCAGAATTCCAATAGAGCGGCCTGAAAAGAGTACTATAGTTATTGGAAAAATAAGAACGGAAAGTGTTTGCTTGGAGAAAAACCTAAAAGGCTGCGGTGAGGTATACCTTTTTTTCGCGACAATAGGAAGTGCGGCCGACAGGCTTATAGCCGCTTCAAGAATTACACCATCCAGGGCCCTTGCTCTTGATGCCGCAGCATCCGCGCTAACGGAGGCGGTATGCAATAAGCTTAACGGACAGCTTAAGGAAGAAGTTCTTAAAGAGGGAAAATTCCTGAGACCCAGATATTCGGCTGGCTTTGGAGATTTTACTCTTGAATATCAGAAATGTTTTGTCGATATGCTTGACACATCAAAAAATATCGGCGTTGTACTTAGAAATGAAACGATGCTGTTTCCGACGAAATCGGTTTCGGCTCTTATTGGCATATCTGACGTGGAAAGGAAGCTGTGATATGGATATTAGAAACAAACTTAAAAATTCCAGAATAATCCTTGACGGCGGAATGGGTACACTGCTTCAGGAAATGGGTCTGAAGCCCGGAGAAGCTCCGGAAATGTGGAATTTAACAAATCCAGAGAAAATAACTCGAATACATAAGGAATACTATATTGCCGGAAGTGACGTTGTAAATACAAATACTTTTGGGGTTAATCCGCTTAAATATGACGACAAAACGGTGGAAGCAATGATTTCGGCTGCCTTTGTCTGTGCTGACTTGGCAAGACGAGAAGCCGGCGGAGAAAAATATATCGCACTTGATATCGGGCCGACAGGACGTTTGCTTAAACCTCTTGGGGATCTGCCGTTTGAGGAGGCTGTGGCTGCGTTTGCAAAGGTGGTTTCAGAGGGAGTAAAAAACGGAGCCGACCTTATCGTCATTGAGACAATGAACGATTCATATGAAACAAAGGCAGCGGTTATAGCAGCTAAGGAAAACAGCGATTTGCCCATAATCGTTACAAATGTGTTTGACGACAGCGCAAAGCTTATGACTGGTGCCGATATAGAGGCTATGGTTGCTATGCTTGAGGGTCTTGGAGTGGATGCGCTTGGAATGAATTGCTCTCTCGGGCCAGTGCAGATGAAGAGGCTTGTCCCTGACTTTATGAAAAACGCATCTTTACCAGTCGCGGTTGTGCCTAATGCCGGCCTGCCCAGAAGCGAAAATGGTAAAACTATGTTTGACGTGAACGCTGATGAGTTTTCAGATATAATGGCTGATATAGCCTCGCAGGGGATCAGAATAATAGGAGGCTGCTGCGGCACAACGCCTGAGTATATAAGAAAGACAGTTGAAAAAGTCAAAAATATCCCTATAAAGGAGATTGAAGACAAGGACATTACAGTGGTTTCATCTTATACTCATGCTGTTAAAATAGAGGACGAGCCTATTTTAATTGGAGAGAGAATAAATCCAACAGGAAAGAAAAAATTTAAAGAAGCGCTTCGGAATAAAGATATGGAGTATATTCTGAAGGAAGGAATTTCACAGCAGGAAAAGGGCGTTCATATTTTGGATGTTAATGTGGGCCTTCCCGAAATAGACGAGAAAGCCATGATTTGTGAAGCGCTCAGCGGACTTCAGGTGGTAAGCGACCTTCCTTTGCAGATTGATACTGTGGATGCAGAGGCTATGGAGGCGGCCATGAGAATTTATAACGGGAAACCGCTTGTAAATTCGGTAAATGGAAATAAAGAGAGTATGGACAATATTTTTCCTCTAGTTAAAAAGTACGGAGGTGTCCTCATAGCACTTACAATGGATCATGAAGGTATACCTGAAACAGCGGAGGGAAGGCTTGCGATAGCTGAGCGTATAGTAAGGGAAGCTGATAAATACGGAATAAGCAAAAAGAATATTATTGCCGATCCTCTGGCGCTTACAGTTTCATCGGATTCACAAAGTGCCAATGTAACTCTTAAGTCTATAAGGCTCATAAGAGAAAAACTTGGCATCAAAACAAGTCTTGGAATATCAAATATTTCCTTTGGACTTCCGAACAGAGACTTTATAACTTCTGCTTTTTATACCATGTCGCTTGAAAATGGGCTTAACTGTGCTATTATGAACCCGTACTCTTCCGAGATGATGAAAGCATATTACTCCTATAGAGCGCTAAAGGGACTTGATTCCAACTGCGTCGGCTATATTGGCTTTGCTTCTCAGCTTACTGTTGAGACTGTGGAATCAAAGGGGGAAAGCCAGACGGCCTCAGATGAAAAAGAACCGATAAAGCACGCTATTATAAAGGGGCTTAAAGAGGCTGCGGCTTCACACGCGGAAAAGCTGCTTAAAACTGAGCCGCCGCTTTCAGTTATTAATAATCAGATAATACCGGCCCTGAATACGGTTGGAAAGGGATTTGAGGAAAAGAAAATCTATCTCCCACAGCTGCTGATGAGCGCTGAGGCGGCTACTGCGGCCTTTGAAAAAGTAAAGGACGCTATGCCATCAGCAGAAAAAACCATTGGAAACGATATAGTTATAGCAACCGTAAAAGGGGATATTCATGATATAGGAAAAAATATCGTACGTGTTTTGCTTGAAAACTTTGGCTTTAATGTAATTGATCTGGGAAGGGACGTAGACCCGGAAATTATCTGCGAAGAGACCTTAAAAAGAAAGTGCTGCCTTGTAGGATTAAGCGCTCTTATGACAACAACAGTTCCGTCTATGGAAGCAACAATTAAACTACTCCGAGAAAAATCACCCAATACAAAAATAGTTGTGGGAGGAGCGGTTATGACTAAAGAATACGCTGATATGATAGGGGCAGACCATTATGCTCCGGATGCTATGGATACAGTTAGATATGCACAAAAAATATTTAAGTAAAAAATATGAGGCCTCTTGGCCTCTTGTTTTTTAAATACAGCAGAACTGCTATTAGGACAGAAACGAGCCAGACTGGTAAATAAAAAATCCGCTGAACAAGATGATCAGCGGAAATAAAGCTGTTCCCGAGGTGATTCGAACACCCGACCTACCGCTTAGGAGGCGGTCGCTCTATCCAGCTGAGCTACGGAAACATAAAAAATTGAAATATTCTACAGATATATTAGAAAATATTTTGCAAACAATAAAATTATCAGCGACTATTTAATATAATATTTCTTTTTTTAAATTTAGTCAAGATGTTTGATTAAAATATTTACACAACTTGATTTCAGAGGTAAATTGTGTTAGAGTGAAATATATTTATTGACAGCACGGGAGGTAAGCTTATGTGTGGTTTTGTGGGATTTACGGGCCATCTTGCGCAGGGCGAGTCGGTTCTTAAAAATATGATGGACGCTATAATACACAGAGGGCCGGACAGCGCCGGAACTCATATTGATGAAGGGGCGTCTCTGGGCTTCAGGAGACTTAGTATTATAGACCTTGATTCTGGTTCCCAGCCTATGTATAACGAAACTAAGGATATTGTTATCGTTTTTAACGGTGAAATATACAACTATCAGGAACTTAGAAAAGAACTTATAGAAAAAGGTCATGTGTTTAGCAACAATGCAGACACTGAGGTGCTGATTCACGGATACGAGGAATACGGTGAGGATTTACTTAGCAGGCTTAGGGGCATGTTTGCCTTCGTTATCTGGGACAGCAGAAATAAGAAACTTTTTGGAGCAAGGGATTTCTTCGGGATAAAGCCCTTTTATTATGCACTTGTTGACGGGCAGCTTGTATTCGCGTCAGAAATCAAAAGCATACTTCAGTATACTCCATATAAAAAGGAAATGAATCCGGAAGCCTTAGAAAACTATCTCACTTTCCAGTATTCAGTACTGCCGGAAACATTTTTTAAGGGAATATATAAGCTTATGCCTGCGCACAGCATTACCTTTGAAAACGGAGAAGTAAGTGTGAAGCGTTATTGGGAGCCTGAGTTTGAGCCGGACGATAATGTAAAGCTTGAAGATTTAGTGGATAAAATTGATAATGCAATGCAGGATTCTATAAAGAAGCATAAAATAAGTGATGTAGAGGTTGGCTCCTTCCTTTCAAGCGGCGTTGATTCTAGCTATGTAGCCGCATGCTTTAAAGGCGATAAAACGTTTACCGTTGGCTTTGACTATGAAAAATACAATGAAATTGACTATGCAAAGGCATTGTCAGAAAAGATTGATATAGATAATTACAGTAAACTTATAACAACTGATGAATACTGGGATGTACTGCCTACAGTCCAGTACCATATGGACGAGCCTTTGGCTGATCCTTCCGCTGTAGCGTTATATTTTGTAAGCCAGACAGCTGCAAAACATGTAAAGGTATCTCTCTCAGGCGAGGGCGCGGACGAGTTTTTTGGAGGGTATAATATCTACCGTGAACCGTTTTCGCTAAAACCGCTGACCAGACTGCCAAGACCGGTAAGAAAATTCCTTGGTAGTGTTGCTTCTGCAATACCATTTAAGATTAAAGGTAAAAACTATCTTATCAGGGGAAGCAAGGATGTTGAAGAAAGATTTATAGGAAATGCTTTTTTATTTAATGAGAAGGAAAGAGAGAGACTCTTAAAAAATCCTACAGGACATTATAACCACATGGAGCTTACAAAGCCGTTTTATGACAAAGTAAAGAATGCGGATGACACAACAAAAATGCAGTATATTGATATACACTTCTGGCTTATCGGTGATATTCTTTTAAAAGCCGATAAAATGAGCATGGCCCATTCACTTGAGGTAAGAGTGCCTTTCCTTGACAGAGAGGTATTTGACGTTGCAAGAAAGGTTCCGCTCAAATATAAAGTAACAAAGGAAAATACCAAGTTTGCTATGAGACAGGCAGCCCATAGATATCTTCCGGATATGGTTGCTGAAAAGAAAAAGCTAGGCTTTCCAGTACCTATAAGGATTTGGCTGAAAGAGGACAAGTACTATAACATAGTAAAAGAGGCGTTTACATCAAAGGCTGCCTGTGAGTATTTTAAAACAGATGAAATTGTTAAGCTTTTGGATGACCATAAGAACGGAAAAAATGACAACAGCAGAAAAATATGGGCAATATATATGTTCCTTGTGTGGCATAAAAGGTATTTTGATGAAGATTTGATAGTGGCTTAATAAAGACAGGATGTTATTTAACATCCTGTCTTTATTTATGTCAGTAAAAAGTAAGTGTTGACTTTTTGGTCGAATGTCGTTAGACTAAGTGTATAGTCTAACGACATTCGACAGGAGGGATAACATGGAACAGTTTAAGCTGGGAGAAATGGAGCAAAAATTTGCTGATTTAATATGGGAAGCTGAGCCTGTAACGTCAAGAAGGCTGACGGAGCTGTGCGCGGAAAGATTTGATTGGAAAAGAACAACAACATATACAATGCTTAAAAGGTTATGTGAAAGAGGAATATTTAAAAATAATGGCGGTACAGTTGTGTCAATTATGAATAAAGAGGAATTTCACACTGCCCAGGGTGAAAAATTTTTAGATGAGAACTTCGGCGGTTCTCTGCCCCAGTTTTTAGCCGCTTTTACAAAAAGGAAAAAACTAAGTGACAGAGAAATAAATGAAATTCAAAAGCTAATAAACGAGTATAAGGAGGAGTAGACATGACTGACAGTATTTTTTTAAAGATATTAGATATGAGTCTAACGGCAGGAATTGCTGTAATATTTGTCATCGCGGCGCGGCTGCTGCTTAAAAGGGCGCCGAAAATATTTTCATATGCTGCTTGGAGTGTCGTATTATTCCGGCTTATTTGTCCATTTTCCTTTGAAAGCGCCATAGGCCTTATACCGTCTGGCGTAAGACCATCGGAAAATCCGGGATTTATAGTAGCTGCAAGTGCAGCTGGAGCACAAATACAAAATATAACCCAATTAACTGTGCCGTCGGACATAACAGTAAAACTGTCATGGGTTACAATCGGAAAATATATATGGATTTTCGGTATACTGCTTCTGGCGGTTTACAGTATAGCTTCTATAATCAGGCTCAAAAAAATATAAGCACAGCTGAGAATATAACAGATAATATCTATTTATTAAATAAGATAGAGACTCCGTTTGTTTTTGGAATATTGTCTCCGGGAATTTATATGCCTTCATCGCTGTCTGAGGATGAAATGAATTATATTATACTTCACGAACAGACGCATATAAAACGCTTTGACCATATAATTAAGCTTTTGAGCTTCTTTATACTTTGTATCCATTGGTTTAATCCTCTTATATGGGCAGCATTTTTCCTTTCTGCAAAGGATATGGAGATGTCGTGTGATGAAGCGGTTATTAAAAAACTTGGAAATGGAGCCAAGAAAGAATATTCATCATTGCTTTTAGCACTGACAGGAGGGAGAAAGGTTATAGGAGGAGTTCCTCTGGCTTTCTGTGAGGGAGATACAAAAATGCGAATTAAAAATGTATTGAGATATAGAAAGCAGCCGTTGAAAGTCATAGTAATTTCATCTGTTTTAGTAATATCCTTATGTGCGTGTCTAATACCTGACAGACTGGATATTCCAAGCAGTGACTCGGCTATGGTTGCTGCTGACGGATATACAGTATTGTCCAATGGAACCGCAGCAAAGGTAGAGCTGCTCCTGACAGACTGGATATACGGCACGGATGAAGACATGGCAGTTGGAGGAGGATATTCAACAGATAATTACGTTGGAAACGGCGAATTAAGGGTATATATTAATGGTAATATGGTGTCCTCATATGCTATTGGCAGATTATTATTTAACAGCCCTTATTTCAAAATAGAGTTTTCTGATTACAATGAAGATAAAAATCCGGATTTTTCTATAAAGCAATGGGGAAGCAGCAGTATAGACCTATATACGCTATATACAGTTGATATGTACGGTCAGGTGCATGCCTTATCTGAGACAGACGGCATAGCAAGCAGTGAGAGAAGCAGCCAAAGCTCATATTCCACTGTATTTAAGCATTATGATAAGACGATACAGACATATATCTATAATAATGCAGCAGGAAAAAATCAGGAAGCTGTCTACGTCTATGACAATGAGACAGGTATTTTCATTTCCACAGAAGAAAGGGCGGTAAACATAGTCACTGAGGAAGAAAATCCTATCGGATGTGAATATGGAAGGACACAGGAGCTAGACACACTTGAAATGCTTGAGGCGCTGGAAAGCATAAACGGATTTACTTTTAATCAGAGTGAGGCAGAACATTTGTATATACAGCTCCAGTTCCCCGGTGAAGCGCCTAAGGACATATATTTGAGATATATAACTGATAATAATTGGCAAAGTGAGTATCCCATAGACAGCGCTTATTACAATATAAAAGTACCTGATAAAATCGGAATATATAATTTTTTTGCAGATATAACCTGGAATGACGGCACCCAGGAAACAATATTTTTTGATATAACAGTTAAATTGTAAAAGGAGGGATTATTCCCTCCTTTTACAATTTAACTTTCAAATTAGCATTGGAGAAATAAATTGACATAATATATATTTCTGTTATAATACAATTATTACAACTGTAGGAGATGGTTGAATGAAAGAAATGCCAAGAATTTCTGAATCAGAATATGAGATTATGAAACTCATTTGGAGAGATGCCCCAATAAGTACAAATGATGTAGTAAAAAGGTTTGAGGGTATAAACGACTGGAGTCCAAAGACAGTGCAGACCCTACTGGCAAGGCTTGTTAAAAAGGGTGCTCTTAGTTATGAGAAGAAGGGGAGAGTATACATATACACGCCGCTGATAAAAGAGAAGGAGTACATTCATACAGAGAGCTCCTCTTTTTTGAAAAAATTTTATAATGGGGCGTTAAATTCAATGGTTCTAAACTTTATAGACGATGATAAACTGACTGACCAGGACATAAACGAGCTTATAAGAATACTTGAAAAGGGCCGAAAGGAGAACAGATAATGAATATACTGAACAGTATTTTAATAATATCTGCTATGCTCGTTTCACTTATAGGCTTAAAATGTTGTATGAAAAAGTATATTCCGGCATCATGGCAGTACAGACTGGATTACCTGTTTTTTGTCATTCTTTTTATGCCGTTTATACCGCTTAAATCAATGAGGGGTACTGCACATACAACTGCATTAACATCAGCAGCCATAGGAAATGCAATGCTAGAACTTAGCCCGACAGGAACGTTCAATGATTTTGCTGTAGACAAACAGCCTGAATTAATAGGCAATATTATTTTATGCATATGGCTTGCAGGAGCGGTACTGGTATTATTGACTATGGTATTTAGCGTAATTAGGCTGTGCCGAATTTCTAAAAATTCTTCCGCTGTTTCAGAGGATATAGACTGGATGTTTAAGAAATGCTGTAATGAAGTAGGAGTAAGCGGAAAAATAAAGCTTAAAAGAGGAAATGTTAATGTTCCGATGATTTTCGGAGTTTTTAATACAGTGATAATCCTGCCGGATATGAACATGCCTTCTAAGGATATAAGGCATATATTAATGCATGAGCTTGTTCATTTTAAAAGGGGAGATATAGCGCTGAATTATCTTATGGCTTTATTTAAGGCAATCTATTGGTTTAATCCTATAGTATGGCTGTCGTTCAGATTAATGAAAAATGACAGGGAAACTTCCTGTGATGAAGCGGTTATAGAGAAAACTGGTGATAGCTACGGCTATGGAATGACGATTTTAAGGTTTGTTCATACAGAAGGCCCTTTGAGTATGGCGGCGGATATGGGAGGCTCAAAAAGCCAGATAAAAAAACGTATAGAGGCTGCGGCCGCCTTCTCTGACATTACTGTTTCCAAAAAGATAAGGAGCGCTTTTATATTCCTGTGTGCGTTAATACTTATCCTTACAAGAATACCTGCAGTATCGGTACTGGCTCTGCCCTCAAATTTGGAAAATAACATGGATAGGGTTACGGAAGCGGATATGTCAAAATACTTTAAGAGCTATGAAGGTGGATTTGTGCTTTATGACTTAAATAACGATGCATATACTGTCTATAATGAGGACGCTGTCAAAAGAAGGGTATCGCCAAATTCAACTTATAAAATTTACAGTGCGCTTTCAGCGCTTGAAAGCGGGATTATAGATACTGAAAATAATTTTATGACCTGGGATGGAACAGAATATTCAATAGCTGAATGGAATGCAGACCAAAATTTAAACTCCGCCATGATAAATTCGGTGAATTGGTATTTTGAGAACCTAGACAGGCAGAGCGGCATTGCCGACTTCCTGACAAAAATAAATTATGGGAACTGTGACTTAAGCGGCGGGCTGACATCTTGGATGCAGTCTACGCTTAAAATATCTCCTGTTGAGCAAATTGATACTTTAAAGGCATTTTATATAAATGAATATGGTTTTAAGGATGAAAATGTAAAGGCAGTAAAAGAAGCTATTGAAATTTCCGACGGGTTTTACGGAAAGACTGGGACGGGAAAGGTAAAGGGACATGAAATAAACGGCTGGTTCATAGGCTTTGCCGAAGACTGTGATAATGTTTATTTTTACGCTCTGAATATTCAAGGCGAGGATAACGCGAGCGGAAGCAAAGCGGCTGAGATTGCGGTTGAAATACTTTCAGACAGAGGTATAATAAATTATGAGAATTAGACTGGTTTTGTTTTTAATAATATCCGCGGTTCTTTGCGGCTGCAGTCAGGCCGATAATATTTCGTCCGGAACAAATACCGAAGAAGAAGCTGCTGACAATAGCCTTGAAGGACTTTGGCTGGACTTTAAGCAGAATATGCCTCAGGACAGGAATGCGGAAGAGGACTTTAAAAGCTCTGATTTTATAGCTGAGTTTAAAAAATATTTAAATAAAAAAGAAAGCACCAAATTATCCGAACAGGAAATAAAGGATATGCTTGGTCAGACCGATATACGCTTTTTAGACGGTAACGTTGGTGGATACAGCATAAGATTAATATGCTATAATGCTGATTTATATAATAAAGCGGTTACTGATGCGCCGGTTAAAAATAAGTATACGTTTCTGCAGGTCTATAATAATGATGAGTTCTATTTTAAAACCTTGTATGACGGAGATTATTATTATACTGCGGATTTCATATTATTTGAGTCCGGCAACGATATATTTATTACGGCTGTTTCAGAGTATTGCATGCAGTTCCCAAATCTGATAGAGATAAAGACTTGGAAATTAAGTAATGATTCTATTTTAGAGGCAGATATATTTGACAGCTATAATTTAGAAGGCTGGAGTATAGAGGGAGGCACTTCATCAATAAGGCTTGGCAGGCTTTACAGGCAGGGTGCCAGCTTTGCGGAAATACCAGGCGTCAGTTATATAGTTGATAGAGATAAAAATGAAGTTAAATTTATATCAGGGGATGAGAGCCTTAAATTGGCCTTTGACGGAAAAATATATACATTAAATAAGGAGTGAAAAAAATGATAAGAAAAAAGATAGCTTTGGCCTTAGCGGCAGCAGCTTCGACTATTATGTGCGTTACGGCTTTTGCATCGCCCTACAGCGATGTGCCTGAAAACCACTGGGCATACAGCGAAATCCAGAAGGCCGGGGAAATTGGTTTTATGAACGGCATGGGTGATGGAACCTTTGGTCTTGGACAAAACGTAACAAGAGCTCAGTTTGTATCAATGCTTGTAAGAATGTTTGGATGGCAGCAGGCACAGGGAGCCTCATACACTGATGTTGACCCCTCTGCGTGGTACTATAATGATATTATAACCGCTTCAGCCAATGGAGCTTTAGACAGCGGAAGCACATTCAGGCCTAATGATAATATAACAAGGGAAGAAATAGCTGTAATGCTTGTAAGAGCACTCGGCTATGACGAGCTTGGAAAGGAGTTTTCTAATACAATACTTCCTTTTAGTGATGTAACATCCAATAAGGGATACATAAGCCTTGCCTATGATTTCGGCATTGTAAGCGGAAAATCAGCTAATACATTTGACCCTGATGGAACAGCCCTTAGGGAGGAAGCGGCGGCAATGATGATGCGCTGTTATAATAAATATAATTCATTCGTAGATTTCCTCCACGGCTTTTACGCATTTTCATCCTACAGTCAAAAGGATATGGCAGGACAGATGGACGCCGTTTCATTTGGATGGGGCAGAATGGAATATTCTGATGAAAACGGAGTTGTTGTTAATACTACATCAGATAATAATAACGAGTGGAACGTGCCAAGCGGATATACTGATATAGTTGAATATCTCAGGGCCAATAATGTGGATACAAATTTAAGCATATATATGTCTGCCTCGGAAGGCGATGATGCTGAAATTATACTAGGAAGCGCTGAAAACAGAACGGCCGCGGTCAATGCTATAGTAGAGGAGCTTACGGTTGACTACAGACAGCTTGGTTATAACCCCTATGGCGGAGTGACTATTGATTTTGAAAATCTTAGGGGAAGCGAAATGAGAGATAATTTTACAGCTTTTATTTCGGAGCTTAAGGGAGAGCTTTCTTCAATCGGCAAAAGGATTTATGTGACGGTTCAGCCGAATATGATAAACAGCACATATTTCGATGGATATGATTTTGCTTCAATTGGTAATTTGGCCGACAAGGTGATTCTTATGGCATATGATTATAACGCTAAATCAATTTCACAGGAGGTTATGGACAGCGGATTTACAACAACGCCTGTAACTCCGTTTGACGAGGTTTATTATGCCCTTAAGACGATTACTGCTCAGGTTTCCGACAGGAGTAAAGTGGTTCTTGGCTTAAGCATGTCTAATGTGGGATGGACTGTTTCAGATGGTCAGATAACCAATAGCAGAGGAAATACTTATTCATATGCGGAAATAGCGGATATGATAAACAGCGGGGCAGAAGTCAAGTATTC
>PPYF01268446.1_pt1 | contig 14340 bp, 12 predicted proteins | sample 1559871 | NCBI WGS metagenome assembly PPYF01 (sample SAMN08240021, study PRJNA423297) | Human gut metagenome, whole genome shotgun sequencing project. | reverse complement strand
CCCCAAACCCCTCCCCTTCCCTTCCCAAGACTTTCATCCTTATCGAATCCTCCTTTGCGTCTTTCCCCGGCTGCCCCATGCGCGGCCCGGTCAGCTTTCTCGTTCAAAACAGCGACGGCTCTTCCCGCGTGGCGGAAAGAGCCGTTTATTCGTCGTGCGGGATGCGCTCTACCCAATTCAAGAGAGAGATTCATAAAAAAACAGCGGAAGTGAGAAAAAAAGGATGCCTTTCCAGATTCGCCATCCAACGACTCCCTTTCCAATAAAAGAACAACCGGCGACAGGGATTCGATAAAGTCGAAAGTCTTTGAAGAGGAAGGGGGAGGCTTGGAGGGGGAAGGGGAAACTTTCTCCAGAAAGTTTCCCCTTCCCCCTCCAATTTTCTCCAATACTCATCCCCTCACCAATTCCACAAACGACCAGCCGAGCTTCGCGCCATAAAAAAGGATCACGAGCCCGCAGACGAGATTGATGACGCGCAGGAGCCGGGGCGTGAATCGGTTCTTGAAGAGCGAGGAGACGGTGGTCAGGGCCAGAAACCACAGACAGGAGGCGCAGACGACGCCCAAAATAAACCGGGTGGCGTCCTCGGGAGGCAGCGCGACGCGGAAGGAACCGAGCAGCAACGACACGTCGATGATCGCCTGCGGATTGAACCACGTCACCACGCAGGCCATGCCGATGGTCTTGAGTATCGGAATGTTCACGTTGACCGCGGGATTGGCGACCTCGCGCGACAGCATGAGCCGCACCCCCATATACATGACCACGAAACTGCCCACGAGCAACACGCCCTTGCGGATCAGCTCCGAATGCTCGATCAGCGCGCCGATGCCGAAAAACCCGGCAAGCGCCAGCGTCACGTCGAAAAAAATGACGATGAGCGCCGTCCTGTAGGCTTCCGCCCGCGACTGGGCCAGCCCGGCATTGATGACGAACAGATTCTGTACGCCGATGGGTGCGACATACGCCAGCCCGAGCGACAAACCCTGCACATACGCAAGCATGATCCCCTCCCTTCCGCTCCGCCGGAGCCGTTGATGCAACCTGAAAGAAATCAGTCCATAGGGAATCGCGATCCGTGCGTCAACCTGTTTCCGCTCAGCGAACGCTCTCTTCCGCACACCCTCCACACCCGCAGCATCAAAACGACATGCACGGAAGCGAATACGCCGACACCAAGGACGAAATACGGGCAACAGCGGTATTCCCTACCGCATTCTCTTCAAGACATACGCCATATTCTGACCGAGATTACGCATGTTGGCGATGCCCTCGGCGTCGGCCAGCACGTCCCCGACGTCGCGCCCGTACACCATGTTCCAGTAGGTCGATCCGACTACGATGACTTCCTTATTCAAGAAAAAATGGTTCATCGTGTCCACGGCGGCCAACCCGCCCCCGCGCCGTACCGCAGCCACGGACGCCCCGACCTTGTGCCGAAACAATCCGGGATTCACCGCCACGACTACGCCTGCGCGTTCCAGCAACGCCTTCATCCCGGACGTGACGTCCGCGGAATAGACGGGAGACCCGAGCACGATGCCGTCCGCCGCCAGCATTTGAGCGAAACACTCGTTAAAATCGTCCTTGGCGAATACGCATTCGCCCTTGCCCTTACACACGAAACAGCCCTTGCAGCCGTCAATGCGCCTGCCGTGCAACTGCACCAGCTCGGTTTCGATGCCTTCCGCTTCCAGCGCTTCAAATACAACCCTGAGGATCAGCGCTGTGTTCCCATCCTTGCGGGCGCTTCCGTTAATACCGATGACTTTCATGCCGCATCTCTCCCTTTCCGTTCAAACGCGTTCCAACAACGCCACCGTCTCGACATGCGGCGTCTGCGGGAACAGGTCCACGGGGCGGACGGCCTTCAGCCGGAACGCCGGGGCCAGCCGCGCCACATCGCGGGCCAGCGTGGCGGGATTGCAGGACACGTACACCAGACGCGCGGGGGCGGCTTCGGCAAGCTGCTGCGCGACCTTGGCGTCGATGCCCGCACGGGGCGGGTCCACGACCACGACGTCGGGCTTCGGTCCCAGCCGCAGCAGGCGGCCGATTACGGATTTGGCGTCGCCCTGCTCCACCTTGTAATTTTTCAGCCCGTGCGCCCGGACATTCTCACGGGCGCACCGCACCGCGCCGGGCATTTCCTCGATGCCCACGACGCGGATGTCCCGGCCAGCCGCCATGTACAGCCCGATGGACCCCACGCCGCCGTAAACGTCCCACAACACGGGCCGCTTCAAATCGTCCAGTGCGGCGAACCGCGCCGCTTCCGCATACAACAGCTCGGCGGCGGGCGTGTTCACCTGAAAAAAGGCGTTGTGACCAAGCCGTAACATAACGGCTCCGATGCGTTCCGCAAGCCGCCCGTCCGCGTACAGCGTCTTCTCGCCATAGGCGACGTCGGAGGACGCGGAACGCTGCGACAACGCGAAGCCGGACACGTCGGGAACGGCGGCGCGCAAGGCCGCCGCGAACCGTTCGCCCGTACCCGCATCACAGCCCGGCCCCGCGATCAGCTCGACGAAGCAGCCTCCGGCCTGTGGTTCGCGGATCACGAGAAAACGCCCGTCCACTTCGCGGAACGGGCCGTTCGCCAGTTCCCGGACCGCCGCCAGCACCCGCATGGTCAACGGCGTCTGCAACAGGCAGCCGGTCACCTCGACGATACGCCGCGAACCGCGTTCCCGCAGACCGACGGCCTTCCCCGCCTCGGACAGCCCGAAGGCGAACTCCATCTTGTTGCGGTACCCCCACGCTCCGGGGGAGGCCAGAATGGGCAGCATGGGCGGCTCCTGCACCTTGCCCACCCGCTCCAGCGCGTCGCGGACGATGCGTTCCTTCCACCCGAGCTGTTTTTCGTAGGCCAGCGACTGCCACGCACACCCGCCGCAACGCCCCGCGTGGGGGCACGGCGGCTCCTGCTCGTCCGGCGAGTGTTCGAGCACGTCCGTAAGTTCGGCCTCCGCAAGGCTCTTCTGGACCTTCACGATTTCCGCCCGCACGAGCTGGCCCGGCAGCGCGCCTTCCACGATCACGACCACGCCGTCATGCCGCCCGAGCCCGCGCCCGTCCGACACCAGCGCGTCCACCCGCAATTCGAGGAATTGTCCGAAACCGAAAGGAGTTGTGAACGCTTGGGGCATGATTCCTCCGAAGGCCGCCGCTTGACTTTTCTCGCAAGCCGGGCAATGTAAAAGTTTGTTATCGACCACATCCGCCGACAGACTCCCTCCGGCGGAAACGGCACCAAGGAGTCCGCCATGTTCAACGAACTGATCACCAACGCCATGCACTCCACCCCGCAGGGTTTTGTGGGCGTCTCGCTGATTTTCGTGTATTTCTGCGTCATTGTGGCGACGGCCTTTTATCGTATCAAAAAAGGCGACCACATGCACCACTAGGGCATGACGGCGGAACCGGCGTCCTTTCCGTCTTCCGCGCGCCTTACGCGGCGGGATTCCGGGGCGGGACGCTTTCCGTACGGCCCTTTTCCCCTGCAAACCGGATCAGGAGCGAATCGAATGGATTTCCTTCCCATCAAGCGGGCTCTGCTCAGCGTCACCCACAAGGACGGGCTGGCGGAATTCGCGGCGTTTCTGCACGCCAACGGCGTGGAGCTGGTTTCCACCGGCGGCACGCTGAAATTCCTTGAAAAAGCGGGCCTGCCCGTCACCGCCGTGAGCGACGTGACCGGCTTCCCCGAAATCCTCGGCGGCCGGGTCAAGACCCTGCATCCGCATATCCACGGCGGCATCCTCGCCGACAAGGACAACCCGGAACACCTCGCCGTACTTCAGGAAAAGGGCATCAAGCCCTTCGATCTCATCTGCGTGAACCTCTACGATTTCGAGAGCGCGCTCGCCAAGGGCCTGAAACCCCGCGAAGCCATCGAGGAAATCGACATCGGGGGCCCCTGCATGCTGCGCGCGGCCTCCAAGAACTTCCACAGCATCCTCGTCCTGTCCGATCCCGACACCTACGCGGAAGCGACCGAAGAACTCAAGGCCAACGCCATGCGCGTGTCGCTGCCCTTCCGTCAGCGCATGGCGGCCCGCACCTTCGCCAAAACCTCGCGCTATGACGCGATGATCGCCGAATATCTGGCCAAGAACTAGCGGACAATTTGAAAAGGGGGGGGGAGGAAACCCTTTCGAAGCGGTGACGCCCCTTCACAGGTTTTCTCCCCCTCATTGAGCCCGTCGGCATGCCCCGCGTTCCCGGCTGTTCGCCCTTCCCGGACATTCGTGCGGCGGATTGCGAAACCAGACGCCCCTCTCCCGCTGAGGGCGTGGGAAGACGGCGGATGACGAAGTCCGGCGTCATGTTACCGATTGGTTCCGAAGGCTCAACATGGCTGTACGAAGGAAGGCGCCAACGCGACAGGCGGGCAACCGGCCTGTCTTTCTTTTTGATGAGGTACACGATGGCGGAGAACAAACGATGGATTGAAGTGGTCGGCGGCATTCTCTGGCGCGGGGACGCCTTTCTGGCGGCGCAGCGTCCCGAGGGACACCCGCAGGCCGGTTTCTGGGAATTCCCCGGCGGGAAGGTCGAGCCCGGCGAAACGCTGGAAGCGGCCCTCTCCCGCGAACTGGCGGAGGAGCTTTCCCTGTCCGTCCGGCATCCGCACTTCTGGCGCACCGTGGAACACGACTACGGCTTCCGTGCGGTGCGGCTCCACTTTTTCCACATCACCGAATTTTCCGGCGAGCCCGCCGCCAACGACGGACAGGATTTCCGCTGGGTCACCCCTGAAGAAGCCCACACCCTGCCCTTCCTCGAAGCCGACCGCCCGTTGCTCGACGAGCTGCAACGCCCGTAGAATGTTACAAAGCAGAAACAACGCCCCGGACCTGCGTACAGGTCCGGGGCGTTCCGTCTTTCGGCGGTCACGTTTGCCCGCATCGTCTTCCTCAACGCCCGCATAAACGATTTGCCCACACCCGCGTTACGGCAACGGCGTTCCTCGCCTTCGTTGATCGCGCAATGCGATTCACAGTCTGCCTCCCGGTCACGCGGCTCCCGCGTCTCACCCGAGGACTCTTCGGCGAGGACCGTTTTCCCGCGCCGCGCCCCGTGCTGCGGACACGCCTTGCCCGCGACGGTAACAGCCCCGTCCAATACGTCCATGCCCGCGCCTGCCCCGTCCCGCCGCACGTCCCTATCCTCAAGGATTCGGTCCGGTCCCAATTCCCTGCAAAAAAAGAAGCACAAGGCGTGTCGTCGGTTCCGGCGGTTTGGGGTGAAAGAGACGCTGAGGGAAAAGCGGGCTTCCGTCTCAGGCAAGCGCCTCTTCTCCGCAAACCGTTCCCGAACTCATGCCCGCGCTTCCACCTTCCCCTTGTCCATGACGTACAGCCGGGAACCGGGGACGCTTTCGCGGATCAGGTCCGCCATGTGCGGATGGCAGGTGAAGTACAACAGTTGATGTCCGGCCCGTCCGTCCTGCGGAGCCGTCAGGGAGCCGAACGCACGAGCGGTGCGCGCGGCCCGCTCGGGATCGAAATTGACCAGCACGTCGTCCATGATGACCGGCAGCGCGGCGGCCTGCGCCGCGTGGTTGCGGATATGCGCCAGCCGCAGGGCCAGATACAATTGTTCCTGCGTGCCCCGGCTCAGGACCTCGGGGCTCACCGGCTCGCCGTGCGGGGGCAGAACGCGCAGGGAGCTGTCCTCCAGCGATGCGGCGATGCCCGACCACGCCCCGCCGGTGATGGCGGCAAACAGCGAGGACGCCGTGCGGACGACGCCGGGCTGCCGTTCCTTCTCGAAACGTCCGCGCGCCTCAAGCAGCAGGTATCGGGCCAGCGCGCAACGGCTCCATTCAAGGGCCAGTTCCCGGATGGTCCCGGCAAGCGACGAGGCCCGTTGCCGCGCACGGGACAGCGTATCCGACGCGGCGGCCTGTTCGAGGCGCACGTCGAGGGTACGCGCGGCATCGGCAAGCCGCTCGTCCTCCTCGGCCAGCGCGGCAAGGCGTCCTCCCAGTTCGGCAAGCCGGGCTTCGAGCGCCTCCCTGTCCGCCTCCCCGAAAGAAGCGAGAAACGCCTCGAAATCCTCGGCCCCCATGTCCCGCGCCGCCAGCCGCAGCGCGTCCTCAATGTCTTCGCGCCGCCGCTCCAGCGCCTCCCGCTCCTGCCCCGCCGCGTGCCGGCGGTAAAAAGCCTCGGGATCGGGCGACTCCGCCAGCGCGAGCAGCCGTTCCACTTCCCGTGCGGCGTCGCGCAGGACGGCTTCGGCCTCCCGCAGTTCGACCGTCTGTTCGCCCAGTCGGGCCCGCAGACGGCCCTGCTCCGCGACGCCGTTTCGGACGCGCTCCAGTTCCCGCAGCAGAGCCTCGACCCGCTCGGGGCCGTTTTCCGGCGCATCCGGGGTCCGGCCCATCCGCTCCAGCAGATCGCGGAACGGCACGCACAGGGCGTCGCGTTCCCGTTCCTGCCGCGCAAGTTCCCGCTCAAGGCGCGAACGTTCCGCGTCCAGCGCCTGCACCCGATCCATCCGGTCCAGCGCGTCGCGGGCCGTCGCCGGAGAAAGTCCTTCGGACAGCCCGATCCCGCGCAATTCCGTTTCCCACGCCGCCTCAGCCGACGCCTGACGGGAGCGGGCGGCATCGAGCGCGGAGACGGCGGCCAGCCGGGCCTGTTCCTGACGTCCGATCCGGACATCAAGGGCGCGGACTTCCTCGTCGAGGCGACGGCGTTCCTCACGCAGACTATCGGCTTCGCGGCAGCATTCCAGCGCCCGCCGCACCGTTTCGGCGGCCCGCGCCTCGTCCCCGGCTTCCGGGGCAAAGGTTTCCGGCAGAGTTCCGGCCAGCCCGATCAAGGCCGCGTACCGGGCTTCCAGTTCCTCACACGCACGCCGGCGGTCCCGTACGGCGGCAAGACGCATCCGGGCCCCCTCCACGCGCGCGCAATAGGCCGCGGCCTGTTCCGGTTCCGGCGCCTCGACGCCGTGCGCGCGGAACCACGCCAGCCATTGTTCCCCGGCGGCAAGCCCGTCCTCCGCGGCCTGAGCCAGCGCGTTCCGGGCTGCCTGCGCCGTTCGTTCGGCCTCGGCGCAGACCCGTTCGCACCGCCGGACGGCTTCGGCAAGACGCTCCCCGGCGGCGCACCCGGCAAGTTCCCGCTCCGTTTGGGCCTCAAAGGCGTCCAGCGTCGCCGCCTCCACGTCCGCAAGCCCGAGCGCCCGGCACAGCGCCGCCGCATCCCGCCGCTCCGCTTCCAATCGCCGCACGCAACCGTCCCGCCGCTGCTGGAGGCGTTCCGCCCGCTCCGCGGATACGGCAAGCGACTGGCGGCGACGCGGGAACCCGGCCCAGACGAACGCCCCGCCCATGATCGGAAACAGCCCCAACAACCAGTTCTCAAGCGGCAGGAGCACGCGCCCCAGTTGCAGCGCCGGAATATCCCCCAGCCACCGGAGAAGCCCTCCGGCAATCCCGAGCACCGCCAGCAGAATGCCGAGCCCGATCATGAGGGGACTCGACTCCGTGCCCGACAGGCTTTCGTTCTCGGCGCGCCGGGCCTCGATTTCGGTGAGCCGCGCCTCTTCCGCCGCCAAACGCGACAGGACCGAACGCAGCCGCCGTATCCCGGAACGCTTCGCGTCCACGGCGGACCGATCCGGGCAGGCGGTCAGGCTGTTGCGCAGCCGTTCCAGCGTCTCGCGTTCGGCGGTCAGAGAAGCCTCCGCCTGCGCGGCGTCCCGTTCCCGTTCCTTCCGTTCCGTTTCCCGCCGCACCGTCCCGGCAGCGAGCGCCACGACGACGTCCTGACCGGCGGCAAGTTCCGGCAACACCCGTTCGCAATCCCCGCGCCCGAGGCCCAACCGTTCGAGCCCCCGCCCAAGCTCCCGTTCCGCTTCGGCAAGCGCCTCGCGGGCTTCGGGCAAACGGCATCGCGCCTCGTCGGCCCGCGCCACGGCCTCACGCAGCCGCTCACGCTCGGCTTCGGGCAGATCAAGCGCCGGCCCGGGCAGTTCCGCCAGCCGCTCCGCCAGTTCCCGACGCTCCGCCCCGAGCGCCTCGGCCTCTTCCGCCGCCCGATCCAGCGCGGCCTGCGCGTACGCCGTCTCCGAAGCCGCCTTGCGCCGTTCCTCGGCCTGCCGTTCGAGCGCTTCACGCAAAGACAGGGGACGCTCAAGGCGCGCCACGCGCTCCGCCGTCCACTCCGGCCCGAGCGCGGCCAGTTCCCGGACCAGCGCAGGCCGGACCCGCTCCAGATCGGCGCGCAGGCCGGGGATCGCCGCCAGCGCGTTGCGGCAGCTCGCCGTACGTCCGCCCAACGCGCGCAGGGCTTCTCCGCACTCCCAGAGCCGTTCGTCCACCGTGCAGGCGTCCAGCGCCTCACGAGTGCGCTCCAGACGCCGCCGGACCAGTTCCACGGCCCGTTCCGCGTCGGACCGGCGTTCCAAAGCCCGTTCCAGACGGGCCGGGCCGTCCTGCGGGAACGTCGCGGGTACGGGCTCCAGCCGTTCCAGCCGCACGCCCGCCAGCCGCCATTCCTCCCAGCGTTCCCAGACGCCGAGACGGCGCTCCAGCAGACGGCGTTCCCGCTCCAGTCCGCCGCGTTCGTCGCGCAGAGCGTCCAGCCGTCCGCGCAGGGCGTCGCGCTCGGCGGCGAGGGCGTCGTACCGGACGGCCTCCTCCTCGGCCCTGCGGACCTCCCGACGCGCCTCCTCCCAGTCGCGCAGCGCCGCCGACAGCTTGGGATTGGACCCACGCGCCCGGAACAGCTCCTCCATGTTCGCGTTGAGCTTCTTGAGCGCCGCACCGGGCGACCGCAACCCGGCCATGCCGAAACTCGCGCCGTACAGGGCGTTGCGTACGCCCTCCGTGGTCAGCGACGAAAAGGACTGCAATTCCGACAGACTGAACCCGTACACGCTGGCGTAGACCTCGCGGGTCACGCCGCCGAGCAGCCGTTCCCACAGCGCCGGGTCCAGCGGATTCCCCTCCGCATCCGTGAGCGAGGGCTCGCCCTTGGCGACGTTGGGACGGCGCACGAGGCGGATGTCGCCTTCCGCCGTCCCGGACGCCAGCGTCAGGCCGCCGCCGAGCAGGCCGGAATGCCCGGAGAGGTAGCCGCGTTCCCGGACGTCGCGGGAACGGGGATAGCCGGTCAGCGTGGACCGGAAAAAATCCAGCAGCGTGGACTTGCCCGCCTCGTTGCGCCCCAGAAACACGGCCCCGGCGTCGGGCAGGCCCTCGACGGTCAGGTCCCGCAACGTCCCGAAGGTATCGATATGGAAAGCGCGAATCCGCATCAGTCGTTCTCCAGCAGGTCGAGGCACAGGCTTTCCGCATCGTCCAGCAGCCGGGCCAGTTCGTCGTCCGTCAGCGGGTCCAGCGCCTTCCCGGCCCGCGCATGCCCGAACAGAACGGACAGCGGCCCGGAACGCAGGTCCCGCAACCCCTGTTCCGTGCGGGCGGCCTCGGCGAGCCGGAAGACCTCCCCGATCAGGTCTTCGCGATCCAGCAGGACCGCGCGATCCGCACAAGGCCGGGTACACACGTCCATATCCTTGATCCACAGCCGGGGCACGCCGTCGCCCTCCTCGCGCAGGCGCTCCACAAGCTCGGCGCAGACGGTCCCCCGCCGCAACAGGCCGTCGAGCTCCGTGCGCCCCCGCAGGCGGAGCCGAACCAGCAGCATCTCGCAGCCGGACCAGACTTCGGCGGCGGCCCGGTCGAGCACGGCCCGGAGGCGGGTTTCCAGTTCGTCCAGCGCGGACACGCCGTCCAGTTCCGTTTCCAGCGTCGTCCACACGGCGGGGCCGAGGGGCCGGAACGCCGTCGAAAGCGCGTATCCGCCCTCCCGAGGTTCGGCGGTCACCAGCAGACAGCCCTTTTCGCCGGGTTCGTTGACGTGCAGGCCCTGCGTGCAACCGGGATAGGCCGCCGGCGGTTCCTCGCGGACAAGGCGCCGGTCGTGGATGTGCCCGAGCGCCCAGTAGTCCATGCCCGACGACGCCAGATCATCCTGCGAAAACGGCGCGTACCGGGCCTCCCCGTCGGCGTCGCCGGGCGCGGCGTGCAGCAGTCCCACATGCAGGCAGGGTTCGTCCGTGCGCCGGAACAGCGCGGCGAGGTCGCGGGTTTCGCGCGCGGAGGCATGGCTCACGCCGTGCACGACCGCAACCGGCGTCGTTTCGTCCCCGCGGAACACGGGAGCGGCCTCCACCTGTTCCCCGAATACGGTCACGTTGGCGGGCCAGCGCACGGCGCGCAGGCGGGAAGGCAGGGGATCGTGGTTCCCGTGCACGAGGAAGACCGGAATGCCGAGCGCCTCCAGCCGCCGGAAGCCGTCGCGCAGGGCGAGCTGGGCGGAAACGCTGGCATCCTCCTGATTGTACACGTCCCCGGCGAGCAGCAGGAAGTCGGGGCGTTCCCGTTCGCACAGGTCGAGGAGGCGGCGGAGCGCGGTAAAGGTGGCGGCGCGCAGGCGTTCCGCGAGATCGGCGGGAAGGTCGCGGGACAGCCCGGAAAAGGCGGCATCCAGATGGAGGTCGGCGGCGTGGATGAAACGGATGGGGCGCATGGACGGTTCCTTGAAAAGAGAGAATGGCCTGTTCTTGACGCATTCCCCGCCGGGTGGCAAGCGCCGCGCGGGACGGGCCCGCCCGGCCTTCCTGCGGACGGCCTCATGCGGCGCGGCGGTTCCGCGCAAGGCGGGTTCCTCCCCCGGACGACTGGACGCCCCGCCCGTTTCGATATATCTTCCCTCTTCGCCTCATCCGGGGCCTTTTTTGTCTCCGGGGAACGGGTTGAAAGAGCACGGTTTTTTCGTCCTGCCCGTCCCTTTTTCCACAACGTCCACAGAATTGTCATGAACACCACCGAATCATCCGTCGCGTCCGGGGCCGCACCCGAAGCCTCCGCCGTCCTCACCGGCGTACAGCGGGGCTTCCCCATCTTTCTGGGCTACATGCCGCTCGGGTTCGCCTACGGCGTGCTGGCCGTGCAGAACGGCATTCCCGCCGTGTACGCCGTGCTCTTCTCCCTGCTCGTCTACGCCGGGGCCGGACAGTTCATCGCCGTGGGGCTCTGGGGAGCGGGCGCGTCCGTGTTCTCCATCGTGTTCACCACGCTGGTGATCAACCTGCGGCATGTGCTCATGTCCGCCGCCGTGGCCCCGTGGTTCGCGCCGTTCACGCGCCTCCAGCAGTTCATCATCGGCTGGGGGCTCACGGACGAGGTCTTCGCCATGCACAGCACCGCGATGTCCACGGGCGAAAAGGCGCGGCTGCCGCTGGTCTACGCCGCCAACTTCACGTCGCACTCCGGCTGGATCATCGGCACGTTCGTCGGCGCGGTGGCGGGCGACTTTCTGCCCGATCCCAAGCTGTTCGGCCTCGACTACGCCCTGCCCGCCATGTTCCTCGCCCTGCTCGTCCCCCAGTGCAAGGAACGTCTGTACACGCTGGCGGCCCTGCTCGCCGGTCTGCTGTCCGTCATCCTCGCCCTGTGCGGCACGGGCCGCTGGAACGTCATCATCGCCAGCGTCGTCACCTCCACCATCGGCGCGCTGCTCGTCACCCACCGCGACCGCACCATCGACGCGCTCAGGAAAAAGGCATGAACATCGATCTCGTTCTCTGCATCGTCGGCATGTGTCTGGTAACCCTCATTCCCCGCGTGACGCCCATCACCCTGCTGGCGGGGCGCGAGCTGCCGCCGCTGCTGACGCGCTGGCTGTCCTTCGTGCCCGTGTCCGTGCTCGCGGCGCTGGTCGCCCCCGAGCTTCTGCTCGCCGACGGCAGGCTCAACCTTACCGGCGACAACCTGTTCCTCATCGCCACCGTGCCCACCCTGCTCATCTGCTGGTACAAGAAGGGAAGCCTCTTCGGAGCCCTCGCCGTAGGCATGGGCACCGTGGCGCTGATCCGGTACTGGGTGTCGTAACGCGTGAGGCATGTGAAGGAAGGTTTGGAGGGGGAACCTTTCTGAAGAAAGGTTCCCCCTCCCCCTCCAAACCTCCCCCTCCTCCTTCAAAGACGTTTGTCCTTATCGAATCCCTGGTTGCGGATGCGGGGAAGGCGACGGGCCGCCGCTGTCCGACGGTTTTGGTCGGAAAGACAAGAAGGACACCCGCCGGTCTATGGTTCCCGAGTCTGGAGAGGAACCCCGGATGCCGGGGCGGGGTTTCGCCGCGTGAGAATGTTGCGCGCCGGGCGCACGCGGGGTCGGCGTTCGGAAGGCGTCCGGGCCTGCGACGGCGATCCCGCAGTCATGCCGATGGGTTCGCAAAGACGGAGTCCGGCGGGCACGCTCTCCGTTTCATTTGCGAATCACGCCAAGATTGGCTATGAACAAAAAGCCGGGAGTTCCCGGACACCGCCATGACGAAGGAGTTTCCCATGCGTGCTCTGTACTGCCTCCTGCTCATCTGCGCCCTGCTGCCCCTCTCGGGTTGCGCGGAGCTCAATATCTCCAATCCGTTCGAAACCAAAGCCTCCGACGGGAGCGAAGTCTACTTCGACCAGTTCCCCGACGTGCCGATTCCCCGCGACATGTCCGTGGACGCCAAGCGCAGCCTGATCTCCGTGGCGCAGGACGGCACCAAGACCGGCCTGATCACCGTCGAGGGCCGCGTGGACAAGCCCTCGCTCGCCAACGCCATGATCCTCAACATGAACCGTCAGGGCTGGAACCTGCGCGCCGCCGCCATCGGTTCCAAGACCATGCACCTGTATGAAAAGGGCGACCGCTATGTGGTGATCTACTACTACGATCAGACCACCACCGCCGCGATGGAAATCTGGGCCATGACCCGCCTCGCGGACGGCGTCCTGCCGACCATGGGCAACGGGACGGGCATGCCGTCCTCCGGCACCGACGCGGGCGGCAGCTCCACCCCCTCCTTCTATCTGACGCCCGGCAACGGTTCCGGCGGCACGTCCGGCGGCGTGCGGCAGCAGGGACTCAGCCAGTAATGGACGCACACCTCGCCTTTCGCGACGTCGGCGGAACCCGCCTGCACCTCGGCGTATGCGGGTCCGTCGCCGCCTATCGCGCGCCGGACCTCGTCCGCCGATGGCAGGACGCGGGCCTTGCCGTGAGCGCCACGCTGACGCCCTCGGCCCAGAAATTCATCACGCCGCTGACCTTCGCGGCTCTCGGCGCGGCTCCGGTCTACACCGCCGCGTTCGACGATCCGCAGGCGCCCACGCCCTTCGCCCATCTCGAACCGGGACAGGTCGCGCAGGCGCTGGTCATCGCACCCGCCTCCGCCGCCACCATCGCCCGACTGGCGCAGGGGCAGGCCGACGAACTGCTCGCCTGCCAGGCCCTCGCCTTCCGGGGCAAGGTCGTGATCGCCCCCGCCATGAACCCGGCCATGTGGACCCATCCCGCCACGCGGGCCAACGTCGCGACCCTCCGTTCGCGCGGCTGCGCCGTGGTCGAACCCGGCTGCGGGCGCACGGCCTGCGGCGAAGAAGGACAGGGCCGCCTCGCCGATCTGCGCGAAATCCACCTCGCCGGGCTGCGCGCGCTGGCCCCGCAGGACATGGAAGGCCTGCGGATCATGGTCACGCTCGGCCCCACCCGCGAACACTGGGACGGCCTGCGCTTCTGGACCAATCCCTCCACCGGCACGATGGGCGCGGCGGTGGCCGTGGCCGCATGGCTGCGCGGGGCGACGGTCGAGGCCGTCTGCGGGCCGGGAACCCCGTGGCTGCCCGCCGGGATCGTCCGGCACGACGTCGTTTCCGCCCGACAGATGCTGGACGCCGCCGCTTCGGTGTGGCCTTCCTGCGACGCGGGCGTCTTCACCGCCGCCGTCGCCGACTTCTCGCCCGTGCCCCCTTCGGAGCACGCCGACAAAAAATTCAAGAAAAGCGACGCGCCGGACGGTTTCGGCGTGCGTTTCGCGCCCAACCCGGACATTCTGAAAACCCTCGCCGCCGAACGCAGGCCGGATCAGAAGGTGGTCGGCTTCGCCGCCGAATCGCAGGGCCTCGAAGAGTCCGTGCGCGGCAAGCTGGTCTCCAAAAAGGCCGACATGGTGGTGGGGAACCTCATCCGGGACGGCTTCGGCATGGCCGACAATACGGTGTTCGTCGCCGACGCCTCCGGGCGCGAGGAACGCTGGACGCGCCTGTCCAAAACCGGCGTCGCGTGGAGACTGCTCTCGTGGCTCCTGTCCCGCTGAACATCGCTCCGGCCTTCCGTCCGTGGCGGCAGGCCGGGATAACGTACCTGCTCCTCGACGACGAGGTCAGGGAACGTCTGCTGGCGCGCCCCGAACCCGCGGTCGAACCGGTCCCGACGCAACCAATCCCGCCAAGGCCGGACCCGATGCGGCCGGATCGGCGGCAGCCTCCCGC
>PPYF01612791.1_pt1 | contig 14342 bp, 14 predicted proteins | sample 1559871 | NCBI WGS metagenome assembly PPYF01 (sample SAMN08240021, study PRJNA423297) | Human gut metagenome, whole genome shotgun sequencing project. | reverse complement strand
CATGTACGTATTAATGTGAAGTAAAGCATACCTGGTTCATCAATAAAGTCTGATGAAATATAACTATTCGCCTCCTGAGCCAGGGGGAGAAATAATGTGGAGGCACTATGCAAGATTTAATTGATTATGGAAATAGCTCGAGCAACATTAATCACTGGCAATAATTCAAAAATCTGTAAATGTGAGTGATGCAAATCACACGTCATTTTTTTACCTATTCATATTCAACAAGTTTTTTTTTGCGTGTTGTTTTGTCGTTCGCTGTTGAGCGTTACCTGAGACCGGAAATACTGAAAACTTTACTTTCCAGGCTGTTCTCATTTTGTATTGGTGAATGAGTACACCCCATTTTGTGAGAGTCGGATCACTTCGCGGGTTACTATTTGTGATACACATCACTAAAAGTGTAAAGCAAAGTGTACAAATTGGTGTTGTTTCAGAGTTTGCTATTTGCTTCAGTGAGTTAGATCGCATTTTTGACCAGATGGAAACAGGCGTTGTTTTCTGGAGCGCGGGGATATTCAGGCGTGTGGAAGGTAATGAATTTATACGCTGAATAATACCGGATTTATTGGGATGAAGGTGTTTTCTATTTATTCCAAAAGCGTGCTATTCGCGCTTATATCATCTTATTTACATCTGGAGTCCCCCTGGATTACTGGGGGAATTCACAGGGGTTTTATTAGCGCGATGCGAAGGTGCGCCAACACCTGCGCATCGCTAATCACTGTCACTATTAAAGGGAATAGTCACCATAACTGATACGCATAGTATTGCAGTTTCATTTGATCCAGAAGTGCACGCCGCACGCACCGCCGAATCCGAAGAGTCAGAACTGATGAAATCCCTGCGCGCCGTGGAAAAGCTCTACGCGCGCAAGCAAAAGCAGGTGCTGGAGTTTATCGGAGTGATTGCGGGGAAAGCGTCAAAGGGGTGAGAGTGTGATAGTCCTTGAGGTGCCTGCGGGCGCCTTTATTATGGGGTATTGCGCCATCTTTGCTTTATGCCGTAGTACGTTCGTTTCAGGCGTCAGTATATTGAATATTGCCATCTACAATACACCAAGTGATTTTTTCATAGCGCAGTTGTACGCTTTCTAAATGCCCGGTTCCCCGCTCGCGCCTTGAGCATGTAAAAACGGTGTTCAAGGCATTAAACAAACTTACTTCTACTAGCCTTTACCAGTGGCAGCCGTACCGCATTATCGCAGCGCGCTACGCCTAACAAGAGAAATCTTTTATCATTGCCTTCTTTAATACCGCAACCAGAGGTGCTTTATGGACAACCTTTCCTTTCTTTATTTATTGATTTTCCCGGCCAAAAAGATGATGAAAATTGGTAAAGCTAATAACATCTATAACCGCATTCAATCACTAACACGAACCTGGGGCGAAGTGGATTTTGAGCGCTCTTACCAAATTATCGTGCCGCAGTCAGAGGTATTTAAACTAGAAAAAATGCTGCATTTTCTGTTAACCAATTATCAGACAGGCATTGATGCAGGCGATGGTTATACAGAACTGTTTACCATTGAGGCACTGGAACCTGCGATTAAGCATATTCATTATGTTATTGATCATGAAGTAATTAACGCTCAATTGCAGAAAGGCATAGAGAGGCCGCCACTTCGTGCCAGTAGATGTACGGAGCATTCTCATAGGAAAATGAAAAAGCAGTCCAATTTAATGATAAACGACCTTATCGAGGTGACGGAACAGTTCAGCAGGATAAATCGCTTACTGCTTATCTTACTGTTTAAGCAGCATCGACTACTTTATCAATATGATATTGAAGAAAATACAGTGAAATTTCGGATAGCGGATAATTACGCTGAACAGAGTGACGCTCACAAAATAATGCGCATGTTTAGCTTTTCAATTAAAGATTTCAGGTATACGGGTACAACCAACTACTGCTCGGGAATCTGTCGCAAAGATACAATCACACAATACAGCGTTCGGCTGATTTCAGCCGACAAAAATGCGCACCCTCTAGTTGCCTATCTCGCCTCACAAACCGAGAACCTATTGAACAGGTTACCGATGCGTGCGTCGTTATTAAACAAGGATCTTCCGGTACTGGAATCGAGTCGTATTTTGTGCGATATATTACATAATAATAGCGAAGTTTAATAATCGTGCCACCGAGACGCAAAACTCTCGCTGAGGTGAAGGTTTAAAAAAAGGGGGGAGGGCCAAATTGAACTTTTCACCTGAAAACAGTGCCGGTATAAACTGAAATATCGATCTTTCTTTTACATCACAGCCCATGGCCATAAAAAATAGTTATACTTAAGAACCGATTGCGAAGGCCGGACTCGACAAACATTGCAACTTAATGTAAATAAATAAAAAATATAAAGATACATTTCAAAATGCCCCCTTTTATGCCCCCTTTGCTTTCCATCACTTACGTCTCTCACTGGCAATAGACTTGCCTGGCAATCGAAACTGGCATAAGCATGAACAATCTGGTTTGGTTCCGTGACACGGCTCCAAACCAGACCAATACCTAACTCGCTTCCACAGCAATATGTTAAGTGAGTATGTGTAATACAAGTCTACCAAGGTGCCATTTTGAACAATAATCCGTCATTACCATCATCATGTAAGACCTTAACAATATCATCGTCAGCAAATTTATAGTCTGGTGGTAAGTCGGTATCAATTAACGTAAGAATATACTGGAATCCCATTAAGTTTGAATACCAATCAATGAATTCTAAGAAATTCTTTTTCTTACGATCATCTAATGTTTCTAATCCGCCGTCATGATAAATAAACCGGATGAAATTCTTATCTAGATAAGAGGAAACGACTGATATATCATACCCCATGCATAATATTTTTTGATAACTATGCCCATCACTTTCACTGGTTTGTTGTCCTTGATTATTAACTAAGCCAGCCCAGTACTCTAAATGCCCTTCTTTATTTTGTTCCGTAGTTAATAAGCCATTTTTATCGAGAACATTTTTGACGAAAACTTTAAACATCTCTTTTATATTAGAATATATATTACCAGGAGTTTTAACAACGTAATCTCGGTTTATTTTAATAGACTTAACAATATCGTTTTTTTCCTGTTGTTTATCTGTTATTACTTCTTTTAACTCCCCAATTTCACGGCTTACTTCTAGCTTTTGCTTTAATGCATTGATCTCTACAGTTAAATCAATAAGATACTTATTTAAATCTCTATATTTATCAAAAGCACTTACGCAACTGATATATGACAAACTTTTAGAGCGCTCTTTATTTAACTCCTGCAAACGTTTATTAACGTCCTCAAGTTCTGCTAAGTTTGTTTGAATCTGCTCCTCAGCGAGTGATAATCTTTCCGCCGTTATTCTTTGATAGAATACAACCAAATCATGAAAATTCTTTTTAATCTCCCCACCAAAACATAGTTTTGCATCTTTGAAAAGGTCCTCCACCTCATTAATATTAAACTTCATATCAATATTAGCTTGGGATTTTTTCAGGCGCTGTATCGTAGCATTAAGATAATACCTTTCTTTATTTAACTCTGATATTTCATTTTCGACATTTGAAACTAAATCTGATACTATCTTTATATCAAAATTATCAAAATCGAAAGAATTAATTTTCTCATTAAATTCATCAAACTCCGCTTGTTTAATGATTAATAAATCAGTTAATACTTCTTCTTCATCACCAACAAAGTTACCTACCTTTTCAATTAACTCTGATAACTTTTGCTTGTTTTTTTCTATTTCGTCACTAAGCTCATAGTTACGAATTAAATTAACACTATCAAACCCAAGCAGGTGACCTATATATGGTTTCCAAAAAATGTGTTTTCCAATAAAATCTTTTAATCTAAATACATCTGTATAATCATCTTGCCCACGCAGAGAATAACCTAAGGCAGTCCGATAATCCCAACGCTTAATTACACTTAAATCAAAAAGTGCATCCAAGCACTCTTTCGACCTCTCAAAGGGTAGCTCTGGATAGTCCCATTCACTAACTGCTAAATCAGTAAAATCTTGATGCTTCTGCTCATGTTTTATAATACTTATTTTTGTAGGTGAGGAAACTGAGCGACGAATCGTTACATAACCCCCTGAGTTAAGAGCGACTTCCAGATAAAAAACAAAACTCTCAAAAATATTTAAATTTTTAAATAAAAAATGATTTTTATTTTTTTTCTTAAGCAAACAAAAATCTATTAGATCACATAATTTACTTTTGCCTAAATTATGCGTATCTTTACCTCTATTCTCAGAGCGCCTTATTTCACCAATAACTACATTAAGCCCATCATGAAACTTTATAGGGCTAAAAACATCTTTTTTATTAGAGTAAATCTTTGATAGTTTCATTTTTTAATCCACTCAATTAAGTCATTTTTCGAATGATATTCGATTAGACCCAATAAATATAACAAACCTAGTGCGGGGTTGAATAAGGAAATAGCTCGCTCATCATATTTCTCAAGTGCATCATAAAGCTCAGCATATTTACCAAATTTAGCTTTGCGTAGCTTTTTCATTAAGAATGCAGCTACCGCCAAGACGGTCAAATCTGGATGTGAATTCTTATTAGGAAGCAAGCTCACAGCTATCTCCTATATCACAATTATAGTACATATAGTAAACCATTATTCTTGTTAATTTTTTATTTTTGTGCAGATCTGAATCTCTTGCAATCAGTAGTTCAATCATCACCTCAAGGATTCGATCAAAATCATGATAATCCTTTTTATAAACACATATTTTAGCTGCAAGCTCATCTGCGCTTTCAATATATTTTTTCTGATATGTGCTATTATCAGGGTGAGATAAAAAATCTGAAATTTCAGTAATCTCAGCGATTTTTTTCTTAATAAGATTAGCATAACTGTTGCTTAAATTATTTATTTTGTTTTTCTCTAGAAAATCCACTCTAAAAATATGTGATGAAATGGCCTTGTCTGTTAATTCACCTAGGGATTCGTTTATACCTATAATAACTTCCGCTAGTTGTTCTGGATCGATATTAATAAGCACGTCGAATGGGTTAAGACCTGCCATTTCAGGCACATGTGGAAATACCTTAAAGTATTTCTCCATAGTTTCTATCCCAATCAATCCTATGTTAAATTTATCTAGCCCGGTTTGGGCACTTATAAAATCTAGAATATTTTTATTTGCCTCCGCAGGTAGTCGTCTATTGGCAAATAACAAATAATTATTAATTTTATCTTCATCAATTAATTTTTGTATTTTTGGTAATTCTTCATTCAAAACTGAGGTAGTATTACCAAAGAAATCAGCATCAGAAAATTTTCTGTTATGATTTATAGTATGCTTAGCCTGTATTATAGTTAAACCATCCCATGGCCTGGCTCTACTAGGGTATGCTTCAGCTACACCATCGAATCTTGAGTCACGTCCCCCATCCCGCCCATCAGCAAAGGATTGAGTTCCTATACCTAAAAGATCATAGCACAGGTAAACAACTAGGCTTTCAAATTGAAATGCCGATAAACTGCAGTAGTCATATTTCATACTGTACCTTATTAAAAGTCAGCAGAATTGGAAAAAACATTAAGTTTGAAATCATATAATTGCCACTAAAATAATTTCAACAATTAACTTAATACTTAAAAATTTCAATGTATTACTTTACCGCACAATGACGCAATAAACTCTGCTAAAAATCTATAATCGCATCTTTTTATGACAACTCGCACAGCCCCGCCCGCCTGCCCGCTTCGCTTAACAGAATGGTTTTCATGCACCCCGTAAATCATCTCAGGAGCCGCCACACAAGGGCTTTCGCGTCAAAAACGGCGCATGAGACTCATGCGTTTTCATGCACCATAGACATGCACTCATGCGCTCTCAGGCCAGCCAGGAAAAAGGCGTAAAAAATCCCGGTACAGTACCGGGATTACGTGGGCGTTTTATGTTGATCAGACAGGGATTTGCTGACGGCTTGACAGTTTTGATGCAGAGCCATAGCGATTAAGCGTTTTCTTTTGCTTTTCAGGCTCTTCCGGTTCATCTGATTCCTGTTCATTGCGCCGGGGTTTCATAATTATCGTATCCACACTTTCCAGTGCGGTAAATGTGCAGGAACATTCAAGATTCTGGCACTGATACCATGAGCGTTTAACCGATGGTGCTTCATAGGCGGAGGTTCTGGCGTGTGCCGTAGTGCCGCATTCGGGACATTTAAGTGCCATCAGATACCCTCCGCGGCTCGGTTACGTTTTTGCAGTTCTTCACGTTCCTGCCGGATCTTCATTTTATGAAGGGCCGCCGGAGAGGGAAGTTTGCGGAAATCAGCAAGGGCAGCATAATCCGGCGCAACACCTGCCAGTTTAAACACAGGGTCCTGTTCCGGCATCGCACCATGCGACTGCATGAAGTCTTCCCAGATTTGCTTTGCGCGAATTTCCACAAGGGTGTTATGTGCGCTGATATACTGCCCGGCTAATTTCCCGGCCTCCTGCGGTAATAAGGCATTTTCGCTTTCCTGAGCTGCCAGCAGTTCATCAAAATCCTCAAGCGTTTCTCGTCCCAGCGCAATTTCCGTGCGCAGTTTTTTCATTTCCTTTGAGACTACGCCCTGACTTTCACGAAACAGCGTGCGCCACTCCTCATTCAGCGCGTTAGTCGTGGCTTCCATTTCAGCGCGGCGCTGGCGGATTGTCGCAATATTATCTGCTGCCGCTTTTTGCTGACGACGTGCTTCAAGCCATGCGTTTCTGGTTGTGTTCAGGGTTTCCAGTGCCCGCTGCGTTACAGCCGGAAAAGTGGAAAGGATGGTATTCTCTGCGGTGTTGTTCATGACTTCTCCTGTCGGGTTGCTTCGTTACGTCAATTGTGTCGTGGCTGACACAAGCGCACTATCGGTGCTCAGTGTGTGGTGGCTGGCACAACGGTCGTTTGCGGTTATTCAGGCGTGGCTATGAAAGCCAGCCAGATAAAAATGCCTCGGTTTCAGTCGGCTTTATGTCCCTGATGCGGTGGAACAGGTGAAACATGTGTTACCGCATTGTTTTATAAAGTATTTATATGCACAGCACAGGTGGAACATCGCGGGTAACAAGGTGGAACAGCGGATCGGCTGGCGTTCCACCTGTTCCACCTCACTATTTCAAAAGGTGGAACAGGCTCAGCCCTTGTAAAATACGGTTGTTCCACCTGTTTCACCTGTTACCCTTAATAAATAAGACTCACGCAAAGCCTTAACCCGGCACCTCGCTGTTGAAGACATAGAGCCTGCGGGGATTCATCTCTGGCGGGCGAATGGTTGTCTGCAGCTTGCCATCGGTGGAGGGCAGCAGGTATCCACGATCCGCGCACAAACGCGCCACCTTGCGCGGGTCAAATCCCCGGCAGATTTCTTTCCAGCCGGACGGCATAACGTAGAACGTGGTGACGGCTTCCGTGCCCTGCGCGGTACTGCCTTTCTCCACCCTGCGCCAGCCCACCATATTGCCAGGGCGGTTGCGCTCGTCGTGCCAGTCTGCAAAGCGGCTGTACTGATTGGCGGTAAAGAAACTGCGTACCTGCTCCAGCGCGGCAATATCTTCCTGATTGGCGGTATGCCCGCGATCTTTCAGCCATGCGTTCAGACAGACGCGGGTTGCCCGCAGGGCTTCCCCCTCAGGCCAGCCGGTGATACCCAGACGGGTTGCCAGCTCGCCCGCCATCGCCACCAGTGCAAATCGGTTGACGGCCCGGCCCACCTGATTACCCGCATCTTTCGGGGTCAGCGCGGCGGTATATTCCTTCATCAGTGACTTTGCCTGTGCCGTCAGCCCGTTAAGGTCAGCGGTCAGGGCTTTCAGCCACTCCCGGAACGGCGAACCGTAGTAGCTGGACGTGGCCCACTCCAGATGCTCCGCCAGTGCCTTGCCGCTGTCGAAGCCGTGCAGCTCCTCAAATACGCCAAATTTCCCGGAATCGCTGGGGATCTGGATCATCCTGACTTCCATCCCGGCAAAGGTACGCTCACCAGCTTTTGCCGCATGTTCGGTCAGTGACAGCTCGCCGGTTGAAAAGAACAGCAGCCGCCATTGCTTACGGGTGCGCAGCTCACCGTCCGTACCGGCACGGCCCTTGCCCTGACCGTTTGCCAGCATGTAGGCGATATTGCCTGCCTCGCGTCCGTCCACCTCCCGGATCTCATCGAGCATCATGGCGGCATCGTTGCGGCGGCTGGCGCATCCCTCCAGCGCGTTGCCGGTTGCCCGCCACGTCTGCCAGTAATCAGGCCCACCGCAGACGGAGGTTGCCGCTTTCATGGTGGTGGTCTTACCGTCCGTCGATTCCCCCTTGAGGTGGTAGCCGCCGCCGTCCATACCAACCAGCCGTAAAAGTGGTGCAGCAAACGCCAGACTGACGGCAAACGCCACGCGGGAGTTGCCGGTGCAGTAGCGGGATACGTGCTCCCGCCACTCCTCCGTTGTGCCCGACACGCGGAAATCGCGCCCCTGCACGGAAGTGGTCTGGAGAATGACCCCCTCTGCACCTTCACCGCTGACCTCATCCTGCAGGACGTAAACCTGACCATGCCAGCCAGTGCGGCTGACGCAGGTCACGCGGCGTTCCGGTTTACACAACGAGATATATTCCATCAGGCGGGCGCGGGCCTCGCCGGTGGTGCTGATATAGGACAGTCCGTTGACCAGCAGAACCCGGCGCAGCTCCTCACCGCTGCCGCTCAGCATTTCCATCGGCATCGCCCAGCGGCGACGCTCTCCCCACGTATCTTCCCACTCCAGCAGCCGCCCGAAGTTACCGCCATCGGCATCGCAGGTGATTGCCGTCACACGCAGCGGGTTGCATATTTTGACGTTCTGGATCTCCGTTTCACCGTTGCGCTGTACCTGTTTTTCATACCAGAGATATTCCTGGGTAAGACGGAATCCGTGCGGCAGCTGCGTGCGGCCCTCCCCGCACAGCACCAGACCATTACGAAAGGCTTCACGGGCGCGGGTAATACCGTGCTCCCGATGGAAATCATTCCAGTCAGCCTTAATCTCTCCCGGTGGCAACGTCATCCAGCCGCCGACGGCTTTTGCCGCCCGTTCAGCAAAGGATCTGCCGGGATTTTCGCCCCCGTCCTGAAAATCGTTATCACCGGCGATGATAATTTTTACCTCAGGCCAGCGTGCCCGCAGCGACTGCGCCACGTTGGGCAGGTTGCCTGCAGATATGGCAGCCACTACGCATCCGGCGGTGAGCTGGCTCACCGTCAGTGCCGTGGCGTAACCTTCGGTAATCACCACCTGTACCGGCGGTTCAGACGGTAACGGGCTGAGCGCCACAAACGCGCCTTTCATCGTGCTGCCGGGCAGTATGCTTTTTTCACCCGTCGGGGCGATAAGCTGCGCACCGGTCACGGCTCCGGCGTTGGTGGTGAGCGGTAACAACAGGGAACCGGCAGGAAAATCCTTACCGCTGATATGCTGCACGCTTCCGGTCAGGGAGGCCGGATATCCGGCAAATCCTTTCCCGTTCAGATAGGGGCTTTCTCCCGTGTGGCTCTCTTTCATCAGCGCCGCCACGGTAAGGCTCATATCGCGTTTAGGGGCTTTTTGCCTGGCGGGCTTAACGGGCAGTTCCTGCACATCCGGCACATTAAGCACCTGCGCCACCTCCTGCGCAGCCTTTCTGACGCCGTAACCGGTCATGAGCTTAACCAGATCCAGACCGTCACCATTGCCGCACTGGCTGCAAATCCACGTTCCGCGCCCGTCAAGATCATCGAGGCGGAAACGATCCTTGCCCCCACATTTCGGACAGGGACCGTGCCTGCCGTTTTCGGGTACATCAATACGCAGCATCTGCAGAATAACGGGCCATTTCCCCCGGGCTGCGGCTGAAATCTGCGTAACCGTCTGTGTTGTCATACTTCCCCCTGATGCAGCGCCACACCCGTGCTGCAGAAATCATCAAAGGCCGCCGGAAGTGTGCGGTACAGCTCCGCCATTACTTCACAGCCGCGCACGGTCAGTACCGGCGGCGCAGTCAGCAGTGACGGCTCCAGCATGTCAGTCAGCAGTGCCAGCGCGGCAGCGGCGCCCTGTGCTTCGCCGTACTCGTTAATCAGTGCGCACTCGATATGCAGGGCAATGGCCATTTCAATACGCTCAACCGTCAGGCTGTGCGGACCATACTGATCGCTGCCGGTTTCGTTCAGCGTTTTCTGCCGCCATGCCGATGCAATAGCCCGCCGGTACAGCGCGGTGGTCATTTCTGCCGGGAAAATGGAAACCTGCGGCTGGTTCATTGGGTGCCTCCTTCAATCAGTGCGCAGCTGTGCGCAATATCCGTCAAATCTGCCCGCAGGTATTCCATCAGCGCGGCGACACCCGGCGCACAACCTGCATCAAGTGCTCCGACCTGAGACGGGTATTCAGAAAAGAGAAGCTGGAGCATGTCGCAGGCATTTCTTGCGCGGGTCAGCTTTCCAAAACCGTCCTCTGACAACCCATAGGCAAAAGCACCGGTATTGTGTTTTTCAGGCAAAGCGCGGCCCTGAGCACTGTTGTGCCCGTTTGAAATATTCATCGTGGATTACTCCGTTTTCAGCGGTGTTTTGTCAGAGAAACTTTGAATAGTGACTGTCGTCAGGTTCAGCAGAACGCCGTATGCTGCGTTCCCGCCAGCGGGTAAATACCACTGACGGGTGCAGCGTCAGCGGGCCGGAGCCACTACCGCCTGCCGGAACTGGTGAAGGTTTAAAGAGCGGCGCATCAAACAGGCGCGTATACCGCTGTTCAAACCATGCCAGAGGGCAGGAAGAAATCTGGTTGTCGCTGTCATAACGTATCAGCACTTCTCGGCTGAATTCAGGATTAACCAGTGCCACGGAGGGAGTGGCTTCCATTAATCGAATAATCGTGACGGTCCAGCCATGTTCATGCTGCCAGCGTTCGCCGGGTTGCGGATAATTACGCATGTTCACCTCCGCAGGGAATGCGACCGGTAAAGCTCAGCACGTAGTCCGGGGCCAGTCTGCGCCGCGCTGAGCGCTCGTTATCTGCGGTGATCCTTAACATCACAGGACGGGCATTACGTTGACTGCGGTTGATCGCCGCAAATAACCAGGTACACTTCTGTTTAGCCATCTTCGTTTCCTCATACAGCGGATTGGTCAGAGGCCCGGTTAGTGTTGCTGCACTGCCGGGCTTCGCCTTTTTCACCATAGAACACTTAAGGTGTGGCCCACTATAAATATTAGGTGTGGCCCACGTCAATGCTTTTCTTTGTTCTTTTCCCGTGTATACTGTGGCCCACCAAACATACGGAGATTCAGTAATGGCTACCGGTACAAAGAATGCTAAATCACAAGCCTTAAAGGCACGAGTGCCACATGACGTAGTTGAAGCGATGGAAATGGTGAAAGAAGAGGACGAAAGTACGTCACAATTCATCATTACATCCATGCAAAGTGAGATCAAACGCCGCCAGCGCAGGAAAGTTAAGCCAGAGCAAGGAGGCTGAATAGAGAAGCTAACAGACGTTCTCTCAGGCTCCATGCTAATTTCAGTAAGCGACAATATTTTTAAGCCCACAAACTCAATATGTCGGGCTTTTTTATTAGTGATTTTCATGCCGTTCACCACGAGAGGCATATATTTGCTCTTGAATCCAGTGATCGACTTCGCTTTCAACAAATGAAATTGCACGAGTTCCTATTTTTACTGGGCGGGGAAATGTATTATTTGAAAGCTGTTTGTAAAGCCATGCCTTGCTACGCTGAACGCGTCTTAACACCTCTTTTGCTGAAATAAGAGTCTGATTATCTGAAAGGTTGTTTGCATATTCCATCTTGTTACTCCGTGTTCTACTTAAGTTCACGGTGACTTTAAACACTGAAAAAAAGTGATTCTAGTGATAATGGAATCTATTAATACAAACGCTGATTCTATTGAAACGTGATAGTTTCTACTGAAAAAAAGAAATAATGTTCATATGAAAGAACACGAGAAGAGGAAAACGCACAACAAAATAAAATCAATAAAATTCATATGGATAGCATTGCAGCACAAACAAATCATACGTTAGAAGGTATTATTGCGTTTTATCGATTCATATTACACAGAGATTACCACAGTATTATACTGTATTACCCCCTATAGCCCCTTAGAGCCTCTTGTAGCCCCTTCTAATGAGAGATATACAGATAGTAATAATAAATTCACTCTCCGTATTTTATAATGTCTTTCCCCAGCTTTATTTTCTTATAGAACGTAGCTTTTTTAAGCCCTTTCAATAGAATCTCATTCTCATTACAAAAAGAAACAATATCATTATATATAACACTATTATCGCTATAATTTCCCTTTCCATGTTTCTTAAGCAACTCAATTAGTAAGTAAATTAATTTACAACTATAATTATCCTCATCATCTTTTCTGTACTGCCCTCTGCCATTACTCCTTAACTTTTTACCAACTTCATATAATTCACTTCCTCCTAGCATCATTAAAATATCGCCCCAATCTTTATTTTTTACTTGTTGTTGCAATGCGTTCTCAATTCTTTCCTTAATTTCAGGAGGTACAATATCTTCCCTCTGAAAGATATAAGCGGCAGTTAATACTAAATTCGCCTCCACTTTTTGCGTGGCGGATATGTTTTTATATTCATTAATCAATTGTAGATTTCTGGTTATTGCCTTTCTTAACCGAATAACCTCTTTTAATTGAATATCAGTCAATTCATCATTTTCGGTATCATAGTCAAAACCATTCATAGCAAGCGCCACTTCGTGCGGTGTAATGTACGTTAACCTATTAAAATAAAACAAATTATTATCAGATTGAGTGTTATTCATTTGAATCTCTCCTCAGTACCACAATGGTAATTATTTTCCATGCACACGCGCAAAATCATATGGTGTGATAGATCCATTCTTGTTAGCATCAATGTAATCAGCCCACCATTGCAGCATTAATCTTCTTTCTTCAAGATATTCAGAAGTATGCATATATGAACCTTTCACGTTTTTTCGTTCAACGTGACTTAGCTGTCTTTCAATGGCATCATCATTCCATAGTTTCGACTCACTTAGCGCACCACGCGCCATAGTTCTAAAACCATGCCCACATACTTCTGTCTTCGTATCATATCCCATTACACGTAAGGCGCTATTTACAGTATTTTCACTCATTACTTTTTTAGGATCATGATCGCTGGGAAATATAACCTCGCCTTTACCGCTCAAGGCATGTAAACGTTTAAAAATATCAAATGCTTGTTTGCTAAGCGGAACAATATGTTCAGTTTTCATCTTCATCCCACGCTCAGAGTGTTTTACGCCGGGAATAGGTTTACGAATTCCGGGTATCGTCCACTCGCTTCGTTCAAAGTTAACCTCACTCCATCGAGCAAAACGCATCTCACTTGAACGAATAAATGTGAGTAGAGTTAATTCAACGGCAAGCCGTGTCATTAGTCGCCCTTTATAGCGTGATAGTCTTTCAAGAAACTCAGGGATTCTTTTTGGGGGTAGTGCTGGGTGATGGGTTGCCTTAACGCTTAAAAGCGCTCCAGCCATATCACTGGCAGGATTTGATTCAAGAAGGTCATTCTGCACACCGAAACGCATAATTGCGGTTACGCGCTGCATCAGTCGCTGCGCAACATCATGTTTACCTGCCGCATCAACAGCTTTGATCGGATTGAGAAGCTGGCTGGTTCTCAACGTTCTGGCGTCAATTTGACCTATCGAGGGGAAAATATACTGCTCAAGCGTCAGCAGAACGCGACGGCTATGATCTTCGCTCCAAGTTAGGTTACTTGCGTGCCATTGCCTTGCGATAGTTTCAAATAAATATGCCCCCTCAATTTCAGCTTGTGCCCCCTTTTGCTCAGCTTTGGGGTCAATGCCCTGAGACAACAATTTCTTTGCTGCATCGCGCTTACCCCGAGCCTCAGCCAAAGTGATCGTCGGGTATACACCAAAAGCGAGCCGATCTTCCTTTTTGTCAGATGGGCGGCGATATTTCATGCGCCAATACTTGGAACCTTTTGGGGAGACTTCAAGATACAAGCCGCCTCCATCAGCCATTTTATAGGCTTTCTCTTTCGGCTTTGCGGTCTCTATCTGGCGAGCATTGAGTTTCATTTTGGGGGCACAAATCCTGATCGAATTGACATGCCCCCGATTATGCCCCCAAAAGAGGGTAGACCACAAGAGACCAACAAAGACCATGAAATACGGTAACTTGCTTGTTTTTAAGGATTTTTTCTGGATTTGTAGACTTCAGGAAACGTCAAAAGAAGTGTTAATGGTGCCGAAGGCCGGACTCGAACCGGCACGTATTTCTACGGTTGATTTTGAATCAACTGCGTCTACCGATTTCGC